>FWWL01000558.1_pt1 | contig 100652 bp, 97 predicted proteins | sample 2228331 | NCBI WGS metagenome assembly FWWL01 (sample SAMEA103939775, study PRJEB20133) | metagenome | reverse complement strand
TGGGGGTACGACAAAAGCGGTCGTAGAAGCGCGCCTCGCTTCCAATCTTTCTCAGATCGTCATGGCCGGGACGGGCCCGGCCATGACGTTCTAGGGGGATGGGGGTGCTAGCGAACGCCCAAACCGGGATGACAGGGCGGGGGCGGCGGGCCAACTTGGCGACAAAGAGCGTGAGGGCGGCGTCGTGAAGCGGGTTCTGTTGGGGGTTGGGGCGGTGGCGTTGCTGGCGGGCGCGGCCTGTGCGCAGGAGGCGGGCAAGCCGCAGGACACCGAACAGTGGGCGCCGAAGCCGCCCGTGGTGACGCCGGGCGCGACGGACGCGGCGGCGCCCTCGGACGCCATCGTGCTGTTCGACGGCAAGGACCTCAGCGAATGGGTCTCGACCCGCGACAAGGGCCCGGCCGGGTGGAAGGTGGAGGGCGGGCTGCTGACCGTGAACAAGCTCAGCGGCAACATCGAGACGAAGCGGTCGTTCCGGAACTACCAGCTGCACCTGGAGTGGCGCGTGCCGGCCGGGACGACGGGGTCGGGGCAGGCGCGGGGCAACAGCGGGGTGTTCCTGGCGTCGACCGGCGGCGGGGACGGTGGCTACGAGATCCAGATCCTCGACAGCTTCGAGAACGAGACCTACGTGAACGGGCAGGCCGCCAGCATCTACAAGCAGGCCCCGCCGCTGGTGAACGCCATGCGCAAGCCGGGCGAATGGCAGACCTACGACGTGATCTGGACGGCGCCCGTTTTCGACGCCGCGGGAAAGGTGACGTCGCCGGCGCGGGTGACGGCGCTGCACAACGGCGTGGTGGTGCAGAACAACTTCGTCCTGACCGGCGAGACCCGCTACATCGGCAAGCCGCAGTACAAGGCCCATGGGGCCTCGCCGATCAAGCTGCAGGCGCATGGCGACCCGAGCCCGGCGATCAGCTTCCGGAATATCTGGGTGCGGGAACTGCCTTAGAGATCGTTGCGGGGTTCGCTCTTGGTGGGCGGCTCGATGGCTGCTTTCGACCCGCTGCCGACTTCAAGCCTATACCCGGGACATCTTCTGGAGCAGCGACTCGATCGTCGTGTCGCCCGACTTGATCGCTTCGAGGGCGGGCGCGTCGAGCCGCTTCTCCGCCTCCAAGATGCCCAACAGCTGGGAGATGTCCCCTTCTGTGAGCTTAAGGTCGGCTCGGAGCCGGGTCGTCAGGTTCAGGTTCGACAAGCCATTGAGCGTGATGCGCCGGAGCGCGTCTACGAGCTCGTCGCTACCGCACATCTCCATCAGGTCTCGGTCAGTTGGCGTGCGGTCGAACAGCCAGCCATTGCCACCAGCGCCCAAGGGAACATCGCCCTGTACATCGCTCTCATTCGCTGAGCGGCGGGCATGGACGCCAGGCCCTTCAGATGTCGGTCGTAGGCCTCGAAGAGTGACTTCATCAGCTGCCTACCTTCGCGGTCATGGCGAAGCTTGCATGACTAGGTTCCACGAACTACCCCCTTCGGACGTCCGGATGGTCCGCTGCTGAGGGCCCCGCCAACGCCGCCTTCCGCACTGGGCGCCAACTTCCGCGTTCGACCCATTGCAGACGCTTACCTCCCCCGCGAAGCGGCGGGAGGGGGACCAGTCGCCGAGCGCAGCGGAGAGCGACTGGTGGAGGGGGCGGGCCTCAGGCTCAGCGGAAGGATTGGCCATGGCTGGTTCAGCGGGTGGGGCCCGCCCCCTCCACCACGCGCTCTACGGACGGCTGCGCCGACCTCGGCGCGTGGTCCCCCTCCCGCCGCTTCGCGGGGGAGGTAAAGTCCGCAAGCCGCCCGTCTCGGACATTCGTACGTCCGCTCTAGACCTTACACGAACCGCCAGGCCTCCACGGCCGCGTCGCGGAGCGCGCGGGCTTTGTGGAGGGTTTCGTCATATTCGGCGTCGGGATCGGAGTCGGCCACGACGCCGCCGCCGGCCTGGACGTACATGACGTTGTCCTTGAACAGGGCCGTGCGCAGGATGATGCAGGTGTCGACCGAGCCGTCCGAGCCGAAGTAGCCGGCGGCGCCGGCATAGCCGATGCCGCGCTTTTCGATCTCGAGTTCGTCGATGATCTCCATGGCCCGGACCTTGGGCGCGCCCGAGAGCGTGCCGGCGGGGAGGGCGGCCATGACCACGTCCACCGGGTCCAGGCCTTCGGGCGCGTCGCCCTCGACGTTGGAGACCAGGTGCATGACGCGGGCGTAGCGCTCGACGAAGAAGCTGTCTGTGACCCGGACGCGCGGCCGGCGGCTGGGCTGCGGGGGCTCGTTGGCGCCCGCCTGCTTCAGCATGGCGACGCGGCCCACGTCGTTGCGGCCCAGGTCGAGCAGCATCAGGTGCTCGGCGCGCTCCTTGGGATCGTTGATCAGCTCTTCCTCGAGGCGGCGGTCCTCCTCGGGCGTGGCGCCGCGCGGACGGGTGCCGGCGATCGGGCGGATGGTGATCTTGCCGTCCCGCAGGCGGACCAGGATCTCGGGGCTGGAGCCCGCCAGCTGGAAGTCGCCGAAGTTCAGGAAGAACAGGAACGGCGAGGGGTTGGAGCGGCGCAGCGAGCGGTAGAGGGCGAACGGGTCGTGCGCGAAGGGCGCGCGGAAGCGGTGGCTGGGCACCACCTGGAAGATGTCGCCGGCGCGGATGTACTCCTTCGCCTTCTCGACGATGCCCCGGTAGTCCTCGCGGCTGATGGGCGTGGTGAAGCGGTCGGGCTCGGGCTTGGCGTCGCCCCTGAGCGGCGGGGCGGGCTTGCGGAAATCGGCGGCCACGGCCTGCAGGCGCGCCTGGGCGGCGGCGTACGCGTCGGCGGCGGACGACCGGTCCGGGCGGACGGGCGTGACCAGCAGGATCTCCTGGGCGATGGCGTCGAAGATCGCGATGATCGAGGGCCGCGCCAGCACCCCGTCGGGCAGGCCCAGCGGGTCGGGATTGATGTCGGGCAGGGTCTCGACCAGCCGGACGGTGTCGTAGCCCAGCGCGCCGAAGACGCCCGCGGCCATGGGCGGCAGGCCCGGCGGCAGCTCGATGCGCGAGGCGGCCAGCAGGTCGCGCAGGCTGTCGAGCGCGCCACCGCTCTGGGCGGTGAAGCGGCCCGCCGCGATGTCGGCGCCGGTGGCGATCTCGGCCTGGTCGCCGCGGCAGCGCCAGACGAGGTCGGGGTTCAGCGTGATGATCGAATAGCGCGCGCGGAAGGCCCCGCCTTCGACCGACTCGAAGAGGAAGGCGTACGGCTTGCCGTGGCCGATCTTCAGGAAGGCCGAGACCGGGGTCTCCAGGTCGTCGATCAGCCGCGTCCAGACGACCTGGGGCGCGCCGCCGTCGTAGGTCGAACGAAAGGCCTCGAACGGAGGCTCGGACGTCACTTCTTCTTCTCCGCCGCGGCCCCGGCCTTCGCCTCGGGCTTGAGGGGCTCGAAGCCGATGGCCGCGCGGGCGCGGTCGCGGTCGACCTTCACCTTCAGCTTGTTGCGCGCGTAGGTCTGGGCGGCTTCGCCCATCTCGCGGAACAGGACCTGGGAGAGCTCGGGGCGGGCCATCTCGGCCAGCCGCGCCGCCGTGGGACCACCCTCCATGCGGATGTTGTCCACGCGACCGACGACGATCCCGTTGGGGGCGCCGGCCGTCCAGACCTCGCCCGCTCGCGCGGCCAGGGCGCGGCCGATGACCTCGCGGCCAAGGGCCTCCTGCTGCTGGGCGGTCTGGCGGGTCAGGCCCGGCACGCGGCTGACGGTCAGGCCGGCCGAGGCGGCGACGGCCTCCAGGGTCTCGCCCTTGCGGATGCGCTCGCTCAGGCCGGCGGCCTTGGCCTCCAGGGCGCGGACCAGCTCACGCTGGATCCAGAACTGGGTGACCATCGGGCGGACCTCCGCCAGCGGCGGCACGTGAGCGGCCACGACGCGGTCGACCTTCACGGCGAAGTAGGCGCCGTCGCCCAGGTCGGTGATGTCGCTCTCGGCGCCGGTGGGCAGCGCGAAGGCGGTCTCGAGGATTTTGGGCGGCAGGCCCTGCAGCTGGCGGCCCTGGGCGTCGACGCCCTGCGCCGAGATGGGCCCAAGCGGGGTGACCGTGACGCCGGCCTTCTTGGCGGCCGAGGCGAGGTCGCCGCCGGCCTTGATGGCGTCGTCGAAGGCCTGGGTCTGGGCGTAGACCTTCTCGGCGACCATGTCCTTGCGGATCTCGGCCTCGAGCATCGGGCGGGCTTCGTCGAGGCTGACCTCGCGGCCGGGGGTGATCGCGCTGACGCGGACCACGGCGAGGCCCAGGTCGCCCTGGACGGTCGCGGCCTGGCCGGCGGGCAGGCGGAAAGCGGCCTGGCCGACCTTGCGGTCGCTGATCGCCGACATCGGCTTGGCGTCGTAGACGACCGCGTCCACCCCCAGCGACTTGGCGATCGCCGCCGGGGCCTCGCCGCGGGCCAGGCGGGCGGTGACCTGCTGGGCCGACGCCTGGTCCTTCACGGGGATCTGCACGAGGCTGCGGACCTCAGGCGTCGACAGCGTGTCCTTGCGGAACTGATAGCGCTTCTGCAGCTCAGCCGGGTCGATCGGGGCCGAGGCCTGGGCCTGGACGCCGGCGGGCGTGAACAGCACGACCGACAGGACGCGGGTCTCGGGGACGGTCAGGCGGTCCTTGTTCTCGTTGATGACGCTCTGCAGCTGGGCGTCGGTGGGCGCGGCGGGCGCCGGCACGCTGTTGGGCGCGAGGGTCACGAAGGCGAGGTCGCGGGCTTCCAGGCCATAGATGGCGGCCAGGGCGCCGTAGCTGCGCGGGGCGGACAGGCCGTTCTGGACCGCGACGGCCCAGTGCTGGGTCGCCATCTGGTCGCGGAGGCCCGCGTCGAAATTCTCGGGCGTCATGCCGTTTTCGCGCAGGCGCGCCTCGAAGGTCTTCTTGTCGAACTTCCCCGTGATGGGGTCGAAGAAGGCCTGGATCTTCTGGATCTGGTCGAGGATCAGCTTGTCGCCCGGCTTGATGCCGGCCTTGGACAGCACCTCGGCGAAGGCTTCGCGGGTGGCGACGCCGTTCAGCACCGTGGCGTCCAGGTTGTTCTGCTCGGCGAGCTCGCGGGTGACCTGCTGGCCGCTCTCCTGCTCGATGCGCTTGCGGTAGTTGTCGTACTCGCGGGCGAAGTCCTGAGAGTCGAGGACGCGCGAGCCGGCCTTGATCACCTGGTCGCCGACGAACATCGCCGAGCCGCCCTGCTGGGCGCCCCAGCCCACGAAGCTGATCGCCAGGACGATGAGCAGAATCCGGGCGGGCCAGGATTTGGCGAACTGGCGGATGGAAGCGAGCATTCGAGTCCTTTCCCCGCGACACAGCGCGAGCTAGCGGGCCGGTATAGTGGAGGGCGGTTCCGTGGGGCAAGCGCGTGACAGCAAGCGCGGCATGGCTTAACCGCGGCGCTCTCTCCTCAAGAGCAAGGGATCGAGATGACCGCGCCGCAGCCGCTGATCGCCGGGAACTGGAAGATGAACGGCCTGGGAGCCTCTCTGGAGGAAGCCCGCGCCGTCGCCGCGGGGCTGGGCGACACCCCGGCGCGGGTGGCGATCTGCCCGCCGTCGATCCTGATTCACCGCATGGCGAGCGCCCTTGGCGGCGGGCCGCTGCTGATCGGCGGACAGGACCACCACTGGGACGACGCGGGCGCGTTCACCGGCGACGTGTCGGCCGAGATGCTGGCCGACGCGGGCGCGAGCCTGGTGATCCTGGGCCACTCCGAGCGCCGGGCGGGCTATCGCGAGACAGACGAGCTGGTGGCGTCCAAGGTGAAGGCGGCGCTCAAGTTCGGCCTCGAGCCCATCGTCTGCGTCGGCGAGACCCTGGACGAGCGCAAGGCCGGCAAGGCCCTGGAGATCGTGACGGGGCAGGTGAGGGGCTCGCTGCCGTCCGAGCTGGCCGGCAAGACGTTCTCGGTGGCCTACGAGCCGGTCTGGGCGATCGGCACGGGGCTGACGCCCACGACCCCCGAGATCGAGGAGGTCCACCGGGCGATCCGCGCCACCCTGGTCGAGATGTTCGGCGAGGCGGGCAAGCGCGTCCCGATCCTGTACGGCGGCTCGGTGAAGCCCGGCAACGCCGCCGAGATCCTGCACGCCGACGAGGTGGGGGGCGCGCTGGTGGGCGGAGCCTCGCTGAAGGCGGCCGATTTCCTCGGGATCATCCGGGCGCTGTAGCTAGGCGCCCGGCCCCTTGAGCTCGACCGTGTTGCCCTCGGGATCGCGGATGTAGAACGAGAGGCCGTCGCCGTCGGCGCCGTAGCGGGGCCCTTCATCGACGATCTCGACTCCGTGGGCGGCGAGGTGAGCGCGGATGGCGGCCGCATCGAAGGGCCGGACCTGCAGGGCGAAGTGGTCGAGGTTGCGGCCCTCCTCGCCCGGACCGGCGCCGCCCAGCCGACCCAACTGGCCGTCCACGGTGATCAGGTCGATCAGCTGACGCCCGGCGCGGATGTGGGTGAGCCCAAGCTTCTCCTGCTCCTTGTCGACCGCAAGGCCCAGGACCCCGCAATAGAAGGCCAGCATGCGCGGCTTGTCGGCGATGCGCAGGACGATGTGGTCGAAGCCTTGAACGGCGATCGGATGGCTCATGGGGCCTGAGATAGGCGCCGCATGCTCAAAGCAACAGGCCGAAGACATGGCAGTCGCGGCGCTCGCCGGCCCGGAGGATATGGCCTCGCAACAGGCCCTCCTCGACGAAGCCCAGCTTCTGGAGGAGGGCCTCCGAGCGCCGGTTGCCCAGGTGGGTGCGGGCGGTCAGCTTGCGGACGCCGCCTGTCGCCGCGAAGGCGACGACCGTGGTCATGGCCTCCAGCGCATAGCCCTGGCCCCAGGCTTCGCGGCCCAGCATGAACCCCACCTCGGCCCGCCGATGCCAGCGGTCGATCTCGGAGAGGTCGCAGCTTCCGAGGAAAGCTCCGCCCTCCAGGGTTCGGATCGCCCAGTACAACGCCTCGCCGGCGGCCATGGCGTCGACCTGGCTTTGCACGATGGTGGCGACCAGATCCGGATCGTCCACCTCGGGCAGGTCCCAGTAGGCCATCACCTCGGGGTCGCCCATGATCGGGAAGAGGTGCTCGGCGTCGCCGATCCGCAACGGCTCCAGGCGAAGCCGCTCGGTCTCCAGGATCGGAAGCTGCTCAGGATCGAACATCACGCCGCAAGTCTCGCACCCATTGCCTCTGGGGTGTGACGCACTAGCTATGGCTTTGACGCGGGCTCGGTGATAGAGCGCGCGCTTCATTTCGGCTGGGTGTGGCCGCCCAGGCTCACCTTGCCCGCACGGGATAGACCGCAATGCTTCTGAACCTGCTGCTCGTGATCGAGGTCATCGTCGCCCTGTTCCTGGTGGTGGTGGTGCTGCTGCAGCGTTCGGAGGGTGGCGGCCTGGTGAGCGGCGGCACGGGCTCGCTGATGTCGGTGCGCGGCGCCGGCGACCTGATGACCCGGATCACCTGGATCCTGGGCGCCACGTTCTTCGTGCTGGGCCTGCTGCTCACGATCGTCGCGGGCCGCGAGCGCGGCTCGGCCTCGGTCGTCGACCGCATGAAGGTCAACGCGATCAACCCCGCCGACCTGAACCGCGAAGTCCCGCAGCCCCCGGCCGGCACCGCCCAGCCCGGCCCCGCGGGTTCGGCGCCGGCGCCGCTGCAGGCCCCGACGCCCACGATCCAGAGCCCGTTCGGTCAGCTCCCCGCCGCGCAGCCCGCGCCGGCCGCGCCCGCGCCCGCCGAGCCGGCCAAGAAGTAGGAGAAGGCTGGGGATAGCGGCGAAACGCGCGGCGAACTGTGCCCGAATCACCGCTAATCTGAACGCCCATGGCCCGGTACATCTTCATCACCGGCGGCGTGGTCTCCTCCCTGGGAAAAGGTCTCGCGTCCGCCGCTCTCGGCGCGCTTCTTCAGGCGCGAGGCTACAAGGTCCGCCTTCGTAAGCTCGACCCGTATCTCAACGTGGATCCGGGCACGATGAGTCCGACCCAGCACGGCGAGGTGTTCGTCACCGACGACGGCGCCGAGACCGACCTGGACCTTGGCCACTACGAGCGGTTCACGGGCGTCAACGCCACGCGGGCCGACAACATCACGACCGGTCAGATCTACAAGAAGATCATCGAGAAGGAGCGCCGGGGCGACTACCTGGGCGCCACCGTGCAGGTGATCCCGCACGTGACCGGCGAGATCAAAGACTTCGTGCTGTCGGACCCGGGCGAGGGCGTCGATTTCGTCCTGGTCGAGGTGGGCGGCACGGTCGGCGACATCGAAGGCCTGCCGTTCTTCGAGGCGATCCGCCAACTGGGCCAGGAACTGCCCCGCGGCCATGCTTGCTTCATTCACCTGACCCTGCTGCCGTTCATCAAGACGGCGGGCGAGATGAAGACCAAGCCGACGCAGCACTCGGTGAAGGAGCTCCGCTCGATCGGCATCCAGCCCGACATCCTGCTCTGCCGCTGCGAGATGCCGATTCCGGAGAGCGAACGGAAGAAGCTGGGCCTGTTCTGCAATGTGCGCCCCAGCGCCGTGATCCAGGCGATGGACAGCGAGAACATCTACGCCGTGCCGCTGGACTATCACGCCCAGGGCCTGGACACCGAGGTGCTGGACGTCTTCGGCCTGGCCGACAAGGCCCCGGCGCCCGACCTGACAAAGTGGGAGGAAATCTCCCACCGTCTGAGCCATCCGGACGGCGAGGTGAACATCGCCATCGTCGGCAAGTACACGGCCCTGACTGACGCCTACAAGTCGCTGATCGAGGCCTTGGTGCACGGCGGCGTGGCCAACAATGTCCGCGTGAAGTTCGACTGGATCGAGGGCGAGGTCTTCGAGAAGGAAGAGGCCTTGATCGCCGAGCGGCTGAACAGCGTGCACGGCGTGCTGGTGCCGGGCGCGTTCGGCGAGCGTGGCTCGGAGGGGATGATCCGCTCGGTGCAGTTCGCCCGCGAGCATGAGGTGCCGTACTTTGGGATCTGCTTCGGCATGCAGATGGCGATGATCGAGGCGGCGCGGAACCTGGCCGGTATCAAGCAGGCCTCGTCGACCGAGTTCGGCCCGACGTCCGAGCCCATCGTGGGGCTGATGACCGAGTGGGTGCGCGGAAACGAGAAGGAAGTCCGCTCGGAGGGCGGCGAGCTTGGCGGCACCATGCGGTGCGGCGCCTACGAAGCCGTGCTGACCCCGGGCAGCCGGGTGGCCGAGATCTACGGCGCGTCCAGCATCTCGGAGCGCCACCGCCACCGCTATGAAGTGAACATCGGCTACCGCGAGGCCATCGAGAAGACAGGCCTCAAGTTCACCGGCCTGTCCCCCGACGGCGTCCTGCCCGAACTGTGCGAACGCTCCGACCACCCGTGGTTCGTGGGCGTCCAGTTCCACCCGGAACTGAAGAGCCGCCCCTTCGACGTCCACCCGCTGTTCCAGAGCTTCATCGGGGCGGCGAAGGAACGCAGTCGGCTCGTCTAGCCGTCGAAGCCAGGCCCACGCGACGCGAGACTTTCCGTGGCGTGAAGCGTCGACCCGCCGCATAGTCGCGGGCGGAATCGCAGGGGGGCCGACGATGTCCGCGAGCCTTGATGCACGGGTGAGGAATCCCGAGGAGTCCGCGCAACTCGCTTGTCTGATCGCCGCGTCGCGCTTCGTTCTGAGGACCGTGGCGTCCCGGCGACATACGGGCGGCGGGGACTCGATCGACGCGGTCATCGTGGCGGCCGTGGTCCAGGCGAACGTCAGACGCGCGCTTGGAACGGGGGCGTACGATACGTTCGACGAACCTGTGCCAGCCGACCTGCGTGAACCGGCGTCGGTGCCGATGCTGGCGGAACGCATCGGTCTGCCGAGGGAAACCGTTCGACGGCGGCTGGAAGCCCTGGTCGCACGCGAGCGCTGCGTCAGGTCCTACGGCGGATACGTCGTTCCCGTGGAACTGATGAGTGGACCCACGCGTCGCGCGCTGGCCATCGAAGCCTACGAGGCGCTTCGACGGCTGACGGCGGATGTCCAGCGGTCGGGGCTCGATGTCGGGGCGTCCTCGGTCGTGGAGGCGATCCTCCGCCCCATCGATCCGGCCAGTCCGGTACGCGTGGTCAATCGCGCGACGGCGGCCTTCGCGATCGACTTTCTACGCGAGGTCTCCCGCCTGACCGGAAGCCATGAAGCCGCATTGATCTACCTCGCGCTGCTGGAGGCCGTGAAGTCCGACGGTACGCCACGCCGGCTGACCTTCCTGGGTCTCGCCCAGTCCATGGAAAGGCCCATCGAGAGCACAAGACGCCGCGCGATGGTGTTGGTCGAGAGAGGCCTCGCCGAGCGCGATGAGGAGGGGTTCAAGGTGCGACGTGATTTCGCGACCTCGGCCGACGTGCGTGATCTGGCCGCCCACAGTGCAGACCTGCTGCGCACGATGTACGCAGGGATTGCAACAGCGTCAGGCGCTGTCGATAAATTGTAATTCCCCAATACGGGAAGCATTAATCACAATTAACTCTATCGCCCAGTTAATCGTGGCGTCGCGCATCGTGCACTGGATTGGTCCGGTTTACTATGTCGAGCAGGAACGCCATGAAATCCTGGAAGATCTCTTCGATTGTGATGGCCATCACCGCTTTCGTGGTGAGCGTTCTGATCTGTACGACCGTGCTTTCGCTGATGGTCGTTGAGTCAGTTCGGGTCGGGGGCAAGTCCTATGACGGCATCGTTCATGCCAAGGATCTGACGGCCGACGTCCTTCCGCCGCCACTCTTCCTGGTCGAGGCGAACCTTGTGGCCCATGCGACGGCCGGCGACGTCGCCGCAAGCCGGAAGAAGCTGGCGTCCTTGAAGCGCGACTACGAAACCCGGCTCGCCTACTGGAGCGAACAACCGCTTCCCGAAGACCTGCGGGCGCCCTTGTTCGGGGAGGTCAGGACGAGCGCCGACAGGTTCTGGCAGATCGTCGAGGCCGAACTCCTTCCGGCCTGGAACTCTGGCGATGCTGCGGCGCGAGCGGTCGCGCTGGAGCGCGTGGATGCGGCGTACAGGACGCATCGCGAGGCGGTCGACCGTTTCGTTCCGCTCATGGCGGCCCGCAGCGCCCGCACCGAGGCCGACGCCGATCGACTGGTCGCCGTTTCACGCGCCGCCGTAGCGGGCATCTCGGGCATCGGCGCTCTGGCCGTGCTCTTGGCTCTGATCGCGCTGGCGCGCCGCATCCGTCCCGTCCGCGCCATGACCAGCTACATGAGCGAACTGGCCGCGGGGAACTACGAGCTCAACCCACCCCAGCCGCGGCACGCCGACGAGGTCGGCGAGATGGCCAAGGCCGTCGCGGTCTTCAGGGAGGGCGTGCTCGAGCGGCGTCGGATGCGAATGGAACAGGAGGAAGCCGAACGCAGGGCGCGCGAGGACGAGATCGCCGCCGGACATGAGCGCGAAGCGGCGGAACGCGAGCGCGCCGCGGTGGTGGCCGCCCTGGCGGAGGGGCTTTCGCGGATGGCCCAGGGCGACCTGGCCTGCCGCCTCTCGAGCCCGTTCCCAGGCCGCTATGAACAGCTCCGCAGCGACTTCAACAGAGCGGCCGACGCCTTGGACCAGGTGATGGGGTCTATCCGGGCGGCGACCCAGGGCGTGGGCGTGGGCGCGAGCGAGATCGCCCAGGCGGCCGACAACCTGTCGCGCCGTACCGAACAGCAGGCCGCCAGCCTCGAGCAGACCTCCGCGACGGTCGAACAACTGACCAGCACCGTGAAGGGCGCGGCCGAGAGCGCGCGAGAGGTGCGCCAGTTCGTCGCCGATGCGCGCGCCGGAGCCGAACAGTCGGCCGACGTCGTGGCCTCGGCCGTGCGCGCCATGCAGGCGATCTCCGGCTCGTCGGACCAGGTGGGCGAGATCATCGGCGTGATCGACGAGATCGCGTTCCAGACCAACCTGCTGGCCCTCAACGCGGGCGTTGAGGCGGCGCGCGCCGGAGATGCCGGCAAGGGCTTTGCGGTCGTCGCCTCGGAGGTCCGCGCGCTGGCGCAGCGCTCGGCGGAAGCGGCCAAGGAGATCAAGGGCCTGATCCACCAGTCGACCGACCAGGTTCGCGATGGCGTGGAACTGGTGAACCGGACCGGCGAGGCCCTGGCGGCGATCTTGCAACAGGTCGCCGAGATCGACGCCCGCATGACCGATCTGGCGCGATCGGCCGACGAGCAGTCGACCAGCCTGTCGGAAGTGAACATCGCCGTCAGCCAGATGGACCAGATGACACAACAGAACGCGGCGATGGTCGAAGAGACGACGGCCGCGGCCTTTGCGATGCGCTCCAGCGCAGCGGGACTGCGGCAGCACATCGATCACTTCACGACGAGCCAAGCGGAGGCGCACAGGGCGGCCTGACCACGAAGTGCTCCGCCCGGGGATGCCGGTGACGGCCCCCGGGGCGTTGGCCAATTCAGCCCCGATTTTGACCGGACTGCCGCTGGCTGGGGGCGTGTCGCTTGAGAATGCTCTGCGGCATGAAACTCGCCGTCGGACCGTTCCTTTCATTCCTGCTCATGGCGCTGGTGGCCAGGCCCGCCGGCGCCGCCGGCGCGCCCCCGCCCGAACTGGCGCGCGTCTATGTCACGCCGCAAACGGCGGTGGATGTGGGCGGCCGGCGCCTCAACCTGGTCTGCATGGGTTCGGGCGATCGTGTCGTGCTCTTCGAGTCGGGGGGCAGCGACTGGTCGGACACCTGGGCGCTGGTGCAGCCGGCCGTGGCGGCCCGAACGCGGACCTGCGCCTACGACCGCGCGGGCCTGGGACATAGCGACCCGGCGCGCGGCGCCCGCACGCCGGTGGCCATCGTCGAGGATCTGCATGCCCTGATCGTGGCCGCGAAGCTGCCGACCCCGCTGGTGCTGGTGGGCCATTCGCTGGGCGGGTTCAACGCCAAGCTCTACGCCGCCTTATACCCCCAGGACGTCGCGGGCCTCGTGCTGGTGGATCCGGCGGAAGACCGCTCGGCCGATCGGGGCCGCGCGCTTCTGCATCGGCGCTTCGGCGCCTCGCTCGCGGCCCGATCCGAGCTGCTGGACCAGGCGTTCTGGACGCAGCTGGCGGCGCGCTACCGCGGCTGCGCCGAGGCGGCGCGCAGCGGACCGCTGGACCCGGACTCGCTTCAATACCGGCGATGCACGGACCCGGTGCGCCCCCGGCTGGGCCCCGAGATCGCGGCCGAGCGTCGCCGAGTCCAGGTCACCAGCGCCTATCAGGAGGCGCAGGCTTCGGAGATCGTGAACAGCGTCTATGGAGATGAGCGCGGCGATCCCGTCTATGCCGGGCTGTTTCGCCAGGGCGCCTTCGGACACAAGCCGCTGGTGGTGTTGACCCACGGGCTGTTCGACCCGCGCGACCCCCTGGATGCGGCAGGCCAGACCGTGATGATCGCGCTGCATCAGGAGACGGCGCGGCTCTCCCGGCGCGGCCGTCACCGCGTTGTTCCGGCGACGGGCCACAATATCCAGTTGGATGCGCCGGAGGCGATCGTCGCGGCGATCTCGGGGGTCCTGGAAGCGACCGACCCGCCCCGAGGGCCCTAGCCGGGTCCGGCGCGGACGCGGCGGGACGCCGCCGCCAGCGATGGGTCCCCGCGGCCCGGCGGCGGACGGCGGGGGAGGGTGACGCCCTCGGCGCGCAACAGTCGCCGAAGGGTGGATGGCTCGGCATAGCCGACCTGGTGGGAGACGGCCTCGAGGGAGGCGCGCGTCGTGGCGAAGAGTTCGAGCGCGCGCTCGATCCGCAGGCGCTGCAGGAAGCGGACGGGAGACAGCCCTGTCGCGCCCTCGACGCGCCGGGCGAAGGTGCGGGGCGCCATCCCGACGGCAGCGGCGAGGTCCTCGACCCGGATGCCCTCGTGCAGCCGCGAGCGCGCCCAACCCTCGGCCTGCGCCACATGGACGTCGCTTGCGGCCAACAGGCTGATCGCCATGTAGGGCAGCTGAGAGCGCCGTTCGTCTACGATCAGGTAGCGAGCGCAGTGCGCCGCAACGTCGCTGCCGGCGTGACGGGCGACCAGGGCCAGCATCAGGTCGAGCTGGGCCATCGCGGCCCCCGCCGTCGTCACCGGCCCGTCGCGCACGACCAGCGGCGCGGTGTCGAGACGGACGTTCGGGAACATCCGGCGGAACGCAGGGGCGAGCCACCACGAGGTGGTGGCGCGGCGGTCCTCCAGCAGTCCCGCCCGGGCGACCAGGAACACGCCCGAGCACGACGCTGCGATCTCGGCGCCCCCTGCCGCCGCCTCGGCGAGGGTGCGGCGTGCAGCGACCAGTTCCGGTCTAGCCAGGCCTTCGCTCACGGCCGCTTCGCTGGCCAGGGCCAAGCCGGGCACGATCGCGAGACCGGCCGACCCGCGCGGCGCGGGGTCGGGCACGCCCGCGAAGGCGATCGCGGCCTGGGCTGCGTCCCCAATCGCACGGACGGCGAAGGCGGGCTCGCGACGACGGCCGAGCAGGACGCGGTTGGCGGTCAAGAGCACCTCGAAGGTGATCGCGACGCTGGAGGGCGAGGCGCCCGAGGGCGTGAGGACATCCACGATCATGTTGGCGGAAAATCCCTGAATGGTGTCATTTGCGACACTGGCCCGGTCCGGCCGCGAACGCCAGTCTTCGGTGACAACACGGGAGCCGAATGATGACGACGGATCTGATGACCGACGACCCGCTGGCCGACTTCCAGGCGCGGGAGATCACCCTGCAGGAAGCCACGAAGGTCGTTTACGTCTCCGGGGCGGGGCCGGCGGTGATCGTGATGGCCGAGATGCCGGGGATCAGCCCGCATGTGGCGCGCTTCGCCCGCTGGGTGCGCGAGGCCGGCTTCACCGTGTACATGCCGTCGCTGTTCGGGCGCGACGGCGCGCTGCCGGACGCCGAGACGGCAGGGCAGGTGTTTCGGCGCGCCTGCGTCAGCGCCGAGTTCCGGGCGTTCGGGGCCGGCGTCTCCAGCCCCGTCACCGACTGGCTGCGCGCGCTGGCCCGCCTGGCGCATGCGGAATGCGGCGGGCCCGGCGTGGGAGCGATCGGGATGTGCTTCACGGGCAACTTCGCGCTGTCGATGATGCTGGAGCCGGTGATGCTGGCGCCGGTGCTGGCCCAGCCCTCGCTGCCGCTGGACACGCCCGACGGACTGGAAATCGCCGACCAGGACCTGGCCCGGGTGGCGCAGCGGCTGGAGCGCGATGATCTCACCGTGCTGGCCTACCGATTCGAGGGCGACAGCTTCTGCCGGGCGGAGCGGTTCGCGGCGTATGCGAAGGCGCTGGGGCCGCGCTTCCAGCCCCGCGTGCTGCCCGACAGCGCCGCCAACACCAAGAACCTGCCGCCGTTCTTCGAGCGCTTCGTCACGACGCCGCACAGCGTGGTGACGGTCCATCTGATCGACGCGGCGGGTGAGCCGACCGTCCTGGCGCGCGACGAGATTCTCGACTTCTTCCGTCACCGACTCGGGGCTTGAACGATGCGCCAGTGGACGATCGACGCCTTCGCCGCCGGGCCGTTCCTGGGGAACGCCGCCTGCATCGTGGAACCGCTCGAGATCTGGCCGCCCGACGCCTGGATGCAGAGCCTGGCGGCGGAGAACCGCGCGGGCGCAACCGGCTACTTGCTGCGCACCCAGGCGGCGAACCGGTTCGGCCTCCGCTGGTTCACGCCGGCCACCGAGGTGCCGTTGTGCGGGCACGCAACACTGGCCGCCGCGCATGCGCTGCTGGGAGAACTGGGCGTGGGCGACACGGCGCTGGAGTTCGACACGGCCTCAGGGCGCCTGACCGCCACCGCCGCCGGCGAGGATCGCTACGAGCTGTCGTTCCCGCGCCCCCGGTCTCGCCGAATCGAAACGCCGCCGGGCCTAGCCGAGGCCCTGGGCGCGGAGCCCGCGGAGGTGTGGGCGGCGCCGTACCTGGTCGCGCTGTTCGACAGGGCGGAGACGATCGGGCGGCTGGAGCCACGGCACGACGATCTGCGTCGAATCTCAGAGGGGCTGGGGGGACAGGGCAACGTGGGCGTCGCGGCGCTTGCGCCCGACGAGGCGACTCACGACGTGATCGACCGCTTCTTCGCCCCGGGCTACGGCCTCCGCGAGGACGCGGCCACGGGCTCATTCCACGCCATACTCGTCCCGATCCTCGCGGAGCGCCTGCCCAGGGCGACAATCCGATTCCGGCAGGCCTATCCCGGCCGGGGCGCAGATTTCGAGGGGCGTCTGGAGGGTGAACGCGTCATATTGCGCGGGCGCGCGGTGACGGTCATGGAGAGCCGGCTGCACCTGACTTGATTGCGCGCGGGGTTTCATGCATAAGCCCCCGCTCACGTGGCGGCCCCCGAAGTTTTCGGACTTGGCCGCCGCAACCTTTTTCACGCCCGCGAGATTTCCGATGGCTGTTCCTAAACGCAAAACTTCGCCCTCGCGGCGGAACATGCGCCGCTCGCACCACGCGCTCGGCCCCAACACCTTCCACGAAGACAAGGAGACGGGCGAGCTGAAGCGTCCGCACCACGTCGACCTGAAGACCGGCATGTACAAGGGCCGCCAGGTCCTGACGCCGAAGGAAGACTAAGCGCTCCACTTCAGGACGCTTGTCCCGAGACGCCGGCCGAGAGGCCGGCGTTTTGCGTTTCGGGCCTATTGCGTGCGGCCGCGCGCCTGCACCTTCTCGCGGCGGGCGGCGACCATGTCGGGGGTGACCTCGCGATTGTGGACGACCGAGCGCTGGTGCTCGAGCTCAAGGCCCTCGCCCAGCGTGGCGGCGTACCCGTCGTCGATCATCGCCTTGTAGGTCACCAGCATGTCGGCCTCGATGGAGGCCATCTCGCCCGCAAGCTTGAGCGCGGCCGGCATCAGCTCCTCAGGGGCGACCACCCGGTTCACCAGACCCCAGTCATAGGCCTGCTGGGCCGACAGGAAGTTGCCGGTGAGCGAGAGCTCCTTGGCGCGATAGGGGCCGATGCAGCGGCTGAGCTTCTGCGACAGACCCCAGCCGGGCGTGATCCCGACCCGGGCGTGGGTGTCGGCGAAGCGGGCGTTGGTCGAGCAGAGCAGCACGTCGCAGGCCAGCGCCACCTCAAAGCCCCCGGTGATCGCCACGCCGTTGATGGCTCCGATGATCGGCTTGGAGCACGACAGCACCGCGCGGGCGGGGTTCTCGGCCGGATCGGTCGCGTTGGCGGCGCCCATGCCCAGCGGATCGGTGGACAGCTCCTTGAGATCGAGCCCGGCGGTGAAGGCGCGCTCGCCCGCGCCGGTCAGCACGATGACGCGCACGTCGGGGTCGGCGTCCAGCTCGGCGATCGCCTGCTGCAGGGCGGCGCGCAGCGCCTTGGACAGGGCGTTCATCGCCTCGGGGCGGTTGAGCGTGACGACGGCGACGCCGTCCGAGGGCTTTTCGACGAGCAGCATGGGATCCTCCGGGATGCCTGTCCGTTGGCCCGGCGCCGCAACGTCGGTCAAGGGGCGGTCAGGCGCTGGCGCGTAGGGGAACCGGTTCGTCGAGGGCGTCGCGCAGCGCCGGAAGCCGAGCGCGGCTGACCGGCAGGGGCGAGCCCTCGGCCAGGTGGAGCCGCCAGCGGCCGCCGTCGCGCTCCAGACGCTGGACGTGGGCCAGGTTGGCGATCACCGAACGGTGGATGCGCACGAAGCTGGGGGGCAGCTGGGTTTCCAGGGCGTCGAGGCGGGCCGCATGCAGCAGCGTGCGATCCCCCGTGAGCCGCAGCTCGACATAGTCGTCGGCGCCGACGATGGCGAGGATGTCGGGGATCGGGACCAGCTGGACGCCACGGGCCGAGGCGACGGTCAGCCGGTCGGGGCGGCTGGCGGCGCGGGTGAGGGCGGCCTCGCGGGCGGTGTCGTCGCGGCCAAGACGGACCACCTCGGCGATCAGCAGCGGCAGGACGAGGGCGGCGGCCAGCACAAAGAACGACAGGTCCAGCAGCCAGACCGGCTGCAGCACCCCCAGCGCCAGGAAAGCGCCCAGCCAGGCCAGGGTAGGCCGCGCGCCGGGGAGACGACCAACGGCGCCGCCCAGGGCCGCGACGCCGGCCAGCGCCACGCCGAGCAGGAGGGCGACGCCGGTCCTGATGTCGAAGCCCGGGATGAACCAGGTCAACGGCAGAGCGATCGCCGCGACCGCAAGCAACTGGGCGCGCCGGCGGGGTAGGAAGCGCGAGCCGGCCCACGAGATCAGCAGGAACGCGAACGCCAGCGACAGCGCCCAGATGCCGACCATTCGGTAGGCGTGGACCGGATAGTCGTAGCGCCAGAGGTGGCGGAGGTTCTCCACGCCAGCCTGCAGCGCGGCCGTGGCCGAGAGCGCGGCCAGGGTCAGGCTCGAGCCCGTGCGGCGCATGGCGTAGATGGCGCCGAAGCCGAAGGTGGCCGCCGCCAGGGCGCCGGCCGCGACGAAGGTGATCGCCAGCAGAGGCAGCATCGACGGCTGGCGGGCCGCGCCGATACCCAGCCAGCCGATGGGCGTCGCGAAGGTCAGGCCCACGTGGTGGGCCGACAGGCGCACGACCAGTTCGTTGCCGGACGGCCGCCACAGCGCGTCGGGGATCGGGAAGTCGGCCTGGTAGCGGCCGGGGCTCTCGGCTTCGGCGGTCGGGCCGGGCTGGCCGTTCGCGCCCAGGCGTTCGCCGTTGAACCAGACCTCGGACGACGCGGCGCCGACGGCGAACACGGCCTTGGGGTCGCCCGGGGCCGGAGGCGGCGGGGTGGCGCGGAGCCAGAGTTCCCGTCCCTGGGGATCGATCTTGCCCACGAGCGGGCGGCAGTCCGACAGCTGCGGGCCGGCCGCCGTCGCGACGCCACGACAGAGGTCCCAGCGGGGCTGCTGGGCGCGCGCGCCCGTGGTGACGGCGAGGGCGAGGAGGCCGGCGATCGTGAGCAAGCGCCACATGGCGACAGTCTAGGGCGCCGCCGGCCGAGGCGCGCGGCCGTTCACCGATGCGCCGCGTCGGTTGGCCGATACGGGCAGGCGGAGCGCCGCGAGCGCCGGCACAGGCCGACGCATGAGTCCTGGACATCTTCACCGCCGCGCCGTGATCGCCGCCGCGGGCCTGGCCGTTCCGTCCTGGGCCCTGGCGCAGACCCAGCCGGGCCCGTTCCGCTTCAAGGGCTGGCGCGGGGCCGAGACCGGCGCCGAGCGGGGCTTCTTCGAGGTTCCCGAGGATCGCCGCGATCCCCGGTCACGGAGGATCCGGCTGAGCTACGTCCGGTTCGCTTCGAGCGCGACGCGGCCCGGGCCGCCGATCGTCTATCTGGCGGGTGGACCGGGCGGGACAGCGACGGGCACGATGATGGGCCCCCGGTTCCCGATCCTGCTGGCGTTGCGAGAACACGCCGACGTGATCGCCTTCGACCAGCGGGGCACGGGGCTTTCGAACCACATCCCGCGACGGCCGACGTTCGCAGGGCCGCCGCCGGCGTTCACGCGGGACGGGCTGACGGCGCACGTCCGCGCCGAGTTCGCCAAGGCCTGGGCGGAATGGACCACGGCCGGCGTCGCCATGGCCGGCTACAACACCGAACAGAGCGCCGACGACGTCGAAGACCTGCGCAAGCACCTGGGCGCCGAGCAGATCGACCTGTGGGGCATCAGCTATGGCTCGCACCTGGGACTTTCGGTGCTGAAGCGGCACGGGGATCGAGTCCGGCGCGTGGCTCTCGCCAGCCTGGAAGGCCAGGACCAGACGGTGAAGCGGCCGGGACGCAGCGACCTTTACCTCAAGCGGGTGGACGCGCTGCTGGATGCCGATCCGGTGGTGCGTGCGCAGGTCCCGGACCTGTCGGCGCTCATGCGGCGGGCGCACGCGCGCATGGAGGCCGAGCCCGCCAGGTTGAGTGTGACATTCCGGGGCGCGCCGACGGAGGTGCTGGTGGGCGGCTTCGCGGTGCAGATGCTGGCCGGTAGCCTGATCGCCAATCCCGACACGCTGGCGATGCTGCCGGGCCTCTATCGCAGGCTGGACGCCGGCGACCTTTCGGCCGTGACGCCCTTCATGGGCCAGATGCTCGGCATGCTGGGCATCGGCGGGATGCCCGAGGCCATGGATCTCGCGTCGGGGATCTCGCGGTCCAAGCTGAGGATGGTGACGCGCGAGGCGAAGACAGCGGTGCTGGGCGACGCGCTGAACTTCCCGATGCCGCACATGCTGGGCGTCGTTCCAGGCGTGGACCTCGGCGACAGGTTCCGGGCGCCGATCCGCATCGATCATCCCAGCCTTCTGGTCCAGGGCACGCTGGACGGGCGCACGGTGCTCGAAGAGCAGGCCGAGGTGGCCGCGCAATTCCGGAACAAGGCGCAGGTGACGGTCGAGAACGCCGGGCACAACGTCTTCGAGGCGCACCCCGAGGTGCAGGCGCTGCTGGTGCGGTTCTTTGCGGGCGAGGCGGTGGCCGACACGAAACTCAGCCTGCCGCCGCCCAAGTTCAGGGTCTGACCGCCCACGTAACATTGCTCCTGTCATCGAAGCTGGCTAAGGGTCCGGCCCGCCCAGCCAGCCGCCCGAGGGGAGCCCCATGACCGAGATCGTCGACATCACCGCCCGTGAAATCCTGGACAGCCGGGGCAACCCGACGGTCGAGGTGGACGTGATCTTGGAAGACGGCTCGATGGGCCGCGCGGCCGTGCCCTCCGGCGCCTCGACCGGCGCCCACGAGGCTTCGGAGAAGCGCGACGGCGACAAGAAGCGCTATGGCGGCAAGGGCGTGCAGCAGGCCGTCGACGCCGTGAACGGCGAGATCTACGATGCGCTGTCGGGCTCGGACGCCGAGGACCAGCGCCGGATCGACAAGCTGCTGATCGAGCTGGACGGGACCAAGAACAAGGCCCGCATGGGCGCCAACGCCATTCTGGGCGTCAGCCTGGCGACCGCGAAGGCGGCGGCCAGCTCGGCGGCTCTGCCGCTGTACAAGTACGTGGGCGGTGTGTCGGCGCGCGTGCTGCCGGTGCCGATGATGAACATCATCAACGGCGGGGCGCATGCGGATAACCCGATCGACATCCAGGAGTTCATGATCCTGCCGACGGGCGCGGCGACCTTCGCCGAAGGCCTGCGCACCGGCGCCGAGATCTTCCACGCCCTGAAGGCGCAACTGAAGGCCGCGGGCCACAACACCAACGTGGGCGACGAGGGCGGTTTCGCCCCCAACATCGGCTCGGCCGAGGCGGCGCTGGAGTTCATCGTGAAGGCGGGCGAGAGCGCCGGCTACAAGGTGGGCCGCGACTTCCACCTGGGCCTGGACGTGGCCTCGACCGAGTTCTTCAAGGACGGCAAGTACGTCATGGAAGGCGAGGGCAAGACGGTCGATCCGGCCGGCATGGTGGCCTACCTGGCCGACCTGGTCGCCAAGTTTCCGATCGTCAGCATCGAGGACGGCTGCGGCGAGGATGACTTCGAAGGCTGGAAGATCCTGACCGACACGCTGGGCGGCAAGGTGCAGCTGGTGGGCGACGACCTGTTCGTGACCAACCCCGAGCGGCTGGGCATGGGCATCGGCAAGGGCCTCGCGAACTCGATCCTGGTGAAGGTCAACCAGATCGGCACGCTGAGCGAGACGCTGGACGCCGTCGATATGGCGCACCGCAACAGCTACACCGCCGTGATGAGCCACCGCTCGGGCGAGACCGAGGATTCGACGATCGCCGACCTGGCGGTCGCCACCAACTGCGGTCAGATCAAGACCGGCTCGCTGGCCCGCTCGGATCGCACGGCGAAGTACAACCAGCTTCTCCGCATCGAGGAAGAGTTGGGCGATCAGGCGATCTATGCCGGGCGTGGGGCGCTGAAGCGGCTCTGACGCTGCCGGAGGGTCGCGCCGACGTCACAAAGCCCAGGATCATCAAGGGCTAGGTTCTGGGCTCCGGCACGCCGCTTCACTTGTCCGGTCCGACTGCACAGCCGAGTTAGCCTGTTCCTCCGTGCTGAGAAGCAAACTATGCGGGCAGGGTGTGTTACGCTGGCGGGCCGCACCCAGGCCCGACTTACTCGCCTGTCGTCTCAGTTTTTCGTCCTCCCCCCAGCTTGGGGACATCCAACTTTTCTACAGCGGATTTGAGGACATCCGTCACCATTTCGACGAGGCGCGGATCGAAGTCAGAAGCCTTGAGAGTTGAAAAGGTAGAAGATCGATCAATGTTCCAGTGCTGGAAGACGTCCTGAACCTCCGACCAGGTCGCCCGATCGCCAAAAGCGCGGAGATAGAATCTTCCGAACGAAATGGCGTGAATGCGATCTACGTTCTTGAGAGATTCGTTCGCATAGGACTTTCCTAAGGTGAAGGCGTACTTTCCGCAGGCACTCAGCAGTCCGATCGCAACTAGCGTTCGGATTGAGCCGAAGAGTACGCCCGGCATCCCGTAGTGCCATGGGGTTGGGATCGCGGAGACCATCTCGAGCAATACGATCGCGACGCCACCAATCAAACTTAGAAAGCCTAGAGCGTACCAGACGTTCGCTCTAAAGCGATTTTTCGAGGCTTCAGCACGCTGAGAGGCAATGACCTCGTCGATGTATTCACTGGAATTCTTCTCAATCTTGGCAGCTGTCTCCGCAGCTCGTTGTTGCCGAGCTGCCGAACGCCCCACGAAGTTGGCTATCCGCTGATCAAGTTCGGAGACCAGCGCGTCTAGCGGCATGCCTGGGCCCCGAACAAGGGCGTACGCCGCTAACTCCTGGGGCACTTCTTGGTGAGGCTCAAAGATGAGCGCGACTAGAAGTCGACCAGACTCCCTCGCATACGCGATCGCTATTCGCGCGATCCTGAGTGTAGAAGAGTCGTCTTCATTATAGTAACAAATAAACGCATCTCTATCACGCAAACCGGATGCGATGTCTTGTTGTAGCGTGGTTTCTAAATTTGAGGAGTCGATTAGATCGTCATCGACAACGACATCGTGATTGCCAGTCGCTTCTAGCGCGGATTTTAGGTCGAACGCTCGAGAATCCCCCGCTCCTGTGCCTACAACAATGCGAGCCATCTCACCTCTCCCCACCGCTGACCTACGCATTAGTTGTGCTTCCGGCATTGCACAACCAAGTCAATCATGGTTAGCGCCGCGTTAGGGATTTCGGCGCGACAAGGGCTCAGTCCCGTTCGAGAATCGCCGTGCTCGCAAGTCTGCGTCCGTACCTGTCGACCGCCGCCCTGGCGCTGTTGATCTTCTACTTCGGGTATCACGCCTTCACCGGCGAGGGCGGGCTGCTGCAGTCGGACAAGCGCGATGCGACCCTGACCGCCAAGGCCGCCGAACTGAAGCGGCTCTCGGCCCAGCGGCACGATCTGGAAGTCCGCGCTCAACTTCTTCGCGACAACAGCCTTTCCGCCGATCTGCTGGAGGAAAGGGCGCGCTCCCTGCTAGGCTTCGCCGACCCAAGGGATTATGTGATCCGGGTGAAGCCTTAGGCCCGGGTTCGCCGGTCCTTCGACATTGAACGATCGATCACACGGAGAGACGCATGGCGCGCGCGCAGACCGGCACGGCTGGTCGACGTAAGGCCAATGGCGCGGAGGGTCAGGGCAAGGCCCCTGCGACCGTCGCGGCCACCAAGGAAGATCTCCTCGAGTACTATCGGCAGATGCTGCTTATCCGCCGCTTCGAGGAGCGCGCGGGCCAGCTCTACGGCATGGGCCTGATCGGCGGCTTCTGCCACCTCTACATCGGCCAGGAAGCGATCGCGGTGGGCTGCGAGGCCGCCAAGCGCCCGGGCGACCAGATGATCACAGGCTACCGTGACCACGGCCACATGCTGGTCTGCGGCATGGATCCGAGAGAGGTCATGGCCGAGTTGACCGGGCGCTCGGGCGGCTCGTCCAAGGGCAAGGGCGGGTCGATGCACATGTTCTCGACCGAGGCGGCGTTCTACGGCGGCCACGGGATCGTGGGCGCGCAGGTGAGCCTGGGCACGGGCCTAGCGTTCGCCAACGCCTACCGCGGCGACGGCAAGGTGTGCTTCGCCTACTATGGCGATGGCGCGGCCAACCAGGGCCAGGTCTACGAGAGCTTCAACATGGCTCAGGTCTGGAAGCTGCCGGTCGTCTACTGCATCGAGAACAACGAGTACGCGATGGGCACCGCCATCGACCGCAGCTCGTCCGAGACCAAGCTCCACAAGCGCGGCATCTCGTTCAACATCCCGGGCGAGGAAGTGGACGGGATGGACGTGCTGGCCGTAAAGGCCGCCGCCGAGCGCGCGGCCGAGCACTGCCGGAGCGGCAAGGGGCCCTACATCCTGGAGCTCAAGACCTACCGCTACCGCGGCCACTCGATGAGCGACCCGGCCAAGTACCGGACGCGGGAAGAGGTCGACGAGGTGCGCAAGACCCGCGACCCGATCGACCACATCGAGGACCTGCTGGAGAAGAACGGCTGGGCCGACGAGGCGACGATGAAGGCCATCGACGCCGAGGTGAAGCGCATCGTGGCCGACGCCGCCGAGTTCGCCCGCACCAGCCCCGAGCCGGACCCGTCCGAGCTCTATACCGACGTCTATACGGAGGCCTGAGGCGTGACCGACATCCTGATGCCGGCGCTCTCGCCCACGATGGAAGAGGGCACCCTCGCCAAGTGGCATGTGAAGGTGGGCGACACCATCCGGTCGGGCGATGTGATCGCCGAGATCGAGACCGACAAGGCCACCATGGAAGTGGAGGCTGTGGACGAGGGCGTGGTCGAGGCCATCCTGGTGCCCGAGGGCACCGAGGAGGTGAAGGTCAACACCGCCATCGCGCGGCTGGCCGGCGAGGGCGGGGCGGCGGCTCCGGCCAAGGCCGCGCCTGAGCCCGAGGCGGCGGTCGATCCCAATCCGCAGCCCGCGTCCCGCGCCGAGGCCAAGGGCGACCCCGTGCGCGCCGCGGCGGCGGCTCCGGCCGCGCCGGCCGTGGCGCTGAAGGACCCCGAGCTGCCCGAGGGCGTGAACCTGGTGAAGGTCACCGTCCGCGACGCCCTGCGCGACGCGATGGCCGAGGAGATGCGCGCCAATCCGGACGTGTTCCTGATGGGCGAGGAGGTCGCGCAGTACCAGGGCGCCTACAAGGTGAGCCGCGGCCTGCTGGACGAGTTCGGTCCCAAGCGGGTCATCGACACGCCGATCACCGAGCATGGCTTCGCCGGCATCGGCGTGGGCGCGGCCATGGCGGGCCTGAAGCCGATCGTCGAGTTCATGACGTTCAACTTCGCCATGCAGGCCATTGACCACATTATCAATTCGGCCGCGAAGACGCTCTATATGTCGGGCGGCCAGATCAAGACGTCGATCGTCTTCCGCGGCCCGAACGGCGCGGCCGCCCGGGTCGGCGCCCAGCACAGCCAGGACTATGGCGCGTGGTACGCCCATGTGCCGGGCCTGAAGGTGCTGGCGCCCTATGACGCCGCCGACGCCAAGGGCCTGCTGAAGGCCGCGATCCGCGACCCGAACCCCGTGGTCTTCCTGGAGCACGAGATGCTCTACGGCCAGGAGTTCGACGTTCCCGAGGGCATCGACTGGGTCGTGCCGATCGGCAAGGCCAAGGTCCGCCGCGAGGGCACGGGCGTCACGCTGGTGGCCTACTCGCGCATGGTGGGCTTCTGCCTGCAGGCGGCCGAGATCCTGGCCGCCGAGGGCATCGAGGCCGAGGTGGTCGACCTGCGCACGCTGCGGCCCATGGACATCGGCACGGTCGTAGAGAGCGTGAAGAAGACCAACCGTCTGGTCACGGTCGAGGAAGGCTGGGGCCCGATGGGCGTCGGCGCCGAGGTCTGCGCCAAGGTGACCGAGCTGGCGTTCGACTACCTGGACGCCCCGCCGCTGCGGGTGTGTCAGGAAGACGTGCCGCTGCCGTACGCAGCGAACCTGGAACTGCTGTCGATGCCCTCGGTGGAGCGGATCGTGGCGGCGGCCAAGGCTGTGAGCTACCGGGGATGACCGGGGGCCCGTTCGAATGGCGGGCGGGCGGATGCCACTGCGGCGGAGTGCGCTTCGAGGTGGCTGTTCCTGACCGCGTCGAGGCGCAGAGCTGCAACTGCTCGATGTGCGCCAAGACAGGGTTCGTGCACGTGATCGTGCCGGAGAGCCGGTTCCGGATCACCCGGGGCATCGACCGGCTGGCCGAATACACGTTCAACACGCGCGTGGCGAAGCACCTGTTCTGCTCGGAGTGCGGCATCAAGAGCTTCTACCGGCCGCGGTCGAACCCGGACGGCTGGAGCGTCAACGCCCGCTGCCTGGACTCGGTGGACGGGCTCGAGATCGTCATCGAGGCCTTTGACGGCCAGAACTGGGAAGCCAACGGCGCCAGCCTGGCGCACCTGTCGAAGGAGCCCGCATGAAGCGACTGCATGGGCAATGCCACTGTGGGGCGATGCGCGTCGCCATTGAGGGTGTCGAGGCGGCCGAGTTGCCGCTTCGCGCCTGCCAGTGCGGGTTCTGCCGCCGGCACGGCGCGGTCTGGACCAGCCATCCACAGGCGGAAGTCACCTTCATCGGGGCCCAGTTGCACAACTACCGCTTTGGCCACCGGCAGTCGGACTACATGTTCTGCACGGAATGCGGGTGCTGCGTGGGGGCCGCGGTCGAGATCGACGGCGCGCGCTATGCGATCGTGAACGTCACCGGCGTCGACCTGCCGGGCTTTGAGGGGCGCACGCCCGAGCCGATGGTCTTCCACGACGAGACCCCTGAGACCCGTGCGGCCCGGCGGAAGGCCCGCTGGTCGCCCGCCGACCTGACCGAACTCCAACCGAGCGCCTGAGAGCCCGGAGACGACATGCCCATCGACGTCCTGATGCCCGCCCTGTCCCCCACCATGGAGGAGGGCACCCTCGCCAAGTGGCACGTGAAGAAAGGCGACACCGTTCGCTCGGGGGACGTGATCGCCGAGATCGAGACCGACAAGGCCACCATGGAGGTGGAGGCGGTCGACGAGGGCGTGGTCGAGGACATCCTGGTGGCCGAAGGGACCGAGGGGGTGAAGGTCAACACCCCGATCGCCCGCCTGGGCGGCGAGGGCGAGGCGGCGCCGGCCCCGAAGGCCGAAGCGCCCAAGGCGGCGGAACCTGCGAAGGCGCCTGAACCCGCCAAGGCCGAGGCGTCGAAGCCCGCGGCGGCTCCGGCTCCCGCCGCAGCTGCGCCGGCGCCTGCCAAGGCGGCCGACGGCGGCCGGATCTTCGCCTCGCCGCTGGCGCGACGACTCGCCGAGCAGAAGGGGATCGACCTGGCCGGCGTGGCAGGGTCGGGCCCGCATGGCCGCATCGTGAAGGCGGATATCGACAAGGCTCAGCCCGGCGCGGCCAAGCCCGCGCCCGCTGCGGCTCCTGCCGCCGCCCCGACCGCGGCGCCTGCGGCGGCGGCTGCGCCGCGCGAGCACAAGAGCCTGGAGCAGATGGGCATCGCGCCCGGCAGCTACGACCTGATCCCGCTGGACGGCATGCGCAAGACCGTGGCGCGGCGGATGACCGACAGCTTCCGCGACGTGCCGCACTTCCCGCTGACCATCGACATCGAGATCGACGAGCTGCTGGCGGCGCGGACCAAGATCAACGGCCTGCTCGAGAAGTCGGGCGTGAAGGTCTCGGTGAATGACTTCGTCATGAAGGCCTGCGCCGTGGCGCTCATGAAGGTGCCGGAAGCCAACGCGTCGTACTCGCCCGAAGGCATCGCCATGCACCACCACGCGGACATCGCGATGGCCGTGGCGATCCCCGGCGGCCTGATCACGCCGATCATCCGCAAGGCCGAGACCAAGGGCCTTGCCCAGATCGCCACCGAGGCCAAGGACCTGGCCGCCCGGGCCCGCGACAAAAAGCTGAAGCCCGAGGAGTTCCAGGGCGGCACGTTCAGCGTCTCGAACCTGGGCATGTTCGGCATCAAGTCCTTCGCCTCGATCATCAACGAGCCGCAGGGCTGCATCATGTCGGTGGGCGCGGGCGAGAAGCGGCCCGTGGTGAAGGGCGACCAGATCGTCATCGCCAACGTGATGAGCGTCACGCTGACCTGCGATCACCGGGTGGTGGACGGCGCGGTGGGCGCGCGCTTCCTGGCGGCGTTCAAGGAGATGCTGGAAGAGCCGCTCCGGATGATCGTCTGAGGACGGATGACCATGAGCAGCATCTACGATTTCACGGCCGAGACCATCGACGGGGCGCCCGCGCCTCTTGCGGACTATCGCGACAAGGTGGTCCTGATCGTCAACACGGCCAGCCAGTGCGGCTTCACCAAGCAGTACGCCGGACTGGAGGAGCTCTATCGCAAGCACCGCGACCGCGGCTTCGTGATCCTGGGCTTCCCCTGCAACCAGTTCGGCGCGCAGGAGCCGGGCGACGAGGCCGAGATCAAGTCCTTCTGCTCGCTGACCTACGACGTGGACTTCCCGATGATGCGGAAGATCGACGTGAACGGCCCCAAGGCCCATCCGCTCTATGCCTATCTGAAGGCGGCCAAGAAGGGCGTGCTGGGGACCCAGGGCATCAAGTGGAACTTCACGAAGTTCCTGATCGACCGGAAGGGCCAGGTCGTCGGCCGCTTCGCCCCCACCGTTGAACCCAAGGCGCTCGAGGGCGCGATTGAGAGGCTGCTCTGATGGCCGACGCCTTCGACGTGATCGTGATCGGCTCGGGGCCGGGCGGCTATGTGACCGCGATCCGGGCCAGCCAGCTGGGCTTCAAGACCGCCATCGTCGAGCGGTCCGAGCTGGGCGGGATCTGTCTGAACTGGGGCTGCATCCCCACCAAGGCGCTGCTGAAGTCGGGCGAGATGTACGAGCATCTGAGCCACATGAAGGACTATGGCCTCTCGGTGGAGAAGGCCTCGTTCGACTTCGGCGCGGTGATCCAGCGCTCGCGCAAGGTGGCGGCCCAGCTGAACGCCGGCGTCACGTTCCTGATGAAGAAGCACAAGATCGAGGTGGTTGAAGGCTTCGCCAAGCTGGAGAAGGGCAGCCCCGCGCCGACCGTGGTGGTGGGGAACCGCAAGCTGACCGCCAAGCATGTGATCGTCGCCACCGGCGCGCGCGCCCGGACCATTCCGGCTATCGGCCTGGAGCCGGACGGCGAGCGGGTTTGGACCTATCGCGAGGCGCTGATCCCGAAGGCCGCGCCGAAGTCTCTCGTGGTGATCGGCTCGGGCGCCATCGGCATGGAATTCGCCAGCTTCTACAAGGCGCTGGGCTCGGATGTTACAGTGATCGAGATGCTGCCCCGCATCCTGCCCGTCGAGGACGAGGAGGTGTCGAAGGCGGCGCACAAGAGCTTCGAGAAGCGCGGCCTGAAGTTCCGCGTGCCGGCCAATGTGAAGAAACTCTCGAAGACCAAGACCGGCGTCGCCGTCGACATCGAGATCGGCGGCAAGGCTGAGACCCTGGAGGCCGACGTCGCCATCGTGGCGGTGGGCATCGTGGGCAACGTCGAGGACATGGGTCTGGAAGCCCTGGGCGTGAAGATCGACCGCACGCACATCGTCACCGACAGCCATGGCGGAACCGGCGTGCCCGGCCTCTACGCCATCGGCGACGTGGCGGGTCCGCCCTGGCTGGCGCACAAGGCCAGCCACGAGGGTGTGCACTGCATCGAGCACATCGCCGGCCTCAAGCCCACGAACCTGACCTCGCCGATCCCGGGCTGCACCTACACGACGCCGCAGGTGGCCTCGGTGGGCCTGACCGAGGCGCAGGCCAAGGAACAGGGGCTGGAGCCGAAGGTGGGCCGCTTCCCGTTCAAGGTGAACGGGAAGGCGATCGCCGCCGGTGAAACAGACGGCTTCGTGAAGACCATCTTCGACGGCAAGACCGGCGCGCTGATCGGCGCCCACATGATCGGCCACGAGGTCACCGAGATGATCCAGGGCTACGTGCTGGCCATGACCCTTGAGGCCACCGAGGCCGAGCTGCACGCCACGGTCTATCCGCACCCGACCATGAGCGAAGCGATGCACGAGGCGACCTTGGACGCCTACGGCAAGGTCCTGCACATCTGAAGCCTTCCCTCGCCAGACGGAGAGGGATGGCTAGACCTTCTTCCTGACGGTGGCATCCAGGCTCCACGTCCCGCCGCCGGCGAAGACCAGGTAGAGGAACACGAAGCAGAACAGGATCGCCGCTTCGCCCCCGTTCAGCGCGGGCCAGAAGCCCTGGGTGGCGTGGGCCGTGAAGTAGGCGACGGCCATCGTGCCTGAGCAAAGGAAAGCCGCAGCGCGCGTGAACAGGCCGACGGCGATCAGGGCGCCGGCGGCCACCTCGATCCAGGCCGCAACGACCAGGATCATCGGCAGCGGATCGGGTACGCCGGGCTGGGGCCCGGGGAAGCCGAACAACTTCATCAGGCCATGCTCCATGAAGAGCAGGGCGGTGATGATCCGCAGCAGGCTGAGAATCCGCGGGGCCCAGGCGTCGAGCATGTCGGTCTCCTCAGGCGACGCGCGGCATCTCGGCGTCGACGATGCGCTGGATCGCCGGGTAGTCGGTCTTGCCGGTGCCGAGCACGGGGATCTCCTGGACCTTGATGATCTTGCGCGGCACGGCCAGTTCGGGCGCGCCGATCTGCTGGGCGTGGGCCATCAGCGCGGCCGTGTCGGCGTCGCGGCGGTCGGTCACCAGGATCAGGCGCTCGCCCTTCTTGGGGTCGGGCAGCGCGACCACGGCGTGGCGGCAGTCGGGCCAGACCGCGGAGGCCAGGTCCTCGGCGGCGGTCAGCGAGACCATCTCGCCACCCACCTTCGCGAAGCGCTTCACGCGGCCCAGGATCTTCACCCAGTCGTCGTCGGAGAGCGAAACCACGTCGCCAGTGTCGTGCCAGCCGTCGGGCAGCGGCTCGACGCTGCCGTCGGCCTTCAGGTAGCCCGACATGATGTTGGGCCCACGGACCAGCAGCTTGCCGCCGCCGGGAATGCCAGGGACGGGCTCCAGCCTGGCCTCGATGCCCGGCAACAGGCCGCCGACCGTGCCGCGGCGGTTGTCGGTGGGCTTGTTCACCGCGATCACCGGCGAGGCCTCGGTGGCGCCGTAACCCTCCAGCAGCGGGATCGGGCCGAACTTCTCGGCGATCAGGTTGTGGGTCTCTTCGCGCACCTTCTCCGCGCCCAGCACCACGAAGGTGAGGCCGCTGAGCTCGCCGGGCTCGGCCGAGCGGGCGTACTGGTTGATGAAGGTGTCGGTGGCGAACAGGACGTTGGCCTTGGTGTCCTTCACCAGCGCCGGGATCTGCTTGATGTGCAGCGGCGAGGGGTACTGGAAAGCCTTGAGGCCCGAGAAGATCGGCAACAGCGCGCCGCCCGTCAGGCCGAAGCAGTGGAAGATCGGCAGCGGGTTGAAGAACACCCAGTTGGTGTCCAGCGGGATGTGCTGAAGGATCTGGCGGCTGTTGGCGACCAGGTTGGAATGGCTGAGCACCACGCCGCGCGGTGCGCCGAAGCTGCCGGATGTGAAGAGAATCACGCCCGGCTCGGACGGGTCGAGCGGCGTGCGGAACTGCCTGGGCAGAGCGCCGGCAGCCGCGGCGAACAGTTTGTCGGACAGACCCACGGTCTTCCGGACGTCCTCGAGGTAGACGACGTTGGTCAACGTCTCGAGCGCGTCGATGAGGTCGTGCAGCTTCCCCTGCTCGACGAAGCGATGGGACGTCAGCACCGTCTTCACGCCGGCCAGCTCGCAGGCGGCCTTCAGATTCCGGATGCCCGACGTGAAGTTCAACATGCAGGGCACGCGCCCGAAGGCGTGCAGGGCGAAGAAGGTCACCACACCGCCCACGCTGGAGGGCAGCATGACGCCCACGCGTTCGCCCTTCCGGGTGAAGGCCGCGATCTTCTTGCCCAGGGCGAAGGCGCCCCGGATGAGGTCGAGGTAGGAGAGGGGGTTCCGCTCCTGGTCCTCCAGGATCAGCTTCTTCTGCCCGTATTTCCGAGACGCGGCGATCAGCGCATCAAAGACTGTGGACTGCGCCTTAGCGCTGTCGAACGCACGCAAGAGCGGCGCCTCCCATCATTATCGTTGGACCGACCCTAGCCCCCGGAAACGGTGCTGAAAAGATCGGTAACCGGCCGTGAGCAAGCTTCGCCCTAGGGTCGTGTCACGGCGGCGGCTTGATCCCTGAGCCCAGAGAGACGATTTAGGGGCATGGCCGTCGTCATCGACACCCTCAACAGCCCGCGCCCGCGTCACCCCGAGAAGCAGAACCGGCCAGACACGCCGATCCTGCGCAAGCCGGAGTGGCTGCGCGTCCGCGCGCCGGGCTCGCCCGGCTACAACGCCACCCGCGAGATCGTGAAGGGCAATGGCCTGGTCACGGTATGCGAGGAGGCCGCCTGCCCGAACATCGGCGAGTGCTGGTCGAAGAGCCACGCCACCATGATGATCATGGGCGAAATCTGCACGCGGGCCTGCGCCTTCTGCAACGTGGCCACCGGCAAGCCCAACGCGCTGGACCCGACCGAGCCGCAGCGCGTCGCCGATGCGGTGGCCAAGATGGGCCTGAAGCACGTGGTCATCACCTCGGTCGACCGCGACGACCTGGCCGATGGCGGCGCGGCGCACTTCGCCGCCGTGGTGCTGGCGATCCGCGCGGCCTCACCCGGTACGACGGTCGAGATCCTGACGCCGGACTTCCTGCGCAAGCCGCTTTCGGCGGTGCATGAGGTGATCGATTCGCGGCCCGACGTGTTCAACCACAACCTTGAGACTGTGCCGCGGCTGTATCTCTCGATCCGGCCGGGCGCGCGCTACTACAACTCGCTGCGCCTGCTGGAGCGGGTGAAGGAGCGGGATCCGACGCAGTTCACCAAGTCCGGCATCATGGTCGGGCTGGGCGAGGCGAAGGATGAGGTGATGCAGGTGATGGACGACATGCGCTCGGCCGGCGTCGACTTCATCACCATCGGCCAGTACCTGCAGCCCACCCGCAAGCACGCGCCGATCGACCGGTTCGTCCACCCCGACGAGTTCAAGACCTACGAAGAGATCGCCAAGGCCAAGGGCTTCCTGGTGGTCTCGTCCAGCCCGCTCACCCGCTCGTCGCACCACGCCGATGAGGACTTCGCCCGACTGCAGGAAGCTCGGCGGGCCAAGGAAGCGGCGGCCTAAGCTTGCGCCATCACGTTTCGCGGGTGCTGCCCTACACGCCGGACCAGCTGTTCCAACTGGTGGGCGATGTGCCGCGTTATCCCGAGTTCGTGCCGTGGATCACGTCGATGCGGACGTGGAACCCTCGAACCCTGGCGGACGGGGTCGAAACCCTGGACGCCGAGGCGGGCGTCGGCTTCTCGTTCCTGAAGGAGCGCTTTGCCACCCGGGTCCGGCGCGATGCGGCCGCGAAACAGATCGACGTGAACCTGCTGTCGGGGCCGTTCCGGAAGCTCACCAACAGCTGGCGGTTCCTGGACGATCCGCAGGGGACCCGGGTCGAGTTCGATATCGACTTTCAGTTCAAGTCGCGGCTGCTGGAAGGCCTGCTGCAGGCCAACTTCCATCACGCTGTGGAGCGGCTCATGGGCTGTTTCGAGGACCGGGCGAAGGCGCTCTACGGCTGACCGCCCAGAGGACCAGGCCGACGGCCAGCACGGCCGCGAGCGGCGGCAGCTCCTTGGTCGCACCCAGCGCCAGGACGCCGGTGAAGAGGACCGCGGTAGAGAGGGCGATGGGGCCCCGGAACGGCAGCGAGAAGCGCGGCTGCGGCGCATCGGGGCGGCCCGACATGCGCCACAGCGAGATGCAGCACAGCACATAGCCGGTCAGGCGCGCGGCGGTGGCGATGGTCAGCGCGGTGAGCAGGTCGCTCATCATCGCGAAGCCGAAGCCCAGCACGCTGGAGATGACGATGGCCACGTGGGGGGTTCGCCAGCGCGGATGCACGGCGCCCAGCCATCGGGGCAGCTGTTCCTGCTCGGACAGCGCGAGCAGCATGCGGGGCATGGAGATGGTGATCACCAGGATGGTGCCCACGATCACCGCAAGCGCCCCGGCGGAGACCGCGACGGCGCCGGCGGGACCGAACAGCTGGCGGCCCGCCTCGGCCAGGGGGCGATCGTTGGCGGCCGGCTGGTCGAGCACGCCCATGCAGACCAGAAGAACCGCGGCATAGGCGAAGGTGACGGCCAGGACGCCGCCGATCAGGGCGGCGGGTACGTCGCGCTGGGGGTCCTGGGCCTCGCCCGCCACCACTGAGCCGCGCTCGAAGCCGGAATAGGCGAACAGGTAGATCAGCATCGCCTGGGCGAAGGGGATGGCGGTGGGCAGCGGCTGATCGATGGCCAGGCGCTGGCCCTGGACGAACCAGATCCCGGCGGCGGCGAAGGCGATCACGAAGCCCACCTTCAGGACGATCAGCACATTGCTGGCCCGCGCCGACTGACGGATGCCCACCAGAACGATGCCGGTCAGCGCCACGCCCAGGGCGGCGATGGTCAGGTAGCGCGGAAGACCCGTCTCCAGCGCCGGAACGAAGCCCGCCAGGTAGGTCACGAACAGGCTGGACAGCGTGGCCACCGACATCGCCTGGCTGAACCACATCAGCCAGCCCACCGCGAACGCCGGCAGCGCGGGCAGGCCGGCGCGGGCGTAGAGGTAGGGCCCGCCGGTGCCAGAGAAGCGGCTGGAGAGGTCAGCGAAGCAGAGGATCAGCGGGGTCAGCGCCAGGGCCGCGGCCGCCAGGACCACGAAGCTCCAGCCGCCCGCCAGGGCATAGACCTTGGCCGGAGCGGCCAGCATGCCGGCCCCGATCATGGCGTTCAGCACGATCCCGGTGAGATCGCGGCGGCGCAGCGCGCGGAGGAGGGGCGGGGCCTCGCTCAGGTGAGGCGGTCCCGCATCATCTGCAGCGCGGCCTGCACGGCGGCGAGCTGAACACCCTCGCGGGTCTCTTCCTCGAAGAAGAATTCCTCGTGCACCAGACGTTGGTTCGTCCGGGCGGTGGCGATGTGGACGGTGCCGACCGGCTTCATCGGCGTGCCGCCGCCCGGGCCCGCCACGCCGGTAATGGCGACCGCAAGGTGGGCGTTGGAGGCCTCGAGCGCGCCTTCGGCCATCATCCGAGCCACGGGCTCGGACACCGCGCCCAGGTCGGCGATCAGGTCGCCGGGAACCCCCAGCAGCTCCTGCTTGGCGCGGTTGGAATAGCTGACGAAGCCTCGCTCGAAGACATCGGACGATCCGGGGATCGAACAGATCGCGCCCGCCACGAGGCCGCCCGTGCAGCTCTCGGCCGTCACGATGCGCAGGGAACGCTCACGCGCCTCATCGATGAGGAGGCGCGCCAGGGTGACGATCTCCAGGTTGAACATCAGCGTGAACGTCCCTCTACTTAAGCCCGACCACAGAGCATTGCTCTTCTCCCCCGATCAAGGCGATTCGAGACCCATGACCACGCTTGCCGCCGACGCCTCCGCTCGCCAGGCGCCGCCGGCGCTGTTCGCCGTGACCGTCTTCACGAGCGCGGCGCTGGTTTTCCTGGTGCAGCCCATGGTGGCCAAGCTGGTGCTGCCACTGCTGGGCGGCAGTCCATCGGTGTGGAACACCTCGATGGCGTTCTTCCAGCTCGCGCTGCTGGCCGGGTACTTCTACGCCCACCTGCTGCAGCGGCTGCGTTCGGTGCGGGCGCAGGCCATCGCCCACGTCGCCGCGCTGGTCGTGGCGGCGATCGCCCTGCCGCTGCGGGTCAGCGAACTGGTGGGTCCGCCGTCGTCGGACTACCCGAACCTGTGGCTGCTGGCCGTGCTGGCGGTTTCGATCGGGGCGCCCTTCGCGGTCCTGTCGGCCACGGCGCCCCTGGTGCAGGCCTGGCATGCGCGGACGATCGGCGCCACCGAGGGCAAGGAACCCTATGTCCTCTACGCCGCCAGCAACCTGGGCAGCCTGATCGCGCTGCTGGCCTATCCGATCGTGGTGGAGCCGCTGACGTCGCTGGTGGGCCAGCGCTATGGCTGGAGCGGGGGCTACGCGCTGTTCGTGCTGCTCATCGGCAGCCTGGCGATCGCTGTGTCCCGGGCCCGGTCGGTCGAGCTGAAGATGGCCGAGGCGACCGCGCCGCCGCCGGCCTGGCTGGACCGTCTGGCCTGGGTGGCGCTGGCGGCCATCCCCTCCAGCCTGATGCTGGGCGTCACGACCTACATCACCACGGACGTGGCCTCGGCGCCGTTCCTGTGGGTGGTTCCCCTGGCGCTGTACCTGATCACCTTCATCATCGCATTCTCGGAGAAGCCGATCATCCGGCTCGAGCTGACGCTGATCCTGCAGGCGGCGGCGATCGCGGCGTGCGCGGCGCTGCTGCCGTTCCGCTCGACATCGTTCCTGTTGCAGTTCGCGGTTCAGCTGCTCGCGTTCTTCCTGACGACGCTGATGTGTCACCAGCGGCTGGTGGCCCGGCGGCCCGATCCGGCGCACCTGACCGAGTTCTACCTCTGTCTGTCGCTGGGCGGCGTAGTGGGCGGCGCCTTCAACGCCTTCGTGGCCCCGGTGATCTTCAACAACGTCTGGGAGTACCCGATCGTACTGGCCCTGGCGGTGCTGGCGCGGCCCTGGGGCGGCGGACTGCGCGGCAAGATCCCGATCGCGACCTGGACGATGCTGGGGATGGGCCTGCTGGCCTCGCTCATCATCCTCGTCGCCGTGAAGCTGATGGGGGTCGGGCTGACCGAGACGCCCGTGGTCGGAAAGTTCGACCAGCGCGAGCTGTTCGACATGGGCATGCGCGTTCTGCTGCTGTGCTCGGTGCTGGCCGCCTTCATGGTGCGCCAGCGCGCGCTGCTGATGTTCGCGATCATCGCCGTCATGTCGTACGCGTCCGAGGTGGCCGCCGACCGGGTCGACACGCGCAAGACCTGGCGCAGTTTCTTCGGCGTGCTGCGGCAGTCCGAGACCTACGTGGCGGCGCTGGGCGGCCCGGTGAAGATGCTGGCGCACGGCACGACGCTGCACGGCGCCCAGGCGCAGGACCCGGCGCACGCCTGCCAGCCGCTGGTCTACTACACGCCCAACACGCCCATCGGTCAGGTCTTTACGGCCAAGCAGGCCCAGTATCCGAACCTGCGGATCGGGGCCGTCGGCCTGGGCACCGGCTCGGTCGCGGCCTATGTCCGCGAGCGCGACCACCTGTCGTTCTTCGAGATCGACCCGCTGGTGGTGCGGATCTCAAGCGACCCGGTGAACTTCAGCTACACCACCACCTGCGCGAAGAGCCTGGTGGACTACATCATCGGCGATGCGCGGTTGACGGTGGCCAAGCAGCCCGCAGACAGCTTCGACATCCTGCTGATCGACGCCTTCTCGTCCGACGCCGTGCCGGCCCACCTGCTGACGGTGGAGGCGGTGAAGGGCTACCTGACCAAGCTGAAGCCTGACGGCGTACTGATCCTGCACCTGTCCAACCGCAACCTCGATCTGTTGGGTCCGGCCGCGGCGGTGGCCAAGGCTGCGGGCGGTTATGCGGCGGTCCAGCAGTACCGGCCGCTGGACACCCCGGAAGCGCGCGGGGCCTGGGAGTCGCCGGAAGACGCCATCATCGTGACGCGGACCCGCGAGGCGCTGAACCCCTTCCGGAACGACGCCCGATGGGAGCCGACCAACCCCTACAAGGCGCGCCCCTGGACCGACGACTACACCAACCTGGCCGGATCTCTGGTCGCGAACCTGCGCAACCGGATGAAGCCGGCCGACGAGTAGTGCTCAGGCCGGCGTCTCGATCGCAACGACGGCCTGGGCCATGAGGCCTTCCTCGCGACCGGTGAAACCCATGCCCTCGGTGGTGGTGGCCTTCACGCTCACCCGATCGAGCGGCAGGTCCAGCAGTTCGGCGATCCGGGCGCGCATGGCGTCGCGATGCGGACGGATCTTCGGGCGCTCGCAGATCAGGGTGACGTCGGCGTTGAGGATGCGGCCGCCGCGAGCCGCGACCCGGCTGACGGCATGCCGCAGGAACCGGTCGGAGGACGCCCCCTTCCACTGGGGATCGGAGGGCGGGAAGTGCTCGCCGATGTCGCCGTCGCCGATGGCGCCCAGGACGGCGTCGGTCAGCGCGTGCAGGCCGCAGTCGGCGTCGGAATGGCCGATCAGTCCCTTGTCGTGGGGAATGGCCACGCCGCACAGCCAGACGATGTCGCCGGGGCCGAAACGGTGGGCGTCGATTCCCTGGCCCATGCGCACGATGCGCCGACCGCCGGCCAGTTGCTCAGCCATCAGGAAGTCCTCGGGATAGGTCAGCTTCATCAGCATCGGGTCGCCCGGGATCATGGCGACGCGCCCGCCGGCGCGCTCCATCACCGAGGCGTCGTCGGTCGGCTCCTCGCCGGCGGGCCAGTTGAGGTAGGCGGCCTTCAACCGCGCCATGTTGAAGGCCTGAGGCGTCTGGGCGCGCCAGAGCCCCTCGCGCGACACCGTCTCGTCCACATGACCGTCCCCGCGCTTCAGGGTGTCGGGAACGGGCAGGGTGGGGATGGCGCCGTCGGCTTGCTCCAGGGCGGCCAGGAGGGCGCTCACGTGCCGCCCGTCGACAAAGGGCCGCGCCGCGTCGTGGATCAGGACCGGCTGCGCCTCTTGGACCGTCGTGGCGGCAAGGCCCGCCTGGACGGATTCGGCGCGGGTCCTGCCGCCGGTGACGGCCTTCCACCCCACCAGGCCGGCCAGGGCGTCGTCCGCCGCGGCGAGGCGGTCGCGGGCCACCACGACGACCACTTCACGCGCTCCCGCGGCCAGCAGGCCTTCGACTGACCAGCGGACGATCGGGCGGCCGCCCAGCTGGCGCCAGGCCTTGGGTTCGCCCGGACCTGCGCGGAGACCTTCGCCTGCGGCGACGACGACAGCTGAAAAACTCATGGGCCGCATTTACGGAACTGCCGCGAGCCACGCCAGCTTTCCGGCTTTACGGCGCCGCAACATTCTGCCTAGAAATATGGCGATGGGGTTGATTACAAAATGAGCAATGAGCTCGACATCGGGGGTGTTCGGGTCGGGGGACGGGTCTGGATCGCGCCGATGACCGGCGTGTCCGATCTGCCGTTCCGCCGCGCGGCGAGCCGGCTGGGGGCGTCTTACGTCTCGACCGAGATGGTCGCCTGCGCCGAACTGGCGCGGGGCCGTCCCGATGTGGTGCGGCGCGCAGCCGTAGGCGAGGGCCTTCCGCTTATGGTGATCCAGCTGGTGGGGCGCGACCCCGCCGCGATCGCCGAGGGCGCGCGGATGGCCGAGGCGGCCGGCGCCGAGATCATCGACCTGAACTTCGGCTGCCCCGCCCGGGAGGTCACCGGCGGCCATGGCGGCTCGGCTCTGATGCGCGAGCCGGCCCTCGCGGCCGAGCTGATGGCGGCCGCGGTCGGGGCGGTCGACGTCCCTGTGACGGTCAAGATGCGCCTGGGCTGGGACGACGGCTGCCGCAACGCGCCGGAGCTGGCGGCCACGGCCGAGGCGATCGGCGTCAAGGCGGTGACGGTGCACGGCCGCACCCGATGCCAGTTCTACAAGGGCGCCGCCGACTGGGCCGCGATCCGGCCGGTGAAGGCGGCGGTGTCGATCCCTGTGATCGCGAACGGCGACATCGTCGATGGCGCGAGCGCCGCGAGGGCGCTGGAGCTGTCGGGCGCCGACGCGGTGATGGTGGGCCGCGGCGTATACGGCCGGCCCTGGATCGCCGCCCAGATCGAAGCCGAGATGGAGGGGCGCGTCTTCGTCGAGCCTCCGTCGGAAGAGCGTCTGGCCATCGCCGTCGCCCATCTGCGCGACAGCCTCGAGTTCTACGGCGAACGCCTGGGCCTGCGGATCTTCCGCAAGCATCTGGCCGCCTACATCGAAAACGCCCCCTGGCCCGCCGATGCGCAGGCCCGGCGAGAAGCGAGGTCGGCCCTGTGCCGGCTGGAGGACGCCCAATCGGTGGAGCGGGGACTGTCCGCGCTCTGGCGAACCCCAGACCACAGGCTTGCGGCATGAGTGGAACGACCCGATTGCAGGAGAAGGGCGCCGACGTGGATGCGCTGAAGGCTGCGGCCTTTGAGCTGTCTCCTGACCCGGCGCTGGTGGTCAGCGCGGACGGCGCGCTGGTGGCGGTGAACGAGGCGGCCGAGGCGTTGTTCGGCCAGGGCCTGGGCCTCCTGGCCAAGGGCCGTTTCCGCGCGGCCCTGCCGCCCGGCTCGGCGCTGGTGTCCCTGCTGAACCGGGCCATCGAGGAAGACGCGCGCGTCCGGGAACGGGGTGTGCAAATCAGCCTGTTTGGCCTGCCGCCGTTCGAGGCCGACGGCGCCGCCGCGCCCCTCGGCGACGGCTCGGTGCTGCTGACTCTGACCGTGAAGAACGGCCTGGGCGTGGACCGCAGCGCCCATGAGGCCGCGGGCCTTCGCTCGCTGGTCGGTCTGGGTCGCATGCTGGCCCATGAGATCAAGAACCCGCTCGCGGGCATCCGGGGCGCCGCGCAGCTCCTGAAGTCGGGCGCCAAGGCCGAGGACGCGCCGCTGGCGCAACTGATCGTCGACGAGACCGACCGCGTCCGCCGGCTGGTGGACCGCATGGAGGCGTTCTCGGACGACGCCCTGCCGTCGCTGACTCCGATCAACATCCACCAGATCCTGGACCGGGTGCGGGCGCTGGCGGCCAACGGTTTTGGCGAGGGCCTGGGCCTGAAGGAAAGCTACGACCCTTCGCTGCCGCCGGTGATGGGCGACGAGGATCAGTTGATCCAGATCTTCCTGAACCTGGTGAAGAACGCCGCCGAGGCCGCGCACTCACGCAATGACGGGCGCGGCGAGGTCTCGATACACACCGCCTATCGCCACGGCGTGCGCGTGCGCTCGGCCAAGGGCCAGGCGCTGCGGGGAGCGCCGCTCGAGGTCAGGATCGTCGACAACGGCCCGGGCGTGCCCGAGCACATCCGCGAGAGCCTGTTCCAGCCCTTCGTCACCTCCAAGAACAACGGCGCGGGCCTGGGCCTGGCGCTGGTCGCCAAGCTGGTCGCCGGCCATGGCGGCCTGATCGATTTCGAGTCCGAGCCGGGCCGCACGGTCTTCCGCGTGCTGCTGCCGATCGTGTCCAACGAGGACGTCACTGCATGAACGCGGCTTCCAAGAAGATCCTGATCGCTGACGATGACTCGTCGATCCGGCTGGTGCTCAGCCAGGCGTTCACGAGGCTTGGCTATCAGGTCCGTGCGACCGGCAACGCGACGACGCTGCTGAAATGGGTGACCGATGGCGAGGGCGACCTGGTGGTCACCGACGTGGTCATGCCGGACGAGAACGTCTTCGACGTGCTGCCCCGCATCAAGAAGCACCGGCCCAAGCTGCCGGTGATCGTGATGAGCGCCCAGAACAACCTGATCACGGCGGTCAACGCCGCCGAGGTCGGCGCGTTCGAGTATGTGCCCAAGCCCTTCGACCTGGACGACATGACCTCGGCCGCGCGGCGGGCCCTGGCGCGGCCGGCCGACGCCGAGGCGTCCAAGGCCCAGGCCCGGGCCGTGCGCGACGACCGCCTGCCGCTGATCGGCCGATCGGGGCCGATGCAGGACGTCTACCGCACGATCGCGCGGCTGGTGGGCGCCGACCTGACGGTGCTGATCACGGGCGAGAGCGGCGCCGGCAAAGAGCTGGTGGCGCGCGCCCTTCACGACATGGGCCGCCGGCGCGACGGCAAGTTCGTGGTCATCAACCTGGCCGCCACGCCGCGAGAGCGGGTGGAGAGCGAGCTGTTCGGGAAGGAGGAAGGCGACTCCGGCAAGCTGATCGACGCCGACGGGGGCACGCTGTTCCTCGACGAGATCGGCGACATGCCGCTGGACGCCCAGACGCGACTGCTGCGGGTGATCGACGGCTCCGAGCCGGCGCTGAACCCCAAGACCGGCCGCCGCCCCAACGTGCGGATCATCGCCGCCACCAACCGCGATCTGCGCGCGCTGATCCAGCAGGGGCTGTTCCGGGAGGACCTGTTCTTCCGGCTGAACGTGGCGCCGCTGCGGATCCCGCCCCTGCGCGACCGGGCCGAGGACATTCCGGACCTGGCGCGGGCCTTCCTGCTGCGGGCCAATCGCGAGGGGCTGCCGTCCAAGACCATCGATGCGGGCGCGCTGGACCGCCTGAAACGCCACGCCTGGCCTGGCAACGTGCGTGAACTCGAGAACCTCATCCGCCGGGTCTGCGCCCTCTACGGCGAGGACCTGATCACGGCGCGGATCATCGAGAAGGAGCTGGCTGACCAGCAGCCAGTCGTGCAGGGCCAGGAGGGTCCGGCGACGCTGTCGCAGCTGGTGGAGCAGAAGCTCGCCGCCTATTTCGCCGACCAGCCCGACGGCATCCCGCCGGCCGGTCTCTACGACCGGGTGCTGGAAGAGATCGAGCGGCCTCTGATCCAGCTGACCCTGGGCGCCACGCGCGGCAACCAGGTCCGCGCCGCCGAGATCCTGGGCCTGAACCGCAACACCCTGCGCAAGAAGATCCAGGACCTGGGCGTCGAAATGGCCCGCGGGCGACGGTAGGACCACGTCCCCCGATCCGTGAGCACAGCGTTGCGAAAGCGGCGCCGTGCAAGGCGGCAACATAGCTGTTGATTTTGGAGCACAGCTCCCTAGGCTCCGGCCACAATGGCGTTGTTTGCGCATCGCGCGTTCGGACACCCGGCCCTGGTCCGGATCCGGAACGCCCTTCAGTCGCGGCTGGTCCTGGGCGTCGGCTACGGGATCGCCGCGGCGCTGACGGGCCTTGCCATCCTGCTGGCCTCGTCACCGCCCGAGCAGGGGCCCCTCGGCCCCGCCAGCGGCGTGATCCTCTGGGTCCTCGGCGTCAACCTGCTGCTGATCCTGGGCCTCATCACATCGGTGGCGCTGCGCCTGCTCGACCTCATTCGCGCGCGGTCGCATGACGCGGGCGCCCGCCTGCACGTGCGTTTCGTCTGGCTGTTCGCGCTGGCCGCGCTGGCGCCGGCGCTGGTCGTCTTCGTGTTCTCCGGCGTCCTGGTCAGCCAGGGCGTCGACAAGTGGTTCAGCCAGCGGGTCAACACCGTCGTCGAGAACTCTGCCACGGTGTTCCGCTCTTACATCGACACCGAACAGCAGGACGTCGCGCGTGACGTCACCGAGATCGCGCAGGTCATCAATCGCGAGGCGCCGGGGCTACAAGGCAAGCCCGGGGGTTTTGACCAGGCGCTTTCGGCGCTGGCGAACTTCCATGCGTTTCCCGCGATCTATCTGGTCAACAAGCAGAGCCAGGTGATGGCCCGCGCCGAGATGTCCGGCGCACCCAAGTTCGAGGCGCTGCCGGCCTCGGCCTATGCTGCGGCCGACCAGGGCGAAATCTATGTCCGCGCCGACAACGTCATCCGCTCGCTCTACCGGCTGCCGGACTATGAGCAGGTCTATGTCTATGCGGTGCGGCCGCTGGAGCGCGGCGTGGTCGCCAACCTGCGCGAGGCCGAGAGCTCGCTAGTCTCGTACCGCGAGATCCGCGACAGCCGCGCGAAGATCCAGACGATCTTCGCCCTGAGCTACGTGGAGACGGCCTTGCTAGTCCTGGTGGGCGCCGTGTGGCTGGGCCTGGGCGCGGCCAGCACGATCTCTGCGCCGATCGGACGTCTGGTGCAGGCCGCCGGCAAGGTCGCCGGGGGCGACCTGAGCGCCCGGGTCGACGCCGACAACGATCCCGACGAGATCGCCGTGCTGTCGCGCGCGTTCAACAGCATGACCCACGACCTGCAGGCCCAGCAGGAGGCCCTGCGGCGGGCCGGCGAGGAGGCCGAGGCGCGGCGTCAGTTCATCGAAACGGTGCTGGCCGAGGTGAGCGCGGGCGTGATCGGGCTGGAGCCCGATGGCCGGATCTCGGTCCTGAACCGCCAGGCCGCCGTCCTCCTGGCGCTGGAAGACGACCTCGGAAGGGGCCAAAGGCTCGCACAGGTGGTCCCCGAATTCGCCGAACTGGCCGCCGCTGGCCGCAGTGGCGAGGCGGAAGAGGAGATCGACGTGGTGCGCGGTCGCGACTCGCGCCGGCTGCGCGTGCGGGCGAGCCAGTCGGAGGGCGGCCTGGTGCTGACCTTCGACGACGTCACCCGGCTGGTGGCCGCCCAGCGCAACGCCGCCTGGCGCGATGTGGCGCGCCGCATCGCCCACGAGATCAAGAACCCTCTGACCCCGATCCAGCTGTCGGCCGAGCGGCTGCGGCGCAAGTACCGCAAGGACATCGCGCCCACGGAGCTCGAGATCTTCGACCGCTGCACCGACACCATCATCCGCCAGGTGGGCGACATCGGCCGGATGGTGGACGAGTTCTCGGCGTTCGCGCGGATGCCGGCGCCCAAGTTCGCCAAACTGGAGGCGGCGGAATTGCTGCGCGCCGCCGTGTTCGCCCAGCGGGTGGCCAGCGCCGACATCACCGTCGAACTCGAGGAGTCGTCGAGCGACGCCGTTCTCTACGCCGACGGCCGGATGATCGGCCAGGCGTTGACCAACGTGCTCAAGAACGCTGCAGAGGCGGTCGAGGGCCGGCGCGCGCATTCGCCCAACGTGAAGGGCAAGATCACGGCCCGCCTTGTCGTGGACGAGGCCGCCGTCGCCTTCGAGGTCGAGGACAACGGCGTGGGCCTGCCGGCCAAGGATCGCGACCGGCTGACCGAACCCTATGTGACGACCCGCGAGAAGGGCACCGGCCTGGGCCTCGCGATCGTGAAGCGGATCCTGGAAGACCATGGCGGCGAGCTGGAACTGGCCGACGCGCGGAGCGGGCAGGGGGCGCTGGCGATCCTGCGCCTGCCGGCCGCCCCAGCCCAGCGCGTCGCAAGCCCGGCCATGGCCGCACGTACGAGATGAGGTGAAGAATGGCGTCTGACGTTCTTGTGGTCGACGACGAGGCCGACATCCGCGAGCTGGTCGCCGGCATCCTGACCGACGAAGGCTATGACGTGCGCACCGCCAACGACGGCGAAAGCGCGCTGGCGGCCATCCGCGCGCGCAAGCCCGCCTTGCTGATCCTGGACATCTGGATGTCCGGCGGCGGCATGGACGGGCTTGAGCTGCTGGACATGGTCAAGGGGCTGGACGCCGACCTGCCGGTCATCATGATCTCGGGCCACGGCAACATCGAAACCGCCGTCAGCGCCATCAAGCGCGGCGCCTACGAGTTCCTGGAGAAGCCGTTCAAGTCGGATCGCCTGATCCTGGTGGTCGAGCGGGCGCTGGAGACGGCGAACCTGAAGCGCGAGAACCGGCGGCTTCGCACCCAGGCGATCGCCCCCGAGGGCCTGCTGGGCAAGTCGATGGCCGCCCAGCAGCTGCGCCAGATGATCGCCAAACTGGCGGGCGCCAACAGCCGGGTGCTGATCTCGGGACCGGCAGGCGCCGGCAAGGAGACCGTCGCCCGCCTGATCCACGCCGCCAGTATCCGCGCGCGCAACGAGTTCGTGCCCATCAGCGCCGCCGGCATGACTCCCGAGCGCATGGACATCGAGCTGTTCGGCGAGGAGGGGGCCGACAACCGCCCCGCCAAGATCGGCGTGTTCGAGCGCGCCCACGGCGGCACGCTCTACCTGGACGAAGCCGCGGACATGCCGCGCGAGACCCAGGGGCGGATCCTGCGGGTGCTGGTCGAGCAGCGGTTCCGGCGGGTCGGCGGGGACCAGGACGTGCAGGTCGATGTGCGCGTGATTTCGTCGACGTCGAAGGACCTGCGCGAGGAGATTTCGGCCGGCCGGTTCCGCGAGGACCTGTTCCACCGGCTGAACGTGGTGCCGGTGAACGTGCCGGGGCTGAGCGAGCGGCGGGAGGACATCCCCGAACTGATCGAGGATTTCATCGAACGCATCTGCGAGGCCTCGGGCATGTCGCGCCGCAAGCTGTCGGACGACGCGCTGGCGATGCTCCAGGTGCGCGCCTGGCCGGGCAACCTGCGGCAGCTGAAGAACAACGTGGAGCGGATGCTGATCCTGGCCTCGGGTTCGCCGGCCGACCCGATCACCGCCGACATGCTGCCGCCGGAAGCCTCGGTGAACGACAACGCGACCTCGCTGGGGGCCGAGCGGATCATCGCGCTGCCGCTGCGCGAGGCCCGCGAAGTGTTCGAGCGCGAGTATCTCAACGCCCAGATGCTCCGGTTCTCGGGCAATATCTCGCGGACTGCAGCCTTCATCGGCATGGAACGCTCAGCGCTGCACCGTAAGCTGAAGTCGCTGGGCCTATCGGGCGCCCGGGCGCTGGAATCCGAAGAGGTCTAGATCGTGTCGCGCATCGCCTACGTGAACGGCCGTTTCGTGCCGAAGGCCGACGCCATGGTCCACATCGAGGACCGGGGTTATCAGCTGGCCGACGCGGTCTACGAGGTCTGGGCCCTGTTCGACGGCAAGCTGGCCGACCCCGAGGGCCACTTCGCCCGGCTGGAACGCAGCCTCGCCGAGCTGTCGATCGACATGCCGATGAGCCGCGCGGCGCTTACCGTGGTCCTGAAGGAAGCCGTGCGCCGCAACCGCATCCGTGAGGGCCTGGTCTATCTGCAGATCAGCCGCGGCGTGGCGCGGCGCGATCACGCGTTCCCGACCGAACCCGTGGCGCCGGCCGTCGTGGTCACCGTCAGCCGCGTGGACCGCGCCGCCACCGAGGCGCGGGCCGCCAAGGGCGTGGCCGTGGTGACCACGCCCGAGAACCGCTGGGGCCGCTGCGACATCAAGACCGTCGGCCTGCTGCCCAACGCGCTGGCCAAGCAGAAGGCGCGCGAGGCCGGGGCCGTGGAGGCCTGGTTCGTGGACGAGCTGGGCCTGGTCACCGAGGGCGCGTCGTCCAACGCCTGGATCGTCGACGGCGACGGCGTGCTCCGTACCCGCGACACACAGGCCAACATCCTGCGGGGCGTCACCCGACTGACCCTGCTCGACGTGGCCCGGGAGGCTGGGCTTAAGGTCGAAGAGCGGCCATTCACGCTGGAGGAGGCGTTGGCGGCCAAGGAGGCCTTCATCACGGGCGCGGGCAGCCTGGTGCTCCCCGTCGTGGCGGTGGATGGCAAGACGATCGGGGGCGGCTCGCCGGGACCCGTGGCGATGGAGCTTCGGCGCCTCTATATCGAGCGCGCGAAGGCTACCGCGGTCTGACGTCAAAAACCTGCGATTGAAACTGCCGCGATTTGCGGCATAGCCTGAACCTGTGTGTGGGCGGCCTTCCGCCCGATCAAAACGAAAAGGCGGAAAGCCGTGAGTGACAAGAAACAAAACCTGCAGGACACCTTCCTCAACAGCGTGCGGAAGTCCAAGACGCCCCTCACCATCTTCCTGGTGAACGGCGTGAAATTGCAGGGCGTGGTGAGCTGGTTTGACAACTTCTGCGTTCTGCTTCGCAGGGACGGGCAATCCCAGCTCGTCTACAAGCACGCCATCTCCACCATCATGCCGGCTCAGCCTGTTCAGCTTTATGAGCCGGCCGACGACGAGGCCGATTGAGCAGTTCAAAATCTGTAGACCGTGAGGCGCCCGTCCAGGGCGCCCTGGTCATCCATCCGGATCGGGAAGGCCGCGGCTCCGCGCGCCATCCCGAGGCCCGGCTGGAAGAGGCCGCCGGCCTCGCCCGCGCCCTCGACCTCGAGGTGCGCGAGACGATGGTCGTTGTCTTGCGCAAGCTGACGCCCGCCACCCTGTTCGGGTCGGGCAAGGTGCAGGAACTCGCCACCATCGTGGAGGTGGAGGAACTGGACGTCGTCATCATCGACGACGCCCTGACGCCGGTGCAGCAACGCAATCTCGAGAAGGCGCTCAAGGCCAAGGTGATCGATCGCACGGGCCTGATCCTCGAGATCTTCGCCCGGCGCGCCCGCACGCGGGAAGGGCGGCTCCAGGTCGAGCTGGCCCGGCTGACCTACGAACGGTCTCGACTGGTGCGCACCTGGACGCACCTGGAGCGCCAGCGCGGCGGCTTCGGGGTCATGGGCGGTCCCGGCGAAACCCAGATCGAGACCGACCGGCGGCTGATCGCCGACAAGATCGGCAAGCTGAAGCGTGAGCTGGTCGAGGTGCGCCGCACCCGGACCCTGCAGCGATCGGCTCGCCGGCGGGTTCCGTTCCCCAGCGTGGCGCTGGTGGGCTACACGAACGCCGGCAAGTCCACGCTGTTCAACCGGCTGACCGAGGCCAAGGTGCTGGCCGAGGACATGCTGTTCGCGACCCTGGACCCGACGCTGCGGTCCCTGAAGCTGCCCGATGGCCGGCCGGCCATCCTGTCGGACACCGTGGGCTTCATCTCGGACCTGCCGCACGAACTGGTCGAGGCGTTCCGCGCCACGCTGGAGGAGGTGCGCGAGGCCGACGTGGTGCTGCACGTCCGCGACATCGCCAGTGAGGAGACGGAGGCCCAGGCCGCCGACGTCCGCAGCGTGCTGCAGCGGCTCGAAGTCGACATGGACGAGCGCCGCATCCTGGAGGTCTGGAACAAGGCCGACCTGCTGCCCGACGACCTGCGCGAGGAAGTGCTCCGCGACGCTCGTCGGGCGCATCCGCCGGCCGTCGTGGTCTCGGCAGTGACCGGGGAGGGGTGCGCCGCCTTGCTCGCCGCCGTCGCCGGTCTGGTGGATGAGGCGCCGCCGGTGGATGTCGTCACGCCGCCGGGCGAGGGCGCTGCGATCGCCTGGCTCTACAGCCACGGCCGGGTGATCGAGCGCGAAGACGGCGAGGACGGGAGGGTGCGCCTGTCGGTGAGCCTGACCGCCCAGGCGCTGGGCCAGTTCGAGCAGCTCTTTCCTCAGGCCTCCGTCGGACGCTGATCACGCGGCGGCGCCAGGAGGCTGCAACCGGCGAACACGAAGCCCAGTCCAAAGATGATGCCGGCCGCCATCATCATGACGCCACTCGCCAGGGCGGATGCGATCGCGCCCATAGCGAACGCCGTAATCCACGCCGCGGGCGCCAGTCGTCCGTGAACCCGACGCCTCAACCCCAAGCCCCCGATCACCGCCATAGCAGCTCCGAGCAGGCCGGAGCCGACCGGATAGGCCCATGCGCCGACGGCGCCCTGAGATCGAATGATGCAGATCGCGACGACCGCCACAGCGAAACCTGCGAGTCCCAGTCGCCCGAGCCAGTCGGCCGACAGGCCGTAGAGTCCGACCAGCCCCAGGAGCAAAAGGGCGTCGACGGTCAGGTACACGAGCTGGGCAGCCTCGGGCTCAAGGTCCTGCGCCGAGGGCGCGACCAGCCGCAGGGCGCCGCCCGCGATACACGCAGCGCCGGCGAGTTTGCGAGACAGGGCGTGGGTCATGCGGGGCTCATGCTAGGGGACGATGCCCCTGCCTCGCAGGCCTTTTTGCAATTATCAAATTGCAAAATAGGGGCGCCGCCGTTCAGTTGGCCCGCTCGACGGCTTTCGCTTCATCCCAGAGGCCATCCATCTCGGCGAGATCGGACTTGTCCGGCGTCTTGCCGCGTTCCGCAAGTTTCGCCTCGATGTATTTGAATCGGCGCACGAACTTGGCGTTCGTGTATCGCACGGCGTCCTCCGGATCGACGTCGAGGGTGCGGGCCAGGTTGGCCACGACGAAGAGGACGTCGCCGATCTCGTTCCGCGCCTTCTCCAGGTCGCCGGCCTCGATCTCGGCCAGCATCTCGCCGACCTCCTCATGCAGCTTCTTCACGACGTCCTGAACGGTGGGCCAGACAAAGCCGACGCCCGCGGCGCGCTTGGAGAGCTTCACCGCGCGGGTGAGGCCGGGCAGCCCCACGGGCACGTCGTCCAGCAGGCTTGCAGCCTTGCCCTTGCCCGCGCGTTCGGCGGCCTTCAGCTGCTCCCAACCCACCTTCTGGGCGTCAAGGTCGGCGTAGGTCTCGTCGGCGAAGACGTGGGGGTGGCGGCGGACCATCTTGTCGTTGATCGCCCGGACCACGTCGTCGAAGGCGAAGTCGCCTTGCTCCTCGGCCATGCGGGCGTGGAAAACCACCTGAAAGAGCAGGTCGCCCAGTTCGTCCTTCAGGTCGCCCGGATCGCCGCGCTCAATGGCGTCGGCCACCTCATAGGCTTCCTCGATCGTGTAGGGCGCGATGGTGGCGAAGGTCTGCTCCAGGTCCCAGGGGCAGCCGTCCTCGGGCGACCGCAGCCGCGCCATGATCTCCAGCAGCCGGTCGATGGGCCGCAGGTCGGCGGACGGGGCAGGGCGGGGCATGGGGGACTCGGCAGGGCATGAAAAACGGCGCGCGGCGATCAGACCGCGCGCCGTTGTTCAGCGCAAGCAATGGACCGGCAGATCAGCGCTTGGCGACTTCCTCGCCGCGGGCCAGGCGCCGCGCAAAGCGGTCGAAAGTCCACTCGGCGTCGTGCCAGATCCAGTTGCCGTAGGCCTGGGTGATGTCGCTCTCGTACCAGCTGTATTTCACCGGCTGTTCGCGGCCGTCGGCGGCCACGATACGACCTTCGATGCTGGCGCCCCCGATCCCGAAGCTCTCCATCGACAGGCCGGGCGTATCGCCCAGCTGCTTGAAGGTGGGACGATTGGGCTTCACGTCCGTGAGGATCAGCTCGATCCGGGCGCCGTCGTGCGCGGTGGACTTGGCGAGCGCGTCTTCGACCGACTTGCGGAGATCTGCGGTCAGCTGCTCGGCCTCGCGCACGCCATAGGTCTTGTCGAACTTCTTCTGCAGTTCCGGCCCCACGCTGACGCTGACCGAGGCGGGGGCGGCAAGGGCGCTTCCGGCGCTGGCGAGGAGTGCGGCGGCCGAGAGGGCGACGAGGCTGCGCATGGGCGGGTCTCCGAGGAGGATACAGTAGTTACTTAACAGATGGGGTTTCGGATGCACATGACAAGTCGGTGAGCCCGCCGGGTGCAAGGGCTGTTGCGACCAGCGGAGCCGGTACGTGATCGTCGTCACCACCCGGACGCGCTTGAAGACCTGAGAGGCTTCGTCGCCGATCTCATCGCGGCCCAGGAGCGGGGACGAGATGGGGGCTGAGAGGGAGAATTCAGCGCTTCGATCGGGGCGGGTGCGCGGCGAAGCTCAGGAGATAACTCAATTACTCAGATCGGTGAGGCAGGCCATCGAATTCGCGCACCATTACCAAACACATTAAGACTTGGCGGCGTGGGATGCCCGCGGAATTTCGCGAGGCAGCTCATGGCAATTCGGATCAGCGGGGTTTTGAACCTCTTTGCGACCCTCCTTATCTGCGGCTTTGTTCTGGCGACCGGCGCCGCGGTCTATTCATTGCTGGAACTCCGCGTAGGAGGTCCCGTTTCGAAGGCGCAATCGGAAGCCCAGACCCTGATTGCCGACATCCTGCCGCCGCCACTCTACCTCGTTGAAGCCCTCCTGACGGCTCACCGCGGTCCAGACGAACTGGACAAGCCCCAGGAGCTGGCGGCCACGATCGCCAAGCTGCACAGCGAATATAACGCGCGACGCGCCTACTGGTCGGAAAACCCGCTCTCCTCCGAGATTCAAGCCGATCTGAATCGATCGGACGTCGAGGTTCAGAAGTTCTGGGCCGTGATGGACAACCAGTACCTTCCCGCCCTGAAGGCGGGTGACGTTGCAGCGATGAACGCCGCGATCGATACGCTGAGCGTTCACTACCAGGCGCATCGCAAGGTGGTCGACGATCTCTCGAAGCTGTCGCTGAGCTTTGCCGAGGCCCAGGTGAAGTCGGCGAACGCGATCACGCTGCAGATCTTCGGCTTGCTGGGGGTGACTTCGCTTCTGATGCTCGTCGTCGTGGTCGGCGGGGTCGCGTCGCTGCGCGCCAAGGTGGTGAAGCCGGTTCTGCGGATGGCGGGCTACATGGGCCGGCTCGCCGAGGGCGACTACGAACAGGATGTGCCCCACCAGGGGCGGCCCGATGAGATCGGCGAAATGGCACGTTCCGTCGGGGTCTTCCGCAACGCCGTGCTCGAGCGTCGCGCCGCACGCGAGCGGCAGGAGCAGCTCGATGCGCGCACTCAGGAGGAGCGCGAGGCGCAGCACGCACTGACAGCCGCGGAGGCCCGCGAGCGTGAGAAGGTCGTCAATGCCCTCGACGCCGGTCTGCGCGCGCTGTCGGCCGGCGACCTCACCCACGGCATCACCCAGGCCTTCCCGCCCGAGTTCGAGCAGCTGCGGCTGAACTTCAATAGCTCGCTGCGCGCGCTGAACGAGACCATCTCGCAAGTGGTGACCAGCGCGAGCGCCGTCGACGGGGGCGCCCGTGAGATTTCCGCCGCGGCCGACGATCTCTCGCGCCGAACGGAGCAACAGGCCGCAGGGTTGGAGCAGACCGCCGCCGCCCTGGACCAAGTGACTGCGACCATTCGCCAGACTGCCGACAATGCGGGCAAGGCGCAGGAAGCCATGTCGCATAGCCGCATGGCGGTCGGGGACTCCAGCACGGTCGCGGGGCAGGCCGTCGAAGCCATGGGCCGGATCGACGCATCTTCGCGTCAGATCGCCCAGATTATCGTGGTGATCGACGAGATCGCGTTCCAGACCAATCTGCTGGCCCTCAATGCCGGGGTCGAAGCGGCGCGGGCCGGGGAGGCGGGTCGCGGGTTTGCCGTGGTCGCCCAGGAAGTCCGGGCCCTGGCGCAGCGCTCCGCGAGCGCGGCCAAGGAGATCAAGGGCCTGATCGCCGAAGCCTCGGACAGCGTCCAGAGCGGCGTGGGCCTCGTGGTCAAGGTCGGCGAAGCGCTATCGAGCGTGGTTTCGGACTTCTCGCGCATCGAGACGCTGGTGCAGGACATCGCCCAGGCCGCCAAGGAGCAGTCGATGGGACTTGCTGAGGTCAACACGGCGGTGAACCAGATGGATCAGGTCACCCAGCAGAACGCCGCCATGGTCGAGGAAACGACTGCGGCCAGCCACAACCTGCGCAAGGAAGCGCTGCAGCTCGGCCGGCTGGTCGAGAGGTTCAAGACGGCCGGAGAGTCATCCGGGCGCCGTGCAGCTTGAGGGCTCGAGCGCGAAGGAGCCCGACGATCGGAGGGTGGGCTCCACCGCCGACGAGCCCAAATGGCCAGTGGGGGTGACAGGATGGATATACATCTGGTTTGCGCCTAAGGAAGATTATCAGAAATCGTAAGCGTGTTACGCAGCGGGGCCACCGATGCCAACGCCCCCTACGGGCTGCGTCTCGAAACGCTCTCCGAAGCCGGCGATCAGCGGCCGGGCCTTGGCGATCGCCTTCTGGACGGCCGGGAGCTGCAGCGACGCCTTGTGGCTCTCGGCGCTGTCCCAGGTCTCGGTGATCCAGATCGCATCAGGGTTCGTAGGGTCCTTGGCCAGCACGTAGCTGAGGCAGCCCGGCATCGCGCCGGTCCCGTCGAGCAGGATCGCCAACAACACGTCGCGCTGACCCGGCTTGGCCAGCATCTTGCCGATCAGGCCGTACATCGGCTTGTCCGCCGGCGTGTTCGCGACCGCGGCGCCGCCAAGGGCTGCGATGGTTGTTCCAAGGATCAGTTCTCGTCGTTCCAGCATGGCGCTCAGGCTCGTTCCGTAGAGACAGCATTGCAAGCGCCGCCGGACAGGTCATCAATCGGCGTCACGTGAGACGGGCGTCAGACCCGCCGCGCTGGGAGGAAGATCATGGCGCATTCCGACGGCGACGCGGACCTGAAGCGCGGCGGCTACGGCCTGCTCGTGCTGCTCACCTTCATGAACGTGCTGAATTTCGTGGACCGACAGCTGCTGTCCAGCTTCGCGAACTTCATCGTGCCCGACCTGAACCTGACCAATACCGAGTTCGGGCTGCTGACCGGCCTGGTCTTCATCGTCTTCTACGCTGTGGCGGGCGTGTTCATGGGGGCTCTGGCGGATCTTGTGCATCGGCCACGGCTGATCGCGAGCGCCATGTTCGCGTGGAGCGCCCTCACCGCCGCCTCCGGACTGGCCAAGAGCTTCATCGGCCTGGCGATCCCCCGCGTGTTCATCGGCGTGGGCGAGTCGGCGCTGACGCCCACGTCGATGTCGCTCATCGCGGATCGCTTTCCTCCGGAAAAACGGGGCTTTGCGTCGGGCTTCTACTACATGGGCGTACCCATTGGCGTGGGCGTGAGCCTGCTCATCGCCGGCGTCCTGGGGCCCGCGATCGGCTGGCGGAACTGCTTCTTCATGCTAGGCGCGGTGGGCGTCCTGTTCTCGCTGGTGGTCCTCACCGTGAAGGACCCCCGCCCAAAGCCCGAGACTCACGTCGCGCGGCCGAACATCGGCGCCCTGGTGAAGGTGTTCATGGGCGCGCTCAAGGGGTCGCCAGCGTTGCAGCTCACCATTCTCGCGGGCGTCTGCGTGCACTTCGTCCTGGGCGCGGCGGCGTTCGACCAGCTTTGGCTGGTGCGCGAGCGCGGCTTCGAGAAGGCCGGGATCGCCATCCTCAGCGGACTGATCTCCTGCGTGGCGGGCGTCGCGGGAAACCTGTTCGGCGGGGTCGCCAGCGACCGCTGGGTGGCCGCGACGGGACAGAGCCGGACCATGTTCATGGTCTGGCTGCTGCTCGCCTTGCTGCCGGTGAACCTCACCTACCGCCTGATCGAACCGGACAGCCCGATCTTCTGGGTGTGCCTGTCGGTCGCCTATTTCCAGCTTGGCGCGTTCTACGGGCCCACGTTCTCGGCGGTGCAGGAGCTCTGCCCGCCTGAGGTGCGCGCGACCGTCGTGGCCTTCTACATCATGTCGCTGAACGTTGTGGGCCTGGGCCTGGGCATCACGGGCAGCGGAATCATGGTGGATCAGCTGATCGCCCAGGGCGTGGCTCACCCCTACAGCTGGACGCTCTTCGCGTTCACCTGCCTCTCGGCCCTGGCGATCCCCTGCTACTTCGCGGCCCATCTCGCTGGACGGAAGGCCGCGCGGGCGCCCGCCTAGACCGCGTTGGGCGAAAATGGACGCCAGCTTCGCCCGACACGCCTGCGAAATCAAAGAGATCGAGCCTGTTCCGGACAGGCTCTAGGGCAGGGCCAGCTCTCCGGCCGCCAGGCGCTGCAGGGTCTCGACGAAGAAGATCGGCTCGGCCGCCTTCACGCGCGCTTCCAGCGCCTCGGCCGTGTCGCCGGGCTGCAGGGGCACGACGCGACGGTCGATCTCGGGGCCGTGGTCGTACTCCTCGTCGACGACGTGGATGACGACGGCGCTCTCGGTCAGGCCGGCCGCCACCACGGCCTGGTGCACGCGGGCGCCGTACATCCCCTCCCCGCCGAACTGCGGCAGGGGACCCGGATGGATGTTGATGATCCGGCCGGCGTAACGCGCCAGGGTCCGGGGGCCCAGGCGGCGCAGGTAGCCGGACATCACGATGAGATCGACGCCGGCGTCGGCCATCGCCTGGGCCAACGCCGCGTCGGCGCTGTCCGGATCGGCGATCGTCGGGATCGCCAGCGTGGCGACTCCCTTCGCAGCGGCCCAGTCGAAGGCCGCGCAGCTCTTCTTGTTGCTGACGATCAGCCGCGCTTCGGCGTCCAGGCGTCCGGCTGCAATGGCGTCGACGATGGCCTCGGCGCTGGAGCCGTTGCCCGAGGCAAGGAAACCCAGCCTCAAGGTCACAGCGCGTGCTCGAAGGTCATGCCGTCATAGGCCGGCTCGACCCCCGCCGGCAGCTCGGCAAGGAGTTGCGCGTAGTCGAGGTCGATATGCATGTTGGTCAGGATCGCACGCTTGGGCTTGGCCCGTTCGATCCATTCCAACGCCCGGTCGAGATGTGCGTGCGTCGGGTGCGGCCGGCGGCGGAGCGCGTCCACGATCCAGACGTCCAGGTCGGCCAGAGCCTCGAACGCCGCATCGTCCAGACCCACCACGTCGCTGGAATAGGCGACGCCGCCGAACCGATAGCCGACCGAGCGCACGCCGCCATGATCCTGGTCGAAAGTGGTGATCGGGATCGCGCCCGAGGGGCCGTCGACGGCCCACGCGGTTCCGTGCGGCGGGATCAGCTGGCGGTCGCAGATGGCGGGATAGCCGCCCTCGCCTTCGAAGATGTAGCCGAAGCGGCGCATCATGGTGGTGTCGGTGGCGGCGTCCATCCAGCACGGGATCCGCGCCTGCTGGCGCAGGTAGAAGGCCCGCACATCGTCCAGGCCATGGACCTGGTCGGCGTGGTCGTGGGTGAGCAGAACGGCGTCCACGCGGGTGACGGCCGCCCGCGCCGTCTGGATGCGCAACTCGGGCGAAGCATCGATCAGGGCCGTAGTCTGCGGCCCCTCGCCCAGGCGGCGCACCAGCAGCGAACATCGCATTCGGAAGTTCTTGGGGTTGGACGGGTCGCAGTCGCCCCAGTCTCCGTCGGCTCTTGGCACACCGCCCGAGGAACCACAGCCCAGGATCGTGACCTCCAGCGTGCCGCTCATGGTCGCGGGATCCGATTGAAGAGGTTGAAGAAGGCGTCCGTGGTCCTGGCGTCCGCCTCGTCCAGCGACCAGCCGCGGACTTCGGCCAGCTTGGCGAGCACGTGGGCGATGTAGGCCGGCTCGTTGCGGCGGCCCCGGTGCGGAACCGGCGCCAGGTAGGGGCAATCCGTCTCGACGATGATCCGGTCGCCGGGCATCTCGCGGATCACCTCCCGAACATCCTCGGCCGCCTTGAACGTGGCGATGCCTGAGACCGAGAACCAGGCCCCCATCGCCGCCGCGCGTCGGGCCAGGTCGGCGCCCGAGGTGTAGCAGTGCATCAGCAGGCGAAACGGGCCCCTGGCGTACTCGTCCTCGAGAATACGCCCCATCTCGTCGTCCGCCTCGCGGGTATGGACCACGAGCGGCAGACCCGTTTCGCGCGCGGCCACGACATGGGCGCGGAACACCTGGGCCTGAATGTCCCGCGGGCTGAGGTCGTAGTGGAAGTCGAGGCCGCACTCGCCGATGCCGACGACCCGCGGATCGGCGGCGAGGCGGATCAGGGTCTCGGCGCTGAGGCCGGGGTCCTCCTTGGCCTCGTGCGGATGCGTGCCGACCGTGCACCAGATGTCGGGCTCGTCGGCCAGGGCGCGGACCTTGTCGAAGTTCGAGACCCGATCCGAGATGTTGACCATCACCCGGACGCCGGCCTCGCGGGCGCGGGCGATGACCGCGTCGCGGTCCTCATCGAATTGCGGCGCGTGCAGGTTGACGTGGCTGTCGATCAGCATGGGGTCGTAGCTAGGCCCTGGCGGCCTGGCGGAGCTCCGAAAGGGCCGTGAACAGCGCGTCGGCGCGGTCGAGATTCAGCGCCTCCACCTCGCGCGGAAGCCGCTGGAGCGTCTCCCACGCCTGGGCCCACGGATCAAGCCGGCCGAAACCCTGGCTCGCCTGGTCGACCGACAGTCGATGCACCCGATCGGCAAGACGGGCGAACAGCAGGGCGAACTGAACCGGTCCCTCCCCGCCCCGGAACTTCTCGGCGATCGACAGCGCCCGGCTCTCATCCACCCGCGGCAGATCGGCCAGGAGGTCGCGGGCGGCGTCGTCCATGGCGAGCGCATTGGACGCCGCCAGCGAGAGCGCCAGCCCCGGCGCGCCGTCGGCCATCTCGGCCAGGCGCTGGGCCTCCTCATAGCCCAGGTCGGTGCGGGCGCTGATGAAGTCGGTCGTGGGGCCGATTCCCAGAGGCTGGAACGCCAGCCTGCGGCAGCGCGAGCGGATCGTGGGCAGAAGGCGACCCGGCGAGTGAGACGTCATCAGCAGGACGCCGCGCGGCGGCGGCTCTTCCAGCGTCTTCAGGATGGCGTTGGCGGCGTTGACGTTCAGATCGTCTGCGGCGTCGACGATGGCCACCCGGTGCGGGGCGCTGGCCGGCGACTTCGAGAAGAACTCGGCCAGCTTGCGCGCGTCGTCGACCGGGATGACCTTGCGCGGCTTGCCATCGGGGCCTTCCCGCTCCAGGACCAGCAGATCGGGATGGCTGCGAGCGGCCACCTGCCGGGCGACCGGATGGTTGGGATCGACGCCCAGCACGCCATACTCGAGGTCGGCGGGGGCCCCGAGAAGACGGCGCGCCGCGCGGTAGGCGAAGGTGGCCTTGCCCACGCCTTCCGGGCCGGTGAGGAGCCAGGCGTGGTGCAAACGGCCCCGGGCGCGGGCGGCCTCGAAGGCCGCCTCAGCAGGGTCCTGGCCCTGCAGGTCGTATACCTCGCGCGGGTGCGGAACCTCGGCGTCAGCCATGAGCGGTCAGACGTTCGGCGACCGCAGCCCAGACGGCGGCCTCGACGGCGTCCATCGCGCCGGCCGCGTCGATCAGCACGCAGCGGTCCGGTTCGCCCGCGGCGATGGCGCGAAAGCCCTCGCGCAGGCGCTCATGGAACGCCATGCCCTTGGACTCGAACCGCATCTCGCTTCCGGCCCGCGCATGGGCGCGTTCCAGCCCCACCTCGGCGGGCAGATCGAACACCAGGGTCAGGTCGGGCCGTGTGCCTTCGAGAATGTAGGTCTCCAGGGCCGAAATGAACCCGGGATCCACGCCACCGGCCGCCCCCTGATAGGCCCGCGTCGAATCGGCGAAGCGGTCGCAGATCACCCAGGCCCCTCGCTCCATCGCCGGGCGGATGACGCGCTCGATATGATCCCGGCGCGCGGCGTACATGAGGAGCGTCTCTGTCGTCGGGCTCCAGCGGTCAGCCGAACCCTTCAGCACCAGCTCGCGGATGCTCTCGGCGCCGGGCGAGCCGCCCGGCTCGCGCGTGGTCACCACCTCGCGGCCCTCCGCCGTCAGCCGGGCGGCCAGCCGCCGGACCTGGGTGGATTTCCCAGCGCCCTCGCCGCCTTCGAACGTGATGAACCGACCGCGTGCCACGCGGCCAAATTGGCCGGTTCGGAGGGTTTGTCTACCGCCCAGTCGCTGGGTCAGTGGAGGCGGACGACACGCGCCTCGCTGAAGCCGATCTCCGCAACCCGATCGCGCAGCGCGTAGGCCGCGGCCTCGTCGGCCGGCGCGGGCATAACGACGCGATAGAGCATCATGCCGTCGCGTTCGATGGTCTCGATGCTGGCGGCGCCCGCGCCCGAGAGTTGGGCCACCGCGCGCTGGGCGTTGACCTGACTGGAGAAGGCGCCCGCCTGGATCCTCAGACCTGGCGTCGCCGTCGCCTGAGCCAGGACGACCGGTTGGCTCGACGGCAACGGTCCCAGCGGCGCGCGCGAGATCTCCGAGCCGGTGACCGGAGGCAGCGTCTGCGCGCCGATCGGCTCGCTGCGGGCCATCGCGACGCGAGGCGCGGGCGCGGGCGCGCCGGCGGCGATCTCCATCAGGGGGTCAGCCGACGTGGCCAGCGGGGCGGCGGCCGCGGGGATCGCAGCCGCCCGCGTCGGGAGCGGCTTGGCGCTGGCGTAGCGCAGGCCGTCAGCCGGTCCCAATAGCGGCGCGGGCCCGACGTACCGCACGCGGACATTGGCCAGGCCCTGGCGATGGAAACCCAGCTGCACGGCCGCCTCACGCGACAGATCGATCAGTCGGTTGTCGACGAACGGCCCGCGATCGTTGACCCGAACCACCAGTTTCCGGCCGTTGTCGAGGTTCGTGACCTCGACCAGCGAGGGCAACGGCAAGGTCGTGTGGGCGGCCGAAACCGCATTCATGTCGAAGATTTCGCCGTTGGCGGTGGCCTTCAGGTGGAAGGCGTCCCCGTACCAGGACGCCACGCCGCGCCGGTCATAGTTCGGATCCTCCTGAGGGACGTACCAGACGCCGCCCACCTCGTAGGGTTTGCCCACCTTGCGGACGGCCGCCGTCGCGCCGGGCTTGTTCGAGGCGCTGCTCCCATGACTGGGGTAGCGGGGCTGCACCGATGCGCACGCCGCGAGCGAACCGCCCGCCAGCAGGATGATCGCCAGGCGCGCCGCCTGCCCGCCACGCTTGGAGTTCGCCATGTCCGCCTCCGACTCTCAGCCGGAAGGGTCGTCGGGGAACCTTGCAACAGGGTTAACCAGACCTTGCCCGATCGATTCGGTGATCTGTCCGATGGCCGATCTGCGCGTGCTCGAGCAGATGGGCGGGCCGCACCCAGTCACGGACATGCGCCGCCCTACGGCCGCGTCCTGCCCCACGATCCGGGCCGAGAGGCTGACGAGTGGCGGATGGGGTGGGATTCGAACCCACGGTGAGCTTTCACCCACGGCGGTTTTCAAGACCGCTGCCTTAAACCACTCGGCCACCCATCCGGAGCGGGGCTTCTAGAACATTCGCCGGTTCCCTTGAACCGGGAATTCAGGCCGCCCTCTCAGCCGGCGATCTTCTCCACCTTCTGGGTCAGGCGGGGACGCGCATAGGCATGCCGGGTGAAGCGGATGGTGTCGGGCAGGAATAGGCCGAAGGTGGGCTTGTAGTCGTAGATCACGTCGGTGACGATCACGCTCTCGTTGGCGCCCAGGTAGCCGCTGGGCACGCTGGCTGGCGAGGAGCCGTTGTAATCCTTCTTGGCCGTCCAATCCTGAGACACGGTCCCCGTATCGTTCGCCGACAGGCTGGTCACCCGTTGCTGCAGCGTGGTGCGCGGGAACGGATGGATGATCGACAGGCTGGCGCTGAGAATGTCCTGCAGCTCGGCGTCGGTCACGGTTCGGCTCTGCGCCGTGATGTCCGCCATCACCGCAGCCATGTGAGCGACATTGCGCTGCACCTGATAGACCTGCAGCGCCTCGGCCGCCCCGATGTTCAGCACGAACAGCAGGGGAAAGATCAGGGCGAATTCGACGGCGGCGGCCCCCTGTCGGTCGGCCGCCATCCTCTTTAGGAAGCGGGTCAATCGAATGGCTCGTTCTTGAAGGCCGCACGGGCCGGGATGACGACGTTGGTGGGGCCGACGCGCTCAAGGTTGCCCAGGAAGGGTGTGAGCAGCGGCCAGGTGTAGTTGGCCTTCACGATGATGATGTCGCCGGCGCCTCCCTTGTCGAACGTCCCGTCGGGCGCCTGCGCCGCCACGGCGTTGGCGTCGGAGAACTTCGCGTACTTCTTCACGCTGATGATCAGCCGATTGCGGCAATTCGTCAGACCGCCGCCGATATGGCTGCAGATCTGATCCTCGAACGCCTGGGCCGAGGTCGCCGCATCATCGCGGCCCGTGCGAATGCGCCGGGCGGCGTCCAGGACAGCGGCGTCGACGCTCATCATCATCATGCCCAGCATGCCGATCTCGACGAGCGACAGCAGGGCGAAGAACAGCACCGGCGCCACGAAGGCGAACTCGACCGCCGTCGCGCCCTGCTCGTCGCGCCGAAAACTGCGCGCGGCCGAAAATCTACGCGGGGAGCGAAACATGGCGCCAGAGTGACGGCGTTCAGCAAACAATACGTCGGCAAGAATAGTAAACGCGACTTAACGTATTGGCCTAAAGGGCCGTTAGCCCTCCCGGCGGTATTTCCGTGCCTGACGAACACTACTCCCGTCAGGATGATTGCAATGCGTAGGTCACTTCTCGCCGGATCCCGGCGGCTACTTCGCTCCTTCGACGATCGGGGCAACGTGGCTATCGTGGCGGCGCTGGCCATGGGCCCCATCTGCGTGGCCGGCCTGGGCGCCGCCGACCTGGCTCGCGCCACCAGCGCCAAATCGCAACTGCAGGACGCCCTGGACGCGGCGGCGCTCGCCGCGGCGCGCACCAACGCCACGACCGACGCTCAGCTCAAGACCTACGGCGACCGCTACCTGGGTCAGAACCTGAAGCTGGGAACCGACTACCGGCTGGCGGCGTCCAATTTCAAGTTCTCGGCCGACGGCAAGGTCCAGGCCACGGCGCAGGTGACCGTCACACCCTTCGTGGCGGGACTGGTCACCGGCGGACCGATGGCGATCAACGCCTCCACCGAGGTGGTCCGAGCCGACATGAAGGTCGAGATCGCCCTGGTGCTCGACACCACGGGCTCGATGAACGAGGGCGACAAGCTCGACGACATGAAAGACGCCGCCAAGGCCTTCATCGCCAAGATGAAGGATGTCTCGGACAAGCATGTCGAGCCTGACGCGGTGAAGATCTCACTGGTGCCGTTCGCCAACGCCGTGCGGGTCGACGGCACGACGTACCGTAATTCGACGTGGGTGGATCAGAACGGCATCTCGCCGATCAACAATGAGATTTTCACCACGTCCAGCGGCACACAGTTTGCCAACCGCTTCCAGCTGTTCTCGACGCTGGGGGTCACCTGGCGCGGTTGCCTGGAGATGCGCAAGGCGCCCTACGACATCCAGGACGACGCGCCGACGACGGCAACCCCGGCCACGCTGTACACACCGTACTTCGCGGTCGACGAACCCGACAGCAAGACCACCGGCTACGGCGACGACTACGACAACGACTACATCCCGGACAACACCAACAGTTCGAACTGGCGGGTGCGCCAGGGGATGATCAACAAGTACGGCGGGAAGAAGAAGGACACGATGGACAACTTCTTCGGCCCCAATGCGGGCTGTGGCATGTCGCAGATCCGCCGTCTGACGACCGACTTTACATCCCTCACCGGCTGGGTCGACGCGCTGAGCGCCAGTGGGAACACGAACATCCCGATCGGCCTGATGTGGGGATGGAACACGTTGACGCCGCATGCGCCGTTCAGCGACGGCTCGGCCTATGACGCCCCGAAGACGAAGAAGGTCATCGTGCTCATGACCGACGGCGAGAACACCATCTCGCAGCGCGATACGCCGAACGACGGCAGCTACGCGGCCACCGGCTACATCTGGCAGGGACGCGTGCTGAAGTCGAACGACACGCCCCTGCAGCAGGGGGCCTCGAAGGCCGAGCGGACCGCCGCCCTGGATTCCCGTCTCAGCAAGCTGTGCGACAACATCAAGGCCAAGCACATCGAGATCTATACGATCCGGGTGGAGGTCGACACGGGCACCAGCGACCTGCTGAAGAACTGCGCCTCGGGACGTGACTACTTCTACGACGTGCAGAGCTCAGGGACGCTCACGCAGGTGTTCGAGAGCGTGGCCGGCCAAATCGCGGCCCTGCATCTCTCGCGCTAGACGGGCCTCAGCGGCTCGTGAGGGTCAGGGGGCGGCTCCACCACGATGGGGTCGCCTGCCCTGACCTCGCCCCCCTGGAGAACCACGGCCATTACGCCGGCCTTGCGGACGGGCTCCCCATTTGGCCCGCGCCCCAGACAGGCCGCCATCAGGCCGGGCTTGAGCGCGTCCAACTGCGTGCAGGGATTGCGCAGCCCGGTCACTTCCACAATCGCCTCTGCGCCCAGACGCAGCCGCGCGCCACGAGATAGAGCCAGCAGGTCCACCCCACGGGTGGTGATGTTCTCGCCCATCAGGCCCGGCGTCATCCGGTAGCCCAGCGGCTCGAGTTCGTCGTGCAACTCGGCGTGGATGAGGTGGACCTGACGCAGATTCGGCTGATCGGGGTTCTGCCGGACGCGGCTGCGGTGCTTCACCGTCGCGCCGTAGTGGGCGTCGCCCTCGACTCCCCGCCCCTCGACGAGGCGGATCATCAGTTGGTTCGGCTTGTCGACGCCATGACCTGGCTTGCGGCTGACGGCCACGACGATCGCATGTGGGGCTTCCATCCGAGCCTAGCTAGCGGCGCGCCTGTCCCGTGGCCAGCCCACCCTGTGCCCGGCCGACCGGTTGGTGTATGCGGCGCGCATGACGGAGATCCTGGTCGACGCGCGGGGACATCGCTGTCCGGTCCCGACCCTGCGCCTGCGCAGGGCGCTGGAGGCCGCGCCGGCGGGCGCGCGGGTGCGGCTGCTGGCCGACGATCCCCTGGCCCGCATCGACGTGCCGCACTTCGCCGCCCAGGCCGACGCCGAGGTGATTGAGATGTCGGAGACGGACGGGGCGCTCAGCTTCGTGGTGGCGCGCCGCTAGTTCGGGTGCTCCGAGGCCAGCGGCACGCGGCGACTGTGGGCGGCGAGTTCGACCTCGGTCGCCAGCGCGCCCCCAAAGAAGATGGCGTTCACGTTCCAGGACAGCCAGATCAGGAAGATGACGACGGTCGCGACCGAGCCGTAGGTGGCGCCCAGCTGGACGATCTGCTCGACGTAAATCCCCAGCCCCCACGACGCAAAGATGCACAAGCCCGCCGCCACGATCCCGCCCAGCAGAGAGGCGCGCCATTCGACGGGCTCGCGCGACATGGCCCAACGATAGATCAAGGTCATTCCCAGCGTCATCCCGACGCTGGCCCAGGTCCACTCGCTGTAGAGCCAAAGCGTGCCGCGCAGCGGCCGGAGGTCCAGGGTCTCGCCCAGGATGCGGAACGTGAAGAAGACCGCCGACAGGGCGCCGAGCGCGCCCATCGCCGCGATGAGCACCGCAAGCGCCAGCAGGTTGAAGCCCACGAAGCCGCGGGGCTTGTCCTCGTCGTGAATGAACGACAGGCCCGCAAGCAGCGCCTTAAACCCACGGTGCGAGGCGTAGCCCCCGATGAACAGAGCCAGGCCGCTCTGAACCGACACCGTAGTGGGCGGCGCCTGGGACAGGCGGATCAGCTCGCTCTGGAAGATCAGGCGCGCGGCATCCGGCATGACCTGAGCCAGCGTCTCGCCCTGCTGCGCCACCAACGCCGGATCGGCCAGGATCGAGTAGAGGCCCATCAGGATGGCGATGGCCGGGAAGATCGCCAGCATGACGAAGAACGAGACGCCGCCATTGTAGAGCATCACGTCGCGCCCCCAGAGGCGGGTGAGCGACTTGCCCAGGACGATGAGGCTGATCCGCAGGGCCATGAGGGGATCGAAATCCCGGGCCCGAAGGCGGGTGATCAGCGTTGGAAGTCTCATTCGGGCGGCATATCCGGGCCGACTCGGCCGCTAAAGGGGCCGCCCCATACCATAACGGCGCGCCGCCTGGGTTAGTAGGCAGCGCGCCGTCGATGGGCGTGTCGTTCCATCCGGATCGTCCGCCGCTTCGAGGGACGGGAGAGCGCGACGTCCGATCCGAGTGTCAATCTCGCGCCGCGCGGCTGAACCCAGGCTGAACGGCGCCTTCACGCAAATTGGAGGTTGCAGCCTCAGCTCAGGCGAGGGCTCCGGCCGCCTTGAGCGCCCCGATCTCGCCCGCCGAGAAGCCCCAGTCACTGAGCGCCTCCTGGTCGTGCGCGCCGATCGCCGGAGGCGGACCCTGGATCGCGCCCGGCGTGGCCGAAAAGCGCGGGGCAGGCGCCGGCTGGGTCACGCCCGCGACCTCGACGAACGTGCTGCGTGCGACGTTGTGCGGATGCTTCGGCGCCTCGTCCAGGTCCAGGATCGGGGCGAAGCACACGTCGGTGCCGCCCATGATCTCGGTCCACTCGGCCTGGGTCTTCTGGGCGATCACGTTGGCCAGCTTCTCGCGCAGCTCGGGCCACATCCCGCGGTCGTGCTGCTTGGCGAAGTCGGGGTCGTTGATCCCGGTCTTCTGCAGCAGCAGAGCGTAGAACTGCGGCTCGATGGAGCCGATCGAGACCCACTTGCCGTCGCTGCACTGGTAGGTGTCGTAAAAGTGCGCGCCGCCATCCAGCAGGTTCTTGCGCCGCTCCTCCTTCCAGATGCCCGCGCCCTTCATGCCGTAGAACATCGCCATCAACGAGGCGGCGCCGTCGCTCATGGCGCAGTCCACAACCTGCCCCTTACCGGTCTCGCGGGCCTGGATGATCCCGGCCATCAGGCCGAAAGCGAGGTAAAGCGCCCCGCCCCCGAAGTCGCCCACCAGGTTCAGAGGCGGAACCGGCTTGTCGTCGGTGCCGATGGCGTGCAGGGCCCCAGTGATGGCGATGTAGTTCATGTCGTGGCCGGCGGAATGGGCCAGCGGGCCGGTCTGGCCCCACCCCGTCATGCGGCCGTACACCAGCTTGGGATTGCGCTTCAGCGCCACGTCCGGTCCCAGCCCCAGGCGCTCCATCACGCCGGGGCGGAAGCCCTCGATGATGCCGTCGGCGGCGTCCATCAGCTTCAGACAAGCCTCGACCGCCTCAGGCGTCTTCAGGTCCAGCGCCACCGAGCGGCGACCGCGCGCCGTCACATCGCTGGGCGCGCCGCGGCCCTGCCCCTTGCGGTCCACCCGGACCACGTCCGCGCCCAGGTCCGAAAGCAGCATGCCGCAGAATGGGCCCGGCCCGATGCCCGCGAACTCAACGATCTTCAGGCCGGTAAGCGGTCCCTGACGCATGCGTGTCTCCCTGGTCTTTCGCGGAATCTAACCGCCTTGCCGCTCGGTCAGCCAAGCCGCTGGATCAACCGCCGCCCGGCAGAGACTGACCGTCGTCGATGGTGATGACACTGCCGGTGATCGCCTTGGCGCCCGGACCCGCCAGCATCAGGAAGGCCTCGTCCAGATCCTCGGCGTCCATCAGGCGACGACGCGGAAAGCCCTTCAACTGCTTCTGGCCGCCTTCGGTGGGCCACCAGGCATCGTTGATGGCGGTCTCGATATAGCCGGGGCACAGCGCGTTGACGGCCAGACCCTTGCGGGCCCATTCGCGCGCCATGCTGCGGGTCAGCATGGCCACCGCCGCTTTTGAGCCGCAGTAGGCCGAAAGACCCGGCAAGACGGTGTGGCTGGCGATCGACCCGATGTTCACGATCCGCCCCTCGATCCCGGCGGCGATCATCCGCTTCGCCGCTTCACGGGCCGCGAAGTAGGTCCCCCGGACGTTCACCGCGAAGGTCGCGTCGAAATCCTCGATCGACAGGTCCAGGGCCAGCCCTTCCCCGCCCACGCCGGCATTGTTGATCAGGATGCTGATCGGCCCCAGTTGGGCCGCCGCCGCGTCCAGCGCGGGACCGATGGCCTCGGCCTGGGCGACGTCCAGCGAAAGGGCGATGGCCTTGCCGCCCGCCGCGCAGATTTCATCGGCGAGGGCCGAAATCCGGTCGACCCGACGCGCCGTGATCGCCACCGCGGCGCCCCGTCGCGCTAGAAGCCGGGCGAAGTGCGCCCCCAGCCCGCCGCTCGCGCCCGTGATGAACGCGACACTTCCCGTCAGATCCGCAGTCAAAGACCAACCTCCCCGTGCGACAAGAAACCCTTCTGCAACCTGACCCAAGGTATGGGAAGACCTTCCGGCCGCGCGCGATTCCGTGCTCTGGATCGAATGGGCGCAATTGGATGAGGATATGACGGCAGGGGTCCAGGCGCGGGTTTTGATTTTGGCGCGCGACGATTCCACGGCCGGTCCCCTGGCCGAGGGACTTGATCGCCTTGGCTGGCGTACGCTCACGGCGCGCACAGAGGCTGCGGCCTGCGCGGCGTTGGCCGACCTGCAGATCCAGGCGGCCATCGTCGATATCGCGGGCGTTGAGGGCGCCCCTGAGGGCATCGCCGAACGTCTGCGCGCCGCCTGCGCCCCAAGGCGTCTGCCCGTCATGGCTATGGGATCGCCGGATCCCTTGCTCCGCGACCGCGGCTTCGACGTGACTCTCGCAGGCCCGCTGCATCCGGCCCAGGCCGCCATGCGGCTGGAGACTCTGGTGCGCACCGCCGTGGCCGAGGAAGAGTTCGAGGTCAGGATCGAGACCTTCTCCGAGCGCGGCCATGCGCTTGACCCGCCCTCGAGCGATCCCACCGCCTTCCGGGTGCTGGCGATCGGCGAGCCGGCGCCGCAGTTCCTGGCCCTCTCCAACGCCCTCTCGCGCAATGGCGCCGAGGTGGTGGGGGCCTTCACCGCCTTTACCGCCTTCGACTATCTGCACGAAAAACCGTTCGACGCCGTCGTGCTCTGGGCAGGCGACAACCCGCACGAGGCGCTTTCGATCGCCGCGGGCCTGCGCCGCAACACCCGCCTCTATCACACCCCCGCCCTGCTCTACATGCGAGCCGAGTCCGCGATGACGGCCTCTGAAGCCTTCCATCGTGGCATCTCGGACGTCGCCTCGCCCGACACGCCCGAATCCGAAACCGCGGTGCGCGTGGTTGAACTGGCCCGCGCCTATCGCCGGCAGAGGTCGGTACGGACCGCGCTGGAACAGGCGCGCAACTCGGGCCTGATGGACGCCGCGACCGGCCTCTTCACCCGCGACCTCTTCGCCAGCCACCTGATGCGCCTGGCGCGCAGCGCCCGCGAGCGCAATCGCCCCTTGAGCGTCTGCATGCTGAAGGTCTCGGAGAAGGCAGAACTGAAGGCGCCGCGCGCGGGGGGCTGGGTGGCCCGCGCCGTGCCGCAGATCGGTTCGATGATCGGTCGACTGGTCCGCGTGGAAGACACGGCCGCGCGTCTTGCGCCCGAGGTGTTCGCGCTGGCCCTGCCCGCGACGCCCCTGCATGCCGCCCGCGCCGCCGGCGAGCGCATCGCCGCGGTGATCGGTTGCACGGCCTTCGAAGCCGGCCAGGGCGCGACGCCCTTTGTGGTTGAGTTCGACCTGGGGGTCGCCGAAGTGGCGTCTCCCGAGAGTGTGGGTTACGCCTTGGAGCAGGCGGCCGCGATGGCGCACTCACTCAAGGCGAGCTGATGCTTCCGTTCTCTCCGGAGGGCCGCACGTTCGGCCCCGAGACCTGGTCCTACCTGATCCCGCTCCTCGTTATCGGCCTCGTGATCCTGCGCAATTCGCGGGCCCGCACACTCAAGGTCGAGCGCCTGTGGATCTCGCCCGCGATCCTGACGGCGCTGAGCCTCGCGGTCTTCGCGACAAGTCCGCCGCCGGGCCTGCTGGGAGTCGGCGTCGATATCCTCGCCGTCGGCCTGGGCGCGCTGCTCGGCTGGTGGCGCGGCCGCGCCAGCCGCTTCACCACCGACCCCGAGACCCATGTGGTCACCAGCCGCGTCTCGCCGATCGGCATGCTGCTGATCTTGGGGATCTTCGCCCTGCGCTACATTCTGCGCAGCGTGCTGGGCAGCGAGGCCTCGGTGCTGCACCTCACGGCTGCCGAGATCACCGACAGCTTCCTCCTGCTGGCGGTCGGCGTGGTCACCACCCAGCGCCTGGAGTGGTGGATCCGCGCCCGCCGCATGATCTCGGAGGCGAAGGCGACCGCGCGCTAGCGGCCGACGCCACGAGGCGGGGGCGGCTTCATCGCCTCCAGCGACCGGCTCTTCTCGCCCAGCCTGTCGCTGCATTCCCGGATCAGATCGTTGTAGCTGGCGGGCGCAATAGCCCGCGCCTCGCGCTTCACGGCGTCGGACAGATCAAAGCCTGGCGTGCGGCCTTCGACGCGGCCCGCATAGAAGAACATGCCCAGCGCGCCCCAGGACTTGTATTGCTCGTTGCGGCTCATCACGGCCATGCCGATGAAGCAGCGGACGTCCTGGCGGTTCGCGTCCCGAACCGATTCGTCCTCGGCGGCGGCCACAAGCGGCGTCGCGGCTAGCAAGCTCGCCGCCAGCAGAAGCATCCTCACGTTTCCCCCCCGTCATCTGATGCGACGTGGCTGAAGGATGCGCCGGCTAACGGCGTTTCGCCAGAGCGCTACTTCCTGGGAGGCGTGGGCGCGCCCGGTCTCACCGACGCGGCGAGCCGCTGATTGACCGCATTCAGCTCCTGGCCACGGGCGTTGAGGTCGTTGGAGCAGCGCTGGAGTTCGGCCTTGGCCTGCTGGGGCGACATCTTGGCCGCCTCGGCCTTGATGATCGCCTCGATGCGGGACACCGCGCCGCGACCAGACAGGCGGCCGGTGTAGAAGATGACGCCCTTCGTGCCCTGCTCCTTCACCTTCGGATCACGGGCCACGACCTGCATCACCATCAGGCAGCGGACGTCGGCCTGATCAGCGGTCAGCGGCGCCTGGGCCGCGACGGGCCCGGCAGCGGCGGCCACCCCAGCGGTCAGGGCAAGCAAGCAGGCGACACGGCGCATCGGCGCATTCCTTTTCAGATCTACGCCGCCAGCCTGGCCAGCTCGGCGAGCACTTTCTCGGCGGCATCGAGGCGCTGTTTGGGCGTCTCCCACTCGCCCTTCACAACCACCTTGTTGTCCGGACGGATCCGCCAGGCGATCTGGTTCTTGGCCACAAAGGCGACGAGACCGGCCGGGTTCTTGAAGAACTCGTTCCGGAAGCTCACGACGGCGCCCTTCGGTCCCACGTCGATCTTGGCGACGTTGGCCTCGCGACACAGCCCCTTGATCGCAACCACCTTGAGCAGCTGGTCGGCCTCGGGAGGAAGCGGACCGAAGCGATCGATGAGTTCGGCGGCCAGAGCCTCGCGATCCTGCGCCTTTTCGGCCTCTGACAGGCGGCGATACAGCGACAGGCGCACCGTGAGGTCCGGCACATAGTCGTCGGGGATCAGGACAGCGGCGCCGGTGTTGATCTGCGGCGACCAGCCCCGGTCCGGGACTTCACCGGCGTCCACCAGGGCCTTCAGCTCGTTGACCGCATCCTCGAGCATCTGCTGGTACAGCTCGACGCCGATCTCGCGGATGTGGCCCGACTGTTCCTCGCCCAGCAGGTTGCCCCCGCCGCGCTGGTCCAGGTCGTGGCTGGCCAGCTGGAAGCCCGCCCCCAGGCTGTCCAGCGACTGCAGGACCTTGAGGCGCTTCTCCGCCGACAGCGTGATCTGCTTCTCGGCGGGCGTCGTCAGGTAGGCGTAGGCGCGCGCCTTCGACCGCCCAACCCGGCCGCGCAGCTGGTACATCTGGGCCAGGCCGAACATGTCGGCGCGGTGGATGATCATGGTGTTGGCGGTCGGGATATCCAGGCCGCTCTCGACGATCGTCGTCGACAGAAGGACGTCGTACTGGCCGTCGTAGAAGGCGGTCATCACCTCCTCAAGCTGCGTCGGCGCCATCTGACCGTGGCCCACGACGAACTTCACCTCAGGCACCTGCTCGCGGATGAACCGCTCCAGTTCGGGCAGGTCGCTGATGCGTGGGCAGACAAAGTAGGCTTGGCCGCCACGGTACTTCTCGCGCAGCAGGGCCTCGCGGATGACGACCGGGTCCCAGGGCGTGATGTAGGTCCGCACCGCCAGCCGGTCGACCGGCGGGGTGGCGATGATCGACATCTCCCGGATGCCCGAGAGCGACATCTGCAGCGTGCGCGGGATCGGCGTGGCGGTCAGGGTCAGCATGTGCACGTCGGCGCGAAGCTCCTTGAGCTTCTCCTTGTGCTTGACCCCGAAGTGCTGCTCCTCGTCGACGATCACCAGACCCAGGTTCTTGAAGCTGACCTGCTTCGAGAGCACCGCGTGCGTCCCGATGACGATCTCGACCTCGCCGTTCGACAGGCCGTCGCGAGTCTCGGCCTGCTCCCTGGCGGGCACCAGGCGCGACAGACGGCGTACGCGCACGGGCCAGCCCTCGAAGCGCTCGGAGAACGTCTTGTAGTGCTGACGCGCCAGCAACGTCGTCGGCGCCACGACCGCCACCTGCTGGCCGCTCATGGCCACCACGAACGCGGCCCGGAGCGCCACCTCGGTCTTGCCGAAGCCCACGTCGCCGCAGATCAGGCGGTCCATCGGCCGCCCGGCGCCCAGGTCCTCCAGCACGTCGCCGATGGCGTTGAGCTGGTCCTCGGTCTCCTCATAGGGGAAGCGGGCGCAGAATTCGTCGAACAGCCCGCTGGGCGGCTCGACCGCGTCGGTCATCTTGGTGGCGCGCTCGGCGGCGATGCGGATCAGACCGCCGGCCATCTCGCGCAGACGTTCCTTCGCCTTGGCCTTGCGCGCCTGCCAGGCCGCGCCGCCAAGGCGGTCGAGTTGTACGCCTTCGCTCTCGGCGCCGTAGCGGGTGAGCAGGTCGATGTTCTCGACCGGCAGGTACAGCTTGGCCTCGCCGCCGTACTGCAATTCCAGGGTGTCGTGCGGGGCGCCCTGGACGTCGAGGGTCTTCAGGCCCTCGTAGCGGCCGATACCGTGATCGATGTGGACGACCAGGTCGCCGGGCGTCAGCGCCGAGGCTTCGGCCAGGAAGTTCGCCGCCCGCCTGCGCTTGCGCGGGCGCGCCAGGCGGTCGCCCAGGATGTCGGTCTCGGAGATGACCGCCAACGTGTCGGTCTCGAAACCCGCATCGAGCGGCAGGACAACGCGCTGAGGCTTCTTGGGATCGGCAGCCCTGGCCGCATCCCAGTACGGCGCGAGCGGCAGGGACTTCAGGCCATGGTCAGCCAGCATATGGCTCAGCCGGTCGGAGGAGCCGTCGGACCAAGAGGCGAACAGCACCCGATTGCCGTCGGCCGATATCTTGTTGGCGTGATCGACCGTGGCCTCGAACAGATTGACACTGTCCAGCTTCCGCTCGGCCGAGAAGTTGCGGCCGGCGCGAGCGCCCATGTCGATGACCGCCTCGCCCTCGGCTTCATTGAAACCCGAGAAACGGCGGACCGGCCGAACCTTGAGCCGCTCGTCCCACTCGGCCGCGTCCAGGTAGAGACGCAGGGGCTCCAGCGGATGGTAGTGAGACTTCCGCTCGGTATTGGCCCGAGCGTCGTAGGCGTCTTCCACCATGGCCAGCCGTTCGTCACGGGCGTCGCGAGCCAGGTGATCCAGCGCTATGGCGGTGTTGTCGGGCAGGTAGTCGAACAGCGTCGCCAGGTCGGCGTAGAAGAGCGGCAGATAGTGCTCCATCCCCGCGCGCCGGCCCCCCTCGGAGATGGTGTCGTACAGCGGGTCGCCGCCGGGGGCGCCGAACGTCTCCAGATAGCCGGTGCGGAAGCGGCTCACGGCGTCCTTGTCCAGCAGGGCCTCGCTGACGGGCAGCAGCGAGATCTCGCGGAGCTGCTTCGTCGAACGCTGGGTCTCGGGATCGAAGGCGCGGATGCTTTCCAGCGTGTCGCCGAACAGGTCCAGGCGCACCGGCTCCTCGGCCGAGGACGGGTAGACGTCGATCACTCCGCCGCGGATCGCGAACTCACCCTTTTCGGACACGGTCGAGGCGCGGCTGTAGCCGTTCACGGCGAAATAGCGCTCGACCTCGGCGATATCGACCGAGTTGCCGACCTTGGCCGAATAGCTGGCGCGCTGGACGGCGACCTTGGGGGGCACGCGCTGGATCAGGGCGGGCACGGTGGTGATCAACAGCCGCGGCTTGTCGTCCAGCCCCTGCCCCAGCCGCGACAGCGTCGCCATGCGTTGCGCAGCGACACCGGACGAAGGGCCGATCCGGTCGTACGGCAGGCAGTCCCACGCCGGAAACGTCAGGACCTCGACGCCCTGGCCAAAGAACGCGAAGGCGTCGGCAAAGGCCGACAGGCGCGCGGCGTCGCGGGCCACGAACACCGATAGCCCTTTGCGCGCCTTGACCATGTCGGCCATCACCAGGGCGTCGAAGCCCTCGGGCGCGCCCACCAGGTCGAGGCGACCGGGATCATCGGCCACCCGGCGCATGAGGGCCTGGCCGGAGGGCCGGTTGCCGTCAGCCACCGGCCTGACCCTTGGGAGAGATGCCCTTGTAGGCCTGATCGCGAAAGGCCTTGAGCTTGTTCATCAAGGGGCCGTCGAACTCGGCGGGCGTCGGCTCGCGCTCAAGGATCCAGCCGTATAGGTCCTGGTCCGGAACGTCGAGCAACCCCTCGAACCAGTCGAGTTCGTCAGGGGAGAACGTCGAGACGTGGATGTCCGCAAACGGCCCCAGAATGAGGTCCGCTTCCCTGAAGCCCCGGCGCCATGCGCGCAGCTTCAGTTTCTTAAGGCGTGCTTCGTCGGTGCTCATTCGAGGACGAGGGGATATAGGGCCCCCGGGCCCCGTGCGCCAGCGGAACTCGTCAGGTCGACGGGGCGGCGGCCTTTGTCTCGTTTGCGAAGGCCGGACCGTAGACCACCTGCTCTCTGCGCAGCGCGTCGATGTGGTCCTTGAGCGCCTTGTTGATCCGCTCGGCATGGATCATCTCACGCGCGACCGCTTCCGCCTGCGGCCCCGTGAGCGGCTGGACCTGCGAGCCGCGGATCCGATTGATCGTGAAGCTGTCGGCGCCCGGAAGGACGAACGGCTCACCGGTAGGCACCTTGGCTACGGCGGCTGAGAGCCGGGGGTCGGTACGCAGCGTATCCATGGGCAGCACGACACGCCGGTACGGCATCTGCCGCGCCTTCAGCACAGCCTCGGCCTCTTCCAGCGTCTTGGTCGGGAGGAAGGCCGCGACCATGTCGGGGGTATGGGCCTGGGGCACCTGCAGTTGATCGATCAGATAGCCCGTTCGCCGCGCGAACTGTTCCGGCCTGGACGCGATGAACGCCTTGACCTCATCCGGGGTCGGCTTGGGCGCCTTCGCGATGGTCGCGATCCGCTCCAGGTTGGCGTTGAACGATTCATCGGCGATCCGCTTGGCCTGCAGCGCGTCGGGAGACTTGTCCAGCCCCTGGGCCCGCGCCGCCTTGGCCAGCAGTTTGCGCAGGACGATCTCGTCCAGCGCGGCCTTGCGCGCCGCAGGGTCGGCGGCCTTGGCGACGCCCGAGATGGCCAGCTCGCGGTCCAGTTCCGCGATTGTGATCGTCTCCCCGCCCACGACGGCGGCGACGTCCTTGCCAGGCCCTCCTGAACTGCAACCCACCAAGACCAACGCAGCCAGCGCCGCGCCAAAAGCCCCTGCTCGCATCCCTGCCCCCAACTCTGGCCCGGCGCGCGGCCGGTGCGTACGGCGCATGATGCGCGGGCTCTCGCCGGAAGGCTATGGTGCAGTCATGCGGCCGGAGATTCTGTTCTCGCTCTATTCGCCGATCACGACCCTCAAAGGGGTCGGCCCCCGCGTCGCGCCGCTGCTCGAGCGCGTCGCGGGACCGATCGTGCGCGACGTCCTCTGGCTACGCCCGCATTCGGTCATCCGGCGCACGACCGGGACGCTCGCGGAAGCCATCGACGGACAGGTCATGACCTTCGACGTGGTCATCAACGACTTTCAGCGCCCGCGCACCAACGCCCAGCCGTGGCGCGTGCGGGTGGCGGACGAGACCGGGTTCCTCACCCTGGCCTTCTTCGGCGGCTTTGGCGGGCAGCTGGAACAGCGCCATCCCGTGGGCGCGCGTCGCCTGGTCTCGGGAAGGGTCGAAGAGACGAAATTCGGCCGACAGATGGTCCACCCCGACTACATCATCGATCCGGCCAAGGCCGAGGACATCCCCGAGATCGAGCCCATCTATCCAGCGACCGAGGGGTTGCCGCCACGCCGGGTCCGCGGCTTCGCCCTGGAGGCGCTGGCCCAAGCGCCTGACCTTCCCGAGTGGCAGGATCCAGCGTTCGTGTCGCGCGAGCGGTTTCCGACCTGGCGCGAGGCGCTGTCGCGCATGCACCATCCCGAGAGCGACGCCGACCTCTCGCCTCTCAGCGTCCACCGCCGGCGGCTGGCCTATGACGAGGTGCTGGCCCACCAGCTGGCGATGGCCCAGCGCAAGGCGGCCCGCCGCCGGGAACCTGCGCCGACGATCCGGCCCGGCGCGTTCGCCGAAAGCGTCCGCGCCGACCTGCCCTTCGCGCTGACCGGCGCACAGGAGCGGGCGCTGGCCGATGTGCGCGCCGATTTCCAGGCCGGCGAACGGATGAGCCGCCTGATCCAGGGAGATGTGGGGTCAGGCAAGACGGTGGTCGCGATGCTGGCCATGGCCGACGTGGCCGAAGCCGGCGGGCAGAGCGCGCTGATGGCCCCCACCGAGATCCTCGCGCGCCAGCATTTCGAGACGCTGTCCGCGCCCCTGGCGGCCCATGGCATCGGCGTCGTTCTGCTGACCGGTCGCGACAAGGGCGCCGCGCGGGCCGAGAAGCTGCGGGCCCTGGCCAGCGGCGCCGCGCAGGTCGCCGTCGGCACTCACGCCCTGTTTCAGGACGAGGTGGCGTTCCACAGGCTGCAGCTGGTGGTGATCGACGAGCAGCACCGGTTCGGCGTAGCCGAGCGCCAGCGGCTGCAGGCGAAGGGCGAGGCGGTGCATCTGGCGGCGATGTCGGCCACGCCCATCCCGCGGACCCTGGAGCTCACGATGTACGGCGACCTCGACGTCAGCCGCATCGACGAGAAGCCCCCCGGCCGCACGCCCGTAGCCACCCGCGCCGTGCCGATGCCTCGGCTGGACGAGATCGTGGGACGCCTGCGCGACGCGGTGACCGGCGGGGCCCAGGCCTTCTGGATCTGCCCCCTCGTCTCGGAATCCGAGGTCAGCGACCTAGCCGCCGCCGAGATGCGGGCGATCGCGCTGCGCGAGGTGCTGGGCGACAAGGTGGGTCTCGTCCACGGCCAGCTCAGCGGCGCCGAGAAGGACGCCGTCATGGCCGACTTCGCCGATGGCCGGATCTCGGTGCTGGTGGCCACCACGGTCGTCGAGGTGGGCGTCAACGTGCCCAACGCGACCATCATGGTCATCGAGCAGGCCGAGCGTTTCGGCTTAGCCCAGCTGCACCAGCTGCGCGGCCGGGTGGGCCGCGGTCGCCGCGAGAGCGCCTGTGTCCTGCTTTACGACCCGCCGCTCAGCGAGACCGCGCAACAGCGCCTTGACATCCTGCGGCGCACCGACGACGGGTTCGTCATCGCCGAGAAGGACCTGGAGCTGCGCGGCGGCGGCGACGCCCTGGGTCTTCGCCAGAGCGGTCTGCCCGACTACGTCTTCGCCGACCCGTTCGTCCACCGCGACCTCATCGCAACCGCCGGCGACGACGCGCGATTGATCGTCAACCGCGATCCGGGGATGACATCTGAGCGCGGCAAGGCGCTCAGGATCCTTTCGGAACTGTTCGACTGGAAGGCGGGCCTCGCCCTGCGAGACGCCGGCTGACGAAAATGTCGGATCGGGCCTGCTCCATTCGACCTTGGGCGTGACCCAATCCGGAGTGCGCCGTGAAATTCATTTGCCTCGTCTACGCCGAACCCGAAGCCCTTTCCCGCCTTTCCGCCCTGGAGAAGGCCGAGCTCGACCGCGATTCCCTCGCTTACGACAATGAGCTGGAGGCGGCTGGCCATTTCCTTGCCGCCTCGGCGTTGCAGGGTGTGCAGACTGCCCGCAGCGTCCGGGTGCGAAAGGGCAAGCCGCTGATTTTCGATGGTCCGTTCGCCGAGACCAAGGAAGTCCTCTGCGGCTTCATCTTCATCGAGGCCACCGACCGGGACGAGGCGCTGCGGATCGCACAGGGCATCCCCATGGCCCGGCATGGCACGATCGAGGTGCGGCCGGAGCTCGATATCGGCTGAGATCAGGCGATCGCCCGCGCCAGGCCCGCCAGGGCCTGACGCGTGGCGATCAGCGATTGGCCGAGAACCATTCCGCGCCACACGTCGGTGTCCACGTAGAAGGCGTCGCGCACCTGAGCCTTGATCGCCTGGCCCTCCGGGCTCAGGGGGTCGCCGTGGACGTGCAGCCAGTTGTCAGCTCGGAGGGCCTCGAGCACCTCGGCGGTCGCGACCGTGCCGTACTCCAGCGCGATCCCGGTCACCCGCGCATGAGCCAACAGCTTCGGCGCCGCGTCCAGCCAGTCGCCGGCCAGCTTGGCCGAAACCGACTCGCCGCCGCTCTGGCTGGCGACGGCCAGACCGTGCCATTGGGCGGCGCGACGGTATTCGTCGGTGTTCGGTAAGGCGCTGACGATCTGTTCGGCATAGCCCTCAGGTCCGAGCCCGGTGTGATAGTCGATGATGCCGATGTCGCGGGCCGCCGAGAGCCACTCCCGGAAGATGGCCTCCAGGGTCCGGCGCGACCACGTGGGGCCCGTCCCGCCGTAGAAGATCCCGTCGGGATGGGCATACTGGCCGCCCGACATCGCCTGGACCAGCGCCGGAAAGCCATACTCCCGGGCGTAGGCCAGCAGTTCCGCCCGTGACTGGTTGCGCGCGTCCTCGGTCCAGGCCTGCGGCTTCACGGCATGCGCCAGCGCGTCGTAGGCCGGATTGGCAGGCAGCGGCTTGGCGAAGTCGATGAAGTTGCGGTTCAGGTCGACGTTCTCGTGCGTCACCCGCCGGCTCCAGGCGAAGCCGTAGGGGTTGATGGCGTGGATCAGCAGGACGGCGCCGCCGGTCGGGATGTGGGCCGCCTCCCCGCGCTGGAGCCAGTCGACCTGGGCGCCCGAGCCGCAGTGGCCCTCGACCCCATGGGTGGCTGAGACCAGGACCAGCACAGCTGCCGCGTCGGCGGGCCCGATCCAGGCCGTGTCAGTGGCGAGTTCGCCCCCGTCGGGCCCCTTCTCGGGATGGACGTAGCTGGCGATCGAGGCGCCCGCCGCCTGGGCCGCATCCAGGAACTTGCTGCGGGCCACGGCATAGGTGGCGCTGAAGGGCCCCTCCGCCACTAGACGCGCACCATCCGCTTGCCGCGGTTCTCACCGCCCAGCAGGCCGATCAGCGCCGCGGGCAGGTTCTCCAGGCCGTCGATGATGTCCTCCTGGACCTTGAGCTGGCCCGACGCGACCCAAGCCTGCAGATCGGCCAGGGCGCGGGCGTTCTGGTCTGCGAAATCCATCACCACGAAGCCGCGCAACGTCAGACGCTTGGTCACGATGAGCCCTGGAATGCCGCGCGGCCCATGCGGAGGCGGCGCGCCGTCATAAGAGGAGAGCGCACCGCAGCAGGCGATGCGGCCGTGGTTCTTCATGGCGAACAGGCAGGCCTCGAAGATGTCGCCGCCGGTGTTGTCAAAATAGACGTCGATCCCGTCGGGAACGGCAGCGCGCAGCTGGCGCTTGAACTCCGGGCTCTTGTAGTCGACGGCCGCATCGAACCCGAGCTCATCGGTCAGCCAGCGGCCCTTCTCCTCGCCGCCGGCGATGCCCACCACCCGGCAACCCTTGATCTTGGCGATCTGGCCCACGATCGAGCCCACCGAGCCCGCGGCGGCCGAGATGACGACGGTGTCGCCGGCTTTAGGCTGGCCGCACTCGAGGAAACCGAAGTACGCGGTCAGGCCCGCAACGCCGTAGACGCTGAGCAGGTGCGTCTCAGGCTTCAGGTCGGGCAGCTTCGACAGGTGCTTGCCCGGCAGCACGGCATACTCCTGCCAGCCGGCGTCGGCGAACACGAGGTCGCCGGGCTTCAGGTGATCGACATTGGACTGCACGACTTCCGAGAGCCCGCCGCCGGCCATCACCTGACCGCCCGCCAGCGCCGCGCGATATGTCGCTCCCTGCATCCAGGCCCGGTTGGCCGCGTCCAGCGAGATGTAGCGGGTCTTCAGCAGCACTTCGCCCGGGCCAGCCGTGGGCCGCTCTGCGGTCTGCAGGGCGAAGTGCTCGGGCGCGAGGCGCTCGCCGCCGGGCAGGCGGTCGAGCACGATCTGGCGGTTGGTCATGGGCGGTTCCCTCTCTTTGAGCGCGACCTAATCACTGCGCGCGCCACGCCGCCAGCCGGGCTTTCGCATCGGCTTCCAGGTCGGCGTAAAACAGGTTGAACCCCGGAGCCTTGCGCCGGTCGGCCCAACTGCCCGTAGGCTTGAGTGACGCCGAGCGGGGTCGGGTCACATGCAACACGCCATCCTCGCAGCGGGCCGCGACCTGACGGGCCATGAACGCCGGCCGCGCGCCCCATTCCAACCCCGTCGCGTTGGCGGCGCCCAGGTGCAGGCGCATCGGCGCCGGCTGGTCGGTGACGGCGCCCAGGATCGGATTGAAGCATAACGCCGGCCGCGGACTGATGTTCTCGAGCTCTCCACGGGTGTTCCAGACCAGGGCGCGCTCGAGCAGTCGCTTGCCCGCGTCGAAGTCGCCTTCATAGACCGGCGCCCAGGCGGCCAGGCAGCCCGCCTGGCGCCGCTGGACGCAAGGCGTGATGGGCGGCGCGTCGGCGGGGCTCACGGTGTCGATGAGGTAGGCGGCCACCAGCCGGCTGCGCAGCGCCGGGTCGCGGGCGATCTCCTCGGTCAGCAGCCGCAGGCCCAGCGTGCCGCCCTGCTCCACGCCCACCAGGACAAACGGGCGGCCGCCGTTGTCCTGATCGACGTACCAGCGGAAGGCGTCGCGGATGTCCCCGTAGGCGAACTGCCGCGCCTCGCGGGCGTCCTCGCGCAGGGTGGTGAGGCTGTAGAGGCTGGCCTGGCGGTAGCGCGGCGCAAAGACCCGGCCCACACTGACGAAGGGGCCCACATAGTTGGGCGCCATCACGTTCTGGAACTGCCGGTTGGCGCGCTTGGCGTTCAGTCGCGAGTTCCAGTTGCGGCCGCCGTCATAGGTGGTCGGGGCGATGAAGAAAACGTCGGCGTCCAGCGGGTTGTTCGCCTGGGGCCGCAAATGCCAGGCCGCCTTCGTCGCGTAGTCGGGTCCAGGCGGCGGATCGTAGGTCTGGAAAGGCACCTTGGGGTCGAGGGCCGTCGAAACCAGATCACCCCAGAACACCGCAATCCCTGCCGTCAGCACGATCAGCAGCGCGAGAAGCCCCGCGAGCCACCAGCGCGTGCGTCGCGGAGCCTGCGCCATGCTCAGCGGTACGGGTCCGGCTGGCTGAGGTAGCGCCCGACGTAGTCGCCGATCCCCTCCTCCAGGCCCGTGAGCGGGCGTTCATAACCGGCCGCGGCCAGCCGGTGCATCTTCGCCTCGGTGAAGTACTGGTACTTGTCGCGGATCGCCGGCGGCATGGGCGTATACTCGATCTGGGCGTTTTTCCCCGCCGCCGCAAACACCTGCCGCGCCATGTCCTCGAAGCTGCGGGCGGTCCCGGAGCCCAGGTTGTAGATTCCATTCACCTGCGGGCTGTCGAGCAGCCAGCGGGTCACGTCCGCGACGTCGCGGACGTAGACGAAGTCCCGCTTCTGCCCGCCGTCGGCCACGTCGGGCCGATAGCTCTTGAACAACTGCACAGCGTGGCCCTCGCGCACCTTCGGCCAGATCTGCGAGGCCACCGACTTCATCGAGTGCTTATGCTCCTCGTTGGGCCCGTAGACATTGAAGAACTTGAGGCCCACCCACTGCGGCGGCGCGTAGTCCCGACCCGCCTGCCGCGCGGCGAACAGGTCGAACAGGGCCTTCGACCACCCGTAGGTGTTGAGGGGCTTCAGGCGGGCCAGCGCCTCATAGTCATTGTCGTCGTCGAACCCGTGCTCGCCGGCGCCATAGGTGGCGGCAGAACTGGCATAGATCAGCCGCCGCTGGCGATCGGCGCACCAGCGGAAGAGATCGCGGCTGAGCTGGAAGTTCGAGCGGATGATCTTATCGGCGTCGAGCTCGGTGGTGGACGACACCGCGCCCATGTGGACCACCATCTCGACGTCGCGCCAGCGCTTCTCCAGCCAGTCGAACATGTCCTCGGGGTGGACGAAGTCGCCGATGGGGTGCTTGGCGAGGTTGCGCCACTTGCCGGTCTCGACCTCGCGCAGCCGGTCGCAGACCACGAGGTCCAGCGAGCGGTCCTCGGCCAGTTTGGCCACGATATTCGAGCCGATGAAGCCGGCGCCGCCGGTGACGAAGACGATCCGCCTGCTCATCCCTTCGCCTCCTTGAGGGCCATGCGCGCGATCGCGGCGGTCGTGGACTGTCCATCGACGATGTCGGCCAGCCGAACGATGCCGCCCCAGGACTTCACCTCGGCGCCGCCGACCACCTGATCCTCCGAATAGTCAGCGCCCTTGACCAGGACGTCGGGCCGGGCCGCCTCGATCAGCTTGATCGGCGTGGCTTCGTCGAACGGCGCCACCAGGTCGACGCTGCGCAGTCCGGCCAGCACCAGGGCGCGAGACTCCAGATCGTTCACCGGCCGCCCCTCGCCCTTAAGCGCGCGAACCGAGGCGTCGGAGTTCACGCCCACGATCAGGCGGTCGCACCAGCTCCGGGCCTGGGCCAGATACGCCACATGACCCCTGTGCAGGATGTCGAAGCAGCCGTTCGTGAAGCCGATCCGCAGGCCCTGGGCGCGCCAACGGGCGACCTCCTCGACCATGCGCTGGGCCGTGGCGACCTTGCCCTCGGCCTGTGCGGTATGGGCCGACAGCACCGCCTCGATCAGTTCGTCCGGACCGACCGTGGCCGTTCCCGCCTTGCCGACGGCGACACCCGACGACAGCTGGGCGAAGGCGATGGCGTCATCCAGGCTGGCGTTCGCCGCCAGCGCCAAGCCCAGGGCCGCGAGCGCCGTGTCTCCGGCCCCCGAGGCGTCGAACACCTCGCGCGCGGTTGTGCGGAAGTGGCGCACCGGTTGGCCACGCAGGCCCAGCGACACGCCCTTGGCGGCGCGGGTCACCAGCACGCCCTTGGTCGCCCACAGTTCAAGCGCCCGGGCGATAGCGACTTCGATCTGTTCGTCGGTCTCGGTGGGCAGTTCGGTGGCGTACGACAGCTCGGCCGCGTTGGGCTTCACCAGGTCGACCTCGCCATAGCGGGCGAACGAGCGAGCCTTGGAGTCCACGATCAGCATGGCCCCGGTCTCGGCGGCGGCCTCCAGCGCGGCGGCGATGACCCCGTCGGTGACGACGCCCTTGCCGTAGTCCGAGATCATGACGACGCCGGCGCCGCGCGCGGCGTCGCGCAGCGTCCTGATGACCCGCTGCTCGACCTCGCCTGTGACCGGACGGCTCTCCTCGAGGTCGACGCGCAGCAGCTGCTGGCCGCTGGAGACAAAGCGCGTTTTCAGCGTGGTCGGCCGATCGGCGTCGGTGACGAGATAGCCCTCGATGGCCGGCTCTTCCTCGCCCACCAGACGAGACGCCTCGTGCCCCTCTCCGTCGCCGCCGACGAGGCCCACCAGGGCGACCGAGCCCCCGAGCGCGGCGACGTTGCGCGCCACGTTGCCGGCGCCGCCCAGCATCTTGAGCTCATGCGAGCGCGCGAGAACAGGAATAGGCGCCTCGGGCGATACGCGCGTCACCGCGCCATACACGAACCGGTCGACCATGAGGTCGCCAACGCACGCGACGCGGGTTCCGGGAAGCGCGCCGAGCAGGCTCTGGAGTGCGGCCAAATCCATGGCGCTAGCCTGTGCGTCGCGTCGGCGAGCCGGTCAAGCGGCGCGCACGGCCTGGTGCACGGCCTTCAGCGTCGCCAGCAGCGCGGCCGCATCCGTCACGGGCAGCGCGCTGGGGCCATCGCACAGCGCCCTATCGGGATCGGGGTGGAACTCCAGGAAGACGCCGTCGGCCCCGGCCGCAACCGCCGCCTTGGCGATAATCGGCACGCCCTCTCGCCGGCCGCCCGTCGCGATGCTGTTGCCCCTAGGGTCGGCGCCCGGCAGCTGGACCGCATGGGTGGCGTCGATCGTAACCGGCACGCCCAGCTCCTTCATCCGGCCGATGCCCAGCATGTCGACGACCAGGTTGTTGTAGCCGAACGAGGCCCCGCGCTCGCACAGGATGGTGAGGTCCTTGCCGTCGGTGGCGTCACGGATCTTGTCGACGATCGCGCGCGTGTCCCAGGGCGCCAGGAACTGGGCCTTCTTTACGTGCAGCAGACCCCCTGCCGCGGCGGTCGCGCGGGCCGTGGCGACCACCAGGTCAGTCTGTCGACACAGAAAGGCTGGGATCTGGACCAGGTCCGCGACCGCGGCCACGGGCTCGGCTTGGTCGATCTCATGCAGATCGGTACAGATCGGCACATCCAGCTCTGTCTTCACCGCCGCCAGCATTTTCAGGCCCTCGGCCAGGCCAGGCCCGCGATAACTGGTGATCGACGAGCGGTTCGCCTTGTCGAAACTGGCCTTGAAAACATAGGGCAACCCAAGATCCGCGCAGATCGTCTTCAGCTCGCGCCCGACCTCCAGGGCCATATCCAGGTCTTCGAAGACGTTGATCCCGGCGATCACGACCAGGGGACATCCGTCGCCGATGGAGAGGTTGCGGCTCTTCAGGGTGAGGACGGCCATGATATTCCTTGCACAGGCAGTGGCGCCCTAAGTCGCCCGGCGCGTTGATCAGTCAAGACCCATTGGAGCAACTTCGATCGCCGCGCGTCCCTTCGAGTGTCTTGACCGTATCCCTCGGGCATCCGATAGCGCGCACCGCTGTCGGCGTTTATCCTCGGCATGCGTATGGGGGCGTCAGGAATGGTTAGAGGTTCGCCCGTGACGGACCTTTCAGGAACGCCGTTTGTGTTTCGGACGGCGGCCCGGACGATCATCCGGAACTGGAACACGGGGATCATGACCTTCGTGTTGCCGGATGGCCGCGAGATTCGGCTGGAGGGCGCGACGCCTGGCCCCGAGGCGCGCCTGATCGTCAACGACTACGACTTTATCAAGCGCACCATCTCGAACGGGACCATCGGCTTCGGCGAAGGCTACATGGCCGGCGAGTGGGACACCCCCGACCTTTCGGTGCTGCTGGAGGTGCTGGCCTCGAACTACGCCCGCTTCGAAAAGGTCTCGTTCGGCAACCGGTTCATGGCCGCGCTCAACGTGCTCGAGCATGCGTTCGGCAACGCCAACAGCCGGGCGGGGTCGAAGAAGAATATCCAGGCTCACTACGACCTGGGCAACGCCTTCTATGAGCGATGGCTCGATTCCTCGATGACCTACTCGGCGGCGCGGTTCGAGAAGCCCGGCGAGAAGCTGTCAGAGGCCCAGGCCCGCAAGTACCGGACGCTGTGCGAGAGCATGGGGCTGGCTCGCGACCACCACGTGTTGGAGATCGGCTGCGGCTGGGGCGGCTTCGCCGAGTTCGCGGCCAAGGACGTGGGCGCCAAGGTCACCGCCATCACGATCTCGGAAGAACAGTTCAAGTTCGCCAAGGAGCGGATGTTCCGCCAGGGCCTGAACGAGCGGGCAGACATCCGGCTGGTGGACTATCGCGACGTGGGGGGCCAGTTCGACCGGGTGGCCTCCATCGAGATGTTCGAGGCCGTCGGCGAGCGCTACTGGCCCACCTATTTCGACAAGGTGCGCGAGAGCCTGAAGCCCGGCGGCCAGGCCGGCCTGCAGATCATCACGATCCGCGACGAGTACTTCGAGCACTACAAACGCACGCCCGACTTCATCCAGAAGTACATTTTCCCGGGCGGCATGCTGCCGTCGGAGGAAAGGCTCAGGGCGGCCACCGACCGCGCGGGCCTCTCGTGGGGGCCCATCAGCCGCTTCGGCGTCCACTATGCCGACACGCTGGCCGAGTGGGCGCGACGGTTCGAAGCAGCCTGGGACGAGATCGTGCACCTGGGCTTCGACGAGCGGTTCCGCAAGCTGTGGCGCTTCTACCTCAGCTACTGCGAAGCCGGCTTCCGCACCGCGCGGACCGACGTGGTGCAACTCAGCCTGATGCGCGGCTGAGCGGCTCTGGCGCCGCTGCTCAGCCGCGCCGCGGCCCCAACGCCCGCGAGCCCCGGAGCGCCGAGCCGGCCCAGAAGAACCCTGCGAGCATGAGGACCCACGCCTGCGGCTCGGGCACCCCGCCGCCGATGGGCGTCACGGCATTGAAGACGCCGGACTGAGAAGTGACGTCGACACCTGAGACGCCGAATCTCGTCGTCGCCGTATGCGAGAAGTCGACAGAAGAACCGCGTTGGGCTTGGACGTCCAACTGCATCCGCATCGCATAGGTCGTGTATTGGGCCAGAGGCAGTAGGGCTGAGAACCCGAAAGCGATATCGCCGCCCGCGTCGGACACGCCCGCGTTAGGATTGATCCAGCCGCCTGATACGACGGTTCCGGTCCCGGAGTTGAAATTGACGATCAGTGGCGTCCCGAAGCTGCCTGACACCACGGGCGTCAGAATCAGATAGGCCGACACGAGGGCGTTTCCGGCAAACTGTTCCGTGACCCTACCGTCGATGTTGAGGAACACCTCTGCGAGGCCATCGGCGCGGGTGGGCGTGAACGTGAGCAGATCGGTGATAGCGGCCTCGGCGTTGGCCTCACCGCTCACGTTGCAGGCGGTGCCGGCGCCGAAGGCGAAAGGTCCATCGCAATTGCCGCTCGCCCTGGCTCTGAGCAGTCCGGACGCCAGATCGGCCATGGCCATGGCTTGAGCGGTCCCGGTCGCGGTCGGACCCGCAAATGGGAACGTGTATGTCGTATCGCTGGTGGCGACCTGGGTCGGCACCGGGCCGGCGTCAAGCCGGCTGAACGATTGTGTCCCGGTCGCAGTCGTCGCCCCCGGGGGCGACACGCCAGCGCCGAAACGCACGGCGCGGCTAAAGGCGCTCGCTGACGCGCCCGACAAGTACGTCACGTCCGCGCGGGCTTCCGCGGCGGCGCTCGCGAGCGCCAAGCATGTCAATGCGGCGATACGAGCGCCCGCGCCGGATGATCTGATCCTGAACTGCATCGTCATTTCCCCCCATCACCAACCGCCACCCTGATGCGACACTGGCGGCGCGGCCATCGCCATTCGGGGGGTGATCAGCTCTCGAGGGCTTCGACGATCGCTTCTGGATGGCTGTAGGGCAGCAGGCGGCCGGCGCCCCTAACCTCCCGGATGGTGGCGCCCGGCAGCCGGGGACGCCAGAACGCGGTCATTTCGCTCGGATCGTACAGGATATCGCTGGAGCCGACGAGGATTCGCCATTGGTTGTATAACGGCAGCGGTTCGATCGGCCCCTCCCGGATCCGCTCGATCAACTCGGCTACGCACCCGCTCACGCGGCCGGTCCCGAACATCCGCACGCCCCGGAAATAGTCGCGCACCAGCTCGGGATTCTCAGCGGCTGCGCGATCGGCGGGGCTGTCCCGCATCCAAGTGCGCAACAGACGCGCGAGCCGGGGAATGGACATGTGCGCCGCCACGCCGCGCAGGGTCTGGCGGATCGCCCAGGGATTGGCTTCGAAGATCGTCTTTGAGAATCCCGAGAGGCCGGATCGCCGCGTATCCATGACTGCGGGAAGGCCGGGATTGACCAGCACGATCACCCCGAACCGCTCCGGGGCCAGAACATGGCAGCGAACGGCGAGCGGCGTGTGTCGGGAAACGATGTCGGCCTGCGCGATATTCAGCTTGTCCAGGACCTCAAGGGTGTCCTGGACGGCGGCGACCATGCGCGCCCTCACCTCTCGCGACCGCCGGAAATCGTCGGTGAGTCCGAATCCTGGCCGGTCGATGGCGATTACGCGTCGCCCGGCGCCATGTAGGGCGCGAAGCAGGGCGCGCGAGACCGGCCGGTTGGAGCTCGCCGAGTGCAAGACCAGTGTCGGTCGTCCGGACCGCGGGCCGTAGTCGCTGTAGGAAACGCGCCGCCCCTGCTTCGTCCGGAGGATGCTGAGGGGCTCCGACCACTCATCGTCGAAGCCAATATCGCCGGCCGTCGCCTCCGTCAGCCAACGAACCGCGAGGGACTCCGCCAGCTTTCGGGCGAGCCCTGCGGCGGTGGTCACACCGAAGGTCTGGTAGATCGCCTCTAGTTCCTTGCGGACCACCGCCTGGCCGAGCCCCAGCGCGGTCGCCACGTCTCCCCGGCTGATCCCATTGCCGATCAGACCCGCGATCTGCGCCTGGCGGACCGTCAATCCCCAGGCATCGCTGAGCCATGACGGATGGCTATCCTTGGGAACAGTGCCCAGCGCGACCAACGAAAGTCGTCCGACCAGGGCGGCACGGCGGGTGACGCCGACTTTGCGCATTGCGCCCGCAAGGGCCTCCTTGGCCGTGTTTGGAGAGACTTGAGCGATCCGCGCGATCGGCTGGATGTCACCGGCGCGCACAGCGCCCATCGCCACACGCGTCTCCAGGCCGTTGAGCCCGAAGGCCTGGCACGCCCCGATCAGGACCTGCTCGTCGCTCGCCGGCATGGCCGTCAGCAGAACGATCCCCGAGCCGCGTCCGGCCACCTCCGCGATATCCTCCGGCAAACGCCAATTGACCGCAACGCGCGCCGGACCAAGCGCGGCCAGCACGAGTTCCCGTCCACCCCACGGGGGTTCGAACTCTGCGAGCGTCCGGACGACGGCGCCATGCCTCGCCGCTTCGAAGCCGTCCGGGGCGATGGATAGGTAGTCGCGGATATCCGTGTAAGCCTTTGTGCCGATGAGCGGGTCGCCGGCGTGGTTGAAAACCGCCGCGATGATTGCGCGTCGGTTGAACGACGGCGCCGAGGCGATCAGGCCGCCAGAATCGCCCACGTCGCCCATCGAGCTGACGAGAAGGTGTTCGACTTCTTGTCTCACGAGCACCCGCCCCCGAACGAGTTGTGATGACTGCCGATGATTTCCGAAGAGCGTAGGCAAACCGGGGGCGCGCTGCTAGGTCACATCCGCCCAACGGACCAACGTGGCGGCCCCTTCGCTCAGCAAAGCTTGAACGGCCCTCTGTTCTCCCGGGCGCAGCTTGCCTAAGTAGGCGGCCATGCAAGTTGCGCCTTCCATCCTCGCTCTCATCGGCGGAACGCCGCTTCTGCGGCTGCGCCGCGCCAGCGAGATCACGGGGTGCGAAATCCTCGCCAAGGCCGAGTTCATGAACCCGGGCCAATCGGTGAAGGACCGCGCGGCGCTCTACATCATTCGCGACGCCGAGAAGAAGGGCCTGCTGCGGCCTGGCGGTCGGATCGTCGAGGGCACGGCGGGCAACACCGGGATCGGCCTGGCGATGGTCGGCAAGGCGCTGGGCTACAAGTGCACGATCGTCATCCCGCGCACCCAGAGCCAGGAAAAGAAGGACGCCATCCGGCTGTTCGGGGCCGAACTGGTCGAGGTGGACGCTGTCCCCTACGCCAATGAGATGAACTACGTGAAGTACTCCGGGCGCTTGGCGGCCGAACTTAATGCTAAGGAGCCGAACGGCGCGGTCTGGGCCAACCAGTTCGACAACGTCGCCAACCGTGAGGCCCATGTGCAGGGCACGGGTCCCGAAATCTGGAGCCAGACCGACGGCAAGGTTGACGGCTTCGTCTGCGCCGTGGGCTCGGGCGGCACACTGGCAGGCGTGGCCCAAGCGCTGCGGGAACGGAATCCCCAGGTGAAGATCGGCCTCGCCGACCCGCACGGCGCATCGCTTTACAGCTACTACACGGACGGCGAACTGAAGGCCGAGGGCGGGTCGATCAGCGAAGGCATCGGCCAGGGGCGGATCACCGCAAACCTCGACGGCCTGACCATCGATCATGCCTACCGCATCTCGGACGAGGAGATGCTGCTGACGATCTTCGACCTGATGGAGTTCGAGGGCTTGGTGATGGGCGGCTCCACCGGCGTCAACGTGGCCGGCGCCATCCGCATGGCGAAGGAGATGGGGCCAGGCCACACCATCGTCACCGTGCTCTGCGACCACGGCCAGCGCTATCAGTCGAAGATCTTCAATCCGTCCTTCCTGCGCGAGAAGGGCCTGCCGGCCCCGAGCTGGCTCGAATAGCCCCATGGCCGACGCCTCGTCCGATCCCCTCGTCTCCACAGCCTGGCTCGCCGAGCGGCTGGGCGATCCGAACGTTCGGGTCGTCGACGCCACACTGCCCCTGGTGGGCCAGCCCGGGCACGGCCGCGACAGCTACGTCGCAGGTCACATTCCCGGCGCGGTCTTCTTCGACATCAACGCCATCGCCGATCCCGACACAGACCTGCCCCACATGCTTCCCAGCCCCGCGGCATTCGCCGAGGCGGCGGCAAAGCTGGGCCTGGGGCGCCACCACACGATCGTCGTCTATGACGCCCATGGCATCTACTCGGCGCCGCGCGTCTGGTGGACGCTCCGGGTCATGGGGTATCCGCAGGTGTTCGTCCTCGACGGCGGCCTCAAGGTCTGGGTCGCGGAGGGGCGTGCGGTCGAGACCGCAGAGTCGTCGCCGAACGCCGTGGCTGTCGCGCCCGCCTTCATCCCGGACCTGGTGGCCGACATCACCCACGTCACCGAGGTGCTGGGATCCGGCGCAGCGCAAGTCGTCGACGCCCGTTCTGCCGGGCGGTTCCGGGGAGAGGCGCCCGAGCCTCGCGCCACCCTGCGCTCTGGACACATGCCAGGCGCTTTGAACCTGCCGTTCAATGAGGTGTTGAACGCCGACGGCACCCTGAAGCCGGCGACGGAGCTCGCGTCCGTCTTCGGACACATCGACCTGACCCGGCCTATCGTCACCAGCTGCGGGTCGGGCGTCACCGCCTCGGTGCTGGCGCTGGCTCTGGCGCGGCTTGGGCGCTTCGACGTTGCGGTCTATGACGGCTCGTGGACCGAATGGGGCGGACGCTCCGACACGGCCGTCGTCACCGGAGCCTGATCCATAGACATACGCCTCGCCCGAGAGACCGATCTGGAGCACCTTCCGCGAATCGAGCTCAGCGCCGCGCAGAAGTTCGTCGGCCAGGACACGCCGGCCTCCCTGCTCACCGACTGCGCGCGCCCCGACGCCTACAGGCCCCACCTCATGGGCGGGACGCTCTGGGTCGCCGACGACGGCGACGGCCCCGTGGCGTTCCTCGCGGCCCGCGTCGAGGGCGACCGTCTCCACATCGACGAGTTGGACGTCCAGGACGGCCAGCACGGCAAGGGGCTTGGCAAGCGCCTGTTGGGCCAGGCGCGCGACTGGGCGCGGGCGCAGGGCCTCAAGTCGTTGAGCCTGACGACGTTCCGCACCATCCCGTGGAACGCGCCCTACTACGCGTCGTTCGGCTTCGCTGAGTGGGCCTCGGACGAGGCTCCGGCCAGCATTCGCCAGGCCTTGCGCCAGGAAGCCGCCAGCGGGCTTTCCGACCGTTGCGCGATGGTGATGGCGCTTTAGCGCATCGGCGGGGCGTACATCAGGCCCGGCTTGGGCGCGCTCCACAGGGCGTTCAGGCCGCGCTCCAGGCGCAGCGCCGAGTCGCCGCCCAGGTCTCGCCGGAAGATCTCGTGGTAGGCGCCCACCTGCCGGATCACCTGGAAGGCCCAGTCCTTCTCCAGCCCCAGCAACGGCCCCAGGTCACCCTCCACGCCCAGCAGCCGCCGGGTCTCCGGATCGGTCGCGGTCTCGCGCGCCTGCTCGACCGTCCGCGACGTGACCCCAAGCTCTTCGCCCAGCAGCGTGGCGTAGACGGTCCAGCGCACGATCTCGGCCCAGACTGGGTCGTCGCGCCTCACGACCGGTCCGAGCGGCTCCTTTGAGATCACGTCGGGCAGGATCACGTGACTGCCGGGGTTGTTCATGACCGAGCGCGAGGCGGCGAGCGCCGAGATGTCGGCGGTGAAGGCGTCGCAGGTTTCGCCCTCGTACATCGCGCGCGCCTGCTGCTCGGACGCAGCCATGACGGCGCGGTATTTGATGCCACGCACGCGGAACCAGTCGTCGACATTACCCGCGCTGGCGGTGCCTTCCTGGACGCAGACCCGTGCGCCGGTAAGTTCCTGGGCGCTGCCCAGCCCCAGTTCGCGGCGAACCAGGAAGCCCTGGCCGTCGTAGTAGGTGATGATCGGGAAACTCACGCCCAGCCCCGCCTCGCGGGCGAAGGTCTGCGAGGTGTTACGCGACAGGATGTCGAGTTCGCCCCTTTGCAAGGCGCCGAAGCGGTCCTTGGCGTCGACAACCGTGAATCGGACCTTCTCCGCGTCGCCCAGGGTCGCCGCGGCCACCGCGCGGCAGATGTCGACGTCGAAGCCACGCCATTCGCCCCGGGCGTCCTTCAGGGCAAATCCCGGGAGCCCAGCATGGACCCCGCAGGCCACGTAACCGCGCTTCCGCACCATCCCCAGCGTGACGCTGACGGCCGGCTTGTATCCGGGATCGGACGCGGCCGTTCGGGGCGAGGCTTTCACCTCCGGCCCCTTCGCCGCCGGCGTCGGTCCGCTGCACGCGGCCAGCGCGACGAGTAGCAGAACCGTCGCCGCGAAGCGGGAGATCATCGCTGCTCCTTGAAACGACGAGTCGGTTGGGCCTTTAAGGGGAAAGCACTTTCGCCAGCGCTGAGACGAGCCGCAACCCCGCATGTCCGACGAGACCCGCCTCATCCACGCCGGCAAGGCCGCGGACACCCTGGTCCGCACGGTTGGCCCGCCGATCCAGAAGGGCTCGACGGTGCTGCTGCCCAACGCCGAGGCGCTGTACGACGACGCCAATTTCCTGACCTACGGCCGCGGGGGCCTCTCGGCCCAGACCTGCCTGCAGGACGCTCTGGCCATGCTGGAGGCCGCCGAGGGTGTCACGCTCTACCCGTCGGGGATCGCCGCGATCTCGGGCGTCGCGATGGCGCTGCTGAAGGCCGGCGACGAGATCCTGGTGGTCGACAGCATCTACAAGCCGGTTCGGCGCTTCTGCGACAGCGTCCTCCGGCGGTTTGGCGTGGACGTGACCTACTTCGATCCCCATGCCTCGCCCGAATCCCTGGTGGAGAGCGCATCGTCGGCCACGCGCATGATCCTGCTCGAAAGTCCGGGGTCGCTGTCGTTCGAGATGCTGGACATCCCCAGGATCGCCGAACTGGCGCGCGGCAGAGGCATCCTCACCGCCATCGACAACACCTGGGGCGCCGGCCTGATCTTCAAACCGCTGGAACATGGCGTCGATATCTCGCTGCAGGCGCTCACCAAGTATGTCGGCGGCCACTCAGACGTGTTCATGGGCTCGGCCGCGGCGCGCGATCCGAAGCTGGTTCGGCAACTGGCCGACGGGATCAATCACATGGGCTGGGCGGTGTCGGGCGAGGACGCCTATGCGATGCTCCGGGGGCTGCGCACCCTGCCGATCCGCATGGCCCGACAGTCCGAGAGCGGCCTCGCCGTCGCCAGCTGGCTGCGCGACCAGCCCGAGGTGGCCCAGGTGCTGCATCCCGCCCTGCCCGGCGCGCCGGGTCACGATTTGTGGGCGCGCGACTACAGCGGCGCGTGCGGCCTGTTCGGGATCGTCCTGAAGCCCGGCCCGACCCAGGCGGTCAATGCCTTCCTCAACGGCCTGAAGCTGTTCGGCCTCGGATTCTCCTGGGGTGGCTTCGAGAGCCTGGCCATCGCGTGCGATCCGCAGCTCAAGGTCCGTCAGTTCGCCCGCGATTACGGCGGCCCGCTGATCCGCCTCCACGTGGGGCTGGAAAGTCCGGACGACCTGATCGCCGATCTGCGCCGCGGTCTCGACGCCTACAGCCAATGACGACGGAAGGCGGAGATCGCCTGGACGAATGGCTTGGCGAGTTGATGGCCAAGGAGCGCCTGCCCGAAGCGTTCCGGACCACGTTCACCGAGGTATGCGGGCCGCTGGCCGACCGCGCCTGGGATTGGCGCCATGACTTCGGCCGAACGGCCTTCGTGGGCCTCTGCGGGCCGCAGGGCGCCGGCAAAAGCACGATCGCGACCGCCACCGCCCGCATCCTGACCGAACGCGGCCTGAAGGCCGTGGCCATCTCGCTGGACGACTTCTACCTGGGTCGCGAGGCGCGGACGTGGCTGGCGGGCAAGGCGCACCGCCTGCTGCAAGTGCGAGGTCCGCCGGGAACGCACGATGTGGCGCTGGCCTGCGCCGTGTTGGACCACCTGCGCGGCGACGGCGCTACGCCCCTGCCCGCATTCGACAAGTCCACCGACGAGCGGCGCCCCAAGAGCGCCTGGCGCCAGGTCGAGGGACCGGCGGACGTGGTGATCCTGGAAGGCTGGTGCGTGGGGGCGAGGCCCGAGCCCAGCGACCGGCTCATGGCGCATGTGAACACGCTGGAGCGCCGCGACGATCCCACGCGCGCCTGGCGCGGCTATGTGAACCGCCAGCTCAGCGAGGGCTATCAGGCGCTATGGGGCCGGCTGGACCGGCTGGTGATGCTGCAGCCCCCGGGGTTCGAAGTGGTCCGGGGCTGGCGCGCCGAGCAGGAAGCCAAGCTTCGGGCCCGGACCGGTCGCGGGATGAGCGACGCCGAGGTCGGACAGTTCGTGCAGCACTACGAACGGATCACGCGGTGGATCCTCGAGGAGATGCCGGGCCGCGCGGACTGGGTCGTCCCGATTACGGCCGACCGGACCCCGGTCCCACAGACTTAGGCGTCGACGCGGCGATCATCGCCTCGCGCTCCACAGAGGTCAGCACACGCCAGCGGCGCTCGGGCAGGTCGCCCAGCTCCAGAGGCCCGATCCTGACCCGCAGCAGGTCCATCACCCGCAGTTGCACCAGCTCGCACATGCGCCGGATCTGGCGGTTACGGCCTTCGGTGAGAACGAAGCGAAGGGTCTGGCCTTCGATCCGCGTCACCTTGGCCGGGCGCAGCTTGCGACCGTCCAGTTCCAGGCCGTGGCGCAGGCGGTTGAGCGTGGGCTCGTCGATCCGGCCGGCGACCCGAACGACGTACTCCTTGTCGAGCTCGGACTGCGGCCCGATCACGGCCTTGGCCAGCACCCCGTCGTTGGAGAGGATCAGCAGGCCATGGCTGTCGAGGTCGAGGCGTCCCAGGGGCGGCAGGCTCATCCTGGCGTCCGGGATCGTCGCGCTCTCGCCCACCAGCGCCTGACGGGTCAGGAGGCGCACCGCCGGCGTGTAGCCCGGCTCGGGCTGGCCCGAGACATAGCCCGTGGGCTTGTTCAGGACCGCGGTGAAGCCTTCGAGCCGCCCCCCGGCCTTGTCGGTGAGAGTCAACGTCTGGCCCGGCTGGATCTTGCGGCCGGCGTCTTCAACACGCTCGCCGTCGATATAGACCAGCCCCTCGCCGATCAGCGCCTCGGCCTCGCGCCGCGAGCACACGCCGCTCTGCGCCAGCCACTTATTCACCCGCTGGGGTTCGCTCTCGCTGTAGGTTCGCGTCCAGGCCATGCCCATTCCATAGCCGAACCGGGCGCTGTGCGCGCCGCCGAACCCGCCTCAGGCCGCGAGAACCCGCCCCGACCTGCGGTGGCGCTGCAGGGCCATGCCGACGCCGGCGAACCCGATCAGCATGAGCGCCCAGGTCTGCGGCTCGCGGATCGCGTCGACCTGGGCCAGGGTCAGGGTCGTGGTCTTGTAGTGAAGGAACGTCCTCTGGCGCTGCTCAAACTCGCCCTTGCTGGCTCGCCTCTCGGGCGAATCCCATGGCGCGCCCAGCAGGACTTGAATGCCAGCTGCCTGTTCGGGGCGGAACACTCGAACTCCCGCCCCTCTGCTACCAAAGCAGATGCGCGATCGGGCGCGGAGACGGCGGCGCCATCAACGGCGCCTTAGCTCCAGGCCCTGATGGCGTGCCCACGTTCACCCCAGAACACGAACCATCGGCCGGCAGCCTCAACGATTTTCAGTTGCTCTTCGAAGGGCTCTTTCGGGTCGGGCGCCTTTGTGAGCAGCTTCGCGAAGAGACTCCGCCTCTTCGGCGACGCCGTCGCGGCGCCGGCCGCAGCGGCCGCGCGCGCTGCCGCCAGCAAGGCCTCACCATAGCTGACCGCCTGCTCCGGGAGCTTGTGCTCCCAGGCGTGCTCGATGAGCTCATCGCTGAGGACGTCTCCGCACAGTTTGAGCGCCGAGCCCCGGAAGCTGGTTTCGTCTACCCCGTCGTACAGGCCCGCGTGGCTGTATTTCGGCACGCCGTCCGACTCGACCAGGGCGACGACGTAGTATCCATCGAAGGTCTTCAGGATCTCGGCGACTTCGTCAGGCGTGCTCGCTTTTCGGACCTTGAGGATCCAACGATTGGCGGCTTCGTCCTGGCCCACGCGCGGCGCGCCCAGGCGCTCGAAGGGCGGTGTGCTGATCTGGGCGAACCGATCGAGGTCGGACTGGCTGGCCGGATCGCCGTCGAAAGACCGCTGAATAGCGCGACGCCATTCGTCCTCGTGGCCGGGCTTGGCGCAAGCCTCCACAAGCAGATCCAACCCCACGCACAACCTCCCCCTGCAGCGGGAGAAAACATAACCATAGGAAGGCGGACGATCAAGAACAGAACTAGAACTCATCCTGCTCCAGGCCCTGTGCCATCACGGGTCTGGCGCGCCCGGCAGGACTCGAACCTGCAACCGTCCGCTTAGAAGGCGGATGCTCTATCCGGTTGAGCTACGGGCGCTCGCGGTCGACCTAGTGGGTCCAGGGCGTGCGTCTGCCGAAAGCGAAATTGTCGGCATAGGCCTTGATGATGCGTTTGGCCGGGGCCGGGTCGATCAGCTGGAACGCGATGCCATGGCTCTCGGCGTAGCGGACGGCCTCTTCCTTGGTGTCGAACGACAGCTTCACCTGGCTAGACTCGGTGTCGCTGGTGACGGTCCAGCCCATCAGGGGATCGGGCTTGCGCGCGGACTGCGGCTCGAACTCCAGCAGCCAGTTCGCGGCCTTGGCGCGGCCCGACTGCATGGCGGTCTTCGACGGACGGTAGATGCGCGCGAGCATGCTGTTCTTCAGACCCTCAAATTCCCACCGGCTGGTCGGGGCGGAGAGATTCGAACTCCCGACCCTCTGCTCCCAAAGCAGATGCGCTACCAGGCTGCGCTACGCCCCGAGGGCCGGCGGGCTTGCGATATAGGCGTTTTTCCGTTTCCGCAAACCTGCACAAGCCCAAAGACGCTTAGCCGCGGCGATCCATGAGCTTGAAGATGCCGGATGCGCGGACAATGTCGACGCCGCGGGCGCGAAGCACGCCCTCTGAGAAGGCCACGTCCTTGGTCGCACGCGTCATGCGGGCCTCGCCGATCACCCAGTCGCCCTGGCGGGCCATGTGCAGGAAGTCGATCGACAGGTGGATGGTCACGCCCACCTTGCCCGTGCCAAAGCCGACGACGCCCGCCAGCAGTCCGTCCGTGAACGCCGACAGCATGCCGCCGTGCACCAGCCCGATGCCGTTGGTGTGACGGGGCAGCGCGTAGAAGGCCTGCGACACCAGCCCGTCGGCCGCCGGCTTGTGGAAATAGGGTCCGTTCACCGTCGAGAACTGTCCGCGGCCGGCCGAGCGCACGAAGCCGGGCGGCGGCTCGGGAATGGTGTCGTCGTCGGTGGTCATTTCGCAGGCATCCGGGGCGGCGTGAGGCGCACCTCATAGAGGCGGGGCCACAGCTTGCCCGTCACGAACAGGCGGTCGCCCTTGCTGTCGTAGGCGATTCCGTTGGGCACCGCGTCGATGTTCGGCTTGCGCCCCGTCTCGGGCAGCGCCGAGAGGTCGACCACGCTCTTCACAACCCCCGTCCTGGGATCGATCCGCACGATCAGATTGGTCTGCCAGATGTTGCCCCAGACCTCGCCCTTCACCCACTCGATCTCGTTGAGGTTGGCCACCGGCCGGCCTTCGGCGGTGATCCGGACGCGGCGGACCTCCTTGAAAGTCTTCGGATCGAGGAACCGCAGGTTCGGCGTGCCGTCGCTCAGGATCAGGTGCTTGCCGTCCTGAGTCAGCGCCCAGCCTTCGCCGGGATACCTGAACGACGAGCGGAGGGCGAAGGTCTTGAGGTCCCACCGGAAGCCAACCTGGTCGCGCCACGTCACGCTGATCAGTTCGTCGCCCCAGTTGACCAGGCCCTCCCCAAAGAGTTCGGGCGAGATGGCCTTCTGCTGGAGGACGACGCCATCGGACAGGCGCACGCGGCGGATCGTCGAGCGGCCTTCCAGTCCGGTGCTCTCGTAGAGGTCGCCGCCCAGGTACAGCAGGCCCTGCGTGTAGGCCCGAGCGTCGTGCGGATAGGCGGCCTTCACCTCGACGCCGTGGACAGGGAGCGCGGCGGCCGCCGCCGACGCACAGCCCAGCAGGATCACGGTCAGGAGGGATGATAGGCGCAGACGCAAGGGGCCGGTCTCCGGGGTGGGAGTGGCCTATCTGGGGCAGGCCTGGGCCTCAGGCAAGGCCGCTGTCAGGCGAGATTGGCCGCTTCGATCTCGGCGACGACCAGGCCCTTGGGGCCCTCGGCGAAGCGCACCATGACGCTCTCGCCGGGCTGGAGATCCTCCATGCCCGCACGCCGCAGGGTCTCGATGTGGACGAAGATGTCGCCGGGCTCGGCGTCGCGGACGACGAAGCCATAGCCTTTGGCGCGGTTGAACCACTTCACCTTGGCGCCTTCCAGCGGGCCGGTCGCCGTCACCGGGCGGCGCGCGGGACGGGCGAAGGCGGCGCCTTCGGGACGGGCCGCCGCCGGGCGACGCTCGGCCGGCGTGGCGGAACTCTCGTCGACCAGAACGACCTCGGCCACCTGCCAGCCCTTGGGCCGGCGCACGACGTCACAGGTGATCAGCGAGCCTTCCAGGCAGCTTTCGCGGCCTGACGTGCGCAGGCTGGTGACATGCAAGAGCACGTCCTTGAGGTCGGTCAGACTGGGGTCGTCCGGTACGATGAAGCCGTACCCCTTCCCCGCATCGAACCACTTCACCCGCCCCGAGATCCGCACAGGTGGCGGACCTTCCGCATGCTCGAATTCGAAACCCGCCATATGCCCCTCGGCCCGCAAATCCCGACACAAGGGTCAGGGCCGACTATAACAGTGTTCTTGTAACCCTAATGGCGTCAATGGTGATTCGCGGGCGCGAATGCTGCGCGCGTCAAGCGCGAACACCTGAAAGGGGAAGTCGCGTGGCAGTCCCTAGGGGAGTCGAACCCCTCTCTCCAGGTTGAAAACCTGGCGTCCTAACCGATAGACGAAGGGACCGCTTGCGCGAGAGGCGGCTCTATAGCGACCTTCGATTTGGGGCGCAAGCGGCCGATTGGCGCATTCTGCCGAGGGACGCTCTTCTAGCCGCCGGCCGGCGAAACCGGCCTGCGCGTCGGCCTACCGCGCTCTCGGGTCCGCGACATCCTCGATCTCGAGCTCGACCCCTTCCCGCCCCTGCCAGTCGTCGGGTTTCAGCTTGCCGACCACGTGGACGGCGCCGCCCTCCTGAAGAAGGCGACGGCCGATCTCGGTGTCCTCGCAGCGCCAGGCCACCGCCTTGAGTCGCCCGCCCGAGCCGTCCGTGAGCGTCACCCGCACGTGGCCGCCCCGCAGGGCCATGGGACGCTCGACCCGCACGTCGGCGGCGGCGAAGACCGGCTCGGGATTGCCCGGGCCGAAGGGGGCCAGGCGCTGGAACTCTGTCCAGAGGCCGCGGTCCGCGCCGCGCGTGGTGACCAGGGCGTCGATATCGAGACCGTCCTCGGCGGCCGCCGCCTGGGCCTCGTCGGCCATCCTCTCGCAGAGGAAGGCGCGCAGCTCGGGGATGGCGCCGGGCCGCACAGAGAGGCCGGCGGCCATCGCGTGGCCCCCGCCGGCCAGCAGCAGGCCCTCCTCGTAGGCGGCCTGGACGGCGCGCCCCAGGTTCACGCCGGGCTGCGACCGGCCCGACCCCTTGCCCACGTCGGCCGCCCGATCGATGCCGATCACGATCACCGGCTTGCGGTAGCGCTCGCGCAGGCGCCCCGCGACGATCCCGATGACGCCCGGGTGCCAGTCGTCCTCGGCGACCACGAGACAGGGGGCGTCGGCCTGGTTGCTCTCGCGCTCGATGTTGCGGATCGCAGCCTCCTGGACCTCGGCCTCCACCTGCTTGCGCGAGGCGTTGAGAGCATCCAGTTCGCCGGCGAGAACGGCCGCCTCCTCGGGATCGTCGGTCGACAGCAGGCGCGCGCCCAGGTCGGAGCGGCCGATCCGGCCCCCGGCGTTGATTCGCGGACCCAGCAGGTAGCCGACGTGGAACACCGAGGCGGGCCCCTTGGCCTTGGCCACGTCCATCAGCGCGCTGAGGCCAGGGTTCGCCCACCCCGACATCACCTTCAGGCCCTGGGCGGCGAGCGCGCGGTTGAAGCCCACCAGCTGGGTCACGTCGCAGATGGCGCCCATGGCGGCCAGGTCCAGCCACGCGCGCAGATCGGGCTCGGGCCCCGAGAACAGACTGCGGCGGCGCGCCTCGCGGTTCAGGGCGGCCAGCAGCACGAAGGCCACACCGGCGGCCGCCAGATGCCCCTGCCCCGAGGTGTCGTCCGGACGATTGGGGTTCACCAGCGCGGCCACCGCAGGGATCTCGCCGGGGCGCATCAGGTGGTGGTCGATCACCACCACGTTGAGGCCGATCTCGGCGGCGCAGGCCAGGGCGTCGTGCGCCGCGGCCCCGCAGTCCACCGTGATGACCAGGTCGGCGCCTTCGGCCTTCAGGTGGCGGAATGCGGCCGGCGACGGTCCGTAGCCCTCGGTCATGCGGTCGGGCACGTAGATGGACAGTTCGAGGCCCATGACCCGGAACCAGCGCACGATCAGGGCGGCCGAAGAGGCGCCGTCCACGTCATAGTCGGCGAAGACCACGACGCGCTTCCGGGCCTGGAGAGCGTCGACCAGGATCTCGGCGGCCCGGTCCATGTCGGCGAACGAAGAGGGGTCGGGAAACAGCGCCTTCAGGGTGGGATTGAGGAAGTCGGCGCAGGTCTCAGGCGTGACGCCCCGCGAGGCGAGCGCCCGGGCAAGCGGCTCGGAAAGGCCGTGATTCAGCTGGTGACTGCGGGTGATCTCGGGCGCAGCGGCGCGCTGGCGCCAGAGACGACCGGACAGCGAGCGCGTCACGCCGAGATAGCCCACGTTCGCGCTTCCGTCCGCCATCAGCCTGTCGCCTTCGCCAGAGGGCACTATCGGTCGCCTGGGCGCGAGTCGCCAGGAATTGCGCAAGCTGGAGACGCCTTGCGCGCCGCCGGCGCTGTTTGGATTCAACCACGAACCACACGAACCACACGAACATGCGGTCGCGCGCTCCGAGCGGTGGCCTGGGAGCGTTCGTGTGGTTCGTGTGGTTCGTGGTTCGAAATAGAGGGCGCTTCGCGCGGGTGGGGCGTCAGCCGGAGGGGCGCCAGGGCGGTTTCGAGGGACGCGCCGGGGTGTGATGCGGTGCCGTCGCGTGCAGGCCGGCGGTGAAGGCGCGGGCGGCGGCGTTGGCGGCGGCGACGTCTTCGGGTGTGGCGGGTTCGGGGTCGGGGAAGAAGGTGGGGGCCGGCAGGTCTCGCCAGCGTTGGGCGTAGTCGTCGGGCAGGCCCAGGGCCTTGCAGACGCGGCGGATGACGGTGTCGACGTCGTCCACGATCCAGTCGGGCTTTTCGGTCCAGTCGTCCACTTCGCGGTCGAAGCGGTGGCACCAGTCGGTGTGCAGCGCCTCGTCGCCATCGGCGGCGGCGGAGATCACGCGCTCGACGGCGTCCTGCACCTGCACGGTGCGCTCATCGACGGCCTGGTCGTGGAGGTCTTGTGCGGAAGCGCGCGGCGCCTCGCGTTCGGCCTTGGCGCGGTCGGCCCTCAGCTTGCTGAGCAGGGCGAGCGTCTGGCGGAGCGAACGGGTCAGGCGGGTGTAGGCGCGGGCCAGGTCGGAGAGTTCGGCCACCTCTTCGGTGGCGAGCGCCTTCTGCTGCACGTGGCGGGCGAAGGCGAAGTCCATGCGGGCCGTCTGGGCCAGCAGCTGGTCCTCTTCGAAGATGTCGGGCGCGGGCTCGGACATGATCGCGAGTGGAACATGGGGGTACGACA
>FWWL01000556.1_pt1 | contig 100937 bp, 89 predicted proteins | sample 2228331 | NCBI WGS metagenome assembly FWWL01 (sample SAMEA103939775, study PRJEB20133) | metagenome | reverse complement strand
ATGGGCGCACACGGGGGTGCGCCCCTACTCAATCGCCCTACCTGTAGGGGCAGACCCCCGTGTCTGCCCTGCCAAACAGAAGCCCACTTCAGGCACAAGTACGAAAAACTGTCGTGTAGTAAGCACGCTGTGGGAGAGGGGAGTGTACCTCACCCCCTTGCCCGCTCTCCGTAAACGGAGAGGGGGGCTGCTGACAGGGGTACAACCTTTCAGTTCACTTTTGGGACGAACGGCAGATATCTCCTGCGATTTCAGCCCTCACCCCCAGCCCCTCTCCCACGCTGTGGGAGAGGGGAGTCGCACTCCCTCCCTCTCCCGAAGCGTCGGGAGAGGGAGGGCAGGGGTGGGTGAGGGCTTCGTGAGGCTGAGGAATAGGGGTTTTCGCCCTGAAAAAATATGCAAAGGCGTTGGAAGTTGAACTCAAACCGTGTACCCCTGTCAGCTACTCCCCACTCCCCATTCCCGACTCCCCTAACGGGTACAATCGATGCGTGGCTGAGTGGACAGGGATGCCTCACGAACTGCTGGCTTCGTTGGAGCGCTATCGGTTCCAACCGCGCCGTTCGCACATCGCTCAGATTCGGGGCGAACGGCTCGCCCCGCGCAAGGGTATCTCCATCGAGTTCGCCGACTACCGCCACTACACACCCGGCGACGACCTGCGCCATCTGGACTGGAACATCTTGGCGCGCTTAGACCGCCCCTACCTGCGCACCTATCAAGACGAACAGGAACTGCCCATCCATCTCCTGCTGGACTGTTCGGCGTCGATGAGCTTTGGCGAGCCGAGCAAGTTCGATTTAGCACGTACCCTCGCAGGCTGTTTGGGCTATATCGGCTTGGTGGGGGGCGATGCGGTCTATCCCCATGCACTCTCGGCAGGGCAACCCGAAGTCCGTCCGCTTCGGGGACGGGTTGCGTTCATGCGCCTGCAAGAGTGGCTCAAGACGCGTGAGCCAAGTGGGCGCGCGCTCTGCACCGCCCTCCAACGATTCGCACAGGCAAACCTGCCGACTGGAATGGTGTTCTTGCTCACCGATGGCTTGGACGAACACCTGCCCGACACCCTGCGCACACTGGGCGGACGCAAGCACGAACTGGTCGTTGTTCAAATTCTTTCCGAAGTGGAGTTAGACCCCGAACTGGAAGGCGACCTGAAACTAATCGACTCCGAAACGGGCGAAGCGATTGAAATCACCGCTACGCGTTCGGTGCTTAACGAATATCAGAATCGGCTCAAGGCGCATTTAGAGGCGATTCAGAACAGTTGTCGGCGGATTGGTGCGCTCTATCTGCAGGTGAACAACCGCCAATCGGCTCAGGACATCATAATTCGCTCGCTCTACCCGATGGGCGTGTTGCAGGGATAGTCGCTCTCACTCGTCAGGTATACTGCAAGCGATGAGACGGCGAGTGTTGTGGCTGTTGAGTTTGTTTGTGGTGGCTCTGAATCTCTGGGCACAATCGGTTCTTCCTCAGAATCTCCAGCGACAGTATGACCGTGCGGTGCAGTTGGCTCGGCAGGGCAAATATCAGCAGGCGGAACCGCTCCTGCGTGAAGTGGTGCGCCAGAAACCCGATTTCGCCCCTGCACGGCTTACGCTGGGACTGGTCTATCGGATGATGAATCAGCCCGACAAGGCAATCCCCCACTTGCGACGCGCGGGCGAGTTAGACCCCCGCAACCCCACGCCCCTGCTGGAACTCACGCGGATTGCGTTAGACCAAGGCAAACTCAACGAAGCCGAAGCCTACCTGCGTACCCTGCGCACCCGCTTCCCCAACCACGAGGAACTGCCCCTGCTCACGGGCGCACTCCATATCATCCGTGGGCAGTGGGGTCCTGCGTATGACGAGTTCTCCAAAGCGGTCAAGAAGCGCCCGAACGACTTTCGTATCCACTACAATCTGGGCATCTCGGCATCGCAGCTCAATAAGCCTGAAGAGGCAATCAAGCACTTGGAGCGTGCCGTCCAGCTCAAGCCCGACTATGCAACAGGCTGGAAAGCACTCGCCCTGCTCTATGAAACGCGCCAGCGCACGGAAGACGCCATTCGCGCCTACACCCACGCTCTCAAACAGGAACCCGACGACCTCCCCTCTCGGCTCAAGCGGGCGATGCTCTATCAGCGTGTTGAAAAGTGGGAGCAGGCGTTAGCCGACTATCAGCACATCGCCCGACTGTACCCGCGCAACCCCGAAGCGCACTTAGGGGCAGGGCTTATCCTGATGCGCCTGAACCGCTTTGCGGAAGCGCGCCGTCATCTTGGCGCGGCGCTCGCACTCTTCAATCCCGGACAACCCATCTACTACGACATCCTGACCGAGACCGCCCACTGCGAACTGAGGCTGAAAAACTACGGTAAGGCACGAGAGCATTTTGCTGAAGTCCTGCGATTAGACTCGAAGAACGCCCGCGCTTACGAGGGGCAGTGGCAGGTGTTGCAAGCGCAGGAGGTGGAACAAGACCTGTTGCCGTTCCTGCGTCGGTGGGCAGAGAACTTGCCCGACGACCCACGCCCCCTGCTGTACATCGCTCAGGTCTATGAACGCAACCGCCGTGCCGACCTCGCCGAGCAGGAGTATAACACCCTGCTGGAACGCTTCCCCAACGATTCAAACTTGCGCCTGGAGTATGCCCGGTTCCTCACACGGCAGGGACGCAATGAAGACGCGAATGCCCAATATGACCTTCTACTCAGCCGTTCGCCCAACGAGGTGGGCGCGCTCTTTGCGAAGGCGCGTGCCGAAGAGAAGCGCGGTGCCCATCGCGAAGCGCTCCAACTTTACGAGCAAATCCTGCAGGTAGACCCCACCAATACACCTGCTCTGCTCGGCAAAGCGGCGATGCATCGGCGACTGGGCGAGCTGGAACCTGCGATCGAAATCTATCGCCAACTCACCTTCCAGCCTGAGCCGAACACCCTTGCGCTGTCGAACCTGGTCAATCTTTATGAAGAGGCGAACCGCACCGATGAACTGATTGCGTTCCTGCGCGAATGCGTGCAAAAACTCGGTCAGAACTATCTGAACCTGCTTGTCGCCCAGCTCATCAAGGCGGGACGTGCCGACGAGGCGGTGCAAGAGTATCAAAACGCCATTCAGCGCGAGCCGAACAACTCCAACCTGTGGCGCACGCTTGGGCTTATCTACGAGCAGACCGAACGCCCCGACGAGGCACAGCGCGCCTATGAGCGGGCACTTGCCCTGAACCCGAACGACACTTGGACGATTGTCCAACTGGCGAACCTCCATCGCAAGCGCGAGGAACACGAGAAAGCATGGCAACTGCTCACACGGGGTCTGCGCACCAACCCCGACGACATCAGCCTCTATCCTAACCTCGAACAGTTAGCGCAGACGCTGGAGCGTCAGGAAGAGTACCTTGCGCTGGTTCGGGAGTTAGCCCAGCGCGATACGCCCGGACAGGAACCGCTCAAAGCCTATGTGCAACAGTTGCGTCGTCAAGGCAAGACGCAAGAGGCGCTGGCGCTAGTGAACCGACGCCTGCGCACGCGCCCAGAAGATGGGAACCTCTTGCGCCTGCAGGTGAGCCTGTTAGACGAGCTGGGACGCCACGCGGACGCCCTGCCGAGTGTGGCGCGCCTCGCACGGCTCAACCCCAACGATGTCGGCACTCTGCGCGGGTGGGCAATCCGAGCCGAGCAATACGGCTCCACCATCGATATAGTGCAGGCGTATCAGGCGTTGTTCAATCTCCTGCCCGATGACATCTCTGTGGGGCTGAAACTGGCGCGCTACTACGAACTGCTCGGTCAGCGGGAGCGTGCGCTGGAACTGCTGGACGCCCTGCAATCGAACTTCCCTAATAACGAAGACATCCGCCGAGTTCGGCAACAGATGAGCGCACGCTGATGGAACGACGCTGGCTGGCAATCATCGCGATTGTACTGACCTTGGGGCGCGGAGCGGTGCGTGAATGGGAGAAGACCGCCGAGCGCGAACTGCAAAGCGTCATCGGGGGCACTGTCACCCTGCGCATCCAGCCCGACGAGAAGGGCATCCTGCAGGGTCGGCTCAAACGGCTGGTCGTGGACGCAAAAGAGTTCACGCTGAACGGCTTTCCATTCACCCTCGAGCCGAACCGTCCCCGCTCTGGGCACATTCGGAACTTCATCTTGCGGATGGAGTCGGCGAGCTTTCGGGGTCTGCGCGCTGAAACCGCCTACGCCGAGATTCCCGATGTCTACTACGACCGCGACCTTGCGCTCTCCAAACGCATCTTTCGGCTCTGTGGCACAGGGATTGGCAACGCCGTGATTGTGGTCAACGAGCAGGACTTAGCGAACTACATCGTGCGCAAGTATGCCCCCTATCTGCGCGAAGTGACGGTCGACATCACGCCAGAGCAGACCACCGTGCAGGGTCAGGCGGTCTTCTTCGGCAGTGTCGTGCGTTTTTATGCAGTCGGTCGGCTCGCACCGCGCGAAGGGGTCTATCTGGACTTAGCCGAGGCAAGCCTTGAAATCGAGGGGGGCGAACTCCCACCCCAATCAATGGAACTCCTCCGTCAGTGGCTCAACCCCATCATAGACCTAAACCGCGACTTGGGGATCTACGACGGCTTGGAGATCGACACCGTGCTAAGCGAAGAAGGCAGAATGCGCGCGCTCGGCAAGGTCTGGATTCCTATGCCTCGGTGAGATTGGGCAGTGGGCAATCGGCAGGGGAAAACAGTTTGTCACTCTGAGCGAAGCGAAGGGTCTCGTCATAGGGCAGTGGGCAGTGGAAAACACTTCGTCACCCTGAGCGAAGCGAAGGGTCTCAAGAGATTCCTCGCCTTCGGCTCAGAACGACGCAAGGGAACTGTGCCGTGCGTGTCGCACGGGGCGTAGCAAAGGGACTTTTGCCCTCTCACGGCTTGTACTTGGGGGGTAGAAAGTGCGGTTGCGTACCCCTCTCCCCTACATTCGGGTACTATAGAGGTCGCGTTGAAAGCTCCGCTATCTGAATCGGCGTCTTCCAAAGAAGAGGCGCGTTCCAACAGGCGTTGGCGAAGTAAGACCTTTCAGGCGATGCGCTCGCCCCAGTTCCGACGGTACTGGGTGGGAGCGTTCTTCTCGTTCGTCGGCTCGTGGGTGCAAAATGTCGCCCAAAGCTGGCTGGTGTATGACCTCACTCGCTCGGAGTTCCTGCTCGGTCTGGTGGGGTTCGTGAGTGGCTTGCCAATGCTCTTTCTCTCGCCATTTGGGGGCGCACTGGCAGACCGATTCAACCGACGCCGAATCTTGCTGATTACCCAGAGCCTGTTCGCCTTGAGCGCGCTGACCTTAGCCTTGTTCACTTTCACGGGTGTCGTGCGCTACGAATATATCTTGGTGATTGCGCTCCTCAACGGGCTGGTGTTGGCGATAGACCTACCCGCTCGACAATCGCTCGTGGCGCACTTGGTGAGCCGAGACGACCTCGCTAATGGGATTGCGCTGAACGCAGCGGCGTTCCAGACCTCGCGCATTCTGGGTCCTGCGCTGGGCGGGTTTCTGTTGGAGAAGGTCGGTCCTACGCCCTGCTTCCTGTTCAACGGGCTGAGTTTCTCGGCAATCCTGTTGGCACTCCTGACCCTGCGCATCCAGTCGTCGGGCGAGGCGCGTTCGGGCACGGGACTTCTGCGCTCTCTGGCGGAGGGAGTGCAGTTCATTCGCGCACAGCGCGGGCTTTTGATGCTCTGGCTGAATGTGATTGTGCTGAGCATGTTCGGCTTGTCGTACCTTGTGCTGATGCCCGTTTTTGCTGAGGAGGTGTTCCAGATAGGCAAGACAGGGCTGGGGCAACTGTACAGCTTCGCGGGGATTGGCTCGCTGATGGGGCTTCTGCTGGTGGCGCGCCTTGCAGGTGAAGTCTCGCGCGGGCTACTCGTGCTCATCGCAGCGAACGGCTTTGCGTGGACGATTATCGCCTTCGCCTTCGTCAAAGACCCTCTTGTAGCGAAGTGCCTGCTGATGTTGGCGGGAATGTTCGGCGTGATGCAGTTGGTCAGCACGAACACCGCTCTGCAAACCTCTGCGCCCGACCACCTGCGTGGGCGAGTTGTCGCCCTGCACGCGTGGGCAATCAATGCACCCGCTCCCTTCTCCGCGCTCCTGATTGGCAAACTGGCGCAGACCTTCGGCTCTCAGACAGCAGTGCTGATGAGCGTCAGCGTCTGCGCCCTGTTCGCTTTGTTCCTCGCTTTCATCCCCGAAGTGCGTCGACTGTCAGCATAAAACAGCCTCACACAGGGAACCTTAGCGTGGCTAAATAGGTATAATCCCTCAGGAGGTTGAGACGATGATAAACCTATTGAAAACGGGCTTACTGCTTACGGGCTTGACCTTGCTGATGGTGTTTATCGGCAACCTGATTGGTGGACAGTCAGGGATTATAATCGCTTTGCTGTTTGCGGGGCTGATGAACTTAGGCTCCTACTGGTTCAGCGACCGCCTCGTGCTGGCGATGACGGGCGCGAAGCCGATTTCCGAGCAGGAGGCGCCCGAACTGTATCAGATGGTGCGTGAGATGGCTCAGCGAGCGAACATCCCGATGCCCCGCCTGTACCTGATTCCTGAGGAACAGCCCAACGCATTCGCCACAGGGCGCAACCCGCAGGTGGGTGTGGTGGGCATCACGCAAGGGCTGTTGCGCTTGATGGACCGCGAGGAGGTGCGCGGGGTCATTGCGCACGAGTTGGCGCATATCAAAAACCGCGACACGCTGATAATGGCAGTCGCTGCGACGATTGCGGGCGCTATCTCCGCACTGGCATACATGTTCTACTATGGGACCTTGCTGTTCGGCTCGCGCGATAACAATGGAGGTAATCCGCTCGCAGCACTGGCGTTGGTCATCTTCGCACCGCTCGCCGCAACGATTATCCAGTTAGCCATCTCGCGTTCGCGCGAATATGAGGCGGACAAAATCGGTGCCGAGATTGCGGGCACACCGATGGGATTGGCGTCGGCTCTGCGCAAGTTAGAGACCTATGCCCAGCGTATCCCGATGGAGAGCGCGAAGCCTGCAACCGCCCATATGTATATCGCCAACCCGCTAAGCGGTGGCGGACTGGCAAGCCTGTTCAGCACGCACCCGCCCGTGCGTGAGCGCGTGCGCCGACTGGAAGCGATGATGGGAGCACGCCCATGGTAAACCTGCGCGACCAAGTCTGGGAAATCCTCCAAGATGTGTATGACCCCGAAATCCCGCTCAACATCGCGGATTTGGGGCTGGTGTACGACCTGAAAGTGTCTGACACGGGCGAGGTCGACATCCTGATGACACTCACCTCGCCCGGCTGTCCTGTGGGACCGATGCTTGCGGACGAGATTCGCCAGCGATTGATGAGCCTCGAAGGCGTTCAGGATGTGCGCGTGGAGTTCACTTTCGACCCGCTCTGGACGCCCGAACGCATCTCTGAGGAGGGACGCGAGGCACTGCGCGCTTTCGGATTCCCGATATAAGTCTTTGGGTACAATCCGCTTATGCCGAAGAATCGGGTCATCTATGTCGGGTTGCTGTTGATTGCAGCGTCGGCTCTGCTTTACATCGGTGGGCAGATTATCCAGCTCATCGAGTGGATTTTGCCGTGGACAGGCGGCGCGGGTGTCGTGTTGGTGCTGATAGGGATGTACTTCGAGCTTCAGAAAAACAAGAAGCCGAAATCCGTTTCAGAGAGCCAATCCGCACCTGTCTCCAGCCAGAGTGAGGAGAAATGAACCGCTGGGTACGAATAGGGGTTGCGATTCTGATTGGGGTGCTTCTGTTGCGCTTCAGTTTTGTGGTGCTGGGCGTGGCAATGCGCCTTGTGTCGCTCCTATTCCCGCTGTTGATGCTCATCGGCGCGGGGTTTGTCGTCTACGGCATCTATCGCTACCTCCAGAAGCAGTCCCGAAACAAGGCGCGCACTTATGACCCGTTTGATGACTGAGGCGGACAGTCGGCAGAAGAGTTTTCTGGGGGATGGTGCGCGGTGGAGGACTCGAACCTCCGACCCCTTCCACGTCAAGGAAGTGCTCTACCACTGAGCTAACCGCGCCCGTGGTGGGGGGAGCAGGATTCGAACCTGCGAAGGCGTCGCCACCAGATTTACAGTCTGGCCCCTTTGGCCGCTCGGGCATCCCCCCGCGAACAATAAGTATACCCTATCGCTTCAGGCGTGTCAAGAGGTGAAGGAGGCTATTCGAAAAAAGAGTGACTTGCTCCCCTTGACCTCTTGACATCCCGATGGGGAGTGTGGTATAATAATCTCTGCTCGGGAAGCCGGGCGAATAGCTCAGCTGGGAGAGCGCTTCCCTTACAAGGAAGAGGTCGCAGGTTCGAGCCCTGCTTCGCCCACCAGCGAGCTAACCAGTGTCTTGGGGCTGTAGCTCAGCCAGGTCAGAGCGCTAGCCTGTCACGCTAGAGGTCGCGGGTTCAAGTCCCGTCAGCCCCGCCAAACTCTACCCCAGCCCGCCGGGGTAGCTCAGGTGGTAGAGCACAGGACTGAAAATCCTGGTGTCGCCGGTTCGACTCCGGCCCCCGGCACCATCGGGCGAGTGGTGGAATGGTAGACACGCCAGACTTAGGATCTGGTGGGCATTTGCCCGTGAGAGTTCGAGTCTCTCCTCGCCCACCAAATCGGGTATAATCAAATGTGATGTGCGGGAGTAGCTCAGTGGTAGAGCATCTCGTTGCCAACGAGAGGGTCGCGGGTTCGAGTCCCGTCTCCCGCTCCATACCCTAAACGAAAGAGGCACCCAAATGGAAGCAACCGTACAACAACTCGACCCCGTCACTGTCCAAATCACCATCGAAGTGGACGCTGAGACGACCCAGAAAGCCATCCATAAAGCGATTCGGCAGTTAGGTGGCTCGGTGCGCGTGCCAGGCTTCCGACCTGGGCATGCACCTCTCAGCCAACTGCGCCAGATGATTCCTGAAGACTGGATCAAGGAACGCGCGAAAGAAATCCTTATTGAAGAACATCTGTTCCGCACCTTAGAGAGCCACTCCATCGAGCCGTACCGCTTGCCCCGCGTCGATATCGAACAGTTCCAAGAGGGCGAGCCGTTCCGATTCAAGGCGGTCGTGCCCCTACGCCCCGTAGTGGAACTGGGCGAGTATCAAGACCTACGCTTCCCCGTGCCCGAACAAGAGGTCAGCGACGAGGAAGTTCAACAAGCCATCGAGTCGATTCGAGAGCAGTTGATGAAGCTGGAGCGCACCTCCGACCGTCCTGCCCAAACCGACGACCGCGTCGTGGTGCAAATCCGCTCCTTAGAAGAGGAGGACGCTCAGCCCGAACGCTATATGATAGTGCTGGGCAAATCGTTCGGCGAACTCGATAACGCACTCGCGGGCATGAAGGAGGGCGAAAGTAAGCAGTTAACGCTCAACTTCCCCGAAAGCTTCGACAGCCCCACCTTTGCTGGCAAGATGCAGACGATCGAACTGACCGTCCAGCAGATTCATCAGCCAGTTTACCCCGAAATCGACGATATTTTTGCAATGGGGCTCGGTTATAAGAACCTTGAGGAGATGCTCTCGACTCTAAAGGAACGCATTCGGCTGACAAAGGAGACCCAACTCAAAGACCAAGCGCGCGACATGGCGATGGCGACCCTGCGCGAACGCTCCACCGTCTACCTGCCCGAAGCGCTAATAGAAGAGCAACTGCGCGAGGAAGCACAAGACTTTCTGACAGAACTGCGCAGGGCAGGAATAACACCTGAGATGTTCCTTCAGCAATCGGGCATGACCCAAGAGCAGTTGACCCAACAACTGCGTGAGCGCGGTATCACGCGCCTCCAGAACACCTTCCTGCTGTTAGAGATGGCTGAGCGCGAGAACATCCAAGTAGAACCGCAAGAGGTGGAATCGGTTTTGGAGGAGATGCTGAACCTCTATGCGCGCACGCCCCAAGAGCGAGTACGCCTGCGTGAAGATAAACAGTTCCATCAGCGTGTCGCCAACGAACTCCGAATCGAGAAGGCACTCCAAAAACTGGAGGCAATCATCCAAAATGAATCGGGAGGCACCGAAAATGATTGAGCGAATTCACAACCAACTGATACCGATGGTCGTGGAGCAGAGTGCGCGAGGCGAGCGCGCCTATGACATCTACTCCCGACTGCTTAAAGACCGCATCGTGTTCGTGGGCACGCCCATCAACGACGACATCGCCAACCTCGTGGTCGCTTCTCTGCTCTACTTGGAGAAGGAGGACCCCGACAAGGATATCGATATGTACATCAACTCGCCTGGCGGGGTGGTCAGCGCAGGCTTAGCCATCTACGATACGATGCAGATGATTCGCCCCGATGTGGCGACCATCTGTATCGGACAAGCAGCAAGTATGGGCGCGGTTCTGCTGGCTGGCGGTGCAGCAGGTAAGCGCTATGCCCTACCCCACGCCCGAATCATGATTCACCAAGTGCACGCCGGGTTCCAAGGCACCGCGCTCGACATCGAGATTCAGGCGCGCGAAGTGCTACGCTATAAGGACATCTTGAACAACATCCTCCACCGCCACACCGGTCAGCCGATTGAGCGCGTGGAGCAAGACACCGCCCGCGACTACTTTATGTCTGCCCAAGAAGCCCGCGAATATGGAATAATCGACCATGTATTAGACCGAAGTATTCGCTAAGGAGGCTCTCGTGGCAAGAGGTACGAACGACTCTCGACTGATGGACCGGTGCGTGCTGTGCGGTAAACCGCGCGACCAAGTACGCAAGCTGATTTTGGGCATGCACGGTGGGGTCTGCTCCGACTGTGTAAAACTCGCTCACGACATCCTTCGGCAAGAGGCACATCAAACGCCATCCGCCCCTGCAGGCTTGGTGGACACCGTGCCGAAACCGAAGGAAATCTACCGCGTGCTGAACCAATATGTGGTGGGGCAGGAGCGTGCCAAACGCGTGCTCTCGGTTGCGGTCTACAACCACTTCAAGCGTCTGAAGGCAGGCACCGCCCCGGATGTAGAACTCCAAAAGAGCAACATCCTGCTGATTGGTCCCACTGGAAGTGGGAAGACCCTGCTGGCGCAGACGCTGGCACGCCTTTTAAATGTACCGTTCGCCATCGCCGATGCCACCGCCCTCACCGAGGCAGGCTATGTCGGAGAAGATGTGGAGAACATCCTCCTGCGCCTGATTCAAGCGGCAGATATGGACATCAAAGCGGCGGAGCGCGGGATTATCTATATCGACGAGATCGACAAAATCGGGCGCAAGGCAGACAACCCCTCCATCACACGCGATGTGTCGGGCGAAGGGGTTCAACAGGCACTGCTGAAAATCTTGGAAGGCACGATTGCCAATGTACCCCCACAAGGCGGACGCAAACATCCCCACCAAGAGTTTCTGCAGATCGATACCTCCAACATCCTGTTTATCTGTGGCGGTGCGTTCGAAGGACTGGATAAGATTATCGAACGACGGCTGAACACCGACCAGTCGATGGGCTTCCGCTCCAGTCCTGAGAGCCGAAAGAAGCGAAATGTGGGCGAACTGCTCCAACATGTGTTGCCCGAAGACCTGATGCGCTTCGGCTTGATTCCTGAGTTTATCGGACGCCTGCCCGTGATTGCCACGCTGGATGCACTGGACGAGGCGACGCTGGCGCGTATCTTGGTCGAGCCGAAAAACTCGCTGATTCGCCAGTATCAGAAGTTCTTCGAGCTGGACGGGGTGGAACTGGTGGTGAAAGACGAGGCGCTTCGTGCGATTGCGCGTGAAGCGATTGCACGCGGAACGGGCGCGCGTGCGCTCCGCTCGATTCTCGAAGAAGTGATGCTGAATGTGATGTATGAAGTGCCCTCGAACCCCAACATCAAACGCGTGGTGATTACCGAAGAGACCATCACGCAAAAGGCAGAACCCCAAATCCTGACCAAAGACGACATTCAACAAGCGTCGTAGCGTATCAAGCCGCGCTGAAGGCGAGGAATCTCACCAAACCTCACCCACTTGCCCCCTCTCCGCAAGCAGAGAGGGGGAAGTCCGCTCTTGTCATTCCGAGCCGAAGGCGAGAAATCTCACCAAACCTCACCCCCCAGCCCCCTTCTCCGCAAGCAGAGCTTACTGCACGACAGTTTTTCGTACTTGTGCCTAAGGTGGGCTTCTCTTTGGCAGGGCAGGCACGGGTTAGAAGGGCAGGCACGGGTTAGAAGGGCAGACACGGGTTAGAAGGGCAGACACGGGTTAGAAGGGCAGACACGGGGGTCTGCCCCTACAGAAAAGGCGACTTTGTAGGGGCGCACCCCCGTGTGCGCCCCTTTTCGTGTATCCCTCAAAAAAGCGTCGCGCAGTAAGGCAACCAGAGAGGGGGAGGACAGGCGCAACTCCCCTCTCCGTTTACGGAGAGGGGCTGGGGGTGAGGGCTAACCCCGACGCGCACAAGCGAGACGCCCGTGCTACGATTGCCCACTCCCCACTGCCCACTGCCCATTTATCCCAAATCTGGTAAATTTACCAGCCCCCGATGTCCGGTTTTCGAGTTAAAATGAGTCTATACTTAGCGGAAGTCCAGAGTTGGACTCTGGGCAACGCGGGTGTTGCAGAGACAAACCCACTCTGCAAAAGGAAGGTGAACCGACTCGTTTTGAATGCAGGTCGTCCTGCAGGAGATTGATTCATAGAACGGAGGTTTAATAATGAAACGCTTTTGGCTCGGAACGGCTCTGTTGAGCCTCGGAATAGTTGCTGGCGCATATGCACAACCGCCCGGCGCATCGGGACTTGTGTGGCAGGATACAGCCATTCACTTCGATCTCAACGCTGGAAACCTCGTAACTTCAGGTGCTCTGGGCACCACCATCAACTTGGGCGACCAAGACCCTGTCTGCTTGACAAAAACAGCGAACACCCTAGATATCAACCTCGACCTCGCCGCGCTGACAGGGATTTCTGGACTGCCCACCATCACCCTAACTGGTGCTGACATCGGACCTGGCTCAGGTACAGGCGGGCGCATCATCAACTGGAGCGCGGGAACAGTGGACATCAACTACTGCTTACCTGGCAGTGTATCTGGGCTTCCCATTGACATCCTCATCAAGCGCATCACGGGCGCTAACCTGCGCGTGAACGCCGAGATTATCGACCCGCCCTTCTTCTCGAACCCGTGCAACCGCGATATGTATGTCCGCATGACACCTGTAGGAGGCAATCAGTTCAACTTCGTTGGCTTGGAGTTGTACGCCTTCTGTGCCGAGAGCCCCTTCACACGAATCAACGGCACGGTTCAAGATCTGAACTACATCGCCTACAGCGGTCCCGTTCCGGAGCCTGCGAGCATTCTTGCACTCGGCACAGGTTTGGTGAGCCTGCTGGGTCTGCGCCGTCGGAAGAAGTAAGCCCTCACCCCCAGCCCCTCTCCCAGAAGGAGAGGGGAGTTAGGGAAGCCCTCACCCCCAGCCCCTCTCCCAGAAGGAGAGGGGAGTTAGGGAAGCCCTCACCCCCAGCCCCTCTCCCACGCTATGGGAGAGGGGAGAAGTAAGGAAGGAGGTTCGGAAAATGAAACGCACGCTGAGTTGGATGTTAGGCTTGGGACTGATAATGAGCGTTGGGTTCGCCGATGGCTATCTGTGGCTCTCGGCGGAAGGAGAGACGCCCAGCCCACGCGTCTACCGCTTCAACCTGCGCACGGGGCAGATTGACCATGTGATTGCGCCGAGTTTCATTCAGTCGGGCAACCAGCCGACCGAGTACGGGATGCTCGCCTACGATGGGCAATCGCTCTTCATCGGGGCGAACAACCGCAAGTTCGTCGCCCGCGTGAACCCCTACACAGGCGCCGTGCAGTCCGTCACCGCCTACAATATGTGCGAGTGCTTCTATGGGCATCACTGGATGCGCGATGGGGCGTTCAAAAATGGGGAGTTCTGGCGCGCTGCACCACCCCATGACCCTTCCAATCAGCTCAGCGTGCTGTATATCTCCGACTCAGCCTTCATCCCTATCGGGCTACGCTACAACTACACATTCAACTTCCCCACCATCGGCATCGAGTGGGTGGGCGACCAGCTCTATCTCACCACGCTCGATTCGTTCGTGCGCGCCGTGCTTGACCCCGAAGAGGACTATCTCTTCACGCACGAGACCTACAGCCTGAGCGGGATTCCGAGCAACCACCAACTCGGTGGCTTGGCGTATGATGCTCAGTCCGACGCGCTCTATGTGGCGACCGCTTCGACAAGCGAGTCGGCGATTTGGCGTCTTGAGGTCGACGATGGGGCACAGACCGCTACGGCTATGTTGGTCGCCACACTGAACGATAAGGGCTACCCGCTCGGTGCGCTTCCCGCTTCGATGGGATTCGTGCCTGCGGTTCCCGGCGATGTGAACGGCGATGGTTGCACCGACGATGCCGACCTGCTAAGCGTGCTGTTCGCTTTCGGGAGTAACTCGGTAGCAGAAGACCTGAACAGCGACGGTATCGTGGACGATGCCGACCTGCTACTGGTGCTATTCCACTTTGGGAGCGGGTGCTAAGCGTCCGCTCCCAGACCCCACCATCCCCTGTCTTGTAGGCAGGGGAGGGGAGACCCAAACAAACGAAGAGAGGAGAGAGAGACCCTTCTGCGAGGAGAACAGGTAGTAAAATCGCATCGATGGGATGCATGATGGAGGACAGAACAATGATGCAGATGAAATGGCGATTGTTAGGCTTGGTCGTTTCTGGGGCAGTTCTGATGAGCGTGCCCTATGCCCAGACAATCTTTATGACCTACGAGCAACGCGATAGTTATCCTGGGGCTTCCACAGGGTTTCAGTCGCCTATCGGGAACACCTTAGGGAGCAACCAGTTCCTGCCCAACCAGACGGGACGCATCTTTGCTAACAACGATCTTATTGGAACCACGGCAGCGGTGCGTGTCCGATTGGACAATCCCCAAGGTGGCGATTTTTTTGGCAGGATGGGGATTATCTTCGGCAGCGGCTATTGGCGAACGGGTTCGTCCGAGTATCAACTTCCTAGCGACCGTTCGGGCAATCTTGCTGGCGGACGCGTGCCTGGTCCGTTCTACTTTGGGACATGGCAGGGTTCGGGGCATGTGTTCCGAATGCGTGCTGCAGCGAACGACAACTCTCTCTTTGCCAGTGCCGAGGCGCGCGCTGATGTGGAGATTCGGAATGCTTCGATGGTCGGTCTCAGCGGGGCGCCTTCGGTGAGCTCGTTCGACCTGTCGCCCTACCTGTGGGGAACCCCACCCCAATACATCAACCCGAACGTCTTCCCGAATGTCGCGCTCTCGTGGAACATCGGCTCGATTCAGGGCACGCGTGGGCTGATTAGCTACACCCTGTTCGGCAACCAAGCATCGCCCCACGCCGACCGCCTGCGCCTGCGCTATGACTTCGAGGTGATTCGCAACGGCGTCACCATCACGAACTTCGGTGCAGAGAACTTCGCCGACTGGAACGCGTTTGATGGAACCTTCGCCAAGACGGTTGCGGGCTTGGCAGGAAGCCACACAATCAACATCTCTGGCGACCCCGACAACACGAACTATGTGGTGAACCTGCGCGTGCGCGTCCTACACGATGGCTACTACGATAACTTCGCTGCCTACGCCGGCACGGTGACTCTGTTCGACCAGACCTATTCGGGCGGTTTCACGGTGTTGGTGCCTGAGCCAGCGAGCATGATTGCGCTCGGCACGGGCTTGGTGAGCCTGTTGGCTCTGCGCCGACGCAGGAAGTAATCGTGGGGTAGTCGGCAGTGGGCAGTGGACTTTGTATTGTCCACTCCCCTGCCACTCCCCATTCCCTATTCCTCATTCCCTGCTTCCCATTCCCCACTCCTGACAGGGGTACACGTTTTGAGTTCAACTTCCAAACCACTTGCCTCCTTTTCCAAGAGGTAAACCTCACCCCCAGCCCCTCTCTCCGCAAGCAGCTTACTGCACGACACTTTTTTGAGGGAGAATAGAGAATGGGCGCACACGGGGGTGCGCCCCTACTCAATCGCCCTACCTGTAGGGGCAGACCCCCGTGTCTGCCCTGCCAAACAGAAGCCCACTTCAGGCACAAGTACGAAAAACTGTCGTGTAGTAAGCCGCAAGCAGAGAGGGGGGAGTAGTTCGTGATTCCCCCTCTCCGTAAACGGAGAGGGGGCAAGGGGGTGAGGTACACTCCCCTCACCCGCAGGGAGCGGGAGGGAGCAGGGCGTGGCAAAAAGCCAGACTCCCCTCTCCCACAGCACGAGAGAGGGGCTGGGGGTGAGGGCTAATCTTAGAACCCGCTCAGCACAATATCGGGACCGAGCGGAGGGCACTCAAAAGTATCGGCCCCGCGCTTGCGCAAGTGCGCGCCGTACCACACGACGAGGTCTTGACCGACCGTCTTCTCGCCATTCACATACTGGCTGATGTTCGCCCACGAGCCACTGCTTCCAGAGAGCTCGCCATCGCCGCCATCTCCAGAGCCTGTTTTGTAGCGTAGCACCCAGAGGTCCCCCTCGCCAGTGTTGAACGACTCGTGGAAGCCATCTTTTGAGCCAGGGATAATCTCGGCGGAGTAGTTGGCTCCAAGCTTGCGCACGCGCCACCGTCGGTCGCGGTTGGGGTGGCGCAGGCGTCGCGCCTCGATGTTAATCGGGAGCCACCGCCCGTTCCGTGCGCCTCGTGGGGCGTCGTACTCTTCCACCATCAAGCCACCTTGCCCATCCAACGCGAAATGGATGCGCCAAATAGCGTTGTGTAGGCGTCCACGGCACACGCACGAGTTGTCCGTATAACCGTACAGGAAGCGTGGGCGGATGATTCCACTGGGATGGAACCGCCACGAAGTGATGTAGCGATACCAACCTGCCGAGCATTCAGAAATCAACACCAGCTCACCGTTCTCTTCGAAGATACCAACGCCACGGAAGTTGCCAGGGTCGGTTCCTGTGTCGCAAATTGTCTGTGCTCGTGTGCCAGTGTTCGCCATTCGTAGACCGTTGCCCAAGTCCGTGCCCGTGCATTGGAAGCAGTTTTCACTGTAGAGCCAGTCGCGATAGGGGCCACATGCATTGTTGTCGTAAAACACATTCAGCACAGGCATTCCCGCACGCCGAATCACCAGCCGACCGTTGTAGGACACATCGCGCAGTTCCACTCCTGCTCCAGCAGACATACCCGACACTTGAGTGCCAGAGGGGCGCCTGACCAACATCGACCAAGGTCCCCAGCTCAGTGCCTGCCATGTATTTCCGCCCACATTGCTACAGCTTCCCCCTGATGGAGGTCCGCCGCACGCAGCGGGGGCAAAGTCGCTCACGGTGTTGGAGTAGCCGACAACCGACTGGTCAACAAGGTCGATGAGGAACAACGCGGTGCGCCCTTCCAGCCCCGAACCGCGCCCATAATGAACCTGCACGACCGAGCATCGGTGCGTGGGCACATAGCTCGGCATCACATCCAAGCGTCCGAACGGGCTATCGGGAGCGGGTTCGTGCACCACCGCAGGCATACCAGGAGAGCAGTATGCCACGCCACGACGCAGAGGCTCGCCCCAAGCTGGGTCTTGAGTCAAAATGCTAACCGCATCCTGATACTCCACTTCCGAGAAGTAGAGCGGTTGCTCTTTGCAGGGGGTAATCTCTACCCACTTGGCGGTGGGGAAGTGGGCGGTGACTTCGTAGCCGATGTTGTTGGTGTAGTCGTAGATGGTCAGCACCGCACGGTCTGGGTAGGGCACTGTGCCTGGCTCCTTACTCGATGGATACAAGAAGTTCGCAAACAGCACATTATAGCGCACTTTCTCTAAAAATCGCAGATGGGGATGCTGTGCCAATCGGCGTCCAAACTCCAACGCTTCACGCTCGGTAATCACAAAAAACACACCCGAACGAATCGAACTGCCCTTGATCGGAACCGCTTGATGAACCGAGCGGATAATCGGTAGCCCTAAAGGATTATCTGCCTGCAACGATCGTACTGCTTCAAGTATCTTATGCATAAGTTCCTCCGTTGTCCTACAAGTGTTATACCTCATCTGCAGGGATAACCCTGCAGATGAGGCTGAATTAGGGTTGCGTGCGAACGGTGATAATCGCACTGCGTTGAGAAGCGTTGCCCGAACCGTCGATTGCCCGCACATAGTAGCGGTACTCGGTGTCGGGGTGCAGGGTCGGGTCGGTGAACTGCGTCTCCGCACCGAAGGTATTGCCGACCTTGCGAAATCGGTTCTCGAACGGGTCGCGTCGCCATATCTCGTAGAAGAGCACGCGGTCGTCGTCGGTTGACGCGCTCCAGTTCAGCTCGACTTTGGTGAACGAGGTGGCGAACGCGCTCAAGTTCTGGGGTTGGCTGGGCGCACGGGTATCGGGCGGATAGACCACCGAAGCAAGCGCAATCGGGGGCGCCTTGTCGGTCGCCAACCAGGCGTTGTACAGCAGTTGACCCCAGTTGTCGGTAGTGTTGGCATCGCGCAGGAACTCCACATACTCGCGCGTCATCGCCTGGAAGTAGAGCGTGGCGCGAATTTTCGCCGTGCCAGGTGGGGGGGCGTAGGCGGTGTCGTCCCAGAACTGACCATCCCGATAGGTGTAGTTCACTGGCGCGATGTTGAACTGCTGGAAGCGCGCGTTTCGGAACCCACGCGGAGGGATACGATTATCGAACTGCACCGTGTCCGCCAGAATCATATGGAAGGTCGGTGTCGTGCCCTGAGCGAGTTTGACTTTGTAGACTTTGGTGTCGTCCTCGTTGAGGGTGGCGGTATCGAAATCGTATCTGCCTGCCTCACCAATCTTGCGCCCCTTTGCGTCGAAGAACTCCACATGGAGCCACGCTCGGCGCGATTCGGGGTCGCCACTGGGGAACTTGTGCCCTGTGAGGTTCGACACGCGGAAGACAATCGGACTCCCGCGCTTCGGCACTTGCACAACACTGAGCTTGGCGGACTTGCGGAGCATCTCGATGTTGCGGTTGCGCCCTGCAATCAGTGCATCCAGTTCGCGCTCGCTGTAGTCCCAGAACATCGGCAGGATTTGAGGCACCCAGTAGTTGCCCCCTGCGAAGCTATGTTGGGCAAGGTCGGGGTAGACAGGCGTAAAGTCGAACTGTGTGGCGCGCCCCTCGATGCGTGGCATATGGCACGATTGGCAGGTAATCCCGCGGGTTGCATAGTCACTCAGCTTCCACTCGCTGTAGATTCGGTCAATTGGGAAATACTCGTGAGGGGCTTGTACGCGCGGATCTTGCGCCAGGATGGGGTTGCTCACATCGTGACACACCCCACAGAAACTGCTCGACTTATGGAACTCGGAGTATTGCCACTCGTGGTTGGCGAACGAGTCTTGGCGCGGACCGCGCTTGGCAGAGTCGGGGCTAATCACGAACATCCCGTTGCCGATGCCCGGCACTGGATGGTCTGAAAGCGACTGTCCCTCCTCGCTGAGCGGGTCGACCATTCGGTGGCAGTGGTCGCACTGGATGCCGTTTAGGTCTTCAAACTCGAAGTTTTCGCCTGTGTAGGGCACGGAGCGCCCTTCCAGCCATGCACCCGGCGAATGGCACCGCCAGCAGAACTGCCCGACTCCAGGCGCATCTTGCTCGGCAATCGTCAGCGCAGCGCGGAACACAGGGTCGCGCGCCGACTGCGCCATCATATTGCCAATCCAGTTGAAGTAGATGTCTTGGCGCGCTGTGAAGTAGGGGTCGGGACCTTCGCCCGTATCGGGATTGTAGGCATATTCGCTGTTTCCATGACAATAAGAACACAGTTCGTTGGATTGGAAGGCATACCCGTTGGGATTCGGTTGGGAACCCGGAAGATAAAAACCGTTTCCACCCCCTGCCATCCCCATCAGCGCCACTGCTGGGAGCAGGTAGAAGCCTACCAAGCCGGTTCGTCTCCATTTCTTCATTGGTGTACACCCACTCTATTATAGCCCATTTTCAGGTGAATCGGTACAATTCCTGCCGATGGCGCAGGAATTTGCGACGGAGGGGCTGGTACTGAGGCGGTGGCTTTCGGGCGAATCGGACAAGGTGGTGTCGGTGTTGACCCCCGGCCGCGGCAAACTGCACCTGCGCGTGCGAGGCACCCAGAAAGCGAAAACGCGTATGGGGATGCTTTCGGAACCGCTCACTCAGATTCGGTTCCGCGTGATAGAGGGCAAAAACCAACGCCTGCTGGTTCAGCCTCAGTTAGTGCGCTCATTCATTCGCGTTCGTGGGGATTTGGAACGGCTTAGCGGAGCGCTGGCGCTGGGGGAACTGGTCGACCGCTGGCTCGCGGAGGAGCAACCCGAACCCGATGCTTACACGACGGTCATCAACGCCCTGAACGCTTTGGAAGGGGGCGCAAGCCTCCAAAGCGTTATTGGCTGGACGCTTTGGCGATTGCTCACGATTTTGGGCTACTGCCCCGACCTGAGCCAGTGTTCTGTCTGTGCGATGCCCCTTGATCAAAACGACACCTTGTGGCTGAGCCTGAGCGGGGATGGGCAGGTGCGGTGTGCGCGCTGTGGGGGCAAACGCAACGGCTGGGTCGCCCTCACGAATCGACAGTACCAGAGGCTGTGCCAGTGGCTCGAATCGGAACTGCCCCCACCGTCCGAGGCAGGGGCAGAGAGCGAGGAAGAAGCAGAACACCTGGCGCGGTTGGGAATTCGCTATGCCGAGTCGGTCTTGGACGATTCGGTAGGCTGGCTCGATTTCTGGGCGCGCCTGAGTGCCCTGCGTGAGAACGGATAGAGCAGTCCCAGCCCACCTGTCAGCACCAAGAGGCTGGTCGGTTCGGGAATGGGTTCAAAGTCGTCCCCTCCGCCGAACCGCACGCCTCCCAACAAAAGCAGCGGCAGGAATGGTCCCAAGTTTGTACGGGCGATGGTCTCAATCGGCTCAGGGATTGGCTCTGTGGGCATTGCCTCAACAACGGGGGGCTCCACTTCAGGTGTGATGACATCGGGCGGGAACACATCCGCTGCGACGACCTCCTCAATCGGCACTTCCACCAGCTCCACAAGGGGCACTTGCGGGCGCGTCGCCACTTCTGCCATCACAGGTTCGGGGTTGGCAACCGAGATAACGGCTTCGTTCACAGTGGGCACGGTGTCAGGAGGCAAGCTCACCACAGGGGTCAGGGGGTTGCCACAGTCTGCCTTCAGCACGGGCTTATTGTCTCGGCGGTTGACAAAAACGGGCGTGCCCTTCGGCAGGGTCTTGCGCACAACCATCAGTTGATTGTTCGGGGGAGCATAGTACACATTAAACTGCTGGTCGCGTTCCAGTCGGGAAAGGCGCAGGTTCTGTTCGAAAAAGTCGGCTAACTCCCAAGCGTTGCGTCCGAAGTGGCGCGCGTAGCGCTGGGCGACAATCGGCTCAGAGCGTATCTGGTCTGCCAGCTCCTTCGCGGAAGAGACAGGGCGAATCAGATAGGCGTTGCGTGGCACAGTCAACACTGTCTCCGCTTGCACCAGTGCCCAGAACATAGCCCCAAGCCCGAATACCGTAAGCGTTCGTATCAAATGCATCACACTCCTCCTCTCGATTTGTTCCATTTTGCGGGGGCGAAACCGCAATCAGAACCTATTCCTTCGACGGCAGTATTGTCATTCATGTTCCCCCTATTATACCGCACTTTTGCGGTTTTTTTACCGCCTCTTCCAAACTTCAATTTTGGGGCAGATATAGAGCATATCATGAGGGAAGTGTTTGCTTCGTCCGAGTGGTGGCTCGTTCTCGAACTGCTGGATGCGCTCATAATCACGCTCCATCCACTTTCGGAATCGCAGGTAAGCATGGTTTCGGGTGCGTGCTACATCACGCCACTCGAATTCGCTCAGCACCAGATAGTCGGGTTTTTCTCGGTAGAGGGCGTCGGCGTCCCACTCGGGCGGGGCAAGGCTAATCAGCCGAAGCGGGGTCTTTGCCTCTTGCATCTTCTGAAGGCGGTCTTGCCAGCGTAGTTCGCCCGTCTCAGGGAAGAGCGGTGGGGTGTAGAACCACGGCACGGTCGCAAAACCGATACTTGCACCCGTCGGTAGGTTTTCACGCATCCACGCCAGCGCTTGGTCGCGCGCATCAGAGCGCACCATACAAAGCGTGTAGCTCACCGAGTAGAGCAGCTGGCTCATCAACACCAGAAGTAGCGGCAGGAGACCGATAAGCCTGTTCACCTTCTGCATCGTGGGTGATAGAAGTATTGCCCTCATCTTCTGCTCCTCTCCCGATTCAGCCCCCACCCCCTGCCCCTCTCCTTCTGTAGCACGGGCGTCTCGCCCGTGTCCTTCTCCTTCAGCCCTCACCCCCTGCCCTTCTCCTTCTGTAGCACGGGCGTCTCGCCCGTGTCCTTCTCCTTCAACCCTCACCCCCTGCCCCTCTCCCACAAGGAGAGGGGAGAGCGAAGAGGTCGTGACATACCTCCAGTATAAGCCCACCCCCAACGCCAACATCGGGAACAGGGGCAGCGTGTAGCGCATAAAACGCACTTCAGCAGACCCAATCAGCAGGTAGTAGGCAAGGCTGAAAGCGACAACTCCCCATAAGGAACGATACCGCCATCCTTGAAATGCCCAGCCTGCAAGACCGAATAGTACCCCTATGAAAGTGAACCCCGTTGTGAGGTTGGGCACAAGATGATACCACCAGCCCGGTCCTGTGTTCGTGAAAATCTCGCCGTGACCCTGTTGCACATGGCGCACTTCGTAGCTAAAATCGCGCCAGAACTTCTCGGAGTCCCAAAGCGCGCCCGGACACACCAACAGGAACACCCCAACCGAGACACCGACTGTGGCGAGGATGCCTTGCAAAGTGGGGAGTAGGGAGTAGGGAGTGGGGAATAGGAAGGGACGAGTCTTGTCGCTCTTCCTTCTGCCTACTACCGACTGCCCACTGCGTTCACCACTGCCCACTGCCCACTGCCCACTGCCCTTAGCAACCCGCACCCCCCATCCCACCATCAGCGCCAGCGCGACCAGCCCTGCGTTGTATTTACAGCCCGCTGCGCATCCTGCCCAGACCGCGCCCCAAATCAGCGTGCGCCACGGTCGCTCGGAATGCAGGAGTGCTACCGACTGATAGAGCGTCAACGCCACGAAAAAGGTGGTGGGTACATCGACTGTCTGGAAGCGTGAGTGAACCACAAACGCGGGCGCAAGCGCAATCGCCAGTCCCGCTATCAAGCCTGCGCGCTCATCGACGAGGGCACGACGCGCCGTCTGCGCCACCGCGACCGCCGTGCCCGCCCCGAACAGTGCCACCAGCACGCGTGCCCAGAAGTGCAGGCTCGCTCGCAGTTGCGCTATCTCCATCGCAGTTGGCGACTCGGAAAGCGTCGGAATCACTCCGACCGTCGTGAGCCAGTGAAGCCAAACACTCCACAAATAGAGCGGGAGACTGCCGTAGTTATAGAAGCCCGGAAGCCATTCGCCTGCGTAGGGGTTCAGCACGAAGTAGCTCGCAATCAGGATAATCCACTCGTCGGGGTGATAGCTGAAGGAGTGGTCTTCGTTGGGCAGTCCCCAGCGAATGCCCCACAATCGGAACAGGAAGGCAAGCAGGAACAGTCCCGCCATCAGCAACAGGTTGCGCTTGGCAGTGGGGGTGAGTTCGAGTCGTGTGCTCTTGGGTTCGGTTCGGCTGGCAGTGCGCTTAGACGATTTCACCCAACACGCCCTCCCCGTTGAGGTCGGTGATACGCACCTGAACCAACTGTCCCACAAGGCTCGGCGAGCCAGCAAACTCCACCTGCAGGTAGTGGTCGCTGGTGCCCATCATCAGTCCGCTGAGTTTGGAGCGGGTCTCCACCAGTACGCGCTCGATGCGCCCGATAAAGCGCGCGTTGTATCGCCGAGCGCACTCCTTCGCCAGTGCTTGAAGCCGTTGAATGCGTTCGGTCTTCACGGCGTCGGGCACATGGTCGTCCATCGCTTCGGCAGGGGTGTCGGGGCGGGGCGAATAGCGGAACAGGTGCGCCCGACAGAACTGCACCTCCTCCACCACTTTGCAGGTGTTCAGGAACGCCTCTTCGTCCTCGCCCGGAAAGCCGACCATGATGTCGGTGCTAATTGCGATATCGGGGATGCGCGTGCGCAGGCGTCGGCACAGGTCTAAGTAAAACGCTTGGTCATACGGGCGATTCATCGCTTTCAGCACGCCCGTATCGCCACTCTGCAAGGGGATATGCAGGTGGTGGCACATCTTGGGATGCTCGGCGATAAGCTCAATAAGCGAGTCCTGTATCAGTGTCGGCTCGATAGAGCTGATTCGGATGCGTTCCAGTCCTTCAATCTCGGCGAGCATGGCGCACAACCCTGCAAGGTCGGGTCCTTCACTCCCTGAGTGGGGACCGTAGTCGCCGATCAGCACGCCCGTCAGCACGATCTCGCGGTAGCCGTCCGCCACCATTGCCCGCGCCTCGTCTAGCACTTCACGATAGGGAATACTGCGCAGGACAGGGCGCGTGAACGGGATGGAGCAGAACGAACAGAACACATTACAGCCGTCCTGCACCTTGAGTACCGCTCGGCTTCTTCGCTTGATGGGCTGGGGGCTGGCAGACCGCTCGCGTTCCAAGCGTTCTTTCAAGTGGGGGAAATGCTCTAGCAGATACTCCACCGTGCGCAGTTTATCGGGGTTCGGCACGACGAGGTGCGCCTCTTCCAAACGCTCCCCACGCCGAATGGTGAACTGCGCGTAGCATCCCGTCATGACCACAATCGCGTTGGGGTTTTGTCGGCTGGCGCGTCGGACAGTCTGGCGCGATTTCGCCTCCGCCGATTGAGTCACCGAGCAAGTGTTGATGACATACACATCGGCGGGCGACTCGAAGGGCACAATCTCGAAGCCCTGCGCCTCGAAACTCTCCAGAATCTTCTGGGTTTCGTACTGGTTGACCTTACACCCCAGCGTGGTGAACGCAGCGGTCGGCATAGCAGGCGAATTGTACCTGAGGCGTGAGGATGTTCACAAAAAGAGTGGCTTGGGCATCTTGCCCGACTAGGGGCAGTGGGCAGTGGGGAAATAGGGGCAGGATGCCCGTGCTACAAATTGATTTTGCAAGTACTCTCCATAGAAGCTAAGACTTTTTCTTTCTCCCGACAAATTGAGCATATATGATGGCAAACAGGCTTCCAAGGACACCACCCAAAACGACCAGAGCCATTATCAGCCCAACTGTATTACTTATGAGAGATTGCTCAGTAAGCCAGTCGTGTATCACTGTCAGCCCTAAACACAAGTAAAGACCAAGTACAGACAAGTTGACGAAGAAATCCTTGCTTTCTCGTAATCTCCTTCCGTTCTTAACATCCCTAATAGTGTCTTTTATGAAAAGAAAACACCAAACAGAGCCGAGACCAAGCACTATCAAGTGGATGAGAAGCCTTTCACTCGGTGATAATAGAAGACCATCATCAACCATTTGCTACCCCTGAAATCTGTCCTACTATTCTACATCAAATAGGTCGCGCACTTTACAGCGAAAATCGGGCAGGAGGTCGCCCCCCGTAAGTTCGTCATCGGCGGTGAGCGTCTGCACTTCAAACGGCGCGGTGAACACCTTCACGGTCTGCGTTTCAGGAAACAGGAGCCAGACCTGCTTCGCTCCCGATTCGAAATATTCGCCCACTTTGTGGAGCAGTTCAGAATGAAGTTCGCTAGGTGAGACAATCTCCACTGCGAGGTCGGGCGCGCCGTCTGCGAAGCCCTTAACAGGCTTGCCTTCGGGCAAGCGTTCCTTGAGCATGAATGCCACATCGGGGCTACGAACATTCCCATTCACCATTCGAAACCCTGCTTGAGAGCCTGCTACATAGCCCTTCCGGCTGGAAGGACACTCCAGCATTTTCGCTCCCAGCTTCATACCAATAACATCGTGTTCGAATCCAGCTGGCACTTCCTTTGCCTCCCCACATACGAGTTCGTACTTGCGCCCATCGTCAGGTAGGCGCATAAACTCCTCCTCCGTGAGCCGACGCTTTTTGCGACTGCGCTTCTCTACAAGCAATTGTGCCATCGTTCTCTCTCCCAAGTGTCCCTACGCGCATCAGAGCCGCTTCAGGAAGGGTTCGATCTGCTCTTGAGGGATGAGGCGGAAGCGGTTCTCGCGCAGGGTCTCGCGCTCCAAAACGCCGATTTCGACCGTTGCATCGCCCAACTCATCGCGCAGGGCGTCGCGGGCGGTCTGCTCGGAAACCTCTTCGGTCTCTTCCTGTGTTGCGCTGTAGCGTGCGATGCCCCACGCAGTGAGGGCTATCGGGATTGCGCTCTCGAAGGTTGGCACTTTGGTCAGGTGTTGCTCCAGGTAGTCCAGCGCCATCTCTTCGGCGACCGCATTGCCCGCCAGCATCGCATAACGGTTGTTCTGCAGGAACTCGCCGTCGTAGTTTAGGGTGAAGAACAGGTCTTGTTCGGGGGTGTTGCCCAGCTCCGCGAACAGCCCCCGAAAGACGAACGGCGCGGTGAACGGGTCGCCATACGCCTTTTTGAGGGCAGGGCTGAGCGCAAAACCGACCACGCGCTGAATCGTCACATCGTCGGGACTGCGGATGAAGCCCTCCTGATGTGTGAAGTCGACCGCAGCGATTCGCATCGTCTCCACATCGGACTGGTTGCCAATCCCTGCGAAGATGAGGCGGTCATAGATTTCGAACACCTTGCGCCCGCGCCGACGCACGCTCACTAACATCACACCATTATCATAGCTGATGCCGACCACCGGGCTACCCGCCTGCAATCGGCTCCGAATGTACTGCGCCCGCTGTTGGAGATTCTCCTGAAAGTCGTAAGGTGTGAGCATTATCCGTTCCTCCCACGAATTGATTGCACAATCTCGCGCAGGGTCTCTTCAGGCACGGTGAAGACCCCCTCGCGTGTGGCGTAGCGCGCCGTCGGCAGAATCTTATCCACCCCGCCCGTCGCCGAGTCGAGGTCGGACGCAATATCCAGCATCAGAATCGCATCGCGCAGGACTTCGTCCAGCGGTCGCTGGCTGAACGGACCGCGTGTGCGTGTGATATAGTCAAAAATCCCCCGAATACGCTCCGAACCAGAGCCAGCCGAGCCGTACTCTTGGGTCTCGAAGCGGGCGCCACTCACATCATAGAAGAAGATTCGTCCCGAATCGGTGTTGGGGTCGTAGGCACTGAGGATGGGGATGAACAGCCCGATTCCGCCCAGTGCATTCGGCAGGTTCGCGGAGAGCGCACGGCTCACTTCTTGGAGTTTGCCGTCCAAGCTCATCGGCTGGAGTTGGTTGCGGGCGTAGTATTTGAAGGCGTGGCGTAGGTAGCGCACCACCTCCATCGCGCGCCCGTAGGCTCCCGCAATCGCAATCAGGGTATGGTCGTCCAGCGGGATAATCTTGTCGGCGCGGTCATACATAATCATATTGGCGGCGGTGGCGCGTCGGTCGCCCACATTCAGCACGCCCCCTTGAAACTTGAGTGCAATCACGGTCGTGCCGTGCACTTCGATTGCTTCGGGCGTGTGGGGGGTTGCGGTCGCAGGCGCAGACGCGAACAGGGGCAGTTCGACGCCCGTGCGCGCCTGATACGCCTGCAGGAGCTGGAAAAAGTCACCTGCAGTCGTCGTCGGGTTCATCTTACTCACCACTGCGTTGTCGATAGCGTCGTGCCTGGTCGGGGTCGATGCGCTTCATCCGCTTGAGCAGTTCGTTGGTGTCGGGACGCTTCACATCGGGCTTGCTGGGACCGTCTCCATCCCCGCCAGGACGGGTGATGGGGTCTTGAGGTATCGGGCGACGCAGTCGCTCTTCTGCTTGCCACATCATTGGGTTGCCTCCTGTATCAGTTTGACGAAGGTCGTCAGGTCGTGTGCCTCCGTCAGACGCAGGCACAAGTTGCGTAAATCGTTTTCTACCAGTCGGCTCAGGTCCAGGCGCACGGTCTGGTCATCGTTGCGCAGGGTGATGCGCTCCCAGTTAAGCGTTTCCACATGCGGTGCGAAGCGTTGCACACACAGCCCCCGAATGCACGCCCTTGTATCAGTGGGTGGCTGTTCCATCGCAACCGCAATCGCATTCTCGCTGACCAGAGTCTGCATCTGTCCTTGCTCGACCAGTGCGTAGTAGAGACCCTCTGCAGGGTCTATCATATGATACGCTAAATCGAGGGCTTGTATCACAGGGTCATCCCACGAAAGCCCCTCCGATTCCACATAAAGGCTCAGTAGTTGGCGTTTGGCGACCCAGTCGAGGCGGTCGGCGAGCGGTTCGGGGTCGGTCTCCAGCATGTCCAGCACCATCTGCCACTCGTTCAGGAGCCAGTCGGTCTCGGTGTCGCGCCCTGCGAACCGCTTCTGGGCTTCTGCGAGGTAGTGGCGTTGGACATCAAGCGCGCTGATGACCCCCGAATCGGTCTCCACGAGCCATTTGCCGTCGGGTTCGCGGGAGAGGGCTTGGGCGGTGCGCACAGGGTCTTTGATAATCATCGTGCCGTGCCAACCGTCTTCGAGCAAATCCAGCACCAGCACCGTCGTGCCGACTTTGAGAGCGGTGGCGTATTCGCTCATATTCGCGTCGCCACAAATTACATGGAGCCGTCGGTAGTGGCGCATCTTGGCGTGGGGTTCGTCGCGCGTGTTGAAAATCGGGCGACGATAGAGCGTCTCCACATTCATGATGTCCATATAAAAGTCAGCGCGCTGAGAAATCTGATAAGGCACACGCGGAATCGGGTTCACCTCCACACCTGCTTTGCCCGCCCCCGCATACAGAAGGCGCGTGGTCAGGAACGGCACCATCGTCATCGCCAGCGTATCGAACGGGATTTCGCGCCTGAGCAGATAGCTCTCGTGGCATCCATAGCTACTGCCGTGCAGGTCGGTGTTGTTTTTGTAGAGGCGGACGGTGTAGTTCGTGCGCTTGGCGAACGCTTCGGCGCAGGCTTGCACGATGCGCTCCCCTGCCTTGTCGTGCGCAATCAAGTCCAGCAGACGTCGGCATTCGGGCGTGGCGTATTCGGGGTGGGCGTGGTCGTTGTAGAGCCGTGCGCCATTGGAAAGCACATGGTCGCTTCGCACCTCGCGCTCGGACATCGAGACGGGGTTTTCACGCTCGATTTGGGCGTCGTTGGGGTCGACAGCGAGTTGGTCGACACGGAACCCGCGCATATCGCGTCGTGGGTCTTCGAGGCGATAGTCCCAGTGTTTGACGGCGTGGAACGGGCAACTGCGCAGGAGGGCAACTGCATCCATCACCTGGTCTGAGACACTCCGCCCCTCCACATACAGCCCATACTCGGTTTCGATCCCCACGAGGCGATTCACAGGCGTATTATACCCCGATTTTGGGCAGGCTGACTATAGCTCTACGCATTTTCCATAAACCGATTCAGCGCTTCGGGCGAGATAACGATAGTCGTAGTGCCGTTCGCCCTCTCGGTTCTCCATGCCCCCTCTTGCTCTTTGCCAAACAACTCTTCCAGCGCAGGACGAACAAGGTCATAAGCGACATCATCGATGTTACTGATGTTGGGGTCTGTTATCTGCTTTTTGATGTAGTAGATTACCCAGCCCCATCGAATGCGCCCGTTATGCTTTCGCAGCTCGTCCCTGAATTCAGATGATTGGAGTAAGCCCTGAATCGCTTCCCGCCTCAGTCGTTGGTAGTAGTCCTCCCCATTTTCGGGGGTTTGGGCGTCGTCTGACGATGGGGAAGAATCTGCTACAGCGATTGCTCTTAGCGTCCTTGCGAAGGTATCTTGCTCCTGCCCAGAATAGGTCGGGTCGGCACACTGATAGCGCTTCTCGAAGGAGAGCACGCGGATAGGGAGTGGATAGGGCTTGCCTCCTGCACTCGACCAGAACACACAGTGTCCGGGTATCGGTTCGTTGAGCAGTGAACTCAGCAGGTCTTCGCTGTAGTGCGCGTTGGCTTTTTGCACTGCCCTCAAATCCCCAGCCGAGAGCAGGTGGAACACAAACCACACATCACCCTGACTGAGCAGTTCATGCACAATACTTCCGGGCTGTTGCGTAATCATCACCGAGCCGAGGTCATACTTGCGCCCCTCTTTGACCCACTGAACATAAGGTTGGAACGCAGTACTGCTCCCTTCACCCAGCACGCTCTGCGCCTCTTCAAGCACAGCAATCGTCGGAATGGTATTGGCATCGGCTTTCGTGAACTCCTCCTGATTGAGCTCGAAGAGGTAGTTGAGGATGATGCCGGCGAGGATGCGCGCCGTTTCGCCCGAAAAGCGCGAGAGGTCTACAACACAGAGTTTGCCTTCTCGGAGGGCTTTCACCAGCTGGTCAAGCAATCGGCTATGCGGGTCGTGAATCATGCGAATAATCACATGCAAGTTGCTCCGCGCTGCGTTCGCCTCCACATCGCTGGTGGCGCTATCTTCGGTATGCATACCCAGCAGTTCCTTGACTCGCTTGAGGTGGGCATTCATTCCATCTTGGTAGACGAGGTCCACCAGGCGCGTCCAGTTATCTTGCCTTAGACCTTTCAGCTTGCGCACATTTTGCTGTTCTTGGCGTTCGGCGGAAACGGCATTCGAGATCACCATCGAGGCTGGCAATCGGCGAATATCGAGTTTCACTGTGCCCGCCACGAACGAACCGTAGTAGGCAGAAGGGGCTTTGCGGTCAGTAAAGACCACGAGGTGGTTTTTGAGATGAGGCACATCACATAGCCCCGGACGCCCCTTGTCGTCGGGCCAGAAATATTCGCCGTCGCGGTCAAAAATGAGCGTGCCGACAGGTTCCATTCGTCCCCCACGCTTCTGGATGCGGGGCGTCTCACGGTAGAGTTCGGAAAAGAGCAGTTTCACGAGGTTCGATTTGCCGAAGCCTGACTGAGCGAAGACGAAAGTGCGCCGTGCGACAAGGTTCTGCACAGGAAAGCGCACCAACACGGAGGGGGATTGCAACTGCATCCATCGCTCAATCTGCAGGTCGGGGTGGATTTGGGTGTCATCTTGTGCCCAAACGAACTCGCCCATCGCCAGAAACCCTATCGCTGCGCCTGTGGAAGGGTCATCACTGTGTCCCGCAATAGCCCGCAAGACTTCAGGAGTCGGTAACGCCACAGGGCTTCCCACATTCGGCAGACGACGGTGCGAAGGCACAAAGATGAGGTCGTTCTCTCCCTGCTTGCGAAGCACGCCCAGCACACGGATGTTAACCCGAAACTTCAGGTACTGATAGCGCATATCTTCGGGCACAGGGCGCTGTTCTACCACCTGACGCAGGAGGTAGTCTTCGCCCTCAGGGTCAACCAGGCGTCCTTCCGATTCCAACGAGGTGATACGCCCCAAAACCGCCTCGTTCTGGTCAATCAGCTGTACCAGAAGGAACTGACCGTGCATCGGTTGAAACTGATAGTCGGGACGGTAGGGCAAGATAAGGTCTGCGTGGAACTCCATCCCACCTTCGCTGAAACCACGAAAGATACCAATGATGGACTGTGGCGGTATTAGGCTCTTATCGTACACGCTTTGCTCGCCTCCTTCCCATCAGGGATTTGCCCCTCGGTCTGCTGATGAAGCGGAACGAGTGAACTGCGGTCTCTTGTTCGGGCGTGAGCATCTGCCCGATAATGTTGAACACAGTGTCTTGAATTATCTGACCTTCTAAGCCCGAAAGCGTGGCGTGTTCATGCGCTTTCTGTAGGCAGAGCGGGTAAAAAGGCTGAGGAAAGCCTACCTGAGCATCGGCTAAGAGATAGCTGAACACCTCGTCCACCTGCCCCTGCTCCTCGTGGTAAGCCCATACATTCACCGCATAAATCGGGTCATACCGCTGAGGACCGAACTTAGCCAAGTAGAGTGAGCTAATTTTGTTGGGAGACGAAATGGTTTCGGTTAGCTCACCCTCCGACCTGTCGTAGTAAGTCCAGCGATAGACCTGTTCTTCTAGCTTTTGGAACACAGGAAGGTAGCATGCGCCCGGCTGAACCAAGACACCTTCCATCACGAAAGCAAGGTGATAGCGGTCTATGATTTTGCTCCGCTTGGCAACCCCCACAATAAACAGTTTTCGTCGATTTTTGCGTCGGATTTCCTCGACACGGTTGCGGATTCGCTTCCACATCTCGCTGAAGATATCCGCTTCGAAGACTAAACTGCGTAGAAAGCCGTCGCGAACGATGAGCGTGTCACTCGCAAACTCGGTGCGTGTCACATAGTAATAGAGGACTGCCCACTCTGCGAGATCGCGGTAGGCACGCATCCAACCCGTCGGGTACGAGTCAGAAGCCATATCAGGCGAGGGAATAAATCGACTAAGGTGCCACAGGTTCTCGACGCCTAAGTCCTGCATCAGCACCGCAAGCGGTGTGTTGCGTTCAAGATGCATCTGATTGAGGTGTCGAATGTCCATCTGGGGCGCAAGGGCATCGACGAAGAAAGGTTTGCCGTACGAATCAACCACGCGTATGGGAAAGATGAGGAACGGGTCGAACTGGATTCGGTTCTCCCCGCCGTCCATCCCCACGAGGGAGACCGCCGTGATAGAGCGAGGCTGGATCATTCGGACACGCCCCCGCATCGCAGAGACCTCTTCGCGAATCTTGCTAAGCCGTTCCCTATCCGCTTCCGCAATCCGCCGAATCGCCTCTTCAAATGCTGACTGTTGTTCTTCGTCGAACATAGCGGTATAATACCCACTCTCTTAGATGTCAGTACTATTTGAGAGTTGTTGGTCTTCAGTCGCGTGTCAGGAGCCACTCAATCGCCGTCTGAGGTACTATTTTTAGCCGTATGATCGAGCGCTATACCACCCCAGAAATGCGCGACCTCTGGAGCGAAGAGAGCAAGTACCGCACTTGGATGGAGGTCGAGATTGCGGTTTGTGAGGCGTTAGCTGAGTTTGGCTACATTCCCCAAGAGGCAGTGCCCACCATTCTGCAGCGGGCGCGGTTCGATATAGCGCGCATCGCCCAACTGGAGCAAGAGACCCGCCATGATGTGATGGCGTTCGTGCGCAACCTTGCCGAGAACATCGGTGAGGCGGGCAAATGGGTGCATTACGGCATCACCTCCTACGATGTGGTGGACACCGCCCTTGCCCTGCGAATGAAGCGTGCGGTCGGTCTCATTTTAGAAGAGGCCGACGCGCTGATGGCGGTCATTCGCAAGTTGGCGCAGGAACACCTCCACACGCCGATGATAGGGCGCACGCACGGGGTTCACGCCGAGCCAATCACCTTTGGCTTCAAACTGCTGGGGTGGTACGCCGAGATGGCGCGCCACCGTGAGCGTCTCCTGCGCGCCCAAGAAGAGATTGCGGTCGGCAAAGTGTCGGGCGCGGTCGGGATCCACGCCAATGTGGACCCCCGCGTGGAGGAGCGCGTGTGCGAACGGTTAGGGCTAACCCCCGACCCTGCTTCCACTCAGATTGTGGCGCGCGACCGCCACGCCAGCCTGCTCGCTCAACTGACGGTGCTGGCGGGCAGTCTGGAGAAGTTCGCCACCGAAATCCGCAACCTCCAGCGCACCGAGATTCTGGAGGTACAGGAGGCGTTCGCACAGGGGCAGACTGGCTCGTCGGCGATGCCCCACAAGCGCAACCCGTGGAACTGTGAGACGGTTAGCGGATTGGCGCGTGTGGTGCGAGGGAACGCGCTGGCGATGCTCGAATCGGTCTCCACTTGGCACGAGCGCGACCTAACCAACTCCAGCGTCGAGCGTATCGTGATTCCCGACACACTCACGCTGGTTCACTGGATGACGCGCAAACTGCGCACCATCTTAGAGGGGCTGGTGGTGCTTCCTGAGAATATGAAGCGCAACTTAGAGTTGCTCGGCGGGCTACCCTACAGCGAGCATCTGATGTTGGCGTTGATTCAGAAGGGGCTATCGCGCGAGCATGCCTATAAACTGGTTCAGCGCAACGCCAGCCGCGTGTGGGATGAGCGGATTCCGTTTCTGGAGGCGTTGCTGAGCGATCCGGAGGTGCGCGCCCTGCTGAGCGAGGACGAAATCCGCCAGTGCCTCGACCTGAACCACCACCTGCGCCATCTGAACACAACGGTCGAGCGCGTGTTGGGCGAAGGTGGCTCCCATAATTAGCAAGGTATAACGGTTCAGGAGTTGCAAAAGGACAGCGAGTAACCTTCCTTTCACCAACAGTGAAACGGTATCATCTTAGGCGTGCGTGCCCAACTGAGCGAACTCTGGCAGTACCGCGAACTGCTCTGGACACTGGTGATTCGGGAACTGCGCGTGCGCTATAAAAACTCCGCGCTCGGCTTCTTCTGGTCGCTCCTGAACCCGCTCGTCACCGTGATGGTGATGACGGTGGTGTTCAAATATGTGATGGGCATGCGCATCGCCAACTACTCCGCCTATATCTTGGTCGCCTACTTGCCGTGGACCTACTTCCAGTTCGCTCTGCTCGACTCCAGCCAGACCCTGCTGGTCTATATGCAGGTGATTCGCAAAATCTATTTCCCGCGTGCGCTGTTGCCTTTGGCGACGATGCTGGCGAACCTCATCCATTTCCTGCTGGCGATGGGAGTGCTGTTCCTCTATCTCTACCTCTATGTAGGCACGCCCCTGCAGTGGGGTCTCCTACTTCTACCGATTGTGATTCTGAGCCAGACGCTCTGGGTAACGGGGCTGTCTCTGCTCATCTCGGCGTGGAATGTGTTCTATGAGGATGTGAAGTACCTCGTGAGCGTGGGTTTGCAGTTGCTGTTCTTCCTGACCCCGATTATCTATTTCTCGGAGCAGTTGCGCTACACGACCTTGATTCCTGAAGCGTGGCGCGAGCCGTTCTTCTGGGGCTACCACCTGCTCAATCCGATGGCGACTCTGGCGATGGCATACCGCAAACTCATCTTGCCCCCGATTACCGTTGTCCAAGAGACGCCTGCACTCGCCCATCAAGCCGTGCAGTATCCTGATATGGCACTCCCGCTCTGGCTCGTAGGGATAAACCTCCTGTTGGGACTGGGAGTCGCCACTATCGGACTGCGCTACTTCCGAAAACGCGAATGGGAGTTTGTCGAGCGACCATGAGAGATCGAGAGGAACTTCTTGCTTGGTACAAACTGTGCAGTCTGGACTTTTCAGCGAGCAAGTTGGGCGCACTGTTAGAGGCGTTCGGGGACGCCCAAGCCGTGTTCAAAGCCGACACCGAGTCGCTTCATCAAGTGCCGAACCTGCGCGAGGCGGACATCGTGGCAATCGAACGCCTGCACACCGAATCGGCAAAACTGCCCCGCGCCATAGAGGAAGGCATCGTGCGCCTCATCACTCAAGAGGATGAAGAGTATCCCCCCGCCCTACGCGACGCTCTCGACGACCCGCCCCCAGCGCTGTGGGTTTGGGGCGAGATTGCCGAGCGCGACCGTTTCGCCATCAGCATCGTGGGCACACGCCGACCGACCTCCTATGGCAGAATGGTCGCCGAGCGATTCACGCGCGACCTGTGTGAGGCGGGACTGACAATTGTGAGTGGGGGCGCAGAAGGTATCGACACGATTGCACACCAGACTGCCTTAGAGTGTGGCGGGCGCACGATTGCCATACTCGGTAGCGGGCTGGGACGGCTCTATCCCTCCAGCAACCGTCGACTGTTCGAGCGGATTGCGGAATCGGGGGGCGCGGTGGTGTCGGAATATGGCTATGATGCCCCTCCCGAAGCGTGGCGGTTCCCCAATCGCAACCGCTTGATTGCAGGCTGGGGGCTGGCGACCTTGGTGGTGGAAGCGCCCGAAGCGAGTGGTGCGATGATTACCGCTCGGCAGGCGGGCGAGTTCGGGCGCGAGGTGTTCGCCGTGCCGGGCAGTATCGATAACCCTGCCAGCAAGGGCTGTCATGCGCTCATCAAAGACGGGGCAGGACTGGTGGAGTCTGCCCAAGACATTCTTGACGCCCTGCGCATTCTCAGCGAGCCGAAAGCGCGCGACCAGAGTCTGCCGATGCTCACCGAAGTTCAGGAGAAGCTCCTCAGCGTGTTGAACCTGCAACCCCAGCATTTAGACCAGCTCGCACGGCAGGCAGGAATGCCCATTCACCAAGCGCAGGTCGAGCTGACCACCTTAGAGATGCTCGGCTTGGCGCGCCGAATGCCAGGAGGGACTTTTGTGAGGGTGCTGTAGTTTGAAGTACTCTAACGGCGACTTCACATGCGGACACCTTCCCGCAACGAATTGAGCAACGCTTGCCACTGCTCCTCTGGCATATCAGACCAGAGACCTGCGAAAAGCAGGATGTCTAATCCTTGCTCGTCGGCTTCGGTAGGAATCAGGACGATCACCTCTTGATTCGTCGTTTCAGGGAGCGGTTCCTGTAAGCGAACAATCCCACCTTCTGCGTACCCCTTGACAGCGCGCATTCATCAATCACCTTCGCAAGTATACCCAAGATGCGGATTGCGCACAGTGATTTTTGACCACTCTTGGATAGGCACAGACAGGAACGCCTAGGGCATATCTTGCCAGTTCTAAGACAAGGTACACTCATATCGAGGTGATATAAATGCCCCGTTCAGACGAGTTTGTGCCTATATCGCTGGAGCCAGACCCTGTAATCGAGGAGTACAAGAAACATATCGACATCTCCCTGCTGAGAGAGAACCTCAAGCTCACGCCTGCCGAGCGAATCAACCGCCTGCAGGAACTACTCCAGTTCGCCGAGACGCTGGACGAAGCAGGAAAGCAACTGCGAAAACAACAACGAAAGCGTGATGACTAACTTCAATCGTCTTCTGGAGGTTCTGCACAAGCACGGCGTGGAGTTCATCTTGATTGGCGGAGTGGCAGGACGCGCACTGGGAGCATCACGGCTCACCGACGATATCGACCTCGTCTACCGACGCACGACCGAGAATATGCAGAGGCTGGTCAATGCCCTCGCTCCCTATCAACCGTACCTGCGAGGGGCACCTGAAGGACTGCCCTTCATCTGGGATATCGACACGCTTCGCAAAAGACTGAACTTCACGCTGACCACCCAGTTGGGCAGTATCGACCTGTTCGGTGAGGTGGCGGGCGGGGGCACTTATGAGGAACTCCTGCCTGCTACGATAATCCTGAACATCGCAGGGGTGCCCTGTCGGTGTGTGAACCTCACGAAACTTATCGAACTCAAGCGCGCAGCGGGGCGTCCGCGTGATTTGGAAGCGATTGCTGAGTTGGAAGTACTTCGAGACCTCTATGAGCCAGATGACGAGTAGGTCGGGATGTCTCGCCTACTCCAGCACTCGCTTCAGGGCGCGGGCGAAGGTCTCCTCGTCGCGTGTGCCCGCCCACCAGTAGCGAATGCGTCCCTGCGTGTCAATCAGAATGGTCTGGGGCACACCGTGAATGTGAAACGCATGTTCCACCGCTCGGTTCGCCAACATCTGGGGATAGCGCACCCCGCGCGCCTCGCAGAACCGCATTAACCCCTTCGCACCCTCTGGCTCGTCGTAGGCAATCCCCACCATCTGGATACGCTCGCCATACTTCTCGTGGAGCCGTATTAGCGCGGGCAGTTCTGCCACGCACCCTGCGCACCAGGTGCCCCAAAAGTTAATCAGAATGGGACGCTCAGGGCGGTTCAGCGTAATCTGCGTGCCATCCAGCAACTGCAGGGTCAGGTTCGGGGCAGGCTCGAACCTTTCGGGTTCGTAGGGCTGGGGCTGAAAGATGTCAGGATACCGCTTCTGAGCGGTCTGCCACCAGCTGCGCCACTGCTCAATAGCGCGTAGGCGTTCGGTTTCGGGGGCGGTGTAGCGGGCAAAATAGCGTTCGCCTGTGATGCCCCTCAGCGCGCCCATCGCCGAATGCACGATTTCGGGACTGGGGTCATTGAGCAGGCGGATGAGAGCGGGCACGGCGCGGGGGTCTCGCAGTTCGCCCAGTTTCTGCACTGCCACTTGACGCACATCCCGATCGTGGTCGGCGGTGAGATTGATGAGGAAAGCAAGTGCTTGCTCTTTGGGCAGGTGGTGAGCGAGTTCCGCTGAGCGCACGCGCACCGCCGAGTGATAGTCGCGCAGGGCGTTTTCCTGAATCGTGATCAGGTCGGGCGGGCGTAGTTCTGCCAGAGCGTCCAGCGCACTCACGCGCACTTCTGGAGGCTGGCTCGGCTCTAACATCGGCATTAGGCGCGCTTTCTGCTCGTCGGGCGGAAGCGTCTTAATGCGCTCAATCGCTTCCCGTGCTTCTGCCTCTTTGCGGTGGGCGAGTTCGTGGGCATCGGGTGCCTGCCACATCAGGCGCACTCCTAACGCCACACCTATCGCCACTATCGCCAGCCCGAACCAGACCGCCCTATGTTCCATCACCAACAGTGTACCTGTGGTGTAGGTTTCCTGAGGGCACATCTACTGGGCAAGCGATGTTGAACCCCCAGTTCCTTACCAAGGTGTGGGCACGCGATTCGGGTCGTCAATGACGCGGACCTCCACCAGCACGCCGTTCTCCTGAAACTCGCGCGCCATCGAGTGCGCTTTGCGATGGGGCAGGTTCGTCAGCAGAACCATCGGTACTGTCTCTAAAAGTTTCTTCACATCGGGGCGGTTGAGTGTCAGGAACGACTCTAAATGCTGAATGGCGCGCTCCTCTTTGTGGCGGTCCACTCCCAACAGCACCAGCTCGTAGGCGCGGTTATCCTCCTCCTGTTGAACAGCGGTGGGGGCGTCTTTCGGCAGGGGCATCTGCACATCTTTCGGCAAGGGCATCGAGACTTGCGTGCGTGCGGTCGGCTTTACGGGGAACTCGCGCTGGCACTGCTCGCAGATGACGACCGTCGCCCGCGTGGAGACCTGTTCCGTTGAACCACAGTGCGGACATTTGACCGCTATCACCTCTAAGACACGCCCATTCTCTATTGGCACGCGCTTGAGGCAGTAGTCGCAAGTAAAGTCCGACTGAGGCTGGGCGGTGAACTCGATGGTTTTCTTACAGAAAGGGCACTCGACGGGGTACGATGGGATTTGTCGGGTTTTGTAGTAGCTCCAGCCTGCGTACGCCCACGAGCCGAGCCACGCCAACCCAAACCCCCACGAAAACGAGTAAAGCATCCCGCCATATCGCCAGAACAGAAAGGTCAGCCCTGCGGAGACCAGTCCGATAATGCCATAGATGACTGCCTGCGTATATTCCTTCTCGACGGCTTCCAAACGCTTGATGGGTTCTTCCACGCTCTCGCCTCCTAAAAATAGATTCGCTCTTGAGAAAGCGATTCCTGCTACTTGCGGGGTCTAACTGCTTACTTCCTTTCAGAACTCTATCGAAAAAAAAAATGAGCGACGCTGTCGAAAGGAGGATCAAAGCCCAGCGCCGCTGATATCGTCTTAATTCGCCCTGTGGAACTCCCCTGCTGGGGACTTCCACCCTTAATAGACTCAAAAACACGCCAAAACCGGACAGCCTACGGGTAGAATTTCGGCGATTTCGGGGAAATTCGCACGATGACCATCCTCCAACGCATTTTGGACGATAAGCGAAACGAGGTTTCGGTTCGGAAAGCCCAGAAACCTGAAGCGGAGTTGCGTGCGCAGGTCGGCTCGCTCCCCCCAACGCGTGGGTTCCACGATGCTCTGCGCAGAACTTCGAACCCTATTGCGCTGATTGCCGAAGTGAAGCGCGCCTCGCCCAGTAAGGGAGTCATCCAGCCCAACTTTGACCTGCTCGCCATCGCCCAGCAGTACCAATCGGGTGGGGCGGACGCCCTGAGTATCCTGACCGACGAACCCTACTTTGGTGGGAAACTGGAGTATCTTGCCCAAGTCCGAGCGATTGTGCCCTTACCTATCCTGCGCAAAGATTTTATTATCGACCCCTACCAAATCTATGAGAGCCGAGTGGCAGGCGCAGACGCTATCTTGCTGATTGTGTCCGGCATCCCCAACGCCAGCACCCTGCGCGAATGGCGCGAACTCGCCGAATCGCTCGGTCTGGACGCATTAGTGGAAGTTCACGACGAAGCCGAGCTGGAGATTGCGCTGGAGTCAGGCGCAACGCTCATCGGGGTCAATAACCGCGACCTGCGTACTTTTCACACCACGGTAGAGACCACCTTCCGCCTGCTTTCCCACTTCCCAGAGGGAGTCACCCGTGTGAGCGAAAGCGGGATTGAGACTGCCGAGCAAGTGCGCGCGCTCTGGCAAGCGGGAGTGAACGCCCTGTTGGTGGGAGAAACTCTGATGCGCGCCCAAAGCCCTGCCGAGACGATTCGCGACTGGATGAACGCCTGCCGATGAGGCTCACCCTGCTCCACACGAACGATGTGCATAACCGCTGGAGTGCAGAGCTGGTGGAGCAGCTGCGTCGGCTCAAGGCTCAGCACCACGCGCTCTTGTTGGATGCAGGCGATTGCATACGGGCGGGCAATCTCGGTATTCCACTCGCCCCCGAAAGCGCGTGGGAGAGGATGAGGCAGGCAGGCTACGATGCGATTACGATGGGCAACCGCGAGTTTCATATTACCCCGTTGGGCTTTCAGGCGAAGTTGCGGGGCGCGCCGTGCCCCGTGCTGTGCGCCAACCTGCGCCCCAAGTCGCCCGACACGCCCCTGCCTGTGCAACCTGTTTGGCAGACGGTTCATCAGGGCGTGCGCATGAGCATAATCGGGCTGACCGTGCCGATGGTCACGCCTCGAATGAAGAGTGCGCTCCTGAGTGCCTATCTATTCGACCCGCCCATCGAGGTAGCGAAGCAGTGGGTCGCTAAACTGCGCCCCGAATCAGATTTGCTGATTGCGCTCACCCACATCGGCGCGAAGGCAGACCGCCAGTTAGCCGAAGCGTGCCCTGAGCTGGATGTGATTATCGGGGGGCACTCGCACACTCCGATTATGCCCCCAGAACGCATCGGCAGGGTCTGGCTCACACAGGCTGTGCCGTTCGGCAAGGGGATTGGGGTTCTGCATCTCGGGCGAGAAGGAGAGGGCTGGGAATGTGAGGCAACAGAAGTCTGATTGAGGGTGTTCGCAAAAGTGGCTTGGGCATCCTGCCCATCAAGCACACGGGCGAGACGCCCGTGCTACGCTTGTGTGGCTTGGGCATCTTGCCCATACAGCGCGCAGGCGAGACGCCCGTGCTACGCTTGTGTGGCTTGGGCGCCTCGCCCAAGCAATCACAGGGGCGAGACGCTCCTGCTACGAATCGGGTATCCTTTGGGCAGGAGGTTGATAACGATGTTTAACTTTACCCATTATAACCCAACGAAACTGATTTTCGGCAAAGGCACAATCCCCAAGTTAGCCGAAGAGATACCTGCCGATGCGCGCATTCTGCTCACCTATGGCAAGGGAAGTATCAAGCAAAATGGCGTCTACGACCAAGTGATGCAAGCCCTTCAGGGACGCACCGTGATGGAATATCCTGGTATCGAACCGAACCCCCAATATGACACGCTGATGCCCGCTGTGGAGCTGGCACGGCGCGAGCAGGTGGACTTCCTGCTGGCAGTAGGAGGTGGCTCGGTCGTGGACGGCACGAAGTTCATCGCCGCCGCAATCCCGTTCGAGGGCGACCCGTGGGATATTCTGGCGAAGCGCGCACCCGTTCACAAAGCCGTTCCACTCGGAGTGGTGCTAACCCTGCCTGGCACGGGTTCCGAAATGAATATGTGGGCGGTCATCAGTCGCGAGTCAGAGAAGGCGAAACTGCCGTTCGGCTCACCGCTCGTGTTCCCGCGCTTCTCGATTTTAGACCCCGAAACGACCTACAGCCTGCCGTGGCGCCAGACCGCAAACGGTATCGTGGACGCCTTCACCCATGTGATGGAGCAGTACGCTACCTACCCTGCCGACGCGCCCCTGCAAGACCGAATGGCGGAGGCAATCCTGCTCACGCTGATTGAAGAGGCGCCGAAGGTGCTGGAAAACCCTCAAGACTACTCGGCGCGGGCGAACATTATGTGGTGCGCCACGATGGCGCTGAACGAAATAATCGGTGTGGGCGTGCCCCAAGACTGGTCAACGCACGCGATTGGGCATGAGCTGACCGCCTTGTACGGGATTGACCACGCACGCACCTTAGCGATTGTGTTGCCTGCGATGTTGGAGTACAAGCGCAAACCGAAGCGTGCCAAACTGCTCCAGTATGCCGAGCGCGTCTGGGGCATTCACGAGGGGAATGAGGAGCACCGAATCGACTTGGCTATCCAACGCACGCGTGAGTTTTTCGAGGGGCTGGGCTTGCCCACGCGCCTCTCGGCGTACGGGTTGGGACGCGAGTGCTTTGGTGCTGTGCGTGACCTGTTCGCCAAGCACAATCCCGACCCGATAGGCGAACACGAAGACATCACGCCCGACGATGTGCCCGCCATTCTGGAGCGAAGCCTCTAAACTCACAAGCCCCAGCCACATAGGCTGGGGCTGACTCTCTCAGCGGGTAAAATCGGCACATGGTGCGCGTCTTGCAGGGCGATTGCTTAAAACGGCTGTCCGAGCTGGAGAGGGAAGGGATGTCCTTCAGCCTCACATTCCTCGACCCGCCCTTCAATCAGGGGAAACAGAGTTCGTTCTAAGGGTCTTGCGCGAAACGGGCTGGACCTTGCAAAACTTGATTATCTGGACGAAGAAGACCTCAGCGGTGCCAGGACAGAGGCGGTTTGGAAAGCAGTACCAAATTATCGCCTTCGCCACGAAAGGTTCGTCACCCCGTGTGTTCCATCGCCTGCGAATCGATTTACCCCCTGCGCCCTATCATAAACTTCCGCGAGAGAACGGTGTCTACCTGACTGACTGCTGGGACGACATCCGCGAGTTAACTTCGGGATACTTCGCAGGAGACGAGGCACTCAGAACTCCTCACGGTGAGCGTGTTCACAAGCAACAGGCACCTGTTGCGCTCTTATTGCGCATCTTGCTTTCGTCGACGAATCCTGATGATTGGGTGTTAGACCCTTTTGCAGGAACCGGTACGACAGCAGTAGTTGCGGAACAGCTGGGGCGTTCGTGTGTCGCCATCGAAATAGACCCTGCCTATGTTGCACTGATTCATCAGCGATTGCAAGACCGACGCCCAGCCGACTCCGTGATGAAGTGGTACCCCTACTATCGTCATACGCCGAACTTGGAGGCAATCTGGGACATTCAAGAAACCACCCAGTGGCTCAATCAGGAACAGATGGCATTCAGGATGTCTCGATTGTGAACCCCGAGTCCCTCTCAATTCGTGATAAGACATGCCGATTCGGGTACATAAATCATAAACGGAATGGAACTTTTGTGTTATTACAGTATCATATGAAGAAAGGTGTGGTGTAAGTTGGGCGCAGGCAAGGAGTCTGAGACCCCTCGCCTGCGAATAGGGTTTGCAGGATTCTTAATCACTCACCTTCAGCACGCTGAGGAACGCCTCTTGAGGCACCTCCACCGCACCCACCTGCTTCATCCGCTTCTTACCCTCTTTCTGGCGTTCCAGTAGTTTGCGCTTGCGGGTGATGTCGCCTCCGTAGCACTTGGCAATCACATTTTTGCGGAACGGCTTCACCGTCTCGGAGGCAATCACGCGCGAGCCAATCGCCGCCTGAATGCGCACCTCGAACTGCTGGCGTGGTACCACCTCTTTCAGTCGCTCCACCAGCGAGCGGGCGCGCGGGTAAGCGCGGTCGCGCGGGGCGATGAAACTCAGCGCATCCACTGGGTCGCCGTTGATAAGGATGTCCAACTTGACCATATCGGCTTCGCGATAGCCTGCAGGCTCATAGTCGAACGAGGCATACCCACGCGTGCGGGTCTTGAGCTGGTCGTAGAAGTCGAGCAGGATTTCGCTCAGGGGCAGTTTGTAGTAGAGGATGACGCGCTGGGGCGTGGGATACTCCATTCGGACGAACTCGCCACGCCTGCCCATACAGAGTTCCATCACCGCGCCCACATACTCCTTCGGCACCATCACGGTGGCGTTCACAATCGGCTCTTCGACCTTCTCAATCACGCCTGCGTTGGGCCAGTGAATCGGATTGTCGATTTCGCGCAGAGTGCCGTCTTCTAAGTGGACGCGATAGACCACACTGGGCGCAGTGGCAATCAGCTCCAGCCCGAACTCGCGCTCCAGACGCTCCTGCACAATCTCCATATGCAGTAGCCCTAAGAATCCACAGCGGAAGCCGAAGCCGAGCGCGGCGCTGTTTTCGGGTTCGTAGGTGATTGCTGCGTCGTTCAGGCTCAGTTTCTCGAGGGCGTCGCGCAGGTCGCCATACTTGTCGCCTTCTACGGGATACAATCCGCAGAAGACCATCGGCTTCACCTTTCGGAAACCAGGCAGAGGTTCGCTGGCGGGGCGGTGCGCGTTCGTAATCGTGTCGCCCACCTGAGCGTCCTTGACCGACTTGATTGCCGCCGTGATGTAGCCCACCTCGCCCGTGTTCAGGCAGTCGGCAGGTTGGAGTCGTGGCGTGAAATAGCCCACCTGAGCGACCTCGAAATCCTTGCCTGTGGACATGAAGCGGATTTTGTCGCCCGGTTTCACGCTCCCGTCGACCACTCGCACATAGGCGACGACGCCCACATAGGGGTCGTAGTGTGAGTCGTAGACGAGAGCGCGCAGGGGGGCGTTCGGGTCACCACTCGGTGGGGGAATGCGATGTACTACCGCTTCCAGAATCTCCTCGATGCCGATTCCCTCTTTTGCGCTGGCGAGGATAACTTCGTCGGGGTCAATCAGCAGGGCGTGTTCCATCTCCTCTTTCACGCGCTCCGGCTCGGCAGAGGGGAGGTCGATTTTGTTCATCACGGGGATAATCGCCAACCCTTGATTGTAGGCGAGGTTCGTGTTGGCAATCGTTTGCGCTTCGACGCCTTGCGCTGCGTCCACCACCAACAGCGCGCCCTCACACGCCGCAAGGCTCCGAGAGACCTCGTAGGTGAAGTCCACATGCCCTGGCGTGTCGATGAGGTTCAGCTGATAGGTGTTGCCATCCTTTGCGGTGTAGCTCAGGCGCACAGCGGTCATTTTAATCGTGATACCGCGCTCGCGCTCCAGGTCCATCGTGTCGAGAACCTGTTCCACATTTGCCCCCCGCTGAATGGCACCCGTTGCTTCGAGCAGTCGATCGGCTAAGGTGGACTTGCCGTGATCGACATGCGCAATAATACAGAAGTTTCGGATAGCCTTCTGGTTCATATTGTCAAAATTCTACCCGATGGGGTGGCTCAACTGAGGTAGACTCTGCCCTATGAGGCGTGGCTTGTGGCTGGGATTGCTGGCTTTGTTGGTGCAGACGATGGCGATGGCACAACCGAGACTTCGAGGTGAGAATTGGGAGGTCGTCTACCGCGCGGGGCAGGGCGCGGAGTTGAGAGTGGCAGGCGTTCTGTTGGGGCGCGGTTCGTGGCTCCAGTTCGCCGAGCCGGACTGGACGCGGGGCTACTTCTCTTCTTCCAGCCTTGCACCCCGCGTGGAAGCGAGCGAAGACCAGATTGTGCTGATTCACGCTCTGGACGCCCAGTACGGCAGGGCGGTGGAGACCCTGCGCCGAGTGGACGCCCAAACGCTGGAGTGGCAGATCGAGGTGGAATGGCAGAGCGAACTGCCAGCAATCGTGGAATGGTCGGTCGGCATCTGGAATGTGGGGTTGCTGAGTGGGGCAAGCCTAAGCGCTGACCACGCGCTTCCCTACTCGGTGGTGAGCATGGACGCGCCCAGCCTACCGGGCGACCGATTGCATCAAGGACGCCGATTCGGTGTGGACGCCCGCTTCGGCAGGGTTCAGATCGAAGCGTTGGATACGGAGATCATCGTGTTTGATGGGCGTGCGAGTCGCCGAGCGTGGTCGCGCGAGTTTCCTGCGTTCTGGCTTGGCACGACAGGCTACCCTGTGCCCCGGAATCAGACCTTGCGCGCCCGTTATCGGTTCAGAATTGAGCCAAAGCCCTTGCCGACCGAGCATCCGAGTGTGAGCCTGAGTGCGCGCCCCACAAGTGTCGCCGACTTCTGGCGTCCCAGCCCCAGCGAGCCAGTGCTGTTGCCGATACCCAAAGTCATCTGGCGCACCGAGAATACCGAGCCGTTGCGCCTGCCTGCGAATCAGGGGGTGCGAATTGAGTTGGAGAATGAGCAGTACCGCCCCGCTGGTGAGGTGGTTGCACGGGCGTTGGAGCGGTATGGGGTGAGAGCTGAACTTAACCTCACCCCCCCAGCCCCCCTCTCCCGAAGCTTCGGGAGAGGGAGGGAGCCAGACTCCCCTCTCCCACTGGGAGAGGGGCTGGGGGTGAGGGCTGAGACTCCCCTCTCCCACAGCGTGGGAGAGGGGCTGGGGGTGAGGGCTGGTACTCCCCTCTCCCACAGCGTGGGAGAGGGGCTGGGGGTGAGGGCTGGTACTCCCCTCTCCCACAGCGTGGGAGAGGGGCTGGGGGTGAGGGCTGAGACTCCCCTCTCCCACAGCGTGGGAGAGGGGCCGGGGGTGAGGGTTCTCATTCTCGGCGAACCGGAAACCCATCGCCAATACCCCGTACCCGACATTCCCGGAGCCTACTTCCTGAAGGTGGACTCGTCGGGTATTACGATTGTCGGCAGAGGTGTAGAGGGCGCATTCTATGGCGCGCAAACCCTTGCCCAACTGTTTCAGCCCACTGAGGGCGCACTGCTCGTCAACCCCATCCGCATCGTGGACTACCCGACCTTGCACTGGCGGGGTGTGCATCTGTTCGGCAGTACCCAGCCCGATTTCCTGCCCCGACTCATCCAGAATGTGATTGCGCCCGCCAAGTTCAATCATCTCATCATCGAGTGTGGCTATGGGCAGTGGGAGACGATTCGCCCTGCGTGGGTCGACATCTCCGCCCCAAAGCCCATTTTGCGCGAGGCAGTTCAGACAGCGCGCGCCCACCTGCTGGAACCCATCCCGCTCATCCAATCGCTGGGACATATGTATTGGGCGTTCCGCAACAATGCCAATCTCGAACTGGCGGAAGACCCCGAAACGCCGTGGGCAATCTCCCCGCGCCGTCCGCTAACCCGTCCGTTCCTTCAACGACTCTATGACGAGGTGTTCGAGGTGTTCCAGCCACGCCACTTCCATGTGGGGTTAGACGAGGTCGCCCTGCGTGGGCGGTTCCCGTTCCGTCCCGAAAGTCAGGGAGCGACCAAAGCCGAGCTGTTCACCGAGCATGCCGAGTGGCTCCACCAAGAGTTGAAAGGGCGCGGAATCGAGAAAGTGCTGATGTGGGGCGATGCGCTCCTTGCACCCGGCGAGGCGCACGACGGGGGCGCACAAGCCCGTAGCCCCGAAGAGGCACGCTATGTGCGCGAACGGCTCAGCAAGCTGCCTGACCTTGTGATTGCCGACTGGCACTATACCCCTGCTGAACCCGAAGGCTACATCAGCCTGCGAGTGCTTCAAGAGGCAGGCTTCCGAGAGATTATCGCCACCACCTGGTACGACCCGAAAAACATCTATACCTTCGCGCGGGGGGCACAGCTCAGGCGAATCACAGGTCTGCTCCAAAGCACTTGGGCGGGCTATAGCCTGAACGAGAACACCCTGCGCGGGCAGGAGTTCCGCCAGTTCATCGCCTACCTGTTGGCGGGACTGTACGCGTGGGACCCGAACGCACCCGAACCTGACCAACTGCCCTTCGATGTGGAAGCCGTGTTCCACGATTGGTATCGACGCGAACCGATACCGCTTCAGCCTAAAGCAGGCTTCACAGTAGACCTTTCGTCGCTGGCGAACCATACGCTGAGCGATTGGCACTCGGTGTTTCAGCGTGTGCCTGTCGGGAGCGTTTCGATAGGGGGTTATCGATATGCGATTGCGGGCGAACCGAACGCACCCAAAGGTGTGATGATGGCGGGCTACCTTGTGCCAGACAGTGCCGACCGCTACCCACGCCAGATTACGATTCCGATTGAGCGCGCCGTGCAAAACCTCTACCTGCTGGCGACCACCGCCTATCCAGTGGAATCGGGGGTTGAGGTGGCAGACCTGACCATCGAGTACGCCGACGGCACAGAATCCACGATGGCTCTTACCTATGGCGTCCAGCTGCGCGCTTGGAACGATTCGGGCTATGCTTTTGAGGGGCGTCCGCTATGGAGTGGGCGTATCGACACCGGTTGGGCACGCTTGCGCCAAATTCACTGGCAGAACCCCTATCCCGACAAGAGCGTTCGCGCCGTGCGCTTGAACCTTTCCGACCGTACCGCCAGCTTCGTGCTGGTGGGGCTAAGCGGGGATTAGCCCCCTTCCTGAGGCGGACGATAACCGGGCACTGGTTTGCCGATGAATCGCACAATTAACGCAAGCAAGCCTGTGCCTATCAGAAGCGCAAGCCACGCAGGAAGCCCATAAGCGGTGGCGACATCACCCACCAGAAGCGCCACGATACCCACCACCAGCGCATAGGGCAACTGCGTGCGCACATGGTCAATATGGTCTGAACCCGAAAAGATCGAGGAGAGCACCGTCGTGTCCGAAATCGGCGAGCAGTGGTCGCCAAAAGTCGCCCCTGCCAGCACGGAGGAGAGGGTTGTGATGATGAAGAAGGTCTGCTGGTCCGCGCCCAATCCTGCCGAGACACTCACCGCCAGTGGAATCACAAGAGGCATCACGATGCTCATCGTCGCCCACGAACTACCCGTCGAGAAACTAATCACGCCTGCAACAATCGTGGTGAGCGCAGGGAGCCAATAGGGCGAGAGGTTATCACCCAGCATCTGCACGATGTACCCTGCGGTGTTCAGGTCGCTCGTGACGGAGCCGATAGCCCACGCCAAGCCCAGAATAACCATCGCAAGGAACATCGCGCGCATCCCACCGAGCCACGCTTCTAACGCTTCGCGCAGGCTCAGTGTGCGCGTCGCCGTGAGTAACACCACCGCCGCCGCACAGCCCACCACTGAACCCCACAACAGGGCTTTATACGAATCGGCACCGCCCAGCAGAGTGCGCAGGTTCACCGAGTCGTTCGGCTCCAACGCAGTGTAGCCCGTATAAAACAGCCCACCCAGCACCACGCCGATGGTGACGAGCAGGGGCACAACCACCATCCAGACACGCCCGCGCAAATGGTCGGGTGGGATAAGTTCCGCCGACTCATAACTCGCCAGCGGGGAGGCGGTCTCGCTCAGCACCTTGCCAGTGGTTCGGGCGCGCAGTTCGGCACGATACATCGGTCCGAAATCGCGCCTTTGCCAGATGAGCAGGGCGATGAACACCAGCGCAAAAATCGGGTAGAAGCGGTACGGCAGGCTCACCAGAAACGCCCAGTATGGTTCCATCCCGACCCCAGAGGACTTGAAACTCTCGGCAATCAGCGAGACTTCGAAGCCAATCCAAGTGCTAATCAGCGCAAGGTTCGCCACAGGCGCGGAGGTCGAGTCGATAAGATACGCCAACTTCTCACGCGACACACGGAAACGGTCTGCCAGTGGGCGCATGGTGGAGCCTGCAAAGAGCGTGTTGGCGTAATCATCAAAGAAAATCCCCAATCCCATCAGGAAGGTGCTGAACTGCACGCCTTTATCGGAGCGCACGCGTCGGCTGAGCGCACGCACCATCGCGCGCAAGCCTCCCGAACGGCTAATCAGCCCCACCAGCCCCCCAAGCAAAAACGAGAACAGCACGATATGCAGGTGGTCGGTGTCGGCGTAGGCGTTGAGCAGGTAGGTATCTACCACGCGCAGGAACGCACTGAACGGGTCGCCCCCAAACAGCATCCAGCACCCGACCCAAATCCCCGCAAAGAGCGCCAAGATGACCTGACGCAGGGCGAGCGCCAGCACGATTGCTAACAGGGGAGGCAAGAGCGACCAGTAGGCAGGTATCACGCGGAGCGTGCCTTCGCCTTGCTCGTCGCCTGCCTGCCATCGCCACCGATAGATGCCCGCCCGTGCCAAGCGTACTTCGGCTGGAGCGGTGAGTTGCTGAGGGCGCGCTCCATCAGGTGGTTGGAACTCTATCTGGAAGGTTGTACCATCGGGTAGGTCGCTCGTCTCGACTGTGAACGGCACACCCGCCAGTGCCACCTTCGGGAGTTTGACCTCCACTGCCCATCCATAGCCGACGCTCAGCACCAAGAGCCAGAGGCAGAACCATCCCTGTCGCATCGTTTTGAGAGTTAGCGGGGTTGGGGAAAATCCCTGCAGAGTTGTTGGGGCAGTGGGCAGTCGGTAGCACGGGCGTCCCGCCCGTGTGAGCGCAGTAGGCAGTGGGCAGTCGATAGCACGAGCATCTCGCCCGTGAGATTCTTCGCTTCGCTCAGAATGACGAACGGGGAGAGTCGACTCCCTCCCTCTCCCGAAGCGTCGGGAGAGGGAGGGCTGAGGTGGGTGAAGGCTATCAGACCCGTTTACTGATTCTCGGTGCGCATCGGGTCATACCAGTCGCGCACGGGGGGCTGACCTGGAGTCTGACGCCAGGTCTGCTCGAACTTGTGCCACTTAGCGTGCCCGTCCACGAACACATAGTTCGCACCCCCGCTGTGGCGGGTAATCGCCAGCGTGGTGGGGATACCCCTCTGCATATCCCACAAGCGCATATTCATCATCGAGTCGACTACGCGTGGGGGGTTGCCCCAGTACATCGGCATAAAGTGGTCGCCCCGAATGAGCATCCCATTGGCGCTATTACGCTCCGCCAACTCCGCTGACCAGACACACTGAGAGGGGCTGTAGACACTGGCGAGTGTCATCGGGCGGGGCGCCGTTGGATTGCCGTACGGCGGGTGGTAGGGGTCGAAGTAAGCGTTGAGACCATACGAGCTCATACGTGGTTGCTGAGGGTCGTCCCAAGCAGGGCTACTGTCCGACGGACAGCGATGTAGCAGACGCGTCTTCACATAAGGCTGAACCAAGTCAATCCAGCTGGGTGGTGGCGTCGGCATTCCTTGCCACATCATGCGCACACTGGGCGTGGTCTCATCCCAGTCCTGTAGGTACATCTGTACCGCAATCCCCATCTGGCGCGAGTTCGACAAACACTGGGTCTGGCGCGCCTTCTCGCGTGCCTGTGCGAACACAGGGAACAGAATCGCCGCCAAAATGGCGATAATCGCAATCACTACGAGCAGTTCAATCAGTGTAAAGCCTTTGTTTCGCATAGTGTCCTCCTTGAACCGTGTTCGATTGGCAGTACCGACGACGGTACTGTAGCGTCTGTGTTGGGATTCGGCTCAGGGTTGGCTTCGAGCCACCCTACAGCGTTCTCACGGTTCAGAGGACGATGCGAGGTGGGGGACTGCGAGGTACAAGAGCACGCCCAATAGGGCGTTCCTCATATAGGCTCAAAGCAAGGAATGCCAGATTCGGCATAGGAACCCCCTGCAGAGATTGTGCAGGGGTCGCCATCGTGCCAGTGAGCAGGAAGGAGCGTTTCTCGGCTTGGTCGCACTGGCTCTGCGCGAACAGAAGTTTAATCCCGCGCTTGTTCGCACAGCAACACTTCGCCCCGCCCGGACAGACCTTACACCGACACTCCACAGGACACGCAGGGCGTCGGAATGTGGTAGCACGCCATTCCAACAGGTGGGGCACTTGGCTCCATGCAACCAAGAAGACCAAGAACAATGCAAGCCATTGGCGCATGGCTGAATTGACTATACCCGAAATCATCTCCAAAATGCAACCCCTTGAGCCAGTGAAGTGAATGAGTTAAGTCGTTAGGGAGGAGCTGAATGTAGCACAGGCATTCCTGCCTGTGTGCGAAATGGGCAGGATGCCCAAGCCACTTTCTGCGAAATGGGCAAGATGCCCAAGCCACTTTGTGCGAAATGGGCAAGATGCCCAAGCCACTGATTTTCTATGTCCGAGTGTAGAGCTCCCATTTGATGCGCGCCATGAGATAGCTCAGCACCGATTCGGCTCCGCGGTTGAGGTTGCTTCCGAGAGGGGTCAGCCCGTCGTACACCACGCCCGTTTCGGGGTCATAAAGCGCAATCTGGTGGATATTGTCGCCGTGATACCACATCAGGGCACGCTCGGCGAATCGCAGGAACGGCTTGTAAGCGTCGTAAGCTTGCCACGCGTCCAAATAGGCTTCCACCGTCGCGCCCGCACAAACCGGCTGCTGGTCGAACACCGCACGCGATTTGCCCCGAAAATACCAGCCTTCACAACCGATGGGGTTGAAGTAGCCCGTCTCAGCAGTGGTCACTTCGGCGAGGAACTCGAACGCTTCCTTTGCAATCGTCATCCACTGGGGCGTGCGCGTGAGCAGTCCTGCCCTCAGGAGTGCTTGAGGCAGGCGCGGATTATCATAGGTCAAGAACGGCTCGAACCACCGCCAGTCGGGTTCGCGCGTCTCTTGGTAGTGTTCGGCTAAGGCGCGCCCCAGCACCACCAACCGATGATGGTCGTCCTCTTCCATCAACAGGAACGCAATCGTGCGTAGTGGTTCCATTCGAAGCAGGTGGGGTGTTGTACGCTCCAAGACCGCCTCGGCACGCGCTGACCACTCGGTGTTCGGCAGGAGTTTGACCAGCGTGCGCAGTCCCCAGACCGTTCGCCCGAACGAATCGTCGCTCCCGACCTCGTCAATCCAGTTGCCTTCTGCATCACGGAAGTTGTGGAACCGCCCGTTCTCAAGTTGTGCCTGCACGATATACCGCAGGGTGGTCTCAATGAGCCGTTCGGGCAGGGCGGGGTTGTGTAGGTCGAGCCATTCGGGGTTCATCGGCGCAAGGCGATAGAGCCACGCGCCCACAATCAGTCCACGCGCCTGGTCATCGATAGAGAACCCGTGCTCCACCCACGGCTCAGCGTAGCGTGTGTGTTGCCAGATACCGAGCGGGGTGAGCAAGTGGTCTAAGTGGTGCAACCGAACAGGTGGTAGGCTCTTCGGCTTGCGCATAGCAGAGTATTGTACCCGAAGCGTTCCCTAACACGCTCTTAACCCAGTTTGGGGTACACCTATGCTATGTCCAAACGGAAGCATGTGATTGCTCATCGTGGAGCGAGTTTCTACCTGCCAGAGCATACCCTTGAAGCCTACGCTCTGGCGTATGGACAGGGCGCAGACTGGATTGAACCCGACTTGGTGCTGACGCGTGATGGCGTGCCCATCTGCCTGCACGACCTGTGGTTAGAGACCACAACCGATGTTGCAGCGAAGTTCCCCAACCGCGCGCGACCCGATGGACACTTCTACGCTATCGACTTCAGTTTGGAAGAGATTAAACGCCTGCGTGCGTTCGGGCGGGCGAAACCCGAAGAGCGCGCCTCACTCCCATCGTTCGAAGTGCCCACGCTGGAGGAGATGATTCGGCTCGTCCAACATCTCCATCGCCAGCTCAACCGCTCGGTGGGGATCGTGCCTGAGATGAAGTCGCCCTCCTTCCACCGACGCGAGGGCAAACCGATTGAAGAGCCTGTGCTGAAAGTGTTGGACTCAATGGGCTATCGTGGGCGCGACGACTTGGCACTGGTGCAGTGTTTCGAGGAGGACGCGCTGGTGCGCCTGCGTGCGCTGGGTTGTGAACTGCCGTTGGTGTTCCTCTCCAATAACCCGCTCAGCACAGATGATTTAGACCGCATCGCCAAGTTTGCCAACGGGGTCGGTCCGAACCGACGGCTCATCGAGGACAGCGAGGGGCGTCCAGTGAACAACCCGAACTTAGTGCGGGAGTGTCATCGGCGCGGGCTGGCGGTCTACCCCTGGACATTCAAGGCGGAGGAGGCGGTGATGAGGCGGTTCTTCCACCGCTACGGGGTGGATGGCTTGTTCACCGACAATCCCGATTTGGGCGTGCGCGCTCGCGATAGGGCACGGTAGCGCGCCCCACCCTCAGTGGGCTTGAGAGAGGACGGTTGTGGTAGAATCGAAGCGGTTCTACCGATGGTCACTTTCGAGATAGAGGGCGACAAGGTCGTCGAGGTGCCTGAGGAGCTTGTGGAGGCGGTTAAGGAAGAACGCACCACACGGTCTGGCAAGAAGCAGGTGCGCTACGCCCTGCAAGCCGAGCATCACGGGCGCACACTGGTCAAGTTCGTCGACGAGGCGACTTACGCGAGCTTCATTCAAGTCCACGAGGATTCCGAACGAAGCGTGCCTCTTGAAGAGGAACAAGCACAGGCTAAGCTCATCGAACCACCGAAAATAGAGCCACCTCCCTTACCAGAAGGAACCCCTGCCTATAAGTTGTTCGAACTCGCTGGCTTGCTCAGCGATGAGGAAGCTGATACGATGTTAAAAGCAATTGAGGAAGGCTGTGAGCGAATCGACGAGAGCGAGTGGTGAGTTTTTTCTGGACACAAGCGCTGTTATCGAGATACTGCGCAACAAGCCATCCATTCGGCGACTCTTTCAGCCCGAAGACCGATTTTTCGTTTCTGCGATTGTGCTGGGGGAACTCTACTACGGCGCATATCGCTCCGACAATCCTGCGAAAGAAATCGAGAAAATCAACCAGTTCATTCAGAGATGTACTGTTATACCCATCAGTGAGGAGATTGCTAAGTACTATGGGTGGCTGAAAAATCTCTTGAAAAGTACCCCTATCCCCGAGAACGATTTGTGGATTGCCTCCACCGCTCTGGTTTACGACCTAACGCTGGTGTCCAACGACCGACATTTCCTGCGCGTGCCGAATATCGAGATTCGTTCGTGGGAGTAGTTATTGCTGTTGGGCAGGATGACCGTGCTACGAGGAGGTATACTCGCTGGCGATGCACTTAGACGAGGCGGTAGAGCGGTTTCTCATCCACTTGGGCACGCGCCGTTCGGCACATACGGTCAAGGCGTATGGCACGGACCTTGCCCAGTTCGTGGAGTATGCGCTCAGCACAGGGGCGGAGAGCCTACAAACTGTTAGTGAGCGTCTGGTGCGCAGTTGGCTCGACTCGCACCGCTCGGCAGAGCGCACGACTCGAATGAGAAAGTTGTACGCCCTGCGCTCGTTTTTCCGATACTGTCGGGCGATGGGCTGGCTCCAGAGCGACCCCTCTGTTGGGATTGCCCTGCCCACCACTCACCGTACCCTGCCCGTGTTCCTGAGCCGAACCGAGGTAGACCTGATGCTCCAGCAGGTCGGCTTGGATGAGAGGAACGCCCTTGCCCTGCGTGACCTCGCCCTGCTCGAACTGCTCTATGCAACGGGGCTTCGAGTGAGCGAGCTGGCACGGCTCGATGTGAACGATATCGATTTCGAACAGCGGGCTATCCGCGTGTTGGGCAAGGGAGGCAAGGAGCGCGTTGTCTTGTTTGGAGAGCCTGCGCACGAAGCGTTGAGCCACTACCTCCAACGCGCACGCCCTCAGCTGATTGACCCCCATAAACCCACGCGTGCCCTGTTCCTAAACGCACAGGGCGGTCGGCTTACCACGCGCAGTATCCATCGTCTGGTGAAGCAGTACGGCAAGTTCATCGGAACTGACATCAGCCCGCACACCCTGCGCCACAGTTTCGCCACGCATATGCTGGAGGGGGGAGCCGATCTACGCACGGTGCAGGAACTATTGGGGCACGCACGGCTCAGCACAACACAAATCTACACCCACACCACACTCGACCGCCTGCGCCAGACACTGAAGAAAGCTCTGCCCAGCCTGCCCGATGATGAGGTTTGAAGGCTGGGGCATCGGGGACACATCCTACTATCGCAGAACACTGATTGAGCGTCCTGCCTTAGCCACTCTCCGCTTCCACTTGGCTCACGATGCGTTTCAGGTTTTGATAGCACCGCTCCGCGCTTTCGAGGGGCGGTCGGAAGTAGCGTTCCTGCTCCACAATGAGCCAGTCCCAGTTGTGTTGGAAGGCGAGTTTCACAATCGAGTGCATATCGATAGCGCCTTCACCCACCTCGATATCGTGCATTTCGGGCTTGCTCAGGTAGTCCTTGACATGCACACAGCGGATTCGGTCGGCATACTGTCGGCACAGGGCGACGGCGTCTTCACCCCCATACTCCACCCAGTAGGTATCGGGTTCCAGATTGAACGCTTGTGGGCTGGTGCGCTCCATCAAGATGTCTACCCCACGCCGTTCGCCCTCGACGGGGCTGAACTCGTAGCCGTGCAGGTGGTACAGGTAGGCGATTCCGTGCTGAGCGAGTTGCTCGCCTGCTCGGTTGAACCGCTCAGCAAGGCGGTACCAGTCGTCAGCAGTGCGCCGTTGCGATTCGTTGATCCAGAAGGTAATCGCGTAGCGTGCGCCTAATCCGTGCAGGTAGTCCACCGCTTCGGACAGGCGAGTCTCCAAATCGTCCAGCGAATAGCCCAGTCCCGAAACGGTCAGCCCCGTCTCTTGGATGAGGCTCAGCAGGCTTGGGTCGGGGTTGCCAAAGCCACCGAAATGCTCGATGCCTTCATAGCCCATTCGGGCAACGGTACGAACGATTTCCTCGAAGTTGCCCTGAGCAATATCGTCGCGCAGAGTGTACAGTTGCAGTCCGATTCGTGGCATAAAGTCTTTTTTTGTTGGAATGGGGGAAGTTCCTGCTGATGAGGGTGCATACACGGGATTGCGTCCCAACAGTCCTGCTTGATGAAAGGGGGCAGACATAGGAGTCTGCCCCTATACAGTGCATTCGTAGAGAGGAGGATGGAAAGCTACTCAATCCTCAGCAGTTCCATCAGCGGGCGGATGTTTGCTTGCGAGTCGAGGCTCCAGATGAACTTCAGCACCTCGTCTTGGCGTGCGCGGGGCAGTGCCCACTCGGTCAGCACAAAGAATTTCGCTTCCACCTCTTCGTCGCTCATGGGGTTGCGGGCGTGTCCGCGCGGGAAGGTATTCTCCTCGGTGAGCGTGCGCCCATCCTTCAAGCGCAGGGTGATACGGTTCGGGATGCCCTCAGGATAGCGCGGGTCCATTTCGGGGTCGTGGCGTACCTTGATTTTCTTCACGAACGCCAGCAGTTCGGGGTCGGTGTAGCGTGCTTCGTCGAACGAATCGAGGTCGATTTTTCCGTCCATCAGCGTCGCGCCCACGATGTAGGGCAGGCTGTGGTCGGCGGTCTCTCGGCTCTTCGGCTCCCACTTCTCTGGCTCACTCCCGATGATCGAGTAGCACGCCTCGAAGGTGTCAATCTCGATCGACTCGATTTGGCTGATGTCGCCACCAATCTGTTCGCGCAGGGCGAGCGACGCCCACACCGCACTCTGGGCGTGATACTCGACGGGATAGTACTTGATGTAGGTCTCGTTAATCATAAACCCGCGTCCTTCCTCGCCACCGAGCGGTCCGACGGTGAACTCGCCAGAGACCTGCTTCATAAAGCCCATCTTGCCCTCGAAGATTTCGGACGGTCCTGTCATACCGTGCTTGGCGAGCCAGCTTGCCATTACGGCGTGTCGGCTGGAGTTGGCAAAGGCACATCCTTTCCAAGCAGAGAGTTCGCCCACGCGGGTCTGGCGCATCGCCAAGCCCGAGACGCCTGCGATGCTCATCGCGTGGCGGGTCGCTTCGGCTGAAAGCCCCATCAGGCGCGAGGCGGCAGCCGATGCCGAGAACAGCCCGTAGTTCACATGGTCCCAACCGCGCGCACGCAGGCTCGCCGAATCGCACAATCGGCACTGGATTTCGTAGGCGAGGGTGGAGGCGACGATGACCTCCTTACCCGAACTGCCCTCCGCCTCCGCCACTGCCAGCACTGCAGACAGATTGTCGCTGGGGTGGGCAGGCTCTTTGGAGAGGTAGGTGTCGTTGAAGTCCAGATAGCGGATGAGCAAACCGTTGGCGAATGCGCTCCAATCGGGCGAGGCTTTGTGCGCCGTGCCGAGAATCGTCGCACCGTAGGGACTGCTCACTTGGGACGCCACCTGACGCACGAGAGTTGCAGTCTCACTGCGCCACGCCCCAAACGAGCAGGCAATCGAGTCGATAAGGCGTCGCTTGACTTCGTGAATCGTCTCTTGAGGCAACTGTTCGTAGCTGAGCTCCGTTGCGTATTTGGCAAATCGTTCGGCTAACAGCATCTTCGTATCTCCTTCGTTACGGTAGGGAGTATACCTGAGCGGTAGCACGGGCATCCTGCCCATCAGCAAAATGGGCAAGATGCCCAAGCCACTATAGCACAGACACGAATGTCTGTGCTACTCCGGGAAGGCGATTGACTCACCAGCAGGGAGCGTAATCTCCCAACGCTGGGCGATTGTGGCACCGATGTCTGCCAAGCTCCTGCGAATGCCCACGGCTACGCCCTGCGACTGCTTGGGCGAGTAGAGTATCAAGGGCAGATACTCCCGCGAATGGTCGGTGCTGGGCGTTGTGGGGTCGTTGCCGTGGTCGGCAGTGAGAATCAGCAGGTCGGTTGGCTGGAGGCGTGCTATTATGTCCGTCAGCATTTCATCGAACGCCTCCAGCGCGCGTGCGAAACCTTCAGGGTCGTTGCGATGTCCATAGAGCATATCGAAGTCCTCGAAGTTGGCGAAGATGAACGCGCAATCGCTCTCTAAGGCGCGCAGAACCGCTTGGTAGTGGTCAGGGTTGTTTTGAGTGCGCTCTGCCTTGCGAAAGCCCCGGTAGACGAACAGCTCGGGCACGACCCCAATCCCGTAAACTCCCACTCCGCGCTCGGCAAGGGCGTCGATGAGGTTAGGCGGGGGCGGAAGCGGGAAGTCGCGTCGGTTCTCGGTGCGCTTGAAGGTGCTGGCGTCATTGCCTACGAAGGGGCGTGCAATCACCCTCTGCACATGGTGGGGCGGTTGGAGCAACTCGCGCGCCATCTCGCAGTAGCGGTAGAGCGACTCCAGCGGGATGACCTCCTCGTGGCAGGCAATCTGGAACACGCTGTCCGCGCTGGTGTAGACAATCGGATAGCCCGTGCGCAGATGTTCCTCACCTAACTGCTTGATAATCTCCGTGCCCGAAGCGGGGTAGTTACCGAGTGTCTTGCGCCCGATTCGTGCCTCGAACGCTTGAATGATTTCGGGTGGGAAGCCGTTGGGATAGGTGGGAAAAGGCGTTTCGGTGTGGATGCCCATCATCTCCCAGTGCCCCGTGACCGAGTCTTTGCCCTTCGAGTGGGGCTGAACCTTGCCATAGTGTGCAATCGGTTCGGGGTGGGGCGGGACACCCTGCATCGCCACGATATTGCCCAGCCCCATTCGCTGGAGCGTAGGCAGATTCACCCCGTCCACCGCCGACGCCATATGGCTCAGGGTGTTGGGATGGTTCTCACCCGTATCGCCATACTCTTCAGCGTCGGGTGCAGCACCGACCCCACAACCGTCCAGCACAATCAAGATAAAGCGTTCCCAGCGCATCGTTCTCACCGCACCACGCGACGCCCGTCAAAACTGGGCGCAACGCGCTTCTGTTTGCGGATATAGTCGGCGACCACATCCAACAACACCTTGCCCGTGTTCACATAGGAGATGCCCATCTCCTTGAGGTAGCGGTCGGCAAAGTAGGAGTTGGTTGTGCCCTTGTAGATAGCGTCGTCGCGAATCGGCTCACCGTTGACGGTGGCTTCCACCAGACGCCGATTCTCGATGCGATAGCGAATCCCGCTCACGGTGGGGCGTTGGCGTTCGAGCAGTTGCTTCAGGTCGCGCCCGCTAATCTCAAATCGCACAATCGTGTTGCCGAAGGGCATCATACGCGCCAAGTCGTAGTAGGTAATCGGACCGCGCGGGAGCTGGATTCGGATACCGAACATATTTTGCAGGTCGAAGTCGACGCCCATGCTGGCGCGTACCGCATCGCCCACGAGGTAGTACTCAGTCAGGTCGTCACCACGCTGAACGAAATCGGCTTCGGCAACCCCCACAATGCGCCCGTACTTCTTGGCGATACGGTTCCAGTAGCGGTTCAGCACGCGCAGGGTTTCGGGGTCGTCAGGAATGTCAGCGGTGATGGGGATAAGTTGTCCGCGATAGCCTGTGAGTTCCAACCTGCCTGTTTCGATGTTGCGCCAGAAGAGCAGGTCGAGCCGTCCCAGTTCCCCGCCCCACTGAAAGGCTTGCGTGATAACGGTACCGCCAAGGTTGGGATGCGCTTTGCCGTCCCACTCGATGAATTCGGGCTGGGCGAGTCGGGTGTGCGAGTGTCCGCCGATAATCACATCGATGCCGGGCACTTCGCGCGCCAAGCGTCGGTCGTCGCCAATCCCCAAGTGCGAGATGAGAATCACCACATCGGCTTGCTGGCGGAGTTTGGGCACGAGTTCACGCGCCACTTGGAACGGGTCTAAGATTTCCACGCCCTCACGTGCGCCCCGATAGTTCTGGGTATCGGTGATGACCAGCCCGAAGAGAGCGAGCTTCAGCCCGTTCACCTCGTGGATGACATAAGACGGGCAGAGCGGTTCGCCGTTGCTTCGCAGGCGGGCGTTCGCCAGCACAGTCTGGAACTGCGCCATTTTGAGTGTCTTTTGGATTTGCGCCAGCGTGTTGCTGAACTCGTGGTTGCCCAGTGTAGCGAAGTCGTACCCACAGGCGTTCATCGCAGCGATGTCCGCCTCCCCAAAAAACTCCAGCGAGAAGGGCGTGCCGTCCATATAGTCGCCCGCATCGATAGTAAGCACTCGGCTGGTGTCGGTCGTGAGTTGTTCGCGCAGTTGACGCATCAGCGTCGCTCGGCGTGCGACCCCACCGATGTTGTGCCGATGGGTCAACTGGGCGATTGGGGAGTTCGGGTCAACATCGTCGGGGTAGCTAAAGGGCAGAAGGTGTCCGTGCGTATCGTTCGTATGCAAGATAGTGAGTCGGAACCAGTTCCTGCTGGAGTCGGACGCCACACTCATCTGCAGGCTGACTCCCAGCAGGCTCAGCCAAAGGAATGCTTTTTTCATTTTTTATCTCCTTCGTTTCAGTTCTCCGATTTCGTGCCAGACTTCTGTTGCATCGCTTGCTTGCGTCGGGCTTTGAGTCGTTTCATTCGTCGGTGTCGTCGTTGTCGCAGTTCTCGGACTCGCATGCGCATCATTCATCACCTCCTTCAGCCTTCAACTCTTCAGGCGTGCCTCGAGGTCATCGAGGGTGGCGTACCAATCGTCGGCATACTCGGTCTCTTCCCATGCCTCCTTGAGTTCCGAGTAGTTTCGGATGAGTTCGAGGGCTTCGAGGGCAAGCGAGACCAGAGCGGGTGTCGGTGGCGATTGGTGGTTTACCCACTCCTGAACCTCTTGGGGCAGGTCAGGGGCGGGCGAGCCTTTGAGGGCAGCGACCAGTTCAATGGCAGCGAGCGCCTCGTTGCACAGGTCGTCCTCTAACGGCTCATCATCTTCGCCCAGCCGAACGACCGTGTTCAGCACATCGGCAATCATGTTCGGGTCGTCGTGTTCGAGCAGGTCGCCCAGCCAGTCGAGAGCGTCGTCGTTATCGAACGCGCCAACATCCCAAACGCCCATTGGCATCACCTCACTGTTATTGTACCCGTGTGGTTGGTGTGGCTGGGGCATCTTGTCCAAGTGAGGGGAGTTGGGAGTAGGGAATGGGGAGTAGAAAAGTGATAGGCGAAACACCTGTGCTACGAGTGCCCCCCAACTTAATCAGTGCTTACGCTTCAGTATTGAGACCAACAGCCACACGCCCAATATCGTCGCAGAGACGAAGCCCACAAGCGTCAGGGCGGGCGCATAGGGGATTTCTTGGGTAGCAGGCAACAACAGTGCAAGCCCGACGATGAACGCGGCGACCAACACGCTGAGCGAGAGGCGCGTGACCATCGCGTCGACACGGTCTAAAGTCTCCTGCGTGGCGCCAATCTGCGCCTCCACGGGCACTTTGCCCCGCTCCACACTCTGGAGCCACTGCATCACCATCGCAGGCATCTCACGCAACAGGTAGCGCCAAGTGTCTACCTGATCAAGCAGGTCGCGTGGGTCAAGCGTCGGGAGCCACGCCGTCTTGCCCAACTGGCGCACGAACGGCTTGGAAACCTCGAAAAAGTCGTAATCGGGGTCTAACTGGCGTCCAATCCCTTCCAACATCGCCAGCGTCTTGCCCACCAGCCACAGATTGCTCGGCAGGCGCAGGTGGTGCTGGTGCATCAGCTCGGTCAGGTCGTTCCAGAAGTCGCTGAATCGGGTCTCGCTAAGCGTGCGCCCGCGATACTTGCTGATGAGCCGTTCGGCAGCGCGTGCCAGTTTCGCTCGGTCGGTGTGGGGGCTGATAGCCCCCATCCGAGCGAACACATTCAAGATTGCGTGGGTATCTTGGCGCACCATCGCCACATAGAGGCGCGTGAGATTGATACGGTCGTCCTCGCTGAGTGTGCCCACCATCCCGAAATCCAGCACGCCAATCCGTCCATCCTTCAGGATGAGATAGTTGCCGGGGTGGGGGTCTGCGTGAAAGAAACCGTCCTCCAAAACTTCCTTGATAATCAGGCGCGAAGCGAGTCGGGCAATTCGGGGCGTATCGTGCCCTGCCTCTTTGAGTGCCTCCACCTCATCCACTTTGATTCCGTCCAGACGCTCCATCACCAAGAGCCGTTGGGTGCTGAGCTCGTGGTAGATAATTGGGATATGGATTTCCTCTTCGCCTGCGAAGTTGCGTCGGAACTGCTCGGCGTTGCGCGCCTCGCGCCGATAGTCTAGCTCATTCAGTAGGGTGAAGGCGATATCTTCAGCGATTTCCTCCACATCGTACAGCTCACCCCAACTCGTGCGCTGGGCTAAGCCTGCAAGGTCTTGCAATATCTCGAGGTCGCTCTCCACTATCTCTTGGATATTGGGGCGTTGGATTTTGATTGCGACGGGCGTGCCGTCCAGTAGAGTGCCTGAATAGACCTGCGAAAGCGACGCCGAGCCGATGGGGTTCGGGTCTACCTCAGTGAACAGCTCATTCAGAGGGCGCCCCAGCTCCTGCTCAATGAGGGGCGCCATCGTCTCCCACGGCTCAGGCGCCACATGGTCGTGCAGTTTGCGCAGTTCCTCAATAAATGGCTCTGGGAGCAGGTCGGAGCGCGTGCTGAGAATCTGTCCCAGTTTCACATAGGTCGGACCGAGTTCCTCTAGCGCCTCGCGCAGATGTTGGGCGGGCGATTCGAGCGGTTCAGTCGTAGGGCGCAGTTCACTTTTGGAAAGGGAGAGCCGTCGGTGAACGCTCAGATATTCGAGCGCGCCTCCAAACCCGTGCCGCGCCAACACGCCCGCCACTTGACGATAGCGCTGGAGGCTCCGCACGCGCCGCGCAATCGGACGCATTGATTATCCGCCCTGCGATTCGAGCTTTGCTAAGATAGTGTCGAGTTTCTGGTGCAGTGCCTCGATATCGGCTTGGGTGGGTAGGTTCAGCTCTTTCAGCACGGCTTGCACCTCGTCGCGCACCAGTTGGCGCAGGCTATTGCGCTCCTTCTCGCCCCGTTTGAGCAGTTGCTCCACCATCTCGGACGCCTCTTCACGCTGAGCCTGACCACGCTTCACCATCTCCTCAACAAGGTTCTGGGCGGTTTCACGAGTCATCGAAATCGCACCCAGCCCCATCAGCACACTCTGCTCTAAAAGCTCTTTCACGGTTGCCATCGGTATTTCCTCCGCCAAGATTATACCGAGTTAGCAGGAGTCTCCGCTCGGCTGTCGAACGCCTTCCGTATGCGTTCAATAATCGTACTGGGAGTTGCATCGCTCTGGCTCGCTTTGGCTGGTTGGGCGCTCCAAGAAAAACCAAACCAGCTCACCGAGCAGGAGATGAAGAACGGCTGGGAACTGCTGTTTGACGGCGAAGGGACGAAGGGTTGGATGATACAGGGCACGCCCGATTCGTGGGTTGTGGAAGACGGCACGCTCCACTGCACAGGCAAGGGTGGAGGCGGATACATCTACTACACCGCCCAGAAGTTCCGCAACTTCGAGCTGAAGGTGGACTTCAAGCTCTCACCAAGGGCTAACAGCGGGATTTTCCTGCGCACTTGGGACACCAACGACCCTGTGAACACGGGCATCGAGGTGCAGATTCTGGACAGCTACGGCAAGGAGAATCTGGGCAAACACGACAACGCTGCGATTTATGACATCCAGGCGCCTACTAAGAACGCCCTCCGAACGATTGGCGAGTGGAACACCTACCACATCATCTGCAAGGACAATCTAATCATCGTTCATCTGAACGGCGAGAAGGTGAACGAGGTAGACCTCTCGCGCTGGACAGAACCGCGCAAGAACCCCGACGGCACGCCCAACAAGTTCATCTACGCCTACAATACGCAGACCAAGCCGGGCTACATCGCCCTGCAGAACCACGGGAACCCGATATGGTTTCGCAACATCAAGGTCAAGCCGTTGGATTAGCGGACTATGTAGGGCGTCGGGCGCGCCTGCGTGAAGCGGTGTTCCAGCCCAAGCAGGGCACGCCACCTGACGCCCTGCTCATCGTCCAATCCCCGAACTTGCGCTACCTGACAGGTTTCACAGGGTCTTCCGCAATGCTGGTGCTGACCCCCACGACTGAGCATATCGTGGTGGGCGGGATTTACGCCACTCAGATTGCCGATGAAGTGCCCGACATCCCGAAAACGCTCATCCCCACAGGAACCGAGCCGTACCAGACCCTCGCCCAAGTGGTGAGCGAAATGGGCGGTATCCGACGGCTGGGCATCGAATCGAGCCAGTCGCTCGTCGCCCTACGCCAACTGCGCAAGTTTTTGCGCAAGGAGAAAATTCAGGTCGTGCCTGCAGGTAGCCCTGTCGAGAAACTGCGCCTTGTGAAGGACGAGGGTGAGATACGCGCCCTGCGCTCGGCGATTGCGATTGCCGACGCCACCTTCGAGCATATCCTGCGCCTGTTCCAGCCCGACATCACCGAGTGGGACATCGCGATGGAGATCGACTTCTACATGCGCCGTCAGGGGGCGTATCCTGCGTTCCAGACGATTGTGGCGTCAGGACCTAACAGCGCACTGCCCCACGCTCAACCGACCGAACGACGGCTTCAAGCAGGCGACTTTGTGACGGTGGACTTCGGGGCGCGCTATGAGGGCTACTGCTCCGACATCACGCGCACCGTCGTCATCGGCAAAGCGACCGACGAGCATCGACGGGTCTACAACGCCGTGTTAGAGGCACTCCAGCGCAGTATCGAGGCGATTCGTCCAGGCAGGCGTGGGAAGCAGATTGACGCTATAGCACGCAAGGTGCTGGCGAAGTATCAGTTAGCCGACTACTTCGGGCACGGGTTGGGACACTCCATCGGCATCACGGTTCACGATGGGGCAGGCTTTTCCCCTCGTGAGAAGGGGCGTCTCCAAGCGGGGATGGTGGTGACGGTCGAGCCGGGCGTCTATATTCCAGGCTTCGGGGGCGTGCGTATCGAACAGGATGTGCTGGTCACCGACACGGGCTACGAAGTGCTGAGCCGTTCGCCTGTAGAACTGTTGGAACTAGGCGCAGAGTTTGTATAGTGTAGCACAGGCATTCCAGCCTGTGTAAAAGGCACAGACATTCGTGTCTGTGCCACAATCGTAGCAAGGGTGTCCCGCCCGTGAGATTCTCCGCTTCGCTCAGAATGACGCAGGGCGAGACGCCCAAGCTATTTTTGTCAGGTACTCTTGCTAAGGAACCGCCACGAAAATCAGCCTCGACATCCGCAACTGCCACAGCCCGCGCCGGGCGTGCCCATCTCGTCCTCTGTCTGGAACGAGGAGCCACACCCACAACCCGCTACAGCGTTCGGGTTGTCAATCTTGAAACCGCCCCCGAACACATCCTCCACATAATCGATCGTGGAGCCGTCCATATAGCGGATACTCAGGCTGTCCACATAGATGCGGACACCATACGACTCGAAAATGTTGTCGTCGGGTTCAGGCTGACTGTCGTCGATTGCCATCTGATACTGGAGACCACTACAACCGCCTCCAGCGACCCAAACACGCAGACCTGCTTCAACAACGCCCGCCTCTTGTAGCAGGTTCTTGAGCTCCTGCGCGGCGCGTTCCGATAGTGTGATAGCCATAGTTGCCTCCTGTCGTGCGATTGCTCGCTACCAAATTATACCACCCCGAGCGTGAACTTTGCATCCTAAGCGAGAGTGTTCGAAAAAGTGGCTTGGGCATCTTGCCCATATTGCTCAGGGGCAGGAATGCTTGGGCTACATTTTGCTGATGAGCAGGATGCCCGTGCTACGAATAGATTTTTCGAATACCCTCACGCCTTAGCAGGAACTCCAGAACCCCTATCGAACATCCATTCCGTATAGGGAGGTTCGTTATGAAACGAATAGTCGCTACGATGCTGGGAATGGTGATGGCAGTCTCTGCGCTGGCGCAGAATCTGCAGGCAGGTGCAGCGGTGAACAAGATTACGCCCACCAAGCAGGTCTACCTCGCAGGCTATGCCTCGAACCGACCGAACACAGGGGGCGTACACGATGATATTTGGGTGCGCGCGCTTGTGATTCAGGTCGGTCAGGAGCGGTTCGCCATCGCAGTGTGCGACCTGCTGGGGCTGTTGCGTGATGATGTCCAACGCATACGGCAACGGGTCAAATCGGTTCCCCCAGAGCGCGTGATGGTGGCGTGTACGCATGTCCACTCTTCGGTGGACACAATCGGGCTATGGGGTCCTACGCCTACCCAATCGGGACGCGATAACGAGTATGTGAACTTCGTGATTGAGACCGTCGCCAAGACGATTGATGAAGCTGCGTCCAAGCTCCAACCTGCTACAATAGGCTTCGCCAAGACGAATGTTGAGGGAATCTCCTACAACTACCGAATCAAGGAGGTTTTGGACACGGAAGCGGCGGTGCTTCAGGTGCGCAGTAAGGCGGATGGCAAGCCGATTGCCACGCTGACCAATTTCGCCTGCCATCCCGAAGTGCTGAACAACGACCAACTCACCTCCGACTTTTGCCACTGGTACTATCAGGTGGTGGAGGCGCGCGGGGGCGGAGTGGCAATCTTTGCGAACGGTGCGCTCGGCGGAATGATTTCGCCCCCACCCGACGCCAAATACGAGGGTCAGCGCGGGCGCAACTGGGCGCAAGCCGAGCAAATCGGCACCACCCTCGCTACCAAAGCGCTCGAAGCCATCGCCAACGCCACCTTCACCGACGAGGTGAAACTGGAACACTTCGTCCAGACCTACAGCGTGCCGTTGGAGAACGAGAACTTCAAGCAGGCACTGGCAATTGGGGTCATCCCGCGCGGTCCTTCGTTCGCTGACGGCAAGGTGACGACCGAATCGCACCTGATTCGGATTGGGAATGCTGTTCTGTTCACGATGCCGGGCGAGGTTCAACCGAATGTCGGTATCTTGCTCAAGCGCATTCTCGGACGATACGGCGACCCTGTGTTCCTGATTGGTTTGGCGAACGATGAGCTGGGCTATATCCTTGCCGAGGCAGACTATTGGCTCCCGCTCTACAACTACGAGCGCAGTATGTCGGTCGGCTCGCAGATTGGCGAGACGATGGTCGCTTCGGCACGCACGATGAGCGAACGGCTGACCCCAATCGCACGGGGCGAGTCGGGCGCAATGCAAGCCACCAACCCGTTCGAAGAGCAACTCCAAGAGTATCTCAAGCGGTTCCGCCCCGACCGAGCCGGCACGCTGAAAGCGACCTACCGACTGGTGCTGGAGGGCGCAGGCGAATACTATCTGCGCATCGCAGACGGTAAGGCGACGATTAGCCGAGAGGGCACGCCCGCTGAGGCACAGGTGACCATCCAAGCGCGCGCTCAGGTGTTCATTGATGTTATCACGGGCAAGCGCGACCCGCTCGACGCCTACAACACGGGCGAACTCCAAGTACAGGGCGACATCGGCATCGCCCAGTTCCTGCTCTATGTCTTTGAGTAAGACGCTCACCCTTCGCCCGCTTCAGCGCACGGAAGTTGGGGTTCTGCTCCAACTTATCCGTGCGCTGGCGGAGTACGAACAGCGGTTAGACCAAGTGGTGGCGAGCGAGGCAGACCTGGAGCGCGCCTTGTTCGGCGAGAATGCCACCACCGAAGCAGTACTCGCGCTCTGGGAAGGTCAGCCGATAGGTTATGCGCTGTTCTATCCCGTGTTCTCCACCTTTCGGGGGAACTATGCGCTCCATCTGGAAGATGTGTTTGTGTTGCCCGAATATCGGGGTCATCAGGTGGGGTATGCGCTGATGGGTTATGTGGCGAATGAGGCACGCAAGCGGGGCTATGACCGCGTGCAGTGGCAAGTGCTGGGCTGGAACACGCCCGCCATCGAGTTCTACCACCGATTAGGCGCAGAACCACTTGAGACCGAGTGGCTCCCCTACAAGATTCAAGGTTCAGCGTTGGAGGCGTTAGCCGATGATTTCGCTCGACGATTTGGCTGAGCGTGTCGATACGCGCTTTGAGGGTGCGACGGGCGACTATCGTGCGCTGGTGGTGCTGAACCCGACCGACAAGCCCTACACAGGGCTGGCACTACTTCGGGTACGAATGCCCCTCAAACCGACCTCTCAGCCCCGCCCTGCAGGGGTCTGGGACGAGTCAGGCAAGCGAATGCCCTGCCAGATTCTGAATTCGCACTTTGAACCTGCCACCGAGTTTCGGCTCCCGGACGGCACGGTAATCCCCCTGCCTGAAGGCAGTCGGGTTTGGCAGTTCGAGATGTGGTTTTGGGTGGAGGGGGTTCCTGCGCGGGGGTATCGAGTCTATCGCTCGGAGTGGGTCGCGGAGGAGACGCTCCTTCCGTGCGCCCTGCCCGAAGCCGACCCACCTGTGCAGGTGCGCGAAGCCCTGCCCCACGCAGGCACACTTCCGAAAGTGGGGCAAGTGCCTCCAGCATGAAGACACCTTTCACCTCCCCAGCGCGCGCTCGGACTGAGGGTCAAACAGGTGCAGATACTCCAAGTGCAAGCGCAGGGGCACGGTGTCGCCCTCGTGAACCTTCACCCGCGCCGTGAGCTGAGCAATCAACCGATGCCCATCCACCAGTAAGTGCAGGTCGTTGCGGTCGCCGTGTGGCTCGACTACATCCACCTGCATCGGGATAGGCTCCGAGAGAATCGCATCGGGCGGTGCGCTCGGCTCGGCATGGATGTCTTGCGGACGAATGCCCATCAGCACCTCCTGCCCCACATAAGGCTTCACGAACTCTTGCTGAGCCTGCGTGAGATGCAAGCGCGTCGAGCCGAACTGGAGCGCAGGCTGACCTGAGTCGGAGACAACAGGCACTTTGAGCAGGTTCATCGGGGGTGTGCCGATGAAGGTCGCTACGAAGGTGTTCGCAGGCTGGAAGTAGACCTCTTCGGGCGTGCCCACCTGTTGGAGCAAGCCGTCTTTCATCACCGCAATCCGCGAGCCGAGCGTCATCGCCTCTTTCTGGTCGTGGGTCACATAGATGGTCGTCACGCCGAGCCGTTCTTGCAGTTTCTTCAGTTCGGCACGGGTCTGGTCGCGCAGTTTGGCGTCCAAGTTTGAGAGCGGTTCGTCCATCAGGAACACCTTCGGTTGGCGCACGATAGCGCGGGCAAGTGCCACTCGCTGTCGCTGCCCGCCCGAAAGTTCCTTCGGCAGGCGGTGGAGCAGTCCCTCAATCTCTAGCATCTGGGCGACCCGACGCACGCGTTCGTCGATGCGCTGGCGAATGGCGCGCGCCTCGCTCATGTGGCTCAACTGCCACAGCCAGCCTTTCAGCTCGCGCAGGCGCAGTCCGAAGGCGATGTTGTCGTACACCTTCATATGGGGGTAGAGCGCATAGTTCTGAAACACCATCGCAATGTCGCGGTCGCGGGGCGAGACCTCGTTCACGCACTGACCGCCGATGTAGATTTCACCTTCAGTAGCTTCCTCCAGTCCTGCCAGCATTCGTAGGGCGGTCGTCTTGCCACAGCCCGACGGACCGACCAGCACCATAAACTCGCCCGCCTCAATATGCAGGGTGAGCTGGTTCACGGCGACCACCTGTCCGAACCGCTTTGTGACTTTCTCATAACGCACAGGAAACGCTTGCATCGTGCTTTACCTCAGTCCCAGTTTCTTGCGCCAGTAGCGTGCATAGCCGAGCGCAATCAGTTCGTAGCCTGCTCCCAAGTCATAGCTGGAGGGGTCGGCGCCCATCTGGCGCATCTCAGCGTTGCCGTACTCGCGCAGGGCGTTCATCAGTTCCGTATCGGGTGCGCCCTGCTCTACAAAGGGGCGCGTGAACTCCGCCCAGTCCAGCAGGCGCGCCTCCAAGTCGTCCAAGTGGCGCGCCACATCCTCAAAGAAACCGAAGTGGGTCAGCGCGAGCCGTCGGATGGGCAGGGCACGCAGTTTCTTCAGGCTCTCCTGCCACGCCTCGATATCGAGCTCAGGCGGGGGTGTGGGCGGGCGCACATAGGTCGTACCCGGCATGCGCACACCTGCCACATCGCCTGCAAAGAGCGTTCCGCTCGCCTCATCCAAGTAGGCGTGATGGTGGCGGGCGTGTCCGGGCGTGTCCAACACCAGCAGGGTATGCCCTGCCACTTCGAACCGTTCGCCGTCTCGCACGACGCGCAGTCGATCCTTGGGCACGGGCAGAACCTCGCCCCAGAGCCGTTCCATCATCTCGCCATACAGACGCCCTGCACTGCTGAGGAGGCGGGACGGGTCGATCAGGTGGGGCGCGCCAATCGGATGCACATAGGCGGTCGCTTCAGGCAGGCGCTGCATCAACGTGCCTAATGCGCCTGCGTGGTCCAGATGGATGTGAGTCACGATCAGGTGGCGTATGCGTTCAATCGGCACGCCCAACACCTGCACATGGTTGAGCAAGTGCTCCAGCGTGCTGGTGGGACCGACCTCCACCAACGCCGATTCTTCGCCGTTATCCAACAGATACGCTGCGATTGCCAGCGGATAGCCCAGAAAGTTCAGGTCAATCAGTTCGATTCGTGTCTGCACGGTTGTAATCCCGATTCATCATACAAGTAGGGATTCCTGCCAGTTCGTACGACACAGTTGGAGAATGAGGAGTAGGCAGTCGTAGCACGGGCGTCCTGCCCGTGAGATTCTTCGCTTCGCTCAGAATGACGCAGGTAGGACGCCCAAGCCACAAAGTAGCACAGAAATTTGTGTCTGTGCACAGGTAAGCAGGATTTTAGAGCCGAACCGTGAATGTTGGGGGTACAGCCATGAAGACGAAGGTGACTTTGGAGCAACTGAGGCACTATCTGGAGCAGTTCGGTTGGCATAAGTACCAAGTGGTAGACGAGCCTTACGAACAGGAGGGGCTTCTGCGCACGGGATGGCATCCGCCCAACACCGACGAAGGCTACCGAATGATTATCGACCCGATTGTGGAGAAGGCGTGCCTCTCGTTCCGTGTGCCTGCAATCCTGCTCAAGAAGCCTGAAGAATGGACGCAGGAGACCCTGTACGACCTGCTTCGGGCAATCAGCTGGATAAACTACGCCTCGCTCTTGGGCAAGTTTTCCTATGACCCCAGCAAAGGCGAAGTGCGCTTCAGTATCGATGTGCCCATCGATAACAGTACCTTTACCTACGAGCAGTTTATCCACTGTTTGCATACGGCGGTCTACACCGTTGAGTTATATGCGCCCCTCCTTCAGGGAATTGCTGGTGGGCAAATCCGATTTGAAGACTTCTACGAGATGGTCTCTGCCACAGCACGCCCCACCATCCCACCTGCCATCCAACAACTGCTGGACGAGTTGGAGCGACTGCTCCAAGAGGAAGAGCGCGTCTAAGCGGGTAGAATCGGGCTGTGCCGAACGAGCAAATCGCACGCCTGCTCTACGAGTTAGCTGACCTCAGCGACTATGTGGGCGAGAGCCAATTCAAAGCGCGTGCTTATCGCCAAGCAGGGCGCTACTTAGAGAGCCTCCAGACGCCAATCGAGACAATTGCCGAAGGCGGTCTGCCCGCGCTGGAGGCGACCCCTCACATCGGCAAAGCCATCGCCGAGAAGATAGTGCAGTATCTCCAGACAGGCACGATTCGCAAACACCAAGAACTGCTCCAACAGGTGCCAGCGGGCATCTTGGAAGTGATGAGCATACCAGGCATCGGACCGAAGACCGCCCGCCAACTCGCTGAACAGCTGGGCGTCCACGATGTCGATTCGCTTCACCGTGCGTTGGGATCGGGCGCAGTGGAGGGGCTACTCGGCACGAAAAAGGCAGAGCGCTTGCGCCTGACCGTGGATCTGCTCAAAAAATCGCGCATCCGCCGTCCGATTGGGAGAGTGTTGCCCCGCGCGCGGGAACTGCTTCGTCAGATTGAGCAACTGCCCTCGGTGGAGCGCGCCCTGCTCGGCGGTTCCATACGCCGTATGCAAGAGACGGTAGGTGACTTAGACTACCTCGTCGCCACCATCGACCCCGAAACAGCACTGAACACCTTCACGCAACTGCCGATGGTCAAGGTGGTCTTCGCACGGGGCGAGAACCGCGCACAGGTGTTTCTGGAAGACGGTTTGCAGGTGGACTTGAAGACCGTGCCCCCTGCAAGCTGGGGCGCGGGCGCGCTGTATATCACGGGTTCGAAGGCGCACTCGATTCGGCTAAGAGAGCGTGCGCTGGCGCGGGGGCTAAAACTGAACGAGTACGGTATCTGGCAAGGCTCCGAGCGGGTCGCCAGTGAGAGCGAAGAGGCGGTCTACAGCGCGCTGGGACTGCAGTGGATACCGCCCCCAATGCGCGAGGATACGGGCGAGCTGAGCCTTGCCGAGCAGGGCGCGATACCGAACCTCGTCCAACTGGCTCAGGTACGAGGCGACCTGCAGACCCACACCCACTGGTCAGATGGCGACAACAGCATCGAGGAGATGTGGAACACGGCACGCACGCTAGGCTATGAGTACCTCGCCCCGACCGACCACGCCGAGATGTTTGCACTTCGGGGTGACCCACTCACGGTGTTTCGCCAGCGCCAGCGCGAAATCGACACCCTCAACGAGCGCACTGGGGGACGCCCCTACCTGCTGAACGGCTTGGAGGTGAATATCGCAAGCGACGGAAGCCTCGAAGCCCCTGAAGACCTCCTGCGCGAGGCAGAGATCGTGTTAGCAGGCGTGCACCATACGCACGGTCAACCCCCCGAACTGATGACGCAACGGCTCCTTCGTGCGTTGGAACACCCGCGCGTCCACATCTTGGCGCACCCAACAGGAAGACGGTTCGGCAAGCGCGAGCCGAACTCGGCAAATTGGTCAGCGATTTTCCAGCGCGCCCGCGAATTGGGTAAGGCAATCGAGATTAACGGCTACATCACACGGATGGACCCGCCCACCCCGCTCGTACACCTGTTGAGAGAGAGTGGCGCGCTCGTCTCGTTTGGCACCGACTCGCACCGCACGGGCGACCTCTGGACGATGGAACTGGCGGTCGGCTTGGCACAGCGCGGTTGGCTCACTCCTGAACGGGTTCTCAACACGCGCCTACTCGCGGAGTTGAAGGCATGGCTAAAACAATCGGGCTGAAGCAAAGGCAAAAAACACCCGTTCTACGCGCTTCTAATCCCCAAATTAGGACTAAAGTCCCTATTCAAACTCGGAATGGGTAAGGCATAATCAAACTGGTGGATGCTATATTAATCGCAGGGGGGCGTGCTCCACGCGGACTGACACAAGTGTCGGGGCAACGCCTCAAGGGCTTGATGGTGATCGACAAGAAACCGCTGGTCGCCCACATCGCTCAGACCCTTCTGGCGACTGGGTTTGAGCGAGTGGCAGTAGTCGGCTCCGAACTGCTGATTCAAGCCCTACCCCAAGTGCCTGACCGAATCTTCTTCGCTCTGGAAGGTCGCTCTCCGGTTGACAACCTTCTTCGGGGCGCAGAACGGCTCGGTCTGCGTCCCGAAGACCGATTCCTGCAGTGTGCGGTCGACCTGCCGATGCTCAAGGCGGGCGCGCTGTGCGACCTGATTCAGTGGGCAAGTCCCGAAGCCGATGTCACTGTGCCTCTGGTAAAAGAGGAGGTGTTCCGCGCGCACTTTCCGGGCGGTCCTTACAAGGCACTGCGCTTCCGAGAAGGCGGGTTCATCAACGCCTCCGTGAGCGTGATGCGGGTGGGGTTCCTCCAGCGCCATGAGCCGTGGCTTCATCGGCTCGCACGCCACCGCAAATCGGTTCTGCGCTCGCTCGTGATCCTGCTTTACACCTTCCGCCACCACCTGTTCACAACGGGCGTGCCGATGTCAGCACGGTTCCTCACAGGACGCCTCAGCCTAACCGACCTCTCACAATCTGCCTATCGGGTGCTGAGCGACAAAGTTCAGATATGGACTGACGCCCTGCCCGAACTCGCCTACGATGTGGATAACGAACAGGACTACCACTATGCAAAGGCGTGGTTCCAGACCTCAAACCACCCTGCAACTTCTGACCTCTGAGTAGCACGGGCGTCCCGCCCCTCACTCCCCATTCCCTATCAGGGACTTTGCAGGAAACCGAACCCCTCCGCCGAATCACTCTCACAGGTGAGTTGTAATGGACCGAACACAGCAGTTCAACCCTGACCCGAACCGCACGCAAGCGATGGGAGTGCCTGACCCCAATCGCACGCAGGCGATGAGCATGCCCGTGTTAGACCCAAACCGCACGCAAGCCGTGCCGGGGATGGGGGGCACACCACAACCTTCGCTCAAGATGGAGCCGATTCTGGGGCGTCCTGTTGCGCTGGCGCATAGCGTGGCGCGTGAAGGTTTGCTGGTGCAAATCACGGGCGCACAGTCGGTCGCGGGGCGCGCCCCGCTCAACCTCTGCTTGGTGCTGGATCGAAGTGGCTCGATGGAAGGGCCGCCCTTCGAGTTCGCCAAGCAAGCCTGTTGCTACCTCGTTGACCAGCTGACCGAACAGGATGTGCTGTCCATCGTGACCTTCTCGGACGCCATCGATGTGGTGATGCCTCCTCGCAAGATTGTGAATAAGCAGCTGGTGAAAGACCACATTATGCGCCTCACGGTGGGCGACACGACCAACATCTACGATGCGCTCGTGGTGGGCACGCAACAACTGACCTCGGTGAACTTGCCGAGCTATCAAGCACATCTGATTCTGCTGACCGATGGCGAGCCGACCGTCGGGATCAAGGATTTCCCAACGATTGTGGGCGTCGCTGCAAGGGCGAAAGAGTTCGGCTTCCATATCACCGCACTCGGTTTCGGACCCGACTACAACGAAGAACTGCTGGCAGGGATTGCTCGGCGGAGTGGAGGCAAGTATTACTATATCGATCAACCTCAGCGCATTCCCGAAGTGTTCCAGCAAGAGCTGGTGCGCCTGATGACTGTCGTGGCACGCAACCCGAAACTGGAGGTGCAACTTGCGCGCTGGGTGCAAGTGCGTCAGGCGTTCGGAGGCGAGATGAAACTACATGGGCGCACCGTCGAGCTGAGTCTCGTGGATGTGGAGCGCGGAAGCCAACTGTTGCCCGTGCTGGAACTGGAGTTCCCCAACCACCCTGCAGGCACTTTCCGCATCGCGAAACTGCGCCTCACTTGGGACGATGTCGCCACAGGACGCCAAGAGACCGCCACCGCCGAGGTGGTCATCGAGTTCACGACCGACCCTGCCAAAGCGAATGTGCCCCAAGACCCGCGCGTGGCGAATGAACTCCAAATCTCGATGACCTCGCGCGCGTTGGAAAAGACAATCTTGGGTCTGCGTGCCAACCAGCTGAATCAGACGCAAGCCCTTCAGGAACTCCAGCGCACGCAGGCGATTCTGCTCCAGCAGGGGCGCACGCAGGAGGCACAGGAGGTCACACGCGCCATTCGTGCCCTGCAAGGACAGGACACAGGTAGTGCCGAGAAGACCTTGATGGGCACGCTGGTCAATCTGGAGCAGGGGAAGAAGGAGAGCTGAGCCCCCTCTGCGCCAGATAGGTCTCCAGAATCAGGAGAGCGGACAGGGCATCTTTGATGGGGCGTTGCTGGCGGGTGGACTTGCCCTGCTCACGCAGGCGACGCTCCGCCTCTTGGGTGGTGAACCGCTCGTCGAGGGTCTCTACAGGGACGGAAAGCCGTTCGCGCAGTGCTTTCACGAACTGGAGTACCTCTTGAGCGCGCTGGCTCTCGCCCCCACGCAACCGATAGGGCACGCCCACTACGACGCGCTCTGCCCCGTTCTGCTGGAGCCACGCGACTATTGTGTCCAGCTGATTGGGCAACACCTCAGCAGGTAGGGGGATACCCAGTTCGGTATGTGCCACCGCCACGCCAATTCGCTTCTGCCCGTAGTCCAGCGCCACAATCTTCATTTCTCGTCCCACACCATCACGACTTTGCCTGCCTCACCCGTGCGCATCAGTTCGAAGGCGTGGTCGAACTCGTACCAAGGCAGTTGGTGGGTAATCGCAGGGCGCACATCCAACTTGCCCGATAGCAACAACGCCTGCATTGCTTCCCAAGTCTGATAGAGCCGTCGCCCCACAATAGCGTGGATTTCGACGCCCTTGAAAATCAGCGCATTCAAATCCACTAAGGGCGGTTCCGCGAACAGTCCGAGCAGGCTAATGCGTCCGCCAGGGCGGATTGCTTGTGTGATGAGTGGGATGGCGGAGGGGTGTCCCGACATCTCCAGCGCCACATCGACGCCCAGCCCATCGGTCATGCGTAGGAGAGCGGGAGCGGGGTCTTCCTTGAGCGGGTTCAGCACGACATCTGCGCCCATCTGCTCAGCGAGTTCGATTCGGTGGGGTAGGACTTCCGTAGCGAACACGCGCGTCGCTCCACACGCTTTTGCCACTGCGATACTAAACAGCCCGATTGCCCCACAGCCTGTAATCAGCACGGTCTTGCCTGCCACCTCGCCCGACAGCACGGTATGCACGGCGTTGCCTAAGGGGTCTTGCACGGTCGCCACTTCTGGTGGGATGCGTCGGTCGGTCTTCTGGGCGTTTTGGGCGGGAATCACGATTCGGGGTGCGAAACAGCCGTCCACATCGACGCCGAGAATCTGCGTATTCAAGCACACATGGGCTTGTCCCATTCGGCAGGGAGTACAGTAGCCACACACGATATGGCTCTCGCCCGCAACATAGTCGCCGACGCTCAGCCCCGACACGCCCTCGCCTACCGCTTCGATAATCCCACAGAACTCGTGTCCGACAATCAGGGGCGGTTTGAGACGAGACTGCGCCCAAGCATCCCAGCGATAGATGTGCAAATCGGTGCCACAGAGTGAAGTGCGTAAGATGCGTACCTGAACCGTGCCGGGGCGGAGGCTTGGTTCGGGCACCTCCTGAATCGTCAGCCCCTCAGCGGACGCCACTTTGCAGATAGCCTTCATCGGTGTGATGAGTATACCTATTGATAGAGGAGGAGACAGGGCAATCACTGGTCGTACGGAGTTTGTGTATGTTGCGCACACCGCGATCGCAAACTGAGTTATTGACAGGTTAAATATTGACTCGGAAACAACGAGTGGTGTCAAAATCGCTCTAAAACCTGTCAATATCGAGGTCGAAAGACCTATCTACGAGGGTTTTGCCAACCTGTACCTACGTCCTTTGCGCTCTCCTTCAGGAATGAGCCAACCTAACTCAACGAGGCGTCTCGCCATAGTTCTGGCTTTGGGAGTGGTGACTCCGAAAACCTGCCGAAAATCCCCATTTGTCACGAAACCCTTTGCAGAGAGAATTGGCTCGAGGCGTTTTATCTCTTCAGGGAGGTTTTGACTTCGTACTCCTGGAGTATCTACAAGAAGATAAAGGCGACTGCGTGGCTTTTCTCTCGTGATAATTCCCTTGTGTAGTAAGTCTTGAATCTCTTTCGATGCGGTATAGAGGTCTATGTTGCACAAGTTTTGGAAGTTGCGACTGGTGAATTTGCCTTGATTTTCTCTCGCATAAGCAAGGATTCGTTTTTGATGTTTCGTTAGTCCAAACTTTTCTAATCCCGCCAGCCACTGCATAGTTTCCTGCTTGTAGATAGGCTCGCTATCTAATATCACTATAAAACACCCTCCTTCCAAGCGAAAGGTTGGAGGATGTAAACCCTCAGATTCCATTACCTCGAACATTCTTGGGATACCCTCACCACGCTCACGCATGTAGCCATAATCAGTCAAAACTCGTGCGATAAGCGGGTTCCGAGAGGCGTGGACACGCTCTCTTTTCAGCAGACGCTCCAGTGTCACGGGTTCTACTAATTCTCCAGGACTTCGTATCTCAAGATGGCTGTCGAAGAGGTCAACTTCTATCTGAGCGCCCCTAATCTGGTAGTTACGATGTGCTACTGCATTTACGATTGCTTCCTGCCACACAAAATTTGGATAACCAGCCGCTCTGTAAAAAAGAGAGAAACTAAGGATTGGCGTTGAGGAAGGTATTTTTGTATTACGTTATAGGCTTCTTGAATCAATAACAGTAGCGGAAGGTTCTCAATTCTGATGCGCCTCTCGATGTTGAGTTCTGCCCCCGTTTTACGGCTCGTGCCACGCCAGATAGCGAAGTCTATCCCACAGCGAGGATGCCAACGCATCGGCTCTTTTGCAAACAGTAAAAGACTAGCAAGGGTCAGCACCACGCGCCCGTCTCGTCTTTCAGCCAAGCGATAGTGAAAAAGCACATCCACAGGTTCGAAGTCTAAATGCGCACGCTTAGCGACTTCTTCTATCAAGAAAGTATCTAAGTCACTTAGGCTTGCCTCTTGAATGAACTGAGCCTCTGTTAAGAGCTGGCGACGAGAGCGTTTTATGGCTTCAATGTCCATAGCGTTGAAAGGCATATTCTGGTCGTGGTTGCGATATAAGTAGCGTCCATCGGTTAGCTGGTAAACATCGGACATCCAGTCCACCTCAAAAACCCAAATCCTGCGCCCTTCCAAAACGGTTTCCATCGCACGGAAAGGAAGTGAGCCTACTATGTGCCCAGCGATTTGCTTCTGGACCTGCTTCAAGTCGAATCGCTCAGGAACGCCAGACACTGTGCCGTCATCCTCTATGCCAAACACTACAGTGCCCCCTTCTGCATTTGCCATCGATACAAGGGCTTCTGCGATTTTATCTACAGCCGTCTTGATATCGGTTTGACCCTTCCGCTCAAGGAACTGTCCTTCAGGTTGGCTGCGCAACCAATCCCACTTCCTGCCCATAATTCGTCCTTACACGGGAATCTCAACCGAACTGCTGTCGCCCAACATCAGGCGCAGGGTGCGGGGACGGCGTGCCACACCTTTGACCGACACATTCTTGCCCAACAGGCTTCCCTCAATTCGAATGGCGACCTCCTCGACCCGACTGCCCTCCAAGATGATGCTGTACTCGACCTCACACTGCTTCAGCACGGTCTCATCACCAATAGAAGTGAAAGGACCGATGTAGCAGTCTTCTAAGTGGCAGTTGCGCCCGATGATGGCAGGACCACGCACGGTACACCGAGTGAGCGTCGTGCCTTCGCCAATTGCGACGCGTCCGTAGAGTTGGCTTTCATTCAGGGTTCCCCCTTGCTGGGGTTCCAGCTCCTCCAGCACGAGCCGATTCGCCTCCAAAAGTGCTTCCAGGTTGCCTGTGTCTTTCCACCAACCCGTGATTTGACGCGACTCGACCCGATAGCCTTTGTCAATCAGATATTGGATAGCGTCGGTGATTTCGAGTTCGCCCCGCCACGAGGGTTGGATGGCGCGCGCTGCTTCGAAGATGTGGTGATCAAACAGGTAGACGCCCACGAGTGCAAGGTTGCTGGGCGGATTTTTGGGTTTCTCAATGAGGCGCACCACGCGCTCACCTTCCAGCTCTGCCACGCCGAACTCTTGAGGGTTGGGCACCTCCGCCAGCAGGATAAGCGCGTTGGGCGACCGTTCCTGAAACGCCTCCACCAATGGGCGCACGCCCGAAGTCACAAGGTTATCGCCCAGATACATCACGAACGGGGTCGTGCCAAGGTAGGGTTCGGCGGTCAGCACGGCGTGCGCTAATCCGAGCGGTTCAGGTTGGGGAATATAGGTGACTTGCACGCCCCACTGGCTTCCATCGCCCACAGCGTGTTCGATTTCGCTGGCAGTATCGCCTACGATGATGCCCACCTCGTGGATGCCTGCCTCCGCAATCGCCTCCAGCCCATAGAACAGCACAGGCTTATTGGCGACGGGCACGAGCTGCTTCGCCATGCTGAAGGTAATCGGGCGCAGGCGTGTGCCCTTGCCCCCCGCCAAGATGAGTGCTTTCATCGGAGACTGCTTGCGAGCCACGCTTGCACGCTTCGTGTCCACACCTGCGCCCATCTCAGAAGCGCAGGTGCGTAGCACTCCCACATCGCGCGCACTTCATCCCACGAGCGAGGCATCAGCGTGCGCCACGAAGCCGACGCACTCTGATTGCCCTTCAGGTGGGTGTTCAGCCAGTTGGTGATTTGCCCGAACACATTCATAATCTCGGTTGGGGGTGGCACATGCCCGCCCTTGTACCACACAATCGTCTTCGGCTCGCGCGCTGCGTTCTGGAGGGCTTTGTTCGACTCGACGGGCACCACATCGTCCGCATCGCCGTTGATGAACAGCACGGGGCGCGGGCTAATCCGCCCCACCCAGTGGACAGGGTCGACCACATCCATCACCTTCAGCGCCTGCTCGATGAACTGGGCGTTGTCTTTGCTTGCGTTGCGCCACATCGAGAGCGTGCTCTTCTCCATCAGGATACGCCAGTCTCCGCCTGCCACCAACAGCACGGGGGCTTGCACGCGCTCGTCCACACCAGCGAACATCGAGCCGAGTATCCCGCCCATGCTCGCGCCGATGTAGCCGATTCGTTTCGGGTCAATCTCTTTGCGTGTCTCTAAGTAGTCCAGCCCTCGACGCAGGTCAATTACGGTCTGAATCAGGGCGTCGCGGGCGCGGTAGGCGTAGGGACCGAAGAAGGGAATCTCTTCGCTCGGTTTGCGCTCGCCGTGATACTGGGCGTCGATAGCGAACAGCGCATAGCCTTGTTGTGTGAGCAGGGGCCAGAGCATCTCGAACATGCGCTTGTCGCCTCCCAGCCCGTGCATCAGCATCACGCAGGGCAATCGTTCACCTTCCTTGCGGTTCTTGGGCAGGATGAGCAAGGCAGGCACGCGCTGGTCGCGCGCACTGAGATAGGTCACCTTGTACACGGTGAACTGGGCAGTCTCCTGAAGCACGCTCTCTTGGGGCTTGAGGGGGAGCGTCTTGTCGTAGCCGAAAATCAGGTCGGGGTCATAGCGTGGGCTGGCAGGTGTGCTGGTCTGGGCGCACCCCGCAAGAGCCATCACCATAACGAACCCAAGTGAGCCGAACAGCTTTCGGAAAGTTCTCATCGCATCCCTCCGATTCGCTTAGACGCAAGGGATTCCTACAAGGATTAATAATACAGAACGGGAAAAACAGAAGCCCCCACTTACCCACTTCATTCCGACAAGCGAACCGAAGTGGGTTCGTGAGGGGCGTCAACGCTATTAGTTTCTCCTGCGCGATGAGGGTGTGGGGTTACTTCCCACCGAACTTTTTGTAGGTCGCCTCATCGACGAACTTGGTGAGCTTCTGACCGTTGTACTCTGCCTTCAGGGCGTAGCGCACCTGCTTGGAGCCAGATTTGGTCGTTCGCTCGTACTTTTGGGTCTTGACCTGGTCATCAGGCACATCGACCATCTTGCGCTCTTTCACGCTGTAGAATTGCATAATGCCTCCCTCCTTGTTAGTGTTTTTTCCAAGAGATTAGCACGCGTGCCAACCTCCTAAGCAGAGAGTTTCCCCTTGCTGAACCCGATTCCTGCTAAAATCGGGGGCAAATTCGGGCAATTTAGGGCGAAATTGGGGCGGAATTCGGCTGAAGTTCGATCACGGCGGGCGACCAGCCCAAGTCGCGCAGGACTTTAAGGTAGTCTTCGGGGCTGAGCGTTTCGGGACGACGCCCCGTGAGCGCAACGATGCCCCCCTCCATCACATTCGTGGCGAAGGTTTCCCCCTCAATGACGGGGGTGGAGGTCACCACGCGCGCCACCTCCGCTGTTTTGAGGAACTCGATATCGGCTTTGCGCACCGTGTTCGTGATGACCGTCTTGCCTAGCAGTTTGTCGGGCATATATTTTCGGATGAAGTGCCAGTCGCCCGCAATCACATCCGCCTGCTGGAAGAGATGCTCGGCACGGGGTGTGCGCTTCTCTTGCTTCTCACCCGTCGGGTAGAACCACTGAAAGGGCAGGCGCGTGATAATCGGCAACAAGAGACGCCCCAAGATGCGCACCGTGTTGTAGGAATAGATTGGCAGGGGCAACCCCACCGCGAACACCAAGTCACCATAAAGGACGCACTTCGCCAAGCGTGCCAGCTCCTGCGCCATGCCGAAGCGGTCTACCGCCGAGACCATCAGCACGGTGCTACTGGCGAAATCGATAATTTTATTCTCGTGAAGCCAGCGTACGACCTCGCGTTCGAGGGTGTTCTTCAGCCCACTCCCGTCGACCACGGGCGTCTGCTTCGCAACGGAGACCAGCTTCTGAATCGAGCGGAAGGTGTAGCGTCGGTTGTCCACCCACACATAGAGGTCTGCCCCGCCGATGCCGAGCGCGTCGACCTTGCCGTCCAGCTCAGCGAACATCTGCTGGAACCGCTGAAGGTCGCCATCGGTGCCCACCCGCTCGATGAGGAACGGCACACCGCCCAGAGTGATTTCACTACGCTTGTCCCGCTTTGAGGAGCCGAGACTCACCGAGACGATATGCTTCATCAGCGGTAGTTCTGGAACAGCTCACTGACCGATTCGTCGTGGTGGATGCGCGAGATAGCTTCCCCAAGCAGGGGCGCAACCGACAGCCGAACCAGCTTCTCGAACTGCTTGTGAGGCGGAACGGGAATCGTATCGGTGCAGATGACGCGCTCAATAGGCGAGTCCATCAGCCTTTGGATAGCGCTTCCTGAGAAGACAGGGTGGGTACACGCTGCAATCACGCGCTTCGCCCCCCGCCGAATGAGTGCCTCTGCACCCTGCACGACGGAGCCAGCGGTATCGATCATGTCGTCAATCATCACACAGACGCGCCCATCGACCTCGCCGATGACCTCCATCACTTCTACTTTGTTCGGTTCGGGACGACGCTTGGCGATAATCGCAATCGAGAGCGCATCGATCGCTTCCGCCAGCGACCGCGCACGGGGCACGCCCGCCACATCAGGCGAGACCACCACCACATCCTGCCCGCTGAACCCCTCTTTGATGAGATACTCGGCGATAATCGGTCCGGCGTAGAGGTGGTCTACGGGGATATCGAAGAAGCCCTGAATCTGCTCGGCGTGGAGGTCGACCGCAATCACGCGTGTGGCGCCCGCTTCGGTGATGAGGTCTGCCACCAGTCGGGCGGTAATCGGTTCGCGGGGCTTGATTTTCTTATCTTGGCGGGCGTAGCCGTAGTAGGGAATGACCGCCGTAATGCGCCGTGCTGATGCGCGTCGGAACGCATCGAGCATCACGAGCAGTTCCATCAAGTTATCGTTCACGGGGGCGCAGGTCGGCTGAACGACGAACACATCCATCCCACGCGCACTCTCCAGCACCTGCACCCGCACCTCGCCATCGGAGAATCGCTCGCATATCATCCTGCCCAGCGGTCTGCCCAAGTAGTCGGCAATCCGCTGAGAGAGCTCCATATTCGCGTTGCCACTGAACAACAAGATTTCCTGCCCGTTATCCATCGCTTGGTCCTCCTGCCCTCTCTATAGATTCTCTGCGTTTGCGCACCCATCCTGCTTTGTTGGTCTGATAACTGCGCGCAATTGCCAGCGATTCGCTGGGCACATCCTCAGTGATCGTACTGCCTGCGGCGATATAGGAATCGTTTTCAATCGTGAGGGGTGCGACGAGTGTGGCGTGGGAGCCGACGAACACGCGGTCGCCAATCACGGTGCGGTGCTTGCGCAGACCATCGTAGTTGCAGGTAATCGTGCCCGCGCCGATGTTCGTGCTTGTGCCGACGGTGGCATCGCCTAAGTAGGTCAGGTGCAACACCTTCGTGCCCTCGCCGACCGTCGTGTTCTTGATTTCCACAAAATCGCCCACGCGCGCGCCCCGCTTCAACACCGTTCCCGGACGCAGGTGCGCGAACGGACCCACCGAAACATCCGACTCGATCTGCGCCTGCACGATGTGCGAGCGGAACAGGTGGCACGAATCGCCGACCATGCTGTCTTGCAGATAGAGGTCGGGACCCAGCACGCAGTTCGCCCCCACGACCGTGTTGCCCTTAAGGTGCGTGTTTGGCTCGATGACCGTATCGTGCCCGATTTGGACGCCCACCTCGATATAGGTGGTGTGAGGGTCTACCACCGTGACGCCCGATAGACAGAGTTGCTTGAGGATTCGCATTCGGAGCGCTTCGCCCGCCTGCGCCAGTTCCCAGCGGTTGTTCACGCCCATCAGCAGGCTGGGGTCGGGCGATTGCCAAGTGAGAACCGTGCCTCCCGCCTGTGCAATCAGCCCAATCACATCGGTCAGGTAGTATTCGCCCTGAGCGTTCTGGTTGCTGAGTCGGGGCAGGAACTCGCGCAAAGCAGAGACCTTGAAGCAGTAGAACGAGGTGCAGACCTCGCGTATCGCTTTCTGTTCGGGGGTGGCGTCCTTCTCTTCCACAATCCCGCAGACCTTGCCCTCGCCGTCGCGCACGATACGCCCGTAGCCTGTGGGGTTCTCCATCAGGGCGGTGGCGACCGTAGCGTCGGCATCGTGGGCGCGGTGGTACTCCCACAAGGTGCGCAGAGCCTCTGCCGTTACCAAAGGCGAATCTCCAGCGCAGACCACCACTTCGGTCGCCGTTTCGGGGATGTGGGGAACCGCTTGCATGCAAGCGTGTCCTGTGCCTAACTGTTCGGTTTGGAGTGCGTAGTGGTAGCGGTCGCCCAGAGCCGACTTGACCTCCTCAGCCCCATGCCCCACGACGACAATAATCGGAGAGATTCCTGCTTCCTCTAAGGCGGTCAGCACATGGGCGGTGAGGGGCTTGCCAAGAAGGGGCATCAGCGCCTTGGGGCGCTCGGACTTCATTCGGGTTCCCTTGCCCGCTGCCATCACAATCCCGACCGGTTGCGCATTTGGGGGTGTCATCCTCGGCTCCTGCGGGAACGATTATACCTAAGAGATGGGGTAGACTCCCCTGCGTGAACCGTATCGATTGGGCGGAGATCGGGCATATTACGCTTCAGTTAGTGATTGCGCTTGTGTTGAGTTCGGTGATTGGTTGGGAGCGCGAGTTGCGTGGGCGTCCTGCAGGGATTCGTACCCATGTGCTCATCTGCTTGGGCACAACGCTGATGATGGTCGTCTCGCGTGCCTTTGTTTCACCCTCAGACCCGTCGCGAATTGCCGCTCAGATAGTGAGTGGAATCGGCTTCATCGGTGCTGGTACTATCCTACGGCAAGGAAGTGTAATTCGGGGTCTGACCACCGCCGCCAGCCTTTGGGCGGTGGTCGCTATCGGCATGACCGTCGGGATGGGCGACTGGACTTACTACATCGTTGCCCTGATAGCGACGCTAATGACCTACGGTGCGCTCACGCTGTTGCGCATTCCAGAGGAGCGTATCCAGCGCGCAACCCAATCGCCCACACTCTGGATTACACTGGAGGCGGACGCAAAGTTAGACAGTGTGTTCTCGGTACTCTCCCATCACAAAGCCGAGCTGAAGGCGTTTCGGCAGGAGTTTCCAGAATCGCCGGGCACGCGCGTCTTCACCCTACAGGTACAACTCCACGCCGACCATTCTGCCAGCGCCATCCTGAGCGACCTTGTCCAACTGCCAGAGGTGCGCTCGGCACACTGGGAACACCTGCCGTAGCCTCGCCATCGGGTATCCTATTCGCAAGGGAGGTAAACCATGCAAAACACAGTCAAGACCCTGCTCGATTTTCGTTCCGAAAACTACTTAGTGAGTTCTCTCTACTTGAGCCTCTCGCCTCAGGAGCGTGCGACGCGCCCGCCCAAATATCGCATTCGCCTCAAGACGATGGTGAACCAGCTCTTGCACTGGCTAGATGACCACCCTACCGCCACCGAGGCGCGCAAGTCGATAGAAGAAGATTTCAAAAAGTTCGAATCGTACATCGAGGAGCCGAGCAATCTGTTGGGTGTCAACTCGCTTCCTGTGCGGGGGATCGCGTTGTTCTCCTGTTCGGGTGAGGGACTGTTTCAAGCGGTGCCGCTACCTTATGTAGAGCGCAATACGCTCGTGGTCGACAAGACTCCGTATGTGCGCCGTCTGTTTGCGGTGGAAGCCGATTTCGGGGTGAACTTGGTGGTGGTGTTCGACAATCGCGATGCGCGCTTCTATCTGGTCGATATCGAGGGCATTCGCGAGTTAGAGGCGTTTCAAACGGTGCGCGACCGCGAGGTGCTTCCACCCGGCGTGCATGGCGTGCGGACGCCGAGTGGTCTCCGCGCCATTCATGGTATGGGGGAAAAGAATGTGCAGATGCTGAAATCTCACGAACAGCAACAGCACCTGCGCCATATCGCCGAGGTTCTGCTCACGCTACGCAAGACCCACCCTTACGACCGCCTGCTGGTGGCGATGCCCGATGAGTTTGCAAATGCGTTCCCCACCTATTTACACGACTATGTGCGACGCACTTACGCAGGGCGCATCAAGGCGCACGACAAGATGCCCATCAACGAACTTTACGAGCGTGTGCTGGACCGCCTGATGGAGATTGACCGCGAACAGGAAGGGCAACTCCTGCAGGAGCTGAACGAGAGCCTGCCCCAGCTCGGTGCGCTCGGTTTGGAAGCGGTGATTCAAGCCGTAGAGTGGGGCAATGTGCGCGTCTTGCTCTACGATACCGAGCATGCCCAGCCCGGCTGTGTGTTCTATCCGTCGGGCAGTTTGGGATTGCGCGCGGAGGATGCGCCTGAGGGCACTACAGAAATCTGGTGGCTCCCCGATATTGTGGATACGCTGTTGGAGCGTGCGCTGGAGCAGGGCGCGCAGGTGGAGGCGGTTCACTCTCAAGAGGCGCGCACCTTCATCAAGGGCGCCAGCGCCATCCTACGCTTCCCGATGACGCCGTAGACAGTTCGGTGTGTTAGCACGCAAAGAGGCTTGGGCAGGACACACCCCGCTCAAGCCTGCGTTTTTTAGGAAACCACCTCACGCACACCCTGCACGATTCGGTCGCCCAAGTCGGGACCGTTGAACGAGACGGTGGCTTCATAGCCTCCCTTGTTGTACTCGTGCTTGGTGAGGATGTAGCCAATCCAGTCGTTCACGAGCGAAACAGGAGCCACACGCCGATAGCCTGCCTCCTGGCCAATCTCGCGCGCCTGTAGACCGATGGAGCTAATCGGCTCGCCCGGGAAGCCTATGAGCAGGAGGTCACCGATGGTGACGGTGCTAATCGGTGCGGTCGGGGGGATTATCTGGCGGGCAATCTGCTTGAGCAAGGCGTCGGGGATTTTGTATTCGCGCCCTGCCGACTCTTGGAACTCAGGGTGGGGCTGCGCTTCGGGCAGGTTCACCTGCAGTTGGCGTGCTTGGAGCCGAGCGGGAACCGAGCGCGCCGCTTTCAGAAGGCGCAGGGCATGGTCAGCAAGTTGGTTGCCGTAGCGTTGAACTCGGTCGTGGTCGTCCTTGCCCACATCGGCGACGGGCGACACATCGCCCAGCGCACCGTTCATAAAGAGCGCAACCGTGCCCTGCCCCAGCTCGCGTTCGAGGCGGTTCTGAAGCACGCCCGGAAACTCCGCCGAGACCTCCATCATCGTATGAGGATAAATGGTGGGGTGCGCTGCGTAGACCGTCAGCACGCCAATGATGCGGTGGCGTGAATCGCTCACCTTGAGCAGGCTCATCGTGGGGTCGACCAGTCGGCGTCCGCGTCGGTTGCGGTTCAGGTTCGGCAACGCTTCGCTGTGGGTGGCGATGTGGGCATCGCGCAGGCGGTGGCGTGCCTGCTGGATGGCTTCCACCACGCGCTCGGTGGTGAACTGCAGAAACTCTGGGATGAAAGTGCCTACGCCGGGCAGGGGGAAGCGCATCCGTTCGTTGAGTCCCATCGCATCGGGAGCGCAGTGGGTGTGGCTTGCACTGATAAAGAGTTGTTCGGGGCGCAGGTTCAGGGCGTTGCGCACCGCTCGTGTGAGGCTATCGGGCATGAGCAGGTGGTCTAACGCCACCAGCACCACCTGCTGATGGCTGTCTTCCAACGCCAGCACGCGGGCGTAGATAGGGTCGTGAACCCCGCGTGGAGGCATATTGAGCCGAGCGCCATAGCCCCCCAGCTGAATGCGAATCTTCGTGATGTCAGGCGTGATATCGAGTTTGCTAACTCCAGCCTTCAGTCGTGCGCGCATGCGCTAAGTATACACTTTTTAGGGCAGGGCGCAAATGCCCTGCCCCTATTGATTCAGCGACGACCGCCACCACCTTCCAGCGGGATTGACTCCGCAGGCTGGGTGCCAGTGTATTCAGGCTGGATGCCGTAGGCTTCAACGCCCTCTCCACCCTCCGATTTGGGGTAGACCGACTCGGGCACCGAGCTACCTCCGCCTCCACCGCCCCCTGCAAAGAACCAAACTCCAGCCAGCGCCAGCACCAGCACAATCGCAACGACCGCAATCGCAACCGGTTTCGGGATTTCCATCGTCTAACCCCTCATCAATAGTAGTCATCAATGTCCCAGAGATAGGTCTCTGGGTCGGTGATGAAGCCACCACACTGAGGTCGGGCATCACATCCTTGGGTGAGTTGCGCAGGGGTGTAGGATTTGGCGTGTCCGTCCGTGAAGACGACCGTCATCCGCTCGCGTCGATGGAAGGGCCATGCGCCTCCGAACTCCATCCAAGTGTACCAGCCCGTAGCGGTCTGCAGGCGCCAGCAAGCAGGACGAGCACCGAACCCGCAACTGTTCGCGGCATAATCGTACCAGCCGTTGGCAGCTCCACTGTCGCACTGTTGACGCACGATGCTGAAGGTGTCGATGGTCTGTCCTGCAGAGTTGCGCCAGTAGCGTGCGGGAGGCATAATCACCCAGTTGCCTCCACACAAGGGCTGACGGCTTGCAGGGTCGCGCCACCAAAGGCTATCCACGAACAATACCGTTCGAGAGTGGTTGCGGATTCGGGCGTCGGTTGCAGGCACATTCATCCAGCGATTGTCGGATGTACGGCGCATAATCGGCGATAGGTAGGAGTAGTTATAGCCCAAGTTGGTCTTGAGTGCCCACCGATATTCACGAATACACTGCTGAGTTGGCGGAGCCTCGTTGTCGGCAGGGCAAGCGTCCAGAATCGCGTCGGTCGCTTGGGGGTCTGACGGACAGCGGAACATCTGCCAGTTCTTGACATAGGGCATCAGAAGCTGGGCTAAGATTCGATCATTGCAGTTCTCCTGCCCTGCGAACGAAGCGAACCACTGGGTGAGCGGTTGGGTGGTATCGTAGTCGCTGGTGTACATCACGACCGCCCGCCCCACCTGGTTGAAACGCGAGATACAGTTCACTTGGCGTGCGCTCTCACGCGCCTGAGCAAAGACAGGGAACAGAATCCCCGCCAAAATAGCGATAATCGCTATGACGACTAACAGTTCAATTAGGGTAAAGCCATGCTTACGCATCACACTGCACCTCCTAAGTCATATAATACGCTAATACTTGAGCGATTCCTGCTCGAAAGTTGAAAAACGGCAGGGCAATTTCGCCAATGCCCTGCCGTCGGAGGATCGATGGTTTAGTTGCAGTCCTCGTCGCCGTCCTCACCCTGAATACCGAAGTTGAACAGCACAATCAGGAGGTCGGCGTCGTCCACCGTGCCATCGCCATTCAGGTCGGCCGCGCCGTCATCCGAGCCGAAGGCGAATAACACCGCCAACAGGTCTGCGTCATCTATAGTAAGGTCGCCGTTGGTGTCGCCGTTAGGCAGAACGACCGTGCCCAGGTCCACCGTGCCCGACACATTCACATTCGGGATGCGCACACCGAGCCAGTGGGTCTCGGTGCTGAAAGTAACATTTGTGATACAAATGTCCGTCGGGCAGTTGACCGTAAAGATAGAGGGCGAGTAGATGGGGCGAACGACCACATCGTAGACTCCCGCCACCACTTCTGGCGTGTCGATGGGGAAGTCGGGTCCCTCTGCGGTCGGCATGCTGAACCGCGCCACTCGTTGCTTCGTGCCGGGACGATAGAAGATGACCTCCACATTAGTGGGTGGCGAAGGCGATGGCGCATCGGCGGTCGTCGCAGTGCCCACTACCTTTCCGGAACCCGCTTGCGAGTTGCGGAAGCCCAACACGCCATGATAGAGTGCAGGCGCGTGCAGGCGATTCCAGTCAGGTCCAGAAGCTCCAGCAAGTGGGTCGTTGTTGCGCCACGGCAGATCGGTGTTCAACGAGCGCTCGCAAGTGAAAGGTGCGACCGAAGTATTGTAGCGGAACCTCTGCCAGCTACCAGGGAAAATATCACCGCCAACCGTTGAGCTTCCTAGCCCACGCGGACTGTAGTAAAGCTTCGGTCCGCCGGGCGCGCCCATTGCCAGAGCGATGTAGGAGTCGAGCGGACCAGCCTGAGTGTAGTCTTCATCGCCCACGATGATGGCGAAGTAGAGTCCCGCATCCAGCGATATCGTTTGCCCTAAAGGAACCGAACGCATCGGGTCAAAATTTGTGATATCCGCGCCGTAGTAGCTGCGGAAGGTCGTGAAGATGGTTCCTGAGGGGGGGGCCGAGTTGAAGCCCAAATCCGCAAACGCAACGATGTTGTTCAGGTCAGGTTCAGGGCGCCCATCACTTCCTGTTCGCGCTCCTGTAATGTAAACGCGAACTTGTGGCTCGCCAGAGGCGAGTCCGGAAGCGAAGGTGATGTAGTCAAAGGTCATCGGGGCGCAGATTTGGAACGGAAGAGCCGTCCAGCGTGCGGGGAGATTAGCACTGGTCACATCGCCCGAGATGAAGTACAGATAGTTGGCGGTTAGATTAAGTTGTGTATCACAGGTACCGCCAATGGTGTACCAAGAGTTCGCCGCGTGCCCCGCAAAATAAGTGTACGGGGGCTCTTGTGCTTTCGCCGTGCCCCCTAAAATTGCGAGGGCAATTACTGTACCGAGAAGCAGTTTACCTCTCATCATAATACCTCCTTTTGCAGTACCTACATTATAGCACAGAATTTCGAATTTGTCAAGGGAGGGAGGGCTAAAACACACGAAAGATTGAGATTCTTCGACTCGCTCAGAATTACAAGTAGGGGGAATGGGGAGTGGGGAGTAGTGAGGGCAGTGGGCAGTCGTGGCTTGGGCATCCTGCCCATTCAGCACGGTGTAGCACGGGCGTCTCGCCTGTGAACGGGGCAGTGGGCAATCGTAGCACGATCAGCTTACACGAGTCAAGAACCACCCAGAGCGGAGTTAAGGGTCTCGTCCACATTCCACGAACAACCCTAAAAAGTGTGCTATAATACAAACGCTGTCCTGATGGCGAAAGGAGTGGCGCCACGATGAACCTCCGCTGAGCCTGTAAAGTTCTGTTTCAGTTTTGGGTTATTCAGGGCTGGTGTTTCCTGCTCGATTGTGGAATAACGCTCCTGGAGTTCAGGAGGCATACCGAATGCGAGGCAGGACGCTGACTCTTGGGATATTGGCAGTTTGTGTAGGCACGGCAGTGGCGAACGAGAGCCATCGGACGCTCCCTGCAGACCTGTACCTGCGTGTGGCAGAGTTGAACCAGGTGCGCGTGGCACAAGGTCGCCCACCCGTCAAGCTGAACCCTGAGCTGAGCCAAGCGGCACAGACCCAAGCGCAAGAGATTCTGATTATGGGGCGATGTAGCCACCTTGACCGCTGGGGTCGGCGTGCAGATGCGCGGGCGCTGGAGGTCGGCTATGCGTTTCTGCGCTTGGGCGAGAACCTCGCTGCGGGGCAACCCTCTTGGCAACGCGCCCTTGTGGCGTGGCTCCAAAGCCCTTCCCACCGCGCCAATATGCTCCGCCACGACTATCGCGAGGTGGGCATCGGCATCGCAACCCTGCCCAACAGTCGGTACTACTCGGCGTGGGCACAGGTGTTCGGTATGCGCCCCGGAGTCTATCCCGTCATTATCAATCTCGATGCCCCCTATACAACCAGCCCGAATGTACAGCTCTATATTCACGGGGCGCAGATTGCCAGTGCGATGCGCCTCAGCAACGACGGCATCGACTGGACTGAATGGCTCCCACCCCAAGAGTGGCTGGAGTGGCGGCTGCCGAACCGTTCGGGCGAGCACACGGTCTATGTGCAGTTGCAGATTGGGGGACGAGCCTTCGAATCACACGACACCATCGAACTCCGACTCGGTTGGCAAGGGGGTCAGGTCGCGAGCAAGGGTCAAGGCGAAGACCTGCGTGGCGCCAGCGCGCTTGAGAGCCTGCGCGCAAGCGTGGAGGGTACTGCCCGTGGTGAACACATCGTCCACCAGCACGAGCGTGTGTCCGCGAACCTGTTCCGCATCGGTGACCTCGAACGCGTCCGCCACATTCTGAATTCGGCTCACCCGCGAAAGCCCGACTTGTGGGCGACGGTAGAAGCGACGGCGCAGAGATTGGGTCTGCACCGAAATCGCGAGCCGTTGCCCTAAGGCGCATACTAACTCTTCGGACTGATTGAATCCGCGCTCGGCTCGGCGTCGGGGATGAATGGGCACGGGCACGAGGGCGTCTACCGTTCCTAACCACTCCGCGCACTGAATCGCTTGATACAGCAGTTCACTCAGTGGCTCGGCCGCACGAAGCCATCGTCGGAACTTGAGGTTGATGACCATCTGTCTCAGCGCGCCCTCATAGAACCCTACGCAGACCGCCCCATTGAACGCATAGTCTGCGCCCAGACAGTGGGGGCACTCACCATAGGTTTCGGTTGGCATTCCACAGCGCGCGCACGCAGGCTCACCGATAAGGCTCAGTGTCGATGCACAAAATCGGCACAGCGGTTCAGAATCGAACCGCCCACATGCGGTACAGCGCGGGGGATAGAGCCAATTCAGAACCGCCTGAACCACGCTCAGCGGAAGATAAGGTCTACCACCACATCCCGAATGCCAGGGCGCTGGCGCAGAACGCGCCGAATAATCTCGATTTCGTGGCGTGGGTCGACATCGTGCCCGCGTACCCCACTCACCGTGCCCCTCAGGTAGACCACTCCGTGCGTCACATGGACATCCATCAACGAGGTATCCAGGTGGCGCTTGCTAATCTCACGCAGAACCATCCGTCTCATCTCAACATCTGCCAGTGCCATCGTTTGCCTCCGCCTCTATTGTACACCATTTTTACATCGGAGTCGTCGGGTACAATTCCGCCTATGGAGGCAACATCGATGTTGAGATACCGCCATTACTTCCTATGGCTCTTTGCGTTGCTCTTAGTCGTGGGTGGGTATGCCCAAGAGAAGGTGCTTCTCCAAAACAAGGCAAAGCCTGGTCAGACGATGCGCTACCGCCTCTCAGGCACGATCTCTGTCGAGGCAGCGGGTCAGACCTTCAACTTGGAAATCACCTCGGTCTCGGTGCAGACGGTAATTGCCGTCTCGCCCGAAGGCAACATCACCCAAGAGCAGACCACCGAGTCCTACGAAATGAGTTTCGGGGGACAGCAGATGCCCGCACCCGACGAAGCAATTCAGGGCAAAACGACCGTTACCTACAAACCGAATGGCGAACTGATTGCACGCGAAACGACACGCGAGGAGGAGCCTGAGGGCGACCAAGCCCACTTGGGGCAAATGTTAGCTGTCATCTTCTCCGATAAACCTGTTGGCGCAGGTGACAAATGGAGCTATACCTTCCGTGAAGACTCGAAGTTAGGCACTGTGCCCGCCCAGTTAGACTACACGCTCCGCGGATTTGAGACTTGGAAAGGCATCCGTGTGGCGCGTATTCAATCAGCCTACACGGCGCGCGACGACAGCCGATTCTCTGCGGAAGCGGAGATTCTCATCGAGGTACGTACGGGCGACACGGTCTATGCCACTGCCAAAGTGTCGGGCATGAACTTCGGTCAGGGCGAAGTCACTGCCGCCGCTTCGGCTCAACTGGAGTTCGAGCGTATCTCAGGCACCCCTCTGCCTGAAGATGCCAACGGCGAGCAACCTGCTCAAGCCACCGAGCAGAAACCTGAAGCCAAAGAGGGCGAGCAAGCCAAGCAAGAGGAGAAGAAAGAGGAACCCAAAAAGAAAGAGAAGACCATCGAAGAGGTAACGAAAGACTTCGAGAAGATGGAGGGGCTGTTTACGCTCTACCGCAAGAAGGAACCCACTAAGGACACCCTCTACCTTGAGTTGCGCGCTGACCAGCTTGAAAAACTCTACTTCCTGCAGTCCACCGTGAGCGACGGCTTACCCAGTTTCATTCTGGCGCCGGGTAGCCCTATCAGCGACATCCTGTTCAAGTTCGTCAAGCGCGACGAGCAAATCCTGCTGGTCGTGCCCAACATCGGCTTCCAAGCCGACCCCAATACGCCGATTGGACGCTCTGTGCGACGCTCATTCGCCGATGCCTACTTAGAAGCGTTTAAGATCGAAGCGAAGGACGAGGAAGGCAAGCGGTTCCTCATCGATGTCTCGAACCTCTTCCGCTCCGACCTGATCCAGATTCAGCAACTGGCGAGCCTCGCAGCAGGCGGAAGCTACAGTATCGACCGCGAGAAGACCGTCTATAACCAAGTGAAGGTGTTCCCGAACAACATCTTCGTGCAGACTGCCTACCACTTCACAGGCGGTCAACAGCGCGGGGGTGGGCTGGCAGGAATCTTGGGCGCGCTGGCAGGTGGCGCCAACCTCGCCGACCCGCGCAGTCTGCCCCTCACGGTCAACTACAACCTCTGGGAACTGCCTGTCAACAACGGCTATCGACCGCGCTACTACGATCCACGCGTGGGCTACTTCACTGCCGAGTGGACAGATATGCGCGTGGAAGCGCCCGACCAGACCAAGCGCTACATTCTGCGCTGGCACTTGGAGAAGGCAGACCCGAATGCCGAACTCTCGCCACCAAAAGAGCCGATTGTGTTCTGGCTCGATAACGCAATTCCCTATGAATACCGCGACGCCGTGCGCGAGGGCATACTGGAGTGGAACAAGGCGTTCGAGAAGATTGGCTTCAAGGACGCAATTGTAGTCAAGCAGATGCCCGACGACGCCGATTGGGACCACGCCGATATGCGCTATAATGTGATTCGGTGGGTCTCATCGCCAGCGAACGGCTACGCGGTGGCGCTGTTCCGTGCGAACCCGCTCACAGGGCAGATTCTGAACGCCAGTATCACGATTGATGGCAATATGGCGCGCATCACGCGTGCATCCTATCTGTATGACATTGACCCGCTCGCTGCGTTCCGTGAAGCCGAGAAGCACGAGTGCTGTCCGGGACACCATAACCACAATCATCCCAGCGCGTGCAGTTTCGCTCAGGATACGCTCCAGCGCGCCCACATCGGCTATCTGATGGCGAACCTGCTTGCACCGATGCGCGGAGGCACCAAAATCACCGAAGACCAGTTCGTCAAGGATTACATCCGCTCGGTGACGATGCACGAGATGGGGCACATTCTGGGCTTGCGCCATAACTTTGTCGCCAGCCGCCTCAACACGGTTGAGGAACTCAAGGACGGCAACCTTGTGCGCCAGCGCGGGACGGTCGCCAGCGTGATGGAGTATGACCCGTTCAACCAAGCGGCGCTCCACGCCCCCGACACCGTCTACTGGAACCCGACCATCGGTCCGTATGACTATTGGGCAATCGAGTACGGCTACCGCGTGTTCCCTGAGGCAAATAGCCCAGAGGCGGAGCGTCCCTTCCTGCTGGAGATTGCCCGCCGCAACACTCAGCCCGAACTCGCCTACGAGACCGACGACTATGCCGACCGCTTCGACCCCTATGTGACTCGGTTCGACTTGAGCAGAGACCCGATAGAGTATTGGGAGCTGTTCCTGAAGGATACCGACGCGCTCATTCAGGTTCTGCCCGCGCGCTTCCCGCGCCCGAACGAGAGTTATCACGAGTTCACGCGCCTGTTTTTCGGCACTGTGGCGAACTACAGCCGTGCAGCGACCCAACTGACGCGCTACATCGGGGCGTTGCAGATGAACCGCAACTTCCCATCCGACCCGAATGCCCAGCCCCCGCTCCAACCGATGGATGGGGCGACCCAGCGTCGGGCGATGCAACTGCTGGCAACCTACATCTTCTCGCCCAGCGCGTTCAACTTCCCTAAGGGTGTGTACCAGCTGTTGGCGCCGAACCCGTTCTCAGGGGCAGGGAGCTCGATTCCTGCCGATGCCCCCGTGCGCGACTTCCTGAGCAACATCCAGCGGTTGACGCTCACCCGCTTGATGGCGCCCGACACCCTACGCCGAGTGGTGAACAACGAGTTCAAGGCGGTCAATCCGAACGAAGCGTTCACCCTTGCCGAGATGTTTGACACCTTGCAGGGAGTCATCTGGGCGGAGGCGCAGTCCAGTCAGCCTGTGCCCGCCCTGCGACGGCTCCTCCAGCGCACCCATCTGCAGACGCTGGTGGATATGATTGTGAAGTCGTCGCCTGCGCCTGATGATGCGAAGATGCTGGCGCGCTACCACCTGCGCCAACTGCGCGACCAACTCGCCAAGCAACTGCCGAATGTGAAGGACACCTACACCCGCGCCCACTACTCGGAAGCGATTGAGACCATCGATAAGGCACTCAACGCCCAATACATGCTGGGGATGCCTGAAGTTCGGGTTCCTTCGCTGGCGGAGATACTCGGTATCGGGCGCGAACCGTAATCGCAACCCCTCCGAACGGGAACCCCGTTCGGAGGGGCTACTCCTCTCCATTCAACCCCTGCTGGCGAAGCAAGTTCTTCAGTCGCTCAACCTCGGCTTCGGCGCGTTTGCGGGCTTCGCGTTCCATCTCCAACGCCAACTGTTCCTGAGCAAGAGCGCGCTGTGCCCACTCTTCGCCTGTTAGCACCAGCTCGCCCTCAGGCGTGAAGAACCGAAGCCAGACCTCCTCCCGATTGAGATAACTGCCCTGCCAGAAGCCGAGCCACAGCCCCAGCTTCTCGCTCCAGAGCCAACCCTGTTCGTTGGGCTGTTTGGGCACATAGACTCCCTTGACCAAGTCGTAGCCCTCCAACTGCTTCGTGTCCCAGTCGAGCAGGTAGTATTCCTCCGTGCCGAACACTTCAGCGTAGAGCTGTTTTTTGACCTCGAGGTCTATCTTCCGAGTGGTCGGCGATAGGATTTCCAATATCACATCGGGGTAGCGTCCGTCCTCTTCCCAGACGACCCAGCAAGTGCGACGCTTGTGGAAGTCCACGCCCAGCACTACAAAAAAGTCCGGACCGCGATACTCCTTCGTGTCGCCGTTGAGAACATTCTCAGCTTGGCGTCGGCTGTAGTAGACGAACATATTCGCACCGACAAAGTAGTCCGAACGCTCCCTCCAGTGATGCGTCAGGCTCTCCACCAGAATTTGTTGCTGGTGGCGGTGGTAGATGTTCTCCATCGGAATGTCGTCCTCATCCAAGAGCGTTATCTCGGGAATGGTGACCATTTTCTCACCTGCGGGAAGTATACCACAGTAAATAACCCCAACTTTCCTGTCGATACCGATGAGAGTGCCATAGAGGGCAGGCGTACTAAGGCGAAATCGCTCCCCCCATCTGTCACCCCTTACTGCACGACACTTTTTTGAGGGAGAATAGAGAACGGGCGCACACGGGGGTGCGCCCCTACACAACCACCTTACCTGTAGGGGCAGACCCCCGTGTCTGCCCTGCCAAACAGAAGCCCACTTCAGGCACAAGCACGAAAAATTGTCGTGCAGTAAGTCCGTCACCCTGAGCAAAGCGAAGGGTCTCAGTGTCCCCCCTGTCGTGCTTCTTCGCCTTCGGCTCAGAATGACGAGAGAGGGGGCATAAGTCACCCAGATGGGGGAATGAGTCACCCAGATGGGGGAATGAGTCACCCAGATGGGGGAATGAATCACCCATCTGAGTGATTGTCTCGCCTACTCCACCTCTTGTAGTTCTCTTAGTCGTTGGGTGGTCGCCATTGGGCAGAAGCGCGGTCCACACATACTGCAGAAGGGTGCGAACTTGTGTGCCTCTTTCGGCATCGTCTCGTCGTGATAGGCGCGTGCTGTTTCGGGGTCTAACGCCAACTCGAATTGGCGGTTCCAATCGAACTCGAAGCGCGCTTTGGAAAGGGCGTCGTCCCAGTCGCGCGCGCCCGGAATGCCCTTGGCGATGTCCGCTGCGTGCGCTGCGATGCGGTAGGCAATCAGCCCTTGCTTCACATCCTCCGCATTCGGCAAGCCAAGATGCTCCTTAGGCGTCACATAGCAGAGTAGTGCCGTGCCGTGCCACGCCACAATCGCGGCGCCAATCGCCGAAGTGATATGGTCGTAGCCTGGAGCGATGTCGGTCACCAGCGGTCCCAGCGTGTAGAACGGCGCCTCACGACACCATTCCTGTTGGAGGCGCACATTCTCCTCTAACAGGTGCAGGGGGATATGCCCTGGACCTTCCACCATCACCTGCACCTCGCGCGCCCACGCCCGCTGAACCAGCTCGCCCAGCGTGCGCAGTTCCGCTAACTGTGCCTCGTCGTTCGCATCGGCAATCGAACCCGGACGGAGACCATCGCCCAAGCTGATAGTCACATCATATCGCCGACAGATGTCAAGCAACTGGTCGAAGTGGGTATAGTAGGGGTTCTCACGGTGGTGAAGCAGACACCATTCCGCCATAATCGCCCCTCCCCGGCTGACGATGCCCGTGAGCCGTTTCTGAGTGAGTGGGATGTAGCGTCTCAGTACGCCTGCGTGAATCGTCATATAGTCCACGCCCTGCTTCGCCTGATGCTCCACGATGTCCAAAAAGTCGCTCTCGCGAATTTCCTCTACCGAGCGCACTTGCATCATCAGGTGATACACAGGAACCGTGCCGACGGGCACGGGCGAATGCTGAATCACGGCGGTGCGAATGGCGTCCAGGTCGCCCCCTGTAGAGAGGTCCATCACGGTATCTGCACCCCAACGGATGGCGGTGCGCAGTTTCTCCAGTTCCTGCTCGACGCCTGCGCTGAGTGCCGAACTGCCGATATTGGCGTTGATTTTGGTTCGGAACCGCTTGCCAATCACGATGGGTTGGAGGCTCGTGTGGTGGATATTGGCGGGGATAATGGCGCGCCCACGCGCCACTTCGTCGCGTACTAATTCGGGGCTAACGCCCTCGCGCTCGGCACAGAAGCGCATCGCCTCCGTGATGATGCCCTGCCGAGCGTAATACATCTGGGTGACAACACCCGATTGCCCGTTCTGCGTCATAGAACAACCTCCTTATAGTTTACGCGGGCAGGTGTAGCCAGAGGGTCAGCGTGAGGAATCGCTCCGTTCCGCAGTCCCTTCGCCAGCATTACCTGGATCAGGTTCGTGGGGTTCCTCTGTTTCCAGAGGTCTCAGCCACCGATGGGTAGCACCCCCCGCGGTTGCGTGCAGTATACCCCACAGAAGGTATAATCTCGCCAAATGTTCCGCCTCAACCCGGAGTTCACACCGCGTGGAGACCAGCCCAAAGCGATTGCCCAGTTAGTGGAGGGTCTGTGCAGAGGCTACGAGTTCCAGACCCTGCTTGGTGCGACGGGTACGGGCAAAACCTTCACGATGGCGGCGGTGCTGGCGGAGGTGCAACGCCCCGCGCTGGTGATTGCCCACAACAAAACGCTCGCCGCCCAGCTCTGTCAGGAGTTTCGCGCCTTCTTCCCCGATAATGCCGTCCACTTCTTCATCAGCTATTACGACTACTATCAGCCCGAAGCCTACATCCCGAAGTCCGATACCTATATCGAAAAGACCGCCTCCATCAACGACGAGATCGACCGCCTGCGCCACGCAGCGACCCAAGCGGTGTTGGAACGGCGCGATGTGATTGTGGTCTCCAGCGTGTCCAGCATCTACGGTTTAGGCTCACCCCACGAATACCTGAGCAGTATCGTCTCGGTCAAGCGCGGACAGCAGATCGACCCGCGCGAACTGGCGATGCGCCTTGTGGAACTGCAGTATGTCCGCTCGGATATGGTGCTGGGACGGGGCACTTTCCGCATTCGTGGTGATGTCATCGATGTCCAGCCCGCCAACGAAGAGTATGTGACCCGAATCGAGCTGTTTGGCGACGAGGTGGAGCGCATTTATGAGTACGACCCGCTCAAGGGCGAAGTGCTGGCAGAACTGGAGCAGGCGACCTTCTTCCCCGCCACCCACTATGTGACCCCGTGGGACCGAATGGAGAGCATTATCGAGCAGATTCGTGAGGAGTTGGAGCAACAGGTCGCCTACTTCGAGTCGCAGGGCAAACTAATCGAGGCACAGCGTATCCGCCAGCGCGTGGAGATGGACATCGAGATGATGCGCGAGCAGGGCTACTGCAACGGCATCGAGAACTACTCGCGCTATTTCGATGGGCGCAAGCCGGGCGAACCCTCCTACACCTTGCTGGACTACTTCCCCGAGGACTACATCGTGTTCATCGACGAGTCGCACCAGACCCTGCCCCAGATTCGAGCGATGTACAACGGCGACCTCCAACGCAAGCAGACCTTGGTCGAGTACGGCTTCCGCTTGCCGTCAGCATTAGACAACCGCCCGCTTCGGTTCGACGAGTTTCTCCAGCGGGTAGGGCAGGTGATTTTTGTGTCGGCAACGCCCGGACCGTTCGAGCGTGAGGTTAGCGCACAGATTGTGGAGCAGATTATCCGCCCGACAGGGCTGGTCGACCCCGAAGTGATGGTGCGCCCCACTGCAGGACAGATTGACGACCTTGTGCGCGAAATCCGCCTGCGCATCGAGCGCGATGAGCGCGTGCTGGTCACCACCCTCACCAAGAAGATGGCGGAAGACCTCACGGCGTACCTCAGCGAGTTGGGCATTCGGGTGCAGTATCTCCACTCCAGCGTGCAGACTTTGGAACGCTCGGAAATCCTGCGCGACCTGCGCTTGGGCGAATATGATGTGGTGGTCGGGGTGAACCTCCTGCGCGAAGGGTTAGACCTGCCTGAAGTGTCGCTCGTGGCAATCTTAGACGCCGACAAGGAAGGCTTCCTACGCTCAGAGACCTCACTCATCCAGACGATAGGGCGCGCAGCGCGCAACAAGTTCGGACAGGTCATCCTCTATGCAGACAAAATCACAGGCTCGATGCAAAGGGCGATCGACGAGACGAACCGCCGCCGCCAAATCCAGCTGGAGTATAACCGCCAGCACGGCATCGAGCCAGAGACTGTGCGCAAGGAGGTGCGCGACACCGTTCGCGCCTTCAAAGTGGCTGAAGAGCGCGCCACCTATCAGATTGTAGACACCGACCGCGTGGCGTTCGAAGACCTGCCTGTGGTCATCAACAAGTTGGAGCAGGAGATGCGCCAAGCGGCGAAGGCGTTGGAGTTCGAGCGTGCCGCG
>FWWL01000555.1_pt1 | contig 101031 bp, 75 predicted proteins | sample 2228331 | NCBI WGS metagenome assembly FWWL01 (sample SAMEA103939775, study PRJEB20133) | metagenome | reverse complement strand
CCTTCCCAGGTGCGGGCTGAGCTCTTTCAGAAAGGCAAGAAGAAAGGAGAGCGTACCCTGCTTTTGCGGGGCCGATTGGGTCAGACCATCACCGCCACCAAATCTGACGGCTCTAAGGTCCAGGTTGGCCTTTTGGCGGCGGCGGTAAGCCCCGATGGGGCACTGATCGCGTTGCTAAGCGGTCGGAAGGTCCTCGTTTTTCGTGAGGAGGAGTTTCTGGGTGCGGTGGAAGCGGACTTTTCTCCAGCCATGGTGCTTACCAGGGAAAGCTTGCTTTGGTGCGCCTGGGCCCATCAAAAGGGCGAGCCGCTTCTCATGCGCTGGGGGCTTGATCCTTCCGAAAACCCGGAGGCACTGTTGCTTCATGAGAGCGACAACGAGCCGGGAAAGAAGCTGCTGGCTGTTCGCAACGATGGTTTGCTTTGGCTTGTGGACGCGTTTACCGGCGAGCCCTGGTTGATCACCGAGCATGGGGTGGTGAAACGACGTTTCCCTCCTCTTCGACCGGCGGCCCTTTTGCCCCAAAGAACCACGCAACGCCTGAGGGAAATGGAGGAAAACCTGCCGCCGGAAGCTCACGATGCCACCCGCCGTCCGCCGAAGGTAGAGCTTTTCCCGGTGGGGATGGACCCCTGGGTCACGGGGGTTTACGCCATGGGTAAAGACCTGTTGGTGCGAAGCGAAAAAGAGCCGGACAAACTTTACCTTCTTGCGGAAGATGAGCAGGACTGGCAATGCTTCCAGCTTCCCTCAGCTCTTACCGGGGCAAAGGTACCCTCGGTAACGGTTTCTTCGGAGGGTTTTTGGGTTTCCAGCGAAAAAGGGCGCCTCTTTTTCTCCGCCGCCGATGTGCAGGCCTTGTGGAGCGATAAATCCGGCGAAAACCGACACAGCCCGAAGCCAGAAACCGCGCCCTGATCTCATGACCGAGGGCGAAAAAGTGTTCTCTCGAGGTTAGTGGTCTGCCTTCCCCATGTTTTTCATTGGCGCTACAAGGAAACGGGTAAAAAAACGGCACTTTGTCCGCAGATTTGTTCGAGAAAACAAGCACGGGCAAGGTGACCTTTGTACTCTGACTCGACCCACCGAGCGACACGATAAATTCACGCAACAGCCCTGGCCGAGGTTTCAGGAGTAACGCCAGAGCGGACAACTGAAGATAGCCACACGATGGCTCAACCCATGCGGATGGAGGAGGATTGCGGGCGCGGAGCGGCGCCCTTAAGGGCGCCTTTTTTTTGCTATTCTTGCCACCGCGGTGCGGAGTGCGGCAATGCTGAATTCCGGAGGGTTGCTCCTATGTCAGTGCGCGGCTTGGGGTTGACCTCGGCGCTTTTGGCAGCGGTTGGTGTTTTGGGTGTTGCCGGGAAGGAAAGCGTTGCCTTTTGGGCCTGGGCCTGTCTGGCTGTGGCCTTGGGGTTGGCGATGGCCATCCTGGTGGTGCAAGCAGCTCGGGATCCCTTGCTTCCTCGGAAACTTCTCCTGCTAGTTCTGGTAGCGCCGCTTTTTGCCGGCGGCTACGGGCTGGGTCGGATGCTGTGGGGTAAGCCTGTGCGCTGGCAGCACTTGCTGGAGCTTGCTGGGCTTTGGTTCCTGCTGTTTGGGGCGTTGGCCGTGGCTTTTCTGATGCTCCGAAAAACCTCGGCGAGGCCATCATGAAACTTGCGGTTTTTTTCAGCCTCGCGATGGCGTTTTTATACTGGGCAAGGTGGCTGCAACTGCCCATGGAACCGTGAAGATGGCGCGCGTGTACTTTTCCTCAGGCCCTTGGGTCTAGGATTTCAAGGGAGGAGGTGCCCATGAGCATTGGAACCCCTGAATTGGCCCTGATGGTGCTCTTGGCCCTGGCGGGATTCATTTTCTTCCGTCGGCGTTCCCACCGGCGTTCATGGGTAGTCACTGTGCTGGTTGTGGCGTTTTGCCTTGTAAGTCTCGCCATTTCCCAGCTCTTTCCTGAGCGTCGTGTGCTCGCCGTGGGCTTTCTCCTGGCAGCCATAGCCACAGGGCTGGTGGGTGGGTTCTTGCGGTTTTCACCTGGGCAAACGCAAAAACAATAGGGCCGCTTGTTTGCTTAAAAAGGATGGTGGGTCAGGAACACGTCATTCCGAGCGAAGCGAGGAATCTCCCTTGCGTTTGCCGTAAAGCTTGTTTTGGTCAGGTTGCTTTTCTTACCGGGTTAGCTTGGATACACGAAAGCCTCAATAGGCATGGCGGTGGCGCCAAAAGCGCAGGACCGTGAGAAAGAGAATCTTGAAGTCCAAGGCCAGCGACCAGTTGTCAATGTAGTAAAGGTCGTAAGCGATGCGCTTGCGCAGGGAAGATTGGCCCCGCAGGTCGTGCACCTGCGCCCAGCCGGTAATGCCCGCCTTCACGCGATGGCGGGCCATGTACTCGGGGTAGCGGGCGCGGAAGCGGGCCACAAACTCCGGTCGCTCGGGCCGCGGCCCCACCAGCGACATTTCGCCTTTGAGCACGTTCCAAAGCTGCGGCAGCTCGTCCAGCGAGTAGCGGCGCAGAAAGGCCCCCAGCGGAGTGACCCGCGGGTCGTTGGGTTGGGCAAAGCGGGGCCCCGTGTGCTTTTCCGCATCCACCACCATGGTGCGGAACTTCAAGATCCAGAAGGGCCGGCCGTCCAGGCCCATGCGCAGCTGGCGGTAAAAGACAGGGCCGCGATCCTGCAGGTACACGGCCAGAGCAATCAAACCCAGCAGCGGGGACAACAGCACCAGCCCTAGAAACGAAAAGGTGAGGTCCACGAACCGCTTGACGAAGGAGTTCCAACCGGCCAGGGGGATGGCGGTGAGGTTGATCACAGGTATGCCGTCCAAATCCTCCACCCCGGCCCGCAAGGCGTAGTACTGCAAAAGGTCCGGCACCACCCGCACGTCCAAAAGCAAAGGCTCGGCAATCCGCAGGATCTTCACCACTTTGTGCTGGCTGCGCATGGGCAGGGCAATGTACAAAAGCTCTATTCCGTGGGTTTTGACGATACCTTCCAGCTCGCCAATGCCGCCAAGCACCGGCCACTGCCCCACCTTGCCGCTGGCGCCGCCGTTTTCGTCAACAAACCCCACCACGTCCAGGCCCAGCTCCCGGTGCTGGGCAAGCTTTTCCGCCACGGCTTTGGCCAGCTCCCCGGTGCCGATGACCACCGCCCGCTGGCGCCGGTGGGGCGCAGCCCAAACTTTGCCCATGGCGTACCAAAAGAAAAGCCGCCCCAGGGCCACGAAGACCACATCGAGCCCGGCAAAGATGGCCAGGGCCAAACGGGAGTAGGTGAACTCTCGATAGAAGGCCAGGCCAGCGTTGAGCACCACCATGGCCAGCACCACGGCGGTGAAAACGCCCAGGATCTCATCAATACGGGAGCGCCGCGGGCGGCCTGTTAAAAGCCCGCGGAAGTAAAAGACCACTGGCCAAATGAGGGTGATGATGGGAATGAGCGCGAGGTACGGTTCAAAAGGCGGAACGCCTTTGGTCACTGGCATGATGGGCCAGGTAAAACGCAGGTGGTAGGCGAGGATCAGCGCGGCGTAGGTGAGGGCCAAATCCAGGGCCATGACCAGTGTGCGTTGGATGCGGAGTTTCTGGTAAATCATAAGCTGACGCCCACGCGCTCCAACAGGTAGCGGAACCGGCGGCGGAAGCGGGCGCGGGAAAAGCTTTCCGCCCGCTCGCGGCAGGCAGCCGGAGAAAAGGAACGGGAAAGCGCCTGGCTGCAGGCGGAAGCGAGGGCTTCCACGGTGGGTTCTTCCACCAAGAGCCCGTGTTCCCCGTGAATCACGATGTCGGCGGTGCCGGAGGCGGCTAGCCCCACCACCGGCGTGCCGCAGGCCAACGCCTCCACCGTGGCCATGCCAAAGTCCTCCACGTTGGGAACCAGAAGCAGCGCCGCTTGGCGGTACTCGTCCCGCAGCCGCTCGTCGCTCACCCGCCCCAAAAACCTCACGTTGGAAGGGGAAAACCGCTCCAGCGTCCGCCGCAAGTGCCCCTCGCCCACGATCCTCAACTCACGCCCCAGCGCTTTGGCCACGGCAATGCCCACCTCTACCCGTTTATACGGAACCAACGCCGCAACCATCAGCAGGTGCTTGCCTTTGCTGTCACCGGGGGTGAAGAACTCGGTGTCCACCGGCGGCGGGATGACCTCCGCTTCCCGGCGGAAGTAGTGGCGGATGCGCCGGGCCACCAGCTGGGAGTTGGCCACAAAGTGATCCACCCGGGCGGCGGAAACCACGTCCCACAACCGCAGGTAAGCCAGGCGGCGCTTGAGCAAGCCGCGCAAGACCCAGGGGACCCGCGCGAGGTAAGCCTCCCGCTGGTCCCAGGCGTAGCGCATCGGGGTGTGGCAGTAACATACGTGCACCGCACCCGGTGGCGGGATCACGCCCTTGGCCACGCAATGGCTGGAGGAAATCACCAAATCAAAGCCCGAAAGGTCCAGCTCTTCCACGGCCCGGGGCATGAGCGGCAAAAGCGGGCGGTAGAACCGTCCCCCCAGGGTCCAGGGTTGCAGCCAGCTCACACGGATGGGATGTCGGGAAAGCTCCCCGGAAACGCTTCCTTTGCGGTAAAGCAAGGTAAAAATTGGCGCGTCGGGGAAGAAGCTGGCCATTTCTGAAAGCACCTTTTCCCCGCCCCGCATGCCGGTGAGCCAATCGTGAACGAAGGCAACCTTCATGGCGTTTCCCCCAGCACCCGGCGGTACACGCCCAGGGTTTCCCGGGCGGTTTGCTCCCAGCGGAAGCGTTGGGCCCGGGAGTGAGCCGCCGAGGCCAGCTTCTTGCGGGTTTCCGGCTCCTGCCAGAGCCTGCGCATGGCTTGCGCCTGCTCCACCACGTCCCTGGGGTTCACCTTCAGCACCGCATCCGCCAGCACCTCCCGTACCGCCGGGATATCCGAAGCCATGATGGGGAGCCCGCAGGCGGCCGCTTCCAATACCGGCAGTCCGAACCCTTCGTAAAGCGAAGGGCACAGGAAAGCCAAAGCGCCCCGGTACACGGCCCGCAGCTCATGGCGGGGTAAAAAGCCCAGGAAGCGGACCTTGGAGGCCAGGCCCATGGCCTCCACCCGCGGGGCCAGGGGGCCGGTGGGGGTGAAGCCGCCGGCCAGCGCCAAGTGCGGGACTTCGTCCCCGGCTTCGTTAACGAAGAGCTGATAGGCCTTGAGCACCGCCTCCACGTTTTTGTGCGGCTTGTGATTGCCCACAAACAGGAAGTACGGCTTTGAAAGCCCCAGCCGGCGGCGATGGGCCTCGTCCTCGTCTCCGTCATGGTCGGCGAAGAACTCCGCCTCCACGCCGTTGGGGATGACCTCCACCTTGTGGGCGTTGGCCCCCAAAAGGGTGGCCAGGTCCTGAGCCGTGGTGTGGGAAACCGCAATGACCCGCCGGGCCCGCGCCACCGCCGCCCGAATCATAAACGTGGCGTAAGCGTACCCCGCCGGCTTGGGGAGGAACTCGGGAAACAGCACGTGGATGATGTCGTGAATGGTGACCACCATCCGTCCCACGTAGCTTAGCGGGATCACGTAGTGGGGGATGTGAAAAAGCCGCGGCCGAAGGGTAGAAAGTCGCCAGGGCAACAGCAGCTGCTCCCGCACCGTGTAGCCTTTGGCTTCCACGTGCAGCACGCGCACGTTGGGCGGAAAGTCGGGCAGCATCTCCCGCCCTTCCGCCGTGACCAAAACCGCCCAGCTCCACTCCGGCGCCATGGCGGGCAGGTGGCGCAGGAGCGCAGCTACGTAGCTGCCGATGCCAAAGTCAGGCAGCTTGCGGGCGTCGAGGGCAACGGTCACCATCCGGCGGCATTCTAGCCCGGGCTTCCCGCAAGTTCGGAGAGCAGAAGGACCCACTGGGGCCAAACCCTGTCCCAGCGCAGCTCGGGAGCCCGTGCTGCCGCCCTTTGACGCAGATCCGCCTGCACCTCCGGGCGCAGGGCTGTGCCAAGCGCTTGGGCTAAAGCCTGCGGGTCCCGGGGAGGGACGTGGAGGGCAGCCCCGGCCGCCACCTCCACCAGCGCCTCCTCGTTGGAGGCCACGCAGGCCGACCCGCAGCACAGGGCCTCGGCCAGAGGCAAGCCGAAGCCTTCCTCCTCGGAGGCCAGCACCACCAGTTGCGCGGCACGCAAAAGCGCCCGTGCCTCCTCGCGGGTGACGTAGCCGGGGAAATGCACCCGCTGGGGCTGCCGGTGACGGGCCAGGGCGCGCTCCACGAAGTCCCCGCCCCAGCCCCGGCCCCCCGCCAACACCAAATCGGGAGCCTGGGGGTTTTCGGCGAGCAAAAGGTCATGGGCCAGGATCAAGGTGTCCACGCCCTTGCGGGGCTCCAGGGTGCCCAGCTGCACGATGAAGGGCCTTCCCTGGGCGAATTTCGCCTCCACCGCTGCCCTGTCTTCCTCTCCGGGGGAGAAAAACTCATCCACCGCCAGGGGGATGACCCTCACGTCCCGGGCCCACCCCGGGAGCAGCGCGGCTAGGCGGTGGGCGGTGGCGTGGCTGGAGCACACCACCACATCGGCCTGGGCCAGGGATTCCTCCACGTAGGCGTTAAAGCAAAAGCGGTTGGCCAGGCGGTGGTGGCGGGGGCGGGTGCGGGGGGTCAAATCGTGGAGCACCAAAACCGAGGGCGTTTGCAGACGCCGGGGCAAGATCCCCAGGGTTCCCACGAAGATATCGGCCCCCTGCACCTGGCGGGCGGCTGTTGTGACGAGCCAAAGGGTGCCCGGGAGCGGCAAGCGCGGGGCCAGCACCGGCAGCTCCCGTGGAAAGCCCCGCAGGCCCACTTCAGCGGGTCTCGGCAGGTGCAGCTCCAGCGCCCAGGGCGTGGCCTGAGCCAAATGGCGCAACAACCCCTCCAGCCAAACCCCCACCCCGGTGCGGGCTCCTAAAAGCGGGCGGGCATCAAACGCAATACGCATCGGGAAAACCGGTTTCTTCTCCTGCCACCCGGTGAAAGACCCCGGCGGTGGCCCGGGCCGCCTCCTGCCACTGGAAGAGCTGGGCTCTTTGCTTGCCCTTTTCACCCAGTTGAATCCTGAAACCGGGGTCCGAGGCCAGCTTGAGGATGGCTTGCGCCAGGGCTTCCGGCTTGGCCGGGTCCACCAACAGCCCCGCATCCCCCACCACTTCCGGCAAGGAGGACGTATTCGAGGCAATCACCGGCACCCCGCAGGCCATGGCCTCCACCACCGGCAATCCAAACCCCTCCAGCCACGAGGGCATGAGCAGGGCTTCCGCCTGCCGCAAAACCGCGGTGAGGGCAGCTCGGGGCAGGTAGTCGAGATGCAGGATGCGCTCCCGCACCGGTGAGCGGGCCAGCTCCTCTTGCGCCTCTTCCGTTCGCCACCCCCAGCGGCCCACTAGCACCAGATGACCCGGATAGCCCCCTTCCACCGCTTGCTGAAAGCCCCGCAAAAGCCCCAGGAGGTTTTTACGCGGCTCCAGCGTGGAAACGAAGAGCAGGTAGCGCGGCGGGATGTGGGCGGGTACTTCACCGGGTTCGCGCAAGAAGGAAGGGTCTACCCCTTCGTGGATGACGTGAATGCGGTGCGGGCTTATGCCCAGAAGCTGCTGAAGGTCTTTCGCGGTGGCCTGGGAAACGGCAATGATGGCCGCGGCTTTGGCCAGGGTCTCGGGCAAGCGCGAGTGCAGGTTGTCGAGCGTTTCCTGCTGCACGGTGTGGGGCAGGCGCAGGAAGGCCAGATCGTGCACGGTGACCACCAGCTGCCGGATGGCCGCCTGGTGGCGGCGGGGGGGGAAGAAGTTGGGGGCAAAAAACAGATCGTTGCCATCGAGAAAGAAGAACAACGGCTCCACCACCGTGCGCAGGAACGCGATGGTGGGCTTCACCGGCAGCAAAAAGCCCGCAGGAATATGGTGAAAGCGAAAGCGGGTGCGGGGGGAAAGGGGCAAAGGCGGAGGGGCCGGCTCATCGGGTGCCGCGAAGGTGTGGGCGTAAAGGTTGAGGCGCAGCTGGGGATCCACCTTGGGCAGCTCCAGAAGCAGGTTCCAAGCGTACCAGCCCACGCCGGTCATGCGCTCGAAAAACGGGAAGATGTCCACACCCACCACCAGCTCCGCTTCGCCCTTCACCACCCGGTGGTAAAACCGCCGCCAGCGGGAAAAAAAGGTCCCCAGCAAATCCCGGAACAGGTGGGCCCAAAAGGCCAGTGTCACACGCCACCGCCACATGGTTGCAAAGCCTACACGAAACCGAGAGGTGTTAGCATGAGCGCATGGAGCCGGTACGCCTCACCAGCCACGGACCCGTGGCCATTGTGGAGTTGGCCCGGCCGGAAGTGCGCAACGCCCTTTCCCGGGAAACCGTGGATTTGCTCACCTCCTACCTCTCGCGTTTACGGTCTGAGCCGCTGCGGGCGTTGATCCTCACCGGCGAGGGCGGACACTTTTGCGCCGGGGCGCACCTGGGTGAGCTTTCCGAAAGCCTCGACCAGCCGGGCGCGGGTCAAAAGGAAGCCAGCCGCTTAGCCGCCCTTTACTCCGCGCTGTTGCACTTCCCCTACCTCACGGTGGCGGCGGTGGAAGGCTCCGCCTTTGGCGGCGGAGCGGGGCTGGCCTGCGCCTGCGATTTTGTGGTGGCTTCCCCGCAGGCGGTGCTGCAGTTTTCGGAGCTGCGGTTGGGGTTTGTTCCGGCGTTGATTAGCGTGTTTTTGGACCGGCGGGTGGGAAGTGCCCGCCTGGCCCAGCTTTTCCTGAACCCCCGGCCGCTTTCGGCGGCGGAAGCCCAGAGCCTGGGGTTGGTGGACGAGGTAAGCCCCAACCCCCTGGCCCGGGCTCAGGAGCTGGCCCTGGAAGTGGCGGCCAAAACCGCCCCTTCGGCGGTCACGGCCTGCAAGCGCTTGCTCCTGGAGCTTTCCCACCCCCAGCTCGACCAGCAGCTGGCGCGGGCCGCCCAGGTCAACGCCGTGCAGCGGGAGCAGCCGGACTTCCGCAGGGGGGTGGAGCACTTTTTGACCCACAAGCGCTTCCGCGATTGGTTGGGGTCATAACTCCGGGCTCGCCTCTTTTGGGGGAAGGAGAAACAAGGAGCGGGGCTTAAGGCAGAGCTGCACCTCCTGCCCCACCTTCAGCCCCCGATCCAGGGCGGTGCAGAGCGGCACCCGGGCGGTGACCGCAAGCCCCTGCTGGCTGGTCATGTTCACCTGCGCCTGCCCATCCAAAAACACCAGATCCCGCACCGTGGCCGGGAGAAGGTTGTGCTGCACCTGCGGTCCCAGGGGGCGGTGGGGGTCAATGATGGCCACCTCCTCGGGGCGGATGCCCACAAACGCCGCGGGCCCACGGCGGGCCACCTCCAGGGTCACCGGAACCGGGGCGAGGGTCACCCGCAGCCCCGACCCCTCCGGGGTGGCGGAAGCCACCGGCCAGAGGTTTTCCGGGCTCAAGAACTGGGCGACGGCCAAGGTGGCCGGTTGGTGGTAAAGCTCCTGGGGGGTGGCCAGCTGGTGCAGCTTTCCGGACAGCACCACGGCAACCCTTTGCCCCAGGAAGAAAGCCTCGTTGCGGTCGTGGGTGACGTGCACCACGGTACAGGAAAACTCCCGGTGCAGGGTGCGCAAGAGCTGCCAGAGCTCCGGCTTGCGGTGGGGGTCCAGGGCGGTGGAGGGCTCATCCAAAAGCAGGATGCGTGGACGGGTGAGCAGCGCTTGCGCCAGAGCCACCCGCTGCTGCTCACCCCGGGATAGGGTCCGCACATCGCCCCGCTCCAGGAGGCCTTCCAGCCCCAGCATGGCCACCAGGTGCTGTAGAAGCTCCCGATCAGGGCTTTCACCCCGACAGCGCACGCCAAAGGTGAGGTTTTCCAGCACCGAGCTGCGGGGAAGCAAGGGCAAATGCTGGGAAAGGTAAGCCATGCGCCGCTCCCGGGGAGGAACCGCCAACACCGGCTGCCCCTGGCACAAAACCGCGCCCTGTGCGGCTGGATGCCAGCCGGCCATGGTTTCCAAAAGCACGGTTTTGCCGGCACCGGAAGGACCCAGCACCACCAGGTACTCGCCGGCAGCCACGGTGAGGTTTACGGGCCCTAGCTGGAACGACCCGCGCCGCACCACAAGCTTTTGAAGCTCCAGCGCCGGGCTCACCGTTTCTCCCAGTACCGCACCGCAGCCAGGGCCAAAGCGGCCGCCAGCACCAAAACCAAAGCCAATTGGGCGGCCAACCGCAGCTCCCCGGCGCTTAACGCCATGTAAACCCCGGTGGCCAGGGTTTCGGTGCGCCCGGGGATGGTTCCGGCCACGGTAACGGTGGCGCCAAACTCCCCCAAGGCCCGACCAAAGGCCAGCACCGCTGCAGCCAAAAGCCCGGGTTTGCTGGCCGGCAGCGTGACCTGGGTGAGGACGAACCAGCGGGCTGCCCCGTAGGTGATGGCGTGCCTTTCGAGCTCCCAGCTCGCTTGCGCAAAGGCAGCGGCGGCGGTGCGCACCACCAGGGCCAAGACCACCGTGAACTGGGCCAGCACCACGCCGGGGAAGCGGAAGGTCACACCGATGAGCCTTTCCAAAAGCGAGCCGGGGGGGAACTGCAGAAAAAGCAAAAGCGCTGTGCCCAAAGCCACCGGGGAAAGCACCAGCGGCAGGTCCAAAAGCAGACCCACCCAGCCCCGTCCGCCCCAGCGGCTGCGGGCCAGCCACCAGGCGGCCGGCACCCCCAAAAGCAGGGCCAAAAGCGTGGCCAAGCTGGCCGAGGCCAAACTCAAACCCAGAGGGACCAGGATGGCGGTGGCCGGCTTTCGGCCAGGTCCCACCAGGGCCAAGCGCGCCAGGCCGGCCAAAAGCCAAAGCACGAAAAGGGCCAGCACCACCGCCGAGCTGGTGGCGGCAAGGCCGAAGGGGGACTGCCCTAGGGCTCGGTGCGGTAGCCGTACTTGCGCCAAATGGCCTTCCCTTTGGGTCCTGCCAGCCACCGGAGCACCTCCAGGGCTTTTCTGGGGTGTTTGGAGAACACCGAAACGGCGCCGGCCACCGAAGCTTGCTCCGGGGTGAGCTCCGGCGGAAGGGGCACTTCTTCCACTTCGCCGGGGAACCAGCGCACGAAGACGTCCCAGCCCAGCACCGCATCCACGGTTTTGGTGCCCAGGAGGTTGGCCACCGCCTCGCAGGAATGGGCCCGACCCAACCTGGGCATGATCCGCTCCCACTGCCCGGCGCGCTGCAGCACCTTTTCCCCGTACTCCCCCACGCACACGGTGCGGGGATCGGCAACCGCGGCGCGGATGTCCTCCCGGGCCAGGTCCGCAAGCCCCCGCACGTTTTTGGGGTTGCCTTTCAGCACCAAAAGCGCCGGGCGCAGGAAGACAAAATCCACCCGGGTTTTGGCATCCACCAGCTTTCGTTCGATGGCCCGCTCCAGCCAGTCGTGGCTGCCGGGGATGTAGATGTCGCCCTTTTGGGCCAGCTCCATTTGCGAAAGCACGGTTCCCGAGCCCCCGTAGGAAAAGGTCAGCCTGATCCCCAAATCCTGCTGGATAGCCACGGCGGCTTCGTCCAAAACCGGCTTGCTGGCGGCGCCGGCAAAGACCAAAAGCTCCGTGGGAGGGGCCGCCAGGCTCAAAATGAGCGCGAAAAGCATCAGGCCAGGGCCTCCTGCCTTTCCCGGTCGGTTTCCGGGTGGGCGGTGTGCCCCCGCAGTAAGGCAACGGCGTGGGGCAAGAGGGGCAGGATGACCTCCAGGTTTTCGCAGGCCGCCCGCCGGGACCCGGGGAGGTTGACGATAAGCGTGCGCCCCACAACCCCGGCAACCCCCCGCTGCAGCCACGCCCTGGGCGTCCTTTGGGCGGAAGCGGCGCGCATGGCTTCCGCCAGACCCGGCACCTCCCTCTGGATGACCCCCCGGGTGGCTTCGGGGGTCACGTCCCGGGGCCCCAGGCCGGTACCGCCCACGGTGAGGATGAGGTCCAAACCCCGGCTGGCCAGGTCCCGGAGGGTTTTTTGGATCACCGCCAGCTCATCGGGGACCACCGCAGCTTCGGCCACGAAGGCCCCAAGCTTTTCGGCAAGCAGCGCCTGTACTGCTGGACCGGCGGTGTCGGCTGCTTCCCCGCGGCTTGAAGAATCGGAAACGGTGATAACCGCAGCCACCGTGGCGTCCCGCGGGACCAGCCGTTCCACCTGGATGCTTTGCCCCGGGGCCACCGGGCCTCCCCGCACCACCCGGGCAAAAAGCCCGGCCCGGGGCATGATGCAATCGCCGGTCTTGTAGTAAATGGCACAGCGGGTGTGGCACTCCTTGCCCACCTGGGTGATTTCCAGGCGGGCTTCGCCAACGGCCAGGCGGGTGCCAATGCCCAGCGAATCCAGGGACAAGCCCCGCACCACCAGGTTTTCCCCAAAAGCCCCGGGTTTGAGGTTTAAGCCCTTGCTGCGCATGAAGTCAATGTCCGCCTCATCGAGCAAGCTCACCTGGCGGTGCCAGTCACCGCCGTGGGCATCGCCGGCCAAGCCAAAGCCGGCCACCAGCTCCCCGGAGGGGATGGCGTGCTTCGGGGTGCCCTTCTTTTCCGAAATGCAAACGAACGCCACTTCACCCTGCATGGCTTTCCTCCCGTCGCCAAAGGCCGGACTTGCCGCCTTCCTTTTCCAAGAGCCTCACGTTTTCCAAAACCATGCCTTTGCCCAGCGCCTTGAGCATGTCGTAAAGCGTCAAACCGGCCACGGCCGCCGCGGTGAGCGCCTCCATTTCCACGCCGGTCTTGGCAAAAGCCTTGGCTTCCGCGCGAATGTGGATGCGGTCGGCTTCCAGCGCGAAGTCCACCTGCACCCAGTCCAGGGGGAGCTGGTGACAGAGGGGGATGAGCTCCCAGGTGCGCTTGGCGGCGGCAATGCCGGCCAGGCGAGCCGCTTCAAACACGTTGCCCTTGGGTGTTTTGCCTTCCCGGACGGCCCGGGCAATGGCCTCCCCCACCACCAAGGTGGCGGCGGCCACCGCCCGCCGGTGGGTTGGGGCCTTTTCCCCCACGTCCACCATCCGCGTGCGGCCCTGCTCATCCAAATGAGTAAGCTCGCTCATGCTAGCCTCCCACGGCGCTCATGGGGAGCTGGGATTGCATGGCCGCCGGCGGCCTTTTGTCCGCCAAGTACGGCCAAAGCTCCGCCAGGGCCTTTTCCTCCCCCTGGCGCAGGAGCGCCACCAAGGGCACGGTGTAGGGGTCCATGAGGCAGCGCCGCAGCCTCCCCTGGGCATCCAAACGCAACCGGTTACAGGCATCGCAGAAGCTGTGGGAAACCGGGGTGATCCAGCCCAATAGCACCTCGCCACCGGAAAACCGGAACAGCGTGCGGCGGGCCGGGCCGTTCGTCTGCCCCACCAGCGGGATAAGCTCCCCCTGTTGCGCAAGAAACGCCTGCACCTTTTGGGCGCTCACGTACTCCCGTTCGGCCCAGGCGGCTTCCGTGCCGGTGCGCATGAGCTCGATGAAGCGCAGCTCAAGCTTTTGGGCGCAAGCGTACGCCACCAGTTCCGGCACGTCCTCCCGAAAGCTTGAGGCCCGCAGCACGGCGTTGAGCTTCACCGGTAAAAGCCCTTCCCGCTGAGCAGCGGCAATGCCCGCCAGCACCTCCCTGACATCCCCACCGCGGGTGAGCTCCCGGAAGCGCTCGGGGTTCAAGGTGTCAAGGGAAACGTTCACGCGGGAAAGCCCTGCGGCTTTGAGTTCCGCCGCCAGGACCGCCAAGCGGGTGCCGTTGGTGGTCATGGAAACTTCCTCGATACCGGAAAGGCCTGCCAGCATCGCCACCAGCTCCACCACGCCTTTGCGCACCAAAGGCTCGCCGCCGGTGAGCTTCACCCGGTTCACCCGCAGGTGCTGCACCAAAAAGGCCACGGCCTGAGCGAGCTCTTCCAAGCTCGGGAGCTGGCTGTGGGGGATAAAAGCCACCCCTTTGGCCGGCATGCAGTACCGGCATCGGAGGTTGCAACGATCGGTGAGGGAAAGCCTTAACGTCTGGGGCCTTAAGGAAGGTGGGGGTTGAGCGGTCACGTTGCCTCCTTTCCAAAGCCGGGAGGTCGCCCCGTTTCCAGGACGGCCCTTGGGGCCCACCGGGCCTTCGGCCGGTGCCCACCGCCCGTCCGCCTTGGGCGCAAGCCTTTAGGCGGCCCGGGTCGGAGACAATCACACTATGGGGCTTTTATCAGCAAAAGGCAAGGTGCTCGTGAAGTAAGACGCAATCTAAAAAAGGCCCAGCGCCGGCACCGCTTCCCCGGCGCCATAAGCGCGCCCCGGCTCCAACCGCACCAACAGGTTGGCGGAAGCGGCGGCTCTGAGGTCGTGGGAGCCTTTCCAGGGGAGGACCTCCACCGCCTGGCCGGTCTCGCTGGGAAGCTCTCGCGCGGGGCGAAACTGCACCCGCTGGCCGCGGTTGCTCACCGGTCCGGCCAGCGGCAGGGGTGTCCACGGCTCGTGGAAGGCCTGGGCAAATCCGGCCAAAGCCCGCAGCAGCGGCAAGGCAAAGAGGCGGAAGCCCACCAAGGCGGAAACGGGGTTGCCGGGAAGGCCGAGGATGAAGCGCTCGCCAACCCTGGCGGCCAGCACCGGTTTTCCCGGCTGCATGGCGACCTTGTGGAAAATCACCTCCCCGCCCAGCTCCTGCACCGCTTGCGGGAGCAAATCCAAATCCCCCACGGAAACCCCGCCGGTGGTGATGACCACATCGGCGTGGGCCAAAAGACTGGTGAGGGTTTTTTGCAGCTCATCGAGTTGATCGGGCACCCGGGCTTTGGCCGCCACCGCAAAGCCCGAAAGCAAAAGGAAGCTTTCCAGCATGGGGGTGTTACTGTCGAAGATCTTGCCGCGGGTAAGCTTTTCATCCGCCAGCTCCGAGCCGGTGGCTACAACCGCCACCCGGGGCCTGGGGTGCACCAAAAGGCGCTTTTTGCCGGCCGCGGCCAGGAGGGCGAGGTGCGCGGGGGTGAGCACCACCCCGGGTTCGGCCAATACCACACCCTGGGCAAAAACCTCGCCCTTCTGGCGGATGTTGTCCCCCGGAGAAATTTGGGCGGGGAAGCGCACCTGCTCACCCACCAGCTTCACGTCCTCCTGGGCCACCACGGCCGTGGCTCCCTCGGGAACCACCGCCCCGGTGAAAATGCGCGCGCAGCCCCCCGCTGGCAAAGGGGGAGGATCGTCCCCGGCGGCCACCGTGAAGAGCACGGGCAAAGCCTGGCCGCATGCTTCTGGGAGGCGTACCGCGTAGCCGTCCATGGCTGCCACCGGCGCCGGGGGAAAGGAAACCCGGGCCCGCACCTCCTGGGCCAGCACGTGACCTGCTGCCCGGCTGAGGCTCACCGCCCGGGTGGGCAGGGGTTTTGCCGTGGAGGCCAGAAGCTCCAGGGCGCGGTCAGGGTGGATCATGGGCGCTCCTGGCCGGTGGCAAGCGCTTTGAGGGCCTGCTCCCGTGCGGGAGCAAACTCGTCTTGGGGAACCCACTGGGGAAGGGCAGGGTCGTTGGCCACCCGCAAAGCGCACCAGAAGCCCAGCTCGGTGTCCTCCACCATGCCGGAAAAGTCCCAATCGGGGGTGAGCTCGTCCGAGTGGCGGTGGTAGTGCTGGGCTTCCCACTGTTCGGCCATCTGCCTGCCCCACCCAGCGGGCTTTCCCAGGTAGTCGGTGCCGGATTTGAAGTAAAGGCCGGGAACGCCAATGCGGGCAAAGCTGAAGTGGTCGGAGCGGTAAAAAGAACCGCGGTCGGGGAAGGGGTCCCCCACCACCGTGCGCCCCTGCTGCGCGGCGGCGAGCTCCAGCACCGCATCCAGGCTGCTCTTCCCCCGGCCAATGTGGGCCACATCGCGGGTGCGGCCAAAGATGTTGCCGCCGTCAAAGTTCACGATGGCCGCAATTCTCCCCGGGGGGACCGGTGGGTGCGCTGCCAGATAGGCCGAACCCAGAAGGCCGTACTCTTCCCCATCCACGAAGGCCACCAAAATCGAGCGTTTAGGCCGGGTGGGGAGCTCCGCCAGAGCCTTGGCCATCACCAGCACCTGCGCGCAGCCGGCGGCGTTGTCCCGGGCCCCGTTGTAAATCCTGTCCCCGCGGGCGTCGGGAAGCCCCACGCCCAGGTGATCGTGGTGCGCCGAAAGCACCACCAGCTCCTCTTTGAGCTTTTCATCGGAGCCCGGGAGCAAACCCAGGACGTTGGCCCCTTCCACCTGGCTCAGCTTGTTTTCCAGCACGAGGCTGGTGGTAACCCCCAAGGTTTCGGGCCGGAAGTCGCGGCTTTTGGCTTTCGCCAGCAGCTCCTCCAGTGACTTGCCACCCAGGGCAAAAAGCTTCCGCGCCGCCTCTTCGGTGACCCACGCCTTCACCGGCACCCGCGGCTCGTCCCGGGCGGGGAGCTCAAACTGCGGCCCGCTCCAGGAGCTCACCACCACCTCCCAGGGGTAGCCGGCGGAAGGGGTGGTGTGGATGATGATGGCCCCGGCGGCTCCTAGCTTTGCGGCCATCTCGTACTTGTACGACCAGCGGCCGTAGTAAAGCCGGGTTTGGCCGGCAAAAAGCTGAGGATCCCAATCGGGGTCGTTGTTGAGGAACACCAGCACCTTGCCGCGCACGTCCAAGCCTTTGAAATCGTCCCAGGCAAACTCAGGGGCCACGATACCGTAGCCCACGAACACCAGCTCGGAAACGGGGAGCACCACCTTGTCCTGCTGCAACCCCGAAAACACCACGAAGTCCCTGCGGTTTTCCAAAGCCAGCTGGCCCTTGGCTCCGGCAAAGGACCAGCGAGCCGGGGCCTGGGTTTCCACCCCTACCATGGGCACCCTTTGCTCATAACTGCCGTTGTCCCCGGCGGGAAGATAGCCGAAAGCCTCCAACTGGCTGGCCAGGTAAGCCCGGGCCACCTGCCCTCCCCGGCTGCCCGGTGCCCGCCCTTCCAGCACATCTGCGGCCAAAAACCGCACGTGGGCCCGCAGCTCCCGCTCCGCTTGCGCCCCCAGGCGCGGGAAGTCTGAAGCGGTTGCTGCCAATCGCGGCAAGCTTAACAGCGCCAAAGCCAGAGCATGGATCGTTCTCACAAGCACCCCCCGCTTAGTGTACTGAACGACCCTGGGTTTGGTTTTCCTGCGGGCCTGGGGTCCATCCGGCCCTGGCGAGGTGAGCCGCCATGTGCCGCAGGTGCGCCAGGTAACGGCGGTGGGCCCACTCCACCCGGAGTACGTGGCCGGGGTGGAGCGGCACCCGGGTTTGCCGCAGCGGGTGACGGGGGGCGGCCACATGGTGGAGGCGGGCAAAGCGCCGGGCGAACTGATCCAGGGGTAACGTGGTCGGGGTGAGGGGGTGCATGCAGTCGTACACCACAAACGGGTCCTCGACCCAGAAGCTTGCTTTTTCCTGCTCCCAGTTGGGGGTCCCCGGGGAAGGGCAGCACACCGTGAAGCTGGTTTCCGCCGGCGGCATCTCCCGCAGGTACGCTTCGAGGGTATCGAAGTCGTCGTGGGTAAAAGTGGGCAAGGCCATAAAGGCCCCGTGCACGGCAATGCCCAGCTGCCGCAAGAGCTCGTGGGCCCGGAGGTTGTGGTCCACGGTGGCGCCCTTGTTCACCGCCCGTAGCTCCCGGTCGGTAGCAAACTCAAAGCCCACAAACACGCAGTCCAGGCCCACATCGCGAAACGCGCGGAGCACCTCGGGGTTTTTCAGCACGGTTGTTGATCGCACCCAGGCAAAGTAGCGTTTCCGCACGCCCTTTTTCGCCAGAGCCTCAGCTAACTGCAGGGAAAATTCCCGGTCCAGGAAGTTTTCGTCGTCGGAAAAATAAACGCAGTCCACCGGAAGCTGGGCAACTTCCTCCGCCACATCTTCGGGGTCCCGGGGCCAGTGCTTGCCTCCAAACAGCACCGGCACCGGGCAAAAGCTGCAGCGCATGCGGCAACCAAAGGAGGAGCGCACCATGGCCACCGGGCGCCAGAGGGGGGCAAAGGCCCGGGGGTTTTCGTGGGTCCAAACGATGGCGTAGCGGGAAAGATCCCAAAGGTCGTGGCGGGGGCGGGGAAGTTGTGTGGCCGGGGGAAACACCGGGGGAGGCAGCTTTGCCAGCTCCTGGAAAAGCTCGCCGGTGGGGAGCAGGGCAGCGGAAGGCTCCGGGAGCTCGTTAGCAGCCAGGGCCGCCACCAGCTGGGAAAAAGGCCCGCACCCTTCCCCCCGCACCACCCAGTCCACCGCGTGCGGGTGGTTGAAGCTATCGGGATGGGCGGTGGCGTGGTGGCCACCCACCACCACCGTCACCTTTGGCAGCGTCCTTTTGGCCAGCTGGGCGAGAGCCAGAGCCTGGCGGTACTCGTGGGAAAAAGCGGTGATGCCCACGAGATGAGGTTGAAAGTCCTTCACTTCGCGCACAAACCTTCGCCAAGGACGGTGGGACAAGCGCAAATCCAGCCCCCGTACCGCATGGTGCGGTGGCAACGCCCCCGCCAGGTACGAAAGCTCCAAAGGCTCCAGCCGCTGAAAGCGCTCCAGGGCGCGAATGGTGGCAAGCTCCGCCGGAGGTTTCACCAACAGGATGCGCAGGGAGCGGTTGGTTTTGCCCACGGCGTTGGCCCCTGAAAGGATTGTACAAGCGTTCAAAAACAGCGGTACCAGTTCGGGTTTTTTTCGCCCTTTCGGCGAACACGCGCGGGTTCGCCGGTCCGGGCCTGCCGCGAGGAATGTGGGGCCGCCGCGAGGAATGTGGGGCCGCCGCTCCGCGGCGGCAAACAGAAAAAAGACCTGCGACGGAGCGCAGGTCCCACATTTGGGGTGCGGGTCCCACATTCGAAAGGCGTTGGGAGCGATGCTAGGGATCTGCTTCGCTTTTGAAAAAAGCCAGGTCTTGTCATTGGCGGAGAGGGGGGGATTCACCGGCTACGGCTTGGTCGCATGACGTTGGCGTCGGGTCGTTGCGGCGAACCGTGGCCGCTAGCTGTTCACCGGTGTTCTCCGCCCCCCGCGCCCCCACCCGCGGAGTGGCGAACCCCGTCCCCCGCGCGACCACCCACCCCGTCGGGGGTTCACCGGCTGCCGCCTCGGCGCTCGACTGCGCGGTGTGTGGCCAACTCGCCGGCGCTGACGGAGGGCGTCCACCGGTGTTCTCCGCCCCCCGCAACTCCACCCGCGGAGTCGCTCACACCCCCCTCTCCGCTTACTTTGCGTGGTGCCTCGAGTTTTTTCCGCTTGAACTACGCTGTAGGGCTTCCCAAAGACAGGTATTGGCGGAGAGGGGGGGATTCGAACCCCCGGTCCCGGGATTACCCAGGACAACTGCTTAGCAGGCAGCCCTGTTCGACCACTCCAGCACCTCTCCGCTGCCAGACAAAGCCTAGCAAAACTCCTGGGGTGGCTCAAGGTTAACCGCCTAGACTCGTGCTGTAAGTTTCTTGAGAAGCTGGATTTGTCCGGCGTGGTAAAGATCGTGGGCAGCTACCCCGGAGAGGGTTTGCCACACGCTCCATTCTCCCGCCCGCGCTTGGAGGTCGTGCGGTTCCAAGGCAAGTGCACGGCGGCGAAGGCTTTCGTGGTAAACGTGAAGGCAAGCCTTGGCCGCCTCCCAATCCTCAGGTGTTGGTGCGGCGGGAAGGTGAGGCCAGTTAGCAGGCTTGAGCAGGAAAGAGCCTCGTTTCATACCGGGGGGAGCTTCCTCAAGGCTACGTACTTCCAATAGGCGCAGTGGAGCACGATTTCCCAAATGCAATGGCGCTGGGGACCCGGTCGCTCCAGGGCCCGCTTCCAGCTGACCCCCCGCAGGGACCCCAGCAAGTTGGGTCCGTGCCAGGAGCGGTGGTCGTAAGCCTGGTCCAAAAGCGCCAGGAGCAAGGCGAGCGACGGGTCTTCTTGGCTCATCGTTTTTTCCAGGGGGGATTTTACGCCTAGCCCACCAGCATTTCTTCTTCCCAGTTGGCGTGGGGCGGGCAGTTGCGGACGAACCAATCGTAAAGCAAGGAGCGGTAAGTGCGGGGGCGGATGCCCCGCCGGGCAAAGAACGGCTCCAGAGCCTGCCGGAGCTTAGGCAAGTTGTACGCCGGCACTGCCGGGAAGTAGTGGTGCTCCAGGTGGTAGTTGGAGAAGAGGAAGAGCAGGTCCCAAAGGTACGGTGAGCGAACCATGAGCGTGCCCCACTGCGCCGGGTCTTTGGGGTCAATGGCGTAGTGCTGGCCCAGGCGGTTTAAGGCAAACCACACGGGGAAAGCCACAAACAGGGGCAGAGCGTGGACCCGCAGCCACAAACCCCAGCCGGAGAGACTCACCAGGGCAAAGGCCAAGGCCAAATGCCCGGCGGTGAAGCCCAACCGCTCCCAGAGGATCCGCCGGCGCAAACCCCGGTCGTACCTTTGGGCCTCCCGGCGCGCCGCCCGGAAGTAAATGAAGAACAGCGCCGGCGTCCAGTAGGCAAGCTTGACCAGGCGGGAGTTGCGTTTGGGGGAAAGGTGATGGCGCTTGGGATCGCTTTCCGGGTCCCCAAGCTCGGCGTGGTGGTCCAAATGCCAGCGGGTGAACTGGGAGGGGGAGATTCCGCAAGGGGCCGAGTAAAGGAGGGCCAGCAGCCGTTCGACCCTGGGGCGCCGGCGGGGGAACACCAGGCCGTGCAGCACCTCGTGGAGCAGGACCGTGCCGTTGAAAGCAAAAAGGCCGAGCAGAGCAATCCCGAAAGGCCAAAGAGCGGGCCGGACCCCTTGCACCGCCAGCACCAGACCCAGGACGCCGCTCCCCAACCACCCCAGGGCCAGCCCCCCGTGCTTGAGGGGTTCTTTGGTTTGCAGCTTCCGTAGCCTCTCCCTTCCTAGCTCTTCGGTGAGCTGGCGGATGAGCCCGGAGGCCGCCTTTTGCCAGAAACCCCTCTGCTCCATGCCATTGGTGCTAACGCTTGGCGGGTTTCCCGTTGTTCCCTAGGGCTTCTTTTCGAAAACCTGGTTGCGCAGGAACTGCTGGACGTCCCAGGGAGGGGGATCGCCCCCCAGGTAGCGGTGGAACCAGTCGGCATGAACGAGGTAGTAAAAGGCCATGTCGTACCAGGAGGGCCAGTGACTGGCGTTGGGGAAAACCACCAGGCGCGCGGGTACACCCTGCCGACGGAGGGCGGTGAAGAACTCCAGGGACTGGGTGTAGGGAACGCGGAAGTCCTTTTCCCCGGTGATGACCAAGGTGGGGGTGCGGAAGTTCTTGGCAAAGCTCGAAGGGGAAAACTTCCGGTAGTCCTCGCTGGCCCAAGGGGGGCCACCCAAATCGTGCTCGGGGAACCAGAGCTCCTCGGTGGAGCCCCAGAACGCTTCCAGGTTGTACACGCCCATCATGGCTGCCAAGGCGGCAAAACGCTGGGTATGCCCGGCAAACCACATCATCATGTAGCCGCCGTAGGACCAGCCCATGGCGCCCATGCGGTTTTTGTCCACAAAGGGCAGCTTTTCCAGGTAATCAGTGACCGCCATGAGGTCTTCAAAGACCCTCCCCCCCCAATCCCGGGCAATGGCGTCCACAAAGGCCTGGCCGTACCCGGTGGAGCCGGTGGGGTTGGCAAAGGCCACCAGGTAGCCAAGGCCGGGGTACACCTGCCAGTCCCCCCGGTAGGCATCGGCCCACTGGGACTGGGGGCCTCCGTGCACGTTGAGGATGAGCGGGTACTTCTTGCTGGGGTCAAAGTTGTGCGGTTTCACCAGGAACACGTGGATTTTGTAGCCGCGACCTGAGTCCACCCACAGCTCTTCGGCCGGGCGGATGTCCACCTCGTCCTTGAGGGCCTGGTTGTGCTGGGTGAGTTGCCGGCGGGAGCGGGTCTGCAGGTCGAAGGCGTAAAGCTCCGGGGGCTCGCCCACCGAGCGCCGGGAGTAAAGAAGCTGGTTTTGCGGGCTCACCACCAGGGCGTCAATGGTGGCGTCGGTGAGGAGTTTGGTGAGCAAGCCGCTGGCCAAATCCAGGCGGTACACCGGCGTGCGCCCAGCCTCTTCGGCTTTGAAGAAGATCGCTTTTCCGTCGGAGGAAAAGGCATGGTCCACGATCCAGTTGTCGAAGCTGCCGGAAACCACCCGCGAGCTGCCGGTTTTAAGGTCGTACACCGCCAGGCGGAAGAGGTCCGATTCGTAGCCTGGCGTTTTTTGGGTGCGGTAGGCCAGAAGCTTGCCGTCCGGTGAAAACACCGGATGTCCGTCCCAACCCTTGTTGGTGGCGGTGAGGTTTCTGGCTTCGCCCTTGGGGTTTCCTTCCCCGTCCAGGGGTAGCCACCAGAGGTCGGCGTTGGTGGAAAGGGCGGGGTCAGGGTCGTGGTTGGAAACGTACACCAGCGCTTGACCGTCGGGGGAAAAGGCGTAGCCCGGATCGCCACCTAGAGAAAAGGTGGGGGCGTCAAAGGTTCCGGGGGTGAGGTCCACCAGGGTGCCGTCGGCAACCCGCACCAAAAGGACGTGGGTGTAAAGCCCGTCCCGCCAGCTGTCCCAGTGCCGGAACAGCAGGTCATCGGCCAGGTGGGCGAAAAGCGGGCCTTTTTCCACGCCTTCGGCAATCTTCTTGTGGCACTCCACGTTGGCACCGCATTCCGGGTAAACCTGGGCTGCCACCGCTAAGAACTTCCCCGAGGGGTGCCAGATGGGATCGCCCACGCCCCCCGGGAAGCTGGTGAGCTTGCGGGGTTCACCGCCGGCCAGGGGCAGGAGGTACACCTGCGGGGTTTTGTCCTCGCGGTTGGAAACGAACGCCAAGAATTTACCGTCTGGAGAGAAGGCGGGGCTGGAGTTGGCAAATTCCCCCTGGGTGAGCTGGCGGGGGGTGCCGCCGGCGGTGGGCATAAGCCAGATGTGGCTCCAGCGTTTACCCCGCTCCAGGTCGGTGTGGTTGGTGACGTAAGCCACCCAGGCTCCGTCGGGGGAAACCTGGGGGTCGGCCACCCCCACCACCCGGAAGTGGTCAGCAATGGTAAAGGCGTGTTTTTCCCCAGCGTAGGCTGCGGTGGCAAGCGTCAGCACGATGGTGAGGAAGGTCTTTGCTTTCATGGTTGCCTCCTTAAGCTTTGGGGATGAGCTCGAAGTGCGCCGGGTGCGGGTCTGAACCGGGCGCCAGCTCCACCCGCAAGCCATGCCCCTGCTCCAGGGTTTGCAGCAACGGCGCCAAGTCGCCCTTGAGGAGCTTCACCACCTCGGGGTGCGCCCGCACCGCAAAAACTCGTGCCCCCAGCTCCTGGGCCCGGTCCAAAACCAAGCGGTAAATGTCCAAAGCCACGGTTTCCGGGGACTTGAGGCGACCAAGGCCCTGACAGAAGGGGCAGGGGGTGGTGAGGGTTTTCCAGAGGGAAGCGGAGGTGCGCTTGCGGGTCAACTGCACCAGGCCAAAGGGACCCACGGGACCCAGGAGGGTACGGGCGCGGTCCCTGGCCAGCTCCTTGCGGAAGGCTTCCAAAAGTGCGTTGCGGTGCTCGGGGTCTTCCATGTCAATGAAGTCCACCACCACGATCCCGCCCAGGTTGCGCAACCGGAGCTGCCGCGGGATCTCCTTGGCGGCTTCCAGGTTGATGTGGAACACCGTTTCTTCCAGGTCTTGGCCCTTGGCGTAGCGCCCGGTGTTCACGTCAATGACCACTAGCGCTTCGGTTTGCTCAATTACCAGCGACCCGCCGGAGGGCAGGTCAACCCAGGGGGAAAGGGCCTTGCTGATTTCCTCCTCCAGGCCAAAGGCAAAGAACATGGGGGTGGTGCGGGTGTACAGCTTCACGGTGGGGACCAGCTCCGGTTGCACCCGCTGGAAAAACTCCACCACCCGTCGAAAAGCCCCGGGGTCATCCACCCAGAACTCCCGCACGTTGTCCCGGGCCACATCCCGGGCCACCCGCAGCAGGAGGTCAAGCTCGGAGTACAGCAGGGCGGGGGCTGCGGTGGTGTCCCAGCGTTGGCGGATGTGCTCCCAGGTGGCTTGCAGGAAGGCCAGGTCCTGCTCAAAGTCGGCCAGGCTGCGTCCCTCGCCGGCGGTGCGCACGATCACGCCCCCCGGTTTGGGTAGCTCCCCCAGCAAGGCCCGCAGTCGTTCCCGCTCCTTCTGGTCGGTGATGCGGCGGGAAACCCCCACGTGGCTTGATCCCGGGATGAACACCAAAAAGCGGCCGGGGAGGGTGATGTGCGAGGACGCACGGGGGCCTTTGCTGGGTCCCAGCTCGCGGGTAATTTGCACCAGGATCTCCTGGCCGGGTCGCAGCAGGTCCTGAATGGGGGTCTGCGCCCGCACCTCCTGGAGATCCACGTCTTCCTCTTCCAGCGCTTCCCCCACATCGTCCACGTAAAGGAAGGCGTCCCTCTCCAGGCCCACGTCCACAAACGCCGCCTGCATGCCCGGCAGCACCCGGGAAACCCTGCCCTTGTACAGGTTGCCCACGATGGAGCGCTCCTTTTCCCGCTCCACGTGCAGCTCCACCAGACGATCGTCTTCCCGCACCGCCACGCGGGTTTCAAAAGGAAGGACAGATGCGTAAATGGCGGTGGTCACCGTTGCACCCCAGGGCAGTGTAGCAAGCCTCCCTCACACGTTGGCAAAGCGCAGCCGCCACACGCTTTGCACCAGTCCCAGGGCTAAACCCGTGGCCAAAGCCGAGGAGCCCCCATAGGACAAGAGCGGCAAGGTAATGCCGGTGGTGGGCATGATCCCCAGGTTCATGCCGATGTTCACCAGAACTTGCGCGGCCATCACGGCGCCCACGCCCCCCGAAAGCAGCAACCCCAGCCGGTCACGGGCTTGCAGGCCGGTGTAAAAAACCCGAAACAACAGGAGCCCATACGCAAAAACCAAAAGCGCGCTACCAACAAAGCCGGTTTCCTCGGCCCAAACCGCAAAGATGAAGTCGGTCCTTTGGGCGGGGAGAAAGCGCAGCTGCGACTGGGTGCCGGATTTCAAGCCCTTGCCGGTGAACCCCCCCGAACCCACGGCGATTTTTGCCTGCCGCTGCTGGTAACCGGCGGTAAGGGGGGCACGGTCGGGTTGGAGAAAGGTAAGGATGCGTTCCTTTTGGTAGGGCTTGAGCAGGGAAAAAAAGGCCACCACCGCAAGAACGGCAGCGGCGGTCCCCAAAAGGGCCCATACCCTGGTGCGCAACCCCCCCAGCCAAAACACCGCAAACAAAGCCGGGAGGAAGGTGAGGGCCACCCCCAGGTCCGGTTGCAGCAGCACCAGGCCCATGGGCAAGGCCGTGAGGCCAAAAAGCTCCAGCGCCTTGCGGGGCGCAAGCAAAGCTTCCTGGTGGACCGAGGCCACCGCCGCTAACGTCAAGATCACCACCACCCGGGCAAACTCCGAAGGCTGGACGGTAAAGGCCCCAATCACCAGCCAGGACCTGGTGCCCGCCCGCACCGGAGCAAGCACCAGAGTAGCGATCAGCACCAGCACGCTGGCGGTGTAAAACAGCGGCCAAAAGCGGGCCAGCACCCGGTAATCCAGGGTCCCCACCAGCACCATGAGGGCAAACCCCACCACCAGCCAGGCCAGCTGCCGGAAGGCAAATCCAGGCCGGTCCAGGGCTTGGGCGGTGGAGGACTGGGCTAAGTAGCTGGCCGCGGAAATGGCCATCACCGCCAGCAGCAACCAGGGGTCCCAGCGCTTCACGGCTGTCCTCCGGGGAGTTCCGCAGGCCCTTCGGGAAGTGACACTTCGGCCACGATGATTTTGTCCACCAGCTCCTCCGGGACCCCTAACGCTTTGGCGAGGATGCGGCCGGCCACCGGCGCTGCCACGCTGGCGGCGTCACCGCCGTGCTCCACCACCACCGCCACCACCAAGCGCGGGTCCTCAGCCGGGGCATAGCCCACAAAAAGCGCGTGGTGGCGCTGCTCCCAGGGCAACTCCCGCCAGGTGACCCCTTCTTTCTTGCGCATCACCTGTGCGGTTCCGGTTTTGCCGGCCAGGCTCGCGGGGAGCGCCCCCAAACGGCGGGCGGTGCCGCGGTTCCCCTCCACCACCCTTTCCATCCCCCGGCGGGCGGCGGCCAGCGCCTCCGCCGGAAGCCCCAGCGGTTTCGGAGGTTTGCCCTGGCCTTCCACCAGGTGCGGGGTCACCAGGTAGCCGCCGTTCACCAGGGCCGCATACGCCACCGCCAGCTGCAAGGGCGTCACCAAAATGGGCCCTTGGCCGATGCCCACGGAAATGGTTTCGCCGGCGTACCAAGGTTGACCACGGACCCTGCGGCTCCAGGCATCGTCGGGCACCAGCCCCGAAGCTTCACCGGAAAGCTCAATGCCGGTGGGGGAGCCCAGGCCGAAAAGCCGGGCCCAGCTGGCCAAGCGGTCAATGCCGGCGTCCCGGGCCAGGTAGTAAAAGTACGTGTCGCAGGAAACCTCGATGGCTTCTTCCAGCGCCACGTGCCCGTGCCCGCCCTGGAGCCAGCAGCGGTAAGGGTGGCCGTAAATGTTCACAGCACCGGTGCAAAAGACCCCTTGGGAGGGCGTGCGCACACCGGAAGCCAGAGCGGCGGCAGCGTAAAGCGGTTTGATGGTGGAGCCCGGGGGGTAAAGGGCCTGGAGGGCACGGTTGTTCAAAGGGTGCAGGGGATCGGCCACCAGCTCCTGCCACTTTTGGGGTTCCAGATGTCCGGCAAAGAGATCGGGATCGAAGGCCGGCTGCGACAATAGCACCCGCACCGCGCCGGTTTTGGGGTCCAACGCCACCACCGCCCCCACCTGGGGGCCTAAAGCTTTGGCGGCTTCCCGCTGCAAGCTCAAGTCCAAGGTGACGGTGAGGGGCCTTCCGGGAACGGGCTTTTCCTCCTCCAAGGTGGAAACCTGGCGCCCCAGAGCGTCCACCACCACCACCACGTTGCCCTGCTCACCGCCCAGCACGTGCTGGTAAGCCCGCTCCAGCCCCGAGCGTCCCACCAGCTGCCCGGGTCGCAGCTCGGGGTTTTGGGCCAGCTGCTCGGGGGTTACCTCCCCCAGTTGCCCCACCACATGGGCCACCACCGGGCCTAAGGGGACACGGCGGCGGGTGGTGGGGTGGACCTCCAGCTCCTTGTGCTCGGCGCGGTGGGCGGCAATGGCAGCGACCTGGGAAAACGTGAGGTTGTCGGCAATGACCGAGGGCAAAAAAGAGGTTTTGATGGCCTTTTTAAGCCGGCTGCCTACCTCCTGCTCGCTGGCGATGCCGATGCTGGCCAAAAAGCGCGTGGTTTCCTCCAGGTCCTTCATTTCCTCGGGGAACACCAGGAGCTGAAAGGCCGGGCGGTTGTCCAGGAGGATTTCGCCGTTGACGTCCTTCACCGTGCCCCGGGGGGCTTCCAACGGCACCTTGCGCAGCCGGTTGGACTCCGCCAGGCGGCGCCAGCGTTCCTGCTGCAGCACCTGCAGCACCCAGAGCCTGGAAAGCAAAATCAAAATGCCGAAAAGCGTAAGCAAGAGCAGCGCCGCCAAGCGCCTTTGCAGCGGCCGCAGGTCGTCGCGGACGTAGCTCATCGCCGGCGCAAGGCCCGGCGCCGGCGAGCCTGCGGGGAAAACACCCGCCCCCACCACCACTCGCTGGCTGCCGTGACGAAGCCCAAAAACGCGGTGCCGGCCACGGCTGCGGCGGCACCCACCCAACCGTGGGGGGGCCGGGCTCCCAGGGTGAGGTAAACCAGAGCCAGAGTGCCCTCAGCCAACCCGGAAGCCAGGAGTGTCCCCACCACCCAAAAGAGCGGTCCGGAAAGCTCAAAAACCACGCTGGCCCGCGCCACGGTGGCGCCGGCCACCGCTCCGGCAATGCCGGAAGGCCCTAACGGCCAGCCCCGCACCCCATCGGCGGCGAGACCGGCCAGTAACCCGAACCACCCCGCTTGGCTTCCGGGGAGCCTCTGGGCCCGACCCACCACCACCACCAGCCAAACGTGCACGCAGGACAAAAACCACGGCACCTGCTGGGCGGTAAGGGCCGCTTGCGCCGCCAGGGCCAGGACCAAGAGCAGGAAAAACCTCACGGCGCCCTCCGGGAGCGGGGGATCACCAGCACCGAAACGGCCTTTTCCGGGCGGGCCACCAGGGTCACCGGCACCACCGTAAAAAGCGCCTCGTTCCTGGCTTCCCCGCTGATGCCCAGGGGCAGCCCCGGTGGGTAAATGCCCTCCGAGCCGGTGGTGAGCACGGGGGCTTGAGGGGGGACGGTGGTGTAAGGTGGGAAGCCCTCCAGGCGCGGGCGTTCACCGCCCACCAACAGCGCTTCCCCTTCCACCCCCACCACCTGCGCTGCGGCGGCGGCCGCCGGGTGGGAGAGGAGCTGCACCCGGGAGGCGTCCTCCCACACCAGATCCACCCGCCCCAGAACCCCGTCGGCCGCCAGCACCGCCGCATCCCGCTCCACCCCGTGCCGCCTTCCCCGGTCCAGCACCAGGGTGTGGCTCCCCAGCACGTCCCGGGAAACCACCGAGGCGAGGATGGCTTGCGCTTGCAAGGAAGGGTAGGCGGCCAGCACGGCGTTGGCCTGGCGCAGGGCCAAAAGCTCGCTGGTGAGCAGTTGGTTTTCCCGGGATAAGCGCTCCACCTGGCGCTCCAGCGCTTGCAGGTGGGCCAGGGTTTCGCGCCAGTTTTGACGGCCGAACTTGAGGTCCCCGGCCACCAGCAAGGCGCGGTTGGCCATGGAAACGACGGGTTGGGTGAAGGCGCGGTGGGCGATGGCCAAAGCCGTCTCCGCACCGCTTCGCACCTGCGCCGCTGCCGCCACGTACAAGCCCAGGCAGGCAACGACAAGGCTCAAATCGGGGCGGAGGGCAAGGCGAGCCACGTCATTCGAGGGCGATTTTCTTCAAAAGGCTCATGTCGGTGAGCATCATGCCGGTACCCCGCACCACCGCGGAAACCGGCTCGTCGCAGTGGGAAACCGGGATGCCCGTTTCCTCCCGCAGCCGCTGGTCCAGGCCGCGAAGCAGCGAACCACCCCCGGCCAGCACGATGCCCTTGTCAATGATGTCCGCGGAAAGCTCCGGCGGCGTGCGCTCCAGAGCGGTGCGCACGGTGTCCACGATGACGTTCACGGTTTCCGCCAGGGCTTCCCTCACCTCCTCGTCGGTGATGGTGAGGGTTTTCGGGATGCCTTCCACCAGGTCCCGCCCCTTCACCTCCATGGTTCGCTGCTGGCCATCGGGATAGGCGTTCCCCAGCTCGATCTTGATGGCCTCGGCGGTGCGCTCGCCGATGAGCAGGTTGTACTTGCGCTTGATGTAGGAAATGATGGCTTCGTCCATTTCGTTGCCGGCTACCCGCACTGACTTGGAGTAAACGATGCCGGCCAGGGAAATCACCGCGACATCGGTGGTGCCACCGCCAATGTCCACGATCATGTTGCCGGAAGGTTCGGTGATGGGCAGCCCGGCACCGATGGCCGCGGCCATGGCCTGCTCCACCAGGTAGACCTCGCTGGCCCCCGCCCTGAGCGCCGAGTCCTTCACCGCCCGCTTTTCCACCGGCGTAATTTCCGAGGGAACCGAAATGATGATGCGCGGGCGCACGAAAAACGAGCGGCCGTGAGCCTTGCGGATGAAGTACTCCAGCATCTTTTCGGTGACTTCAAAATCGGCAATGACACCGTCCTTCATGGGGCGGATGGCCACGATGTTGCCCGGGGTTTTGCCCAGCATTTCCTTGGCCGCTTGCCCAACGGCTTCCACCTTGTTGGTAATGCGGTTTACCGCCACGATGGAGGGCTCGAAAACCACAATGCCGCGCGCTCGCGTGTACACGAGGGTGGTGGCTGTCCCCAAATCCACCGCCAGGTCGGAGGAAAACAACGAGAAAAGCGAGGAAAGTCCCATGGCCTTAATCCACCTCCACGAAAACCGTCTCCTTATGCTCGGCGGTGTTGCCCGCGGCGTCGGTGGCGCGAATCACAATGACGCTCTTGCCCTCGCGGTTGATGGCCACGGCTTTCTTGAAGCTACCGTCGCCAGCCACCGCTACCGCTTCGCCGTTGATGGTCACCGTGGCCCCCGGCTCGGTGACCCCCTGGATCAAGAAGAAGTTACCCATTTGCTGGGGCTTTTGCACGGAAAGCACAGGCGGTGTGGTGTCCGCCAGCTCCTCCACGCGGGTACCGGTGTAAGCCCGGAACGAGCGGGGGGAGCTCCACTCCGAGGCGGTACGCTCCGGTCCTACCGCTGCCACCCGCCAGTAGTAGGTCCCCGGAAGCCGCAAGCGCAAAGTTACCGACGGTTCCAGGCGCGTGGCTTCCACCTCGATGTTGGCGGGAGCAAAAAGGCGGGAGCGGCTCACCTGAACCTTGTAGCTTTCCGCTCCGGGAACCGGGCGCCAGGAAAGCGTGACGCGGTTTGTTTGATCCATGTTGATGAGGGTGTTGGCCTGGGGTACTTCCAGCTGCGGCGGCTCGGGTACCGCCCGGCGGGCGGAAAGGGAACCCTCGCGGCTGGCGGTAACCGCTTGCCGGTCGGCCAGGTCCACCGCTTGCCCGCTGCTCCCCGTGACCCGGGCGCGGCCGGCGTAAGCGGCCACGGTGGTGGTGGCATCCTCCGCCACCTCCACACCCACCCGCGACTCCTGGTGGATGCGCACGCCGGCGGCGTCGGTGACCACCGAGGAGGGGTTGAGGGCGGTGGAAACGTTCACCTGACCCACCCGCACCTTGACCTCTCCCGGCTCGGACTTGGGCCCGGTCCTGGCTTCCCGGTGGATCTCCAGGAGCGAATCAGGGCCCACGCGGTACACGGTGCCGTCGGCAAACAAAAGCTCAGCCACGGCGTCGGTGGCGGTTTTCAAAAAATCGCCGTTGTACAGAGCCTGGCGTTCTTTGGCCTTTTCCCAGGTGGTTTGGTTGGCCCGCTGCACCTCTACCCGGCCGGAAACCGCGATGATTTGCGCGGCCCCCACAAACTCCCGGTTCACCAGGCGCAGGAGCAGCTCAAAGCGGTGCAGGGCATCTTCGGCGCGGGCAGCGGCGGCTGGGAAATCGCGGTTTTCGAAATCGCGCTTGGCTTGAGCGAGCAGCTTGGTGCCCTGCTCAAACTCGCTGGCCAGCCCTTCGGAAACCCCGGCTCGGTGCAAATCCTCCTCGTAAGCTGTGGCCTGTTGGATGAGGCGGCGCGCCTTCTTTTCCACCGGCTCGTGGAAAAGCGTCCAGCCCACAAACCCCAGCCCTCCGGCCAAAAGCACCAGGAGCAGGGAAAGCCCCCATTTGCGGATGCCGGTGACCGGAACCACAACCCAGTCCACTTCCAGGCGGGGACGAGACGATGGCCGCATACGCCGAGCGTTCACGTTAGCACTCCTTCCCTTCAGGTGCAACGCTTCCTTGCCAGGGGTGACCGCTTAAGGGTAGAATCCTCCGCCTTCGGGCAGGTAGGGAGGCTTTCGAACGATGCTCAAGATCATGCGCGAGAACCTCAAGAACCTCAAGTGGATCTTGTGGTTCGTGGTGTTCATCTTCGTGCTTTTGATTTTCGTGGACTGGGGGACCGGACGTCTGCGCGGCGGCAGCATGGAGCACGTAGCCGCGCGGGTGGCCGGCATTGAGATTTCCGAGCGGGACTTTTTGCGCGAGGTGCGGCAAACCGACGAGCGCTTGCGCAGCCTGTACGGTCAGCAGTACGAGCTGATCCGCTCGCAGCTGGACCTGGGGCAGCTGGCGCTTTCCAACCTCATCAACAACGCGCTGCTGGTGGAGCAGGCCAAAAAGCTCAAGCTGCAGGTGAGCGACCAGGAGCTGGCCGAGCGCATTCTCTCTTTCCCGGTTTTCCGCAAGGAGGACGGCAGCTTCGTAGGCGAAGAAATTTACGCCCGCATCTTGGCGGCCAACCAAACCACCCCGGAGGAGTTTGAAGCGGAGCTGCGGGAGGGTTTGCTCATTGAAAAGCTGCAGAAGGTCCTGCGGCAGGGGATCGTGATCCCCGACGCGGAAGTGGACCGCGAGTACCGCAAGCGCAACGAAAACGCCAGCTTCCAGTTGCTCTTTGTCACCGCCGAGCGCTACTTCCCCACCACCCAGGCCACCGAAGCCGAAGCCAAGGCCTACTACGACAGCCACCAAAGCCAGTTCATCCACGGGGATCAGATCCAGCTGCGCTACCTGCTGGTGGACCCGGTGCGGTTGCGGCAAAGCATGCCGGTGGATGAAGCGCGCGTGGCCGAGTACTACCAGAGCCACCTTTCGGAGTTTCAAGAGCCGGAAACCGTGCACGCCCGCCATATCTTGGTGCGTCCCGAGGGTGAAGGTGAGGAGGCTTGGCGCAAGGCCCAGGAGCGGGCCATGGCCGTGCTCCGCAAAGCGCAAGCCCCCGGCGCCGATTTTGCTGCGCTGGCTAAGGAGTTTTCCGAGGACCCGGGGAGCAAGGAAAGCGGCGGCGATTTGGGGTGGTTTGAGCGGGGGCGCATGGTGAAGGAGTTTGAAGAAGCGGTGTTTGCCATGCAGCCCGGCGAGGTGAAGGGCCCGGTGCGCTCGCAGTTTGGCTACCACATCATCCTCCTGGAAGGCAAAAGGCCAGCACGGCAAAAGCCGCTTTCCGAGGTGCGGGACGTGATCCGCTTCAAGCTCACCGAGGGGCTGGCCGATGCGGAAGCCTCCAAGCGCGCCACCGCCCTGAAGGAAAAGATCACCGCCGGCAAGCTGACCACCGAAGAGCAGTGGCGGGGCCTGGCGGACGACGTGGTGTCTTCCAACGTCACGCCGTTTTTCTCGCTGGATGAAGGGGTGGTTCCCGGCTTGGGGCGGGAGCCCGGGTTTTTGGAAGAGCTCAAGAAGGCCAAGGAAGGGTTTGTGGGCGGTCCCCGGAGGACCCCCCGGGGCTGGGTGGTGTACCGCGTGGAGAAGACCCGCAAGGCCGGCCAAACCCCCTTTGCCGAAGCTAAGGACGAAGCCATGGAAGGGGCGCGGCGGCTGAAGGCGCTGGAGAGGCTTAAGGCCGAGCTGGCCGCGCGCCGTGGGGAAGGGCTTGCCAAGCTTGCGGCCAGCTACGGTGTGCAGGTCACCCCGGTGAAGGACCACTACCGCGGCACCTCGATCCCCGGCGTGGGTGTGGCGCAAGTGCTGGAAGAAGCGGTGTTCGCCACCCCGGTCGGGGCCTTAACCGATGTGGTCGTGGTGGGGGAAAGGGGTGTGGCCCTGGCGCAGGTGGAAGCCAAGAAAGTGGTCACCCCTGCAGAAGTGGCGGCCGGGCGCGAGGCGCTGCGCAAGAGCATGGTGGAAGACGAGCTGCAAAAGCTTATTGACGCGATGCTGGCGGAAGCCAAGCGCAACCAGCCCATGACCGTCAACCGCGACCTGGTGGAGCGCTTCAAGCCGGCCCAAGGATGATCGCTTACGTAAGCGGGCGGGTTTTGGCCCTGGCCCCCGGCAGTGTGGTGGTGGAGGCGGGAGGGGTCGGGTACGAGGTGCACCTGCCGCTTTCGGCGTTGGCCAAGCTCCAGGGCCGGGACACCGTGGGGCTTTTCGTCCACACCTACCTCCGCCAGGATCAGCTCACGCTTTACGGTTTCCCTTCGGCTGCCGAACGGGACGTTTTCCGGCTGCTTCTAGGGGTTGCCGGGGTGGGGCCGCGCATGGCCCTGGCCTTGCTTTCCAGCCTTTCGCCGGAGGAGCTCACCGCTGCGGTGGAAGGTGGGCAGTGGCAGGTTTTGGCGCAAGCTCCGGGGGTGGGGCGGCGAACGGCGGAGCGGGTGGTGGTGGAGCTTAAGGGCAAGCTTTCCAAGCTGGTGCAGCCGCCGGCGGCACCGCTGCGGGACGACGCAATTTCCGCGCTGGTGAACCTGGGTTACCCCAGCAAACAAGCGGCCGACGTGGTTTCGGGGCTTTTGCGAGAAAAAGCCGACTGGCAGCTTCCTGATCTTTTGCGGGAGGCGCTGCGGCGGCTCGTCAAGGACAAAGCCCTCGGCTAAGATTGGCCCGTGACCGAACCGCTGCTGCGAGGGGAGAAGGACCCGCAGGAGGCCAGCTTCGAAGAAAGCCTCCGTCCCAGAAGGCTTTCCGAGTACATTGGGCAGGAAAAGGTCACCGCTAACCTGGCGGTGTTCATCCAGGCGGCCTTGGCCCGGGGGGAAAGCCTGGACCACGTGTTGCTCTTTGGGCCCCCCGGTTTGGGCAAGACCACCTTGGCCCATATCGTGGCCCACGAGCTGGGGGTGCCCATTCAAGTGACCAGCGGGCCGGTGCTGGAGCGAGCCGGGGACCTGGCGGCCATCCTCACCAACCTGCAACCCGGCTCGGTGCTGTTTGTGGACGAAATCCACCGCATCCCGGCGCAGGTGGCGGAGGTGCTTTACCCTGCCCTGGAGGACTTTTGCTTGGATCTGGTGGTGGGCTCCGGTCCAGGCGCCCGCACCATGCGCCTGCAGCTGCCGCGTTTCACCTTGGTGGGCGCCACCACCCGCCCGGGGCTTTTACCGCCGCCGCTGCGGGACCGCTTCGGCATCGTGCACCGCCTGGACTTTTACCAGCCACCCGCTCTGGCCAGGATCGTGCGGCGCTCCGCGGGGATTCTGGGCATTGCCGTGGATGAGGATGCCGCCGAGGAAATCGCCAGGAGGAGCCGGGGGACCCCGAGGATCGCCAACCGCTTGCTGCGGCGGGTGCGGGACTTTGCCCAAGCCCAGGGCTTGCAGCGGATTACCCTGGAGGCGGCGAGGTTTGGTTTGGAACGGCTGGAGGTGGACGCCTTCGGCTTGGACGAGCTGGACCGGCGGTTGCTTTCGGCCATCATCGAGCAGTACCGGGGTGGGCCGGTGGGTCTGCGCAGCCTCGCCGCCACCTTGGGGGAAGACCAGGGCACGCTGGAGGACATTTACGAGCCTTACCTGCTGCAGGCCGGTTTCCTGCAACGCACCCCACGGGGTCGCGTGGCCACCGATTTGGCCCGGCGGCATTTGGGCTACCCGCTTCAGGGTCCGGGATCGCTTTTCGGTGAGGAGCAGCCATGACGCCTCTGCCGCTGATCTACAACCCGGCCGCGCGAGGGGGGAGGAGCAGGGTTCCCCAGAAAGCACTTTCCCAGGTGGCTGAGGCTTTTGGTTTTGCCCTTGAGCTTTGGCCCACCCGGGCCCCGGGGCACGCCGAGGAGCTGGCCGCCGACGCGCGCAAGCAAGGCCTGCCGGCGGTGGCGGTTTGGGGCGGAGACGGCACCTACAACGAGACGGCCCGCGGTCTTTGCAACGGGGAAACCGCCATGTTGCCGCTTCCTGGCGGCACAACATCGGTTTTGATTTACGAGCTGGGCCTTTCGCGCAAGCCCCTGGAGGCTCTGCAGCAGCAGCTTGCCGGCTCGCCCAGGAAGCTGCACCTGGGGCGCACCGACCGTGGGCAGGTGTTCTTGCTCATGCTTTCGGCGGGCCCGGACTCGCTCATCCTTTACAACCTGCCGTGGGTGCTCAAGCGCTACGCCGGCAAGGTGGGCATTACCCTGCAAGCGGTGGCTGAGTTCTTCCGCGCTCAGCTCCCGGCCTTTGAGGTGCGGGGCAACGGCACCACGCTTTCGGCAGGTTGGTGCATCGTGGGCAACAGCCGGTTTTACGGGGGGCCATTTCCCGCTACCCCGGGCGCCGACCCCTTCCGGCCCGGTTTGGAAGCCGTGGTACAAACCCGCCGGGGCCGGCTTTCCGCTATTCCCTTTTTCTTCGGCATCCCCTTCGGCCGGCACCTGCAGCAAAAGGGCGTGGTGCGCTTTGCAGCGGCAGAGGTGAGCTTGAGCGGAGAAGGGCGAATCCCGTACCAGCTGGATGGCGATCCCGCTGGTTTCTTGCCCGTCACCGCCCGGGCCAGCGAAGACCACGTGTGGGTTTGGCTGCCGGCCTAAACCCTTGTGTGCAATCCTTCACAAGGTGCCTTGGGGTTTGCTAGCATCCCCGGGGAGGTGAGGCGTGCGAGCTGAGCTTTCCTTGCTCTTTTCCCCGCGCAGTGTGGCGTTGGTGGGGGTTTCCTCGCGGGCGGATTCGCTTTCCGGCCGGCTTCTGGCCAACCTCAAGCGCGCGGGCTACGGCGGCAAGATCTTTCCCATCAACCCCAAGGCCCAGGAAATTGCCGGTTTGCCGTGTTTTCCCAGCATGAGCGCGCTTCCTGGAGTCCCCGATGTGAGCATCATCATGGTGCCCCGGGATGCGGCGCTTCCGGCGGTGGAAGAAAGCCTGGCCAAGGGCGTGAAGGCCCTGGTGCTCATCACCGCCGGCTTTCGCGAAGGGGGGGAGGAAGGGGCCAGGCTCGAACGTGCCATTGTGGCAAGGGTGCGGGAAGCGGGGGCGGTGATGCTGGGGCCCAACTGCATGGGGCTGGTGAACACCGACCCCCAGGTGCGGCTGGACGCCACCTTTTCCCCGGTGCCGCCCCGCTCCGGCGGGGTGGCCTTTGCGTCCCATTCCGGAGCGCTGGGCGTGGCCATGTTTGAGCAAGCCCTGGAGGTGGGCCTGGGGATTTCGCTTTTCGTTTCCCTGGGCAACTCGGCGGTGGTCACCACCGCCGATGCCCTGGAGGTTTTTGCCCAGGATCCCCGCACCCGGGCGGTGATGCTGTACCTGGAGGCCATCGAGGAGCCCGAAAGGTTTTTGGCGGTGGCCCGGAAGCTTTCGGTGGAAAAGCCGGTGCTGGTGCTGAAGGCGGGGAGAACCCCGGCGGGGCAAAAGGCCGCCAGCTCCCACACCGGGGCTTTGGCCGCCCAGGACCGCGCTGCGGACGCCCTCCTCAAGCAAGCCGGCTGCGTGCGGGCGGAAAGCCTTCGCCAGCTTCTGGATTGGGCGCGCACCTGCGAGCGGGTCCCGGCCCCCAGGGGTGGGCGGGTGGCGGTGGTTTCCAACGCCGGTGGCCCCGCCATTGCCGCCTGCGACGCCCTGGCCGCCCGGGGGTTGGAGCTGGCCCCCCTTTCGCCAAGCACGCAAGAAGCGCTGCGGGGCTTCTTGCCGGCGGAAGCGGCGGTGGGCAACCCGGTGGATATGCTGCCTTCCGCTCGGCCTGAAGACTTTCAAAAGGCGCTGGAGGTGGTCAGTGCCGATCCGGGTGTGGATGCGGTGGTCACCATTACGGTGACGCCGCCTTTGGCCCCACCTCTGGAGGTGGCCCGGGCCCTGGCGCAAGCGAAGGCGGAAAGGCCTTTCCTGCCGGTGTTCATGACCTCCCCGGAGTTTTACGCCCGCGCCTTAGAGGTTCCCAACCTCCCGCCGGTGTTCCGCTTTCCCGAAGAAGCGGTAGAGGCGCTTTCCGCGCAAAGACGAGCGCTTAAGGCGGCAGCTCTGGCCTCGGCGGCACCGGCAGCTCCCTTCCGCCCGGCTTCCCTGCCCCAGAGGTCAGGGTTTTTGCCCCCCCGCGAGGCGCTAACCCTCATCGCGGAAGCAGGCATCCCCGTGGCTCCCTGGGCCACGGTGCGCACCCTGCAGGAGCTTCCCGAAGCTGCGGAAAAGGTGGGCTTTCCCCTGGTGCTCAAGGCCTTTGGGCAGGCCATTGTGCACAAAACCGAGCTTTCCGCCGTGGCCCTCAACATCCAGAACCAGGAACAGCTGCAAGGAGAAGCCCAGCGCATGAGCCAGCGCCTGGCGGGCCAGGGGCTTTCTCCCGAAGGCTTCCTTCTCCAGCGCTTCCTGCCTGGGGGAAGGGAGCTCATCCTGGGGGTGAGCCGCGATCCGGCTTTAGGGCCGCTGGTGCTTTGCGGTTTGGGCGGCATCGCGGTGGAGGTCTGGCAGGACGTGGCCCTGCGGCTTTCCCCCTGCTCCGTGGAGGACGCCGAAGCCATGCTGGAGGAACTCAAGGGCAAAGGCCTTTTGGGTTCCTTCCGGGGGCAGCCACCGGTGGACCGAAAGGCCCTGGTGGAAGCCATCGTTCGCCTTTCGGCTCTGGCCTCTGGTGTTCCCGAGCTTGCCGAGTGCGACATTAACCCGCTTCTGGCGTTTCCCGGGGGTGTGGTGGCGGTGGACGTGCGGGTGCGGCTCGAAGGCGCCTAACGAAAATCCAGGGGAAAGGCACCAATGCGCTCACAGGCTTGGCCCTCCGCCGGGAGAGCCAACGCCAGCTCGCCAAGGCTTTGGCGCAGGCGGGGGTGAAGCCAATGGGGGGCGATTTCCGCTGCCGGCAGCAGGGCAAAGCGCCTTTCCGCCAGGCGGGGGTGGGGCAAGGTGAGCTCGGGGCCCACCATAACCACCCCCGGGGCCATCAGCAGGTCGAGGTCCAGCGGACGTGGGCCCCAGCGAGTTTCGGCTTCCCTCACGCGCCCCGCTTGCCGCTCCCAGGCCTGGCAGCGCTTGAGGAAGCGCAACGGGTCTTGGTTTAGCTCCAGGAGTAACGCAGCGTTGAGAAACGCCGGCTGGGGCGGTCCCACCGGGGCGGTGCGGTAGAGGCTGGAGGCAGCCAAAATCCGCGCTTCCCACTGGATTTGTTGGGCTGCCCAGCGAAAGGTGGCACTGACGTCGCCGAGGTTGCCGCCCAGTCCCAGGAGGAGCTCCATGGCTTAGGGGAGCTTTTCCTCTTCCGGGAAGAGCGGTGGGATGGGGGCCACCATGGGCTCCAGCGCTTCCATGACCACATCGCCCCAGCGGGCGCGCTGGTCTTCCTCCAGGCGCAGCACGGACAAACCCCGGCGGGCAATTTCCCGGTCCAAAAGCTCGTCAATGGCGCGCTGGAAGGCCTCGTCGGTATCCCGCACCCCGTCCCAGTGCGGCCTGGTCCACAGGGGCACCTTCACCAGCAGGTCGTAGGTGGCAAGCCAGCGGGTGAGCAGCGGTTCCCAGTGGGGCTGGGGTCCTTCGGCGTAGAGGAGGTAGCAGTAGTTGTCCAGCACTGAGCGGTCGCAGAGCACCAGGAAGTGATGGGCTTGCGCCTCCAGCTCCCAGGCCATTTGCGTGTGAAGGATCCAGGACTGCGCTTGCTCGTTGGTTTGCCGGTTGATGGGCAGGGGGCAGTGGCGGGCCACCTCCCGCACCAGCTCCACGTCCACGTCCCGCCGCTTGAGGCGGGCGGCCAGCTCGTAGCAAAGCGTGGTCTTGCCCACCCCGTGGGTGCCGATAAGCGCCACCTTCACCGCTTCCGCTCCTCCGCGAGCACGCGCAACGCCGCCGCCAGGGCGTTGCCGTCCTTGGGGCGCTTGGCCGGGTCTTTCTCCAGGCAGCGCAGGATGAGGTGGGCAAGCGCCAGCTCCAGAGAGGGGTTCAGCGCTTGGGGGTCGGGGGGCGGCTGCTCCAGGTGGGCTTTAATGACGTTGCCCGAGGGGAACGGCAGGGTGCCGGTGGCCATTTGGAAAAACGTCACCCCCAGGGAGTACACGTCCGAGCGCTCATCGGGCTGCTCGTTGAGGATTTGCTCGGGGGCCATGTAGTAGGGCGTTCCGGTGACCCCGGATTGCCCCAGGTCCAGCTCATCGAGCCGGCGGGCAATGCCAAAGTCCAGGATTTTGAGCTGCTTGCGTTCGGCGAGGATGAAGTTGGCGGGCTTTAAGTCGCGGTGGATCACGTGGTGGCTGTGGGCGTAGCCAACGGCTTCGGCGGCCTGCAGCATCAACGCCAGGAGGTTGGCGCGGATAAACGCCGGTTCGTCCTTGATGAGCTGATGCAGTGTGGGTCCCGGCACGTATTCCATGACCAGGAAGGAAGAACCAAAGCCCTGCCCGAAGTCGTAAATGTGCACGATCCCGGGGTGGGAAAGTGCAGCAGCAGCCCGGGCTTCCCGTTCAAAGCGGCGGAGGGCATCGGGGGTGTGCTGGCGAGGGTGCAGGATCTTGATGGCCACCGTGCGGCCCAACCGCACATCCCGGGCGCGGTAAACGATGCCCATCCCGCCCCGGCCCAGTTCCTGTTCCAGGACGTACCGCAACGAGGGGTCTTGTGGTGGCGGTGTGGGCGGGGCTGTGCTGGATGCAGCCCGCACGCGATCGCGTTCGGACCGCGCTTGCCGCACCTTTTGCAGCCTCGCCGCGGCATCCCGGAAGCCGTACTGAAAGCCCACCACCCGTTGCCAAACCTCCTCGGCCCCCCGCAAGTCGCCCATGGTCTCCAGAAGCTCCGCTTGCTTGTAGAGCACCGCCAGAATTTCGGAGGAAACAGGTACGCCGGCGGTGGCTCGTTGCAGCGCTGAGACCGCTTCCTCCTTAAGCCCCCGAGCTTCCAGGTACGCGGCCACGTCCAGAAGCTGCTCCGCCAGCGAGGGGTAGACCCCACCGTAGCGGGAAAGCAAATCCCAGGCCCCCTGGAAATCGCGGGCGCGGTGCAGCACCAGGAAGGCTTCCTCAATGTGACCCAAAAGCGCTAGGATGCGTGCCTGCTCGCCCACCAGTCCTAACTGGGCGTAAACATCGAGAGCCCGTTGCAGCTCACCGGCCCGTTCGAAACAACGGGCGGCGTGGCGCAGCTCCCCGGCCTTTTCCCAGGCTTGCCCTGCCGCTTCCCAGTCCTCCAGTTCCTCGTAAATCCGCGCGCCTTCGGCGGGGTCCAGGTGCTGTACGGAAAGCTCGGCGGCTTGCTGGCGGAGGCCAGCTAAAAGCAGGCGGTCGAAGGCTTCGCGGTAGCGGCCCAAGCGGACCAAGAGCTGAGCAGCCTCCTGGTGCAGGCCAGCTGCCGCCAGCTCCTCCACCGCTTGCTCCAAAAGGCCTCCGGAGGTGAGGCTTTTGGCCTTGAGCCGGGCGGCCTTTTCTTCCTCCCCCGCCAGACGCCAGGCCTCGGCCGCGCGGGTGAGGTCCTGGGCCTTCTCGAAAGCCGCCGCGGCAGCCGCCGGTTGCCCGGCGGCCAGCCAAAGCTCCCCGGCTTCCTGGTGGCGTCCTAGGAAGCTGGCCACCTCCGCAGCGAGGCCGAGCTGCTGTGCGCGACGGCAGGCCTCCAGTGCTGCTTCCGCCACCTCCGGGCGCAGCTTGCGTTGCTCCAGGGCCAGTTGCGTGGCGGTGGTGGCCCGCTTCAGGTCACCGGCACGGAAAAAAGGCTCAATGGCTTCCTCGGGCTGGCCCCGCTGAACCAGCTCTTGACCCAGGCGCAGCCAGAGAGCTTGGGCCTTGGTTTGGTTCCCGGCCCGCTGGTAAAGCTGGGCGGCCGCAGCCAGGGCACTGCCACCCTGCCGTTCGTAGAAGCTGGCGGCTTTGGCGAGCTTGCCGAGGTTGCGGGCCACGTCCCCAGCCCGGTTCCAGGCCCTGGCCTTCACGAAGCTACGTAAGGCTTTGCGGGTCTTGCCGGCTTGCAGGTAAAACTCCCCCGCCGCCAGGAAATCCCCCCGCCGCTGGGCGCGAAGCGCCAAATCCTGGGGCGATCCAGGCCGCGGCGAGAAAACCCCGAAAAAGGCTAAAAGCAGTAAAAGCGCGAGGATGTGCCCAGGGACCTGCACCCAGGCGGATTGGGGCGCCACCAGCAAGGCCGGCTGCGGGACCGGCACCAGCGCCGCCCACCAGAAGGAGTGAAGCCACAGCAGCAGGATGAGCGCCAAAAGCCCCGCCGTTTGCCGGCGTCCGGAAACAAAAAGCACGGGAACAAACCCCAGGTGCACGCCGCCATTCTACCGTGACACGGGCGCCGAATTCTCGGTTCTCGTTTCTTGCGCCGTGGGGCCGCCGGGTAAAAGTGGGGTCCCGCCGCAAGAAATGTGGAGCCGCCGTGAGAAATGTGGGGCCGCCGCTCCTGCGGCGGCTAACAGAAAACATCCCGGCGAGGGAGCGCAGGTCCCACGGTATTTTCAGACCAGCGCCGATCATGGCTTGCGGGTGTCCTCGGTTTGCGAATCGTGCAGCCCTCCCCGGGGCCAGTTAGCGATGGCTGGACAAGCACCTCAAGTAGCGGTCGCTTATGCGGGGGTTGAAGTTTGATAAAAAATCGCTCATATTTTGTAACGGGCCGCACGGCCAGGGAAGAGGCGCGTATGAAGGACCTTTACGCGGTGTTGGGCGTCAGTCGAGACGCAACGCAAGAGGAAATCAAGAAGGCCTACCGCAAGTTGGCCCGGAAGTACCATCCCGACGTGAACCCGGGCAACCCGGAGGCCGAGCAAAAATTTAAGGAAATCCAGGAGGCCTACCAGGTGCTCTCCGACCCCGCCAATAGGGCGCAGTACGACAAGTTCGGCACCGTGGATGAGGCGGAAATGGCGGCGCGGGCTGCCGCCGAAGCCCGGGCCCGGGCCGGCGCTGGCAGCCCATTTGGGGGTTTCCGCGTGTCCTTCGGTGGCTTCCAGGACCTCGGGGACCTTTTCTCCGACCTTTTCGGCCGGGTCAGGGCGCAAGCGCGGCCGGCGCCGGAGCCGGTGGAAGCGGCGGTGGAGCTTTCCTTTGAGCAGGCGGTGAAGGGGGCGGCGGTGGTGGTGCCGGTGCGGCGGGAGGTGGCCTGCCCGCAGTGCGGTGGCAGCGGCTTTTCCGTGGGCGCGTTGTGCTTCCGTTGTCGGGGGAGCGGCATGCTGGTGCACACCGACCGCGTGCGGGTGCGCATCCCCCCGGGCATTGGCGATGGTGACCGCGTGCGCACCCGGACCCCGGACGGTCGCGAGGTGAGCGTGGTGGTCAAGGTGGCCCCCCATCCTTTTTTCGAGCGCAAGGGGGACGACATCTACACCACGGTTCCCGTGACCTTCACCGAGGCTTACCTGGGGGCGGAGATTGAAATTGGCACCATCCACGGGCCGGTGCGCACCCGCATCCCGCCCGGCACCTCCTCAGGCCAGCGCTTTCGCCTGAGGGGTAAGGGTGTTCGCAACGTTCGCACCGGCGTTTTCGGCGACCACTACTACACCGTTCAGGTGGTGGTGCCCAAAGTGGTTTCCCCTGCTGGCCGCGAGCTGGCCCAACGGGTTGCCGATCTTTACAGCGAGAACCCCAGAGCCGGCCTGCCGTTGCGGTTAGACTGATGGCGGTGGAGAAAGCCCGTTCTCTCGCAAGAGAAGTGTGGCAGCACCGTTCCCTGGTGCTGACCATGGCGGGGAGAGCCATCAAAGCGAGGTACGCAGGCTCCGTGCTTGGCCTTGCCTGGGCAGTCCTGGAGCCGCTTCTCCAGTTTGGCCTCTACCTCTTGGTCTTCGGGGTGTTTCTGGGCCTCCGGGGTTTTGCTGGGGGAGGAACGGCTTTCGCGCTTTGGCTCCTTGCCGGTTTAGTGCCTTTTTTGCTCTTGCAGGAGGGCTGGGTGCGAGCGGCGGGAGTTTTCCGGGCCCAGGCCGGCCTGGTGAAACACGTGCCGGTCCCGTTGAGTGCGCTTTTGGTTTCCGAGCTTCTGGCGGTCCTGGCGCGGCATGCGGTCCTAGTATTTTTATTTATGGCGGTGGCCACGGTGGCGGGCCAAGCGCATCTCGCTGGGGTTCCCTTTCTTTTGATGGGGCTGGGGTTGAGCCTTTTGCTGCTAGTGGGGGGTGGGCTTTTCCTTTCGGTGGCGGGCACGTACATCCCGGATGTGGCTCCTGTGACCTCCACGGTCATGAGCCTGGCGCTGTACTTGACTCCTATTCTTTACCCGGCTCATTTGGTTCCCCCACAGCTGCGGCGGTTTTTGTGGGTTAACCCGCTTTTTGGGTTGGCGGAAACGTTCCGGGGGTTTGTGGGGTCGGTACCGGCTTGGCCACCGGTTCTGGCTACCGTTGTTCTTTCCCTGATTCTGGCGTTGGCGGCCCGAAGTCTGTTTTTAAGGCGGGAAAAACGATTGCGGGACCTGGTCTAGGTCCCGCATTATTCCGCCGGCGTTGGCTTTCGAGCTTACCGCGCGAGGTTTTCGACGAGGGCGATAGCCCTGTCCAGGCTCAGCCCTTCCTCAAGCTTTAGCAAGCGCTTGGGTGACCAGCCTTGGTCGATGGCGACGATGTATTCCACGCCTTCGGGGACCACCCGATAAAGCACCGGCTGCAAATCGGCACCCAAGACCGCTCGGGTTCCTTCGGCCGAGAGTTCCCGGGTGACCGGCAGGACCTTGCGAACACCAAAGATGGGGGTATGCCGACGGCGGAGAGCCACGGCGCCAAGACCCCCCTGTTCCTCGCCGGTGGATGGGGGTGGCTGGAGCTCGAAGCGGATCTCGTGGACGAAGAGCAAGCAGGTGCTGGGGCTGGCGGCGAGCACGTGGACCACCGGACCAGGCGCTCCAGCGGCAAAGATGGGGTGTTCAAGCACCTCTTGGGGCAGGGATTGGGAGCAGCCGATCCCGAAGCCTAACTGGCCATCGAGGGTCACCACGCTAACCGCCTTGTCATCATCACCGGGGGCGGTCAGGTTTAAGGAAGCCAGCCTGGCCTGCTGGTCCCCGTTGTCGCCCTGCCACCAGAGGACGAGGGCAAACGATTCGGAGACCGTAACGGTTTTTTCTGGATCCTCAGGGTCCGGGTAGGAAGAAGTAACGCGCGCCAGCTTGAGCACGGGGTTGCGGGCGCGAAGGGAGGCATCGCCAGTCAGGTAAGTGATACGCTCCCATCCTTCGGCATTCCATACGGCCAGAACCACGTCGGAGAAGTTTGCCGTCCAGTTTCGCTGCCAAGCAACGACAACCTTGCCTGTAAGCTCGTCAGCCACCAGCTGCAAATGGGAATCGTTTTGTCCGGCTAAACCCAAGGGGAAGGGCACCAACGACCGCGCTACCTCTTCCCCATCCTTCACACCTACCAAGACCGTGCCAGAGGAGGTTGCGGTGAGGCGCCACAAGACCCCATTGCGATCCAGGGTAACCGGATCAGCAGCCCAGGAAACCCCGGACAGGACCAAGCCAAGCGCCAAGACGATGCGTTTCATGGTTACCTCACGCTTTCAAGTTAATCACTTCCCGGACGTTGAAGGCCCGCAGAAACTGCTGCATGCCACGAAAATCCGGGTAGAAACGGGCGAGCTGCCGCAAATAAAAGTCGCCCAAATCCTCTTGGCCAGCATCCAGGGCGGCATCGGCCAGAAGCATCAAAACGTTTCGCTCAATATCTTCGTAGCCGTACTCCCGGGCTAAGGCCAAGGCTTTTTCGCCCAAAAGCTTGGCGTTTTCCAGCTCTCCCAGTTGCAAGTAGCCGTAGCAGAGGTCCTGGTACACCTCACCCAGGTATTGGCGGGATCCCAGAGCTTCCAAATCGGCGGCAGCGTCCTGGCAGAGGGCCAGGCCCTCTTCGCTTTGACCCATGCACATGAGGCAGTAGCCAAGGTTATCCCGGGCAATGGCTACCGACAGGCGATCCACTCCCACCCTGGGTGCCAACTGGAGGGCCAGGGAGAAAGATTCGGCAGCTTCTTGAAAACGGGATTGGCGCAGAGCCAGAACCCCATGCTGGTTTGCCGAGTGGAACCTGGTGCGCTCATCGCCGCAAACCTCGGAGAGCTCCCGGGCGCGGCGGGCGTAAGCGAGGGCTCGCTCCAAATTGCCCTCGGCTTCGTAAACTTGCGCGGTGTAGTAGGCGGCCATCCAGGAGGTAAAGGGATCCCGGGAGCGCATGAGCACGTGCTTGAGCTCGCCCACGGAGGAATCGAGGCGATCGAGCTCCAAAAGCACCACGCAGCGGTTGCAAAAGGCACGATCGGCGAGCTCCCGGTCCCCAGACTTGCGGGCCTCCTCTTCGGCGGCGGAAAAGAGCCGCAGGGCAAGCTCCAGGTGCCCACGGGTGAAGGCTTTTTGTCCCAGGGCGGTGAGTCGCAGGTACCGTTCGGTGGCTGCCATTAACGCCCCTCCCGCTGCTTCAGGAACTCCACAAAATCCAACACCTCCCGCTGACCGTCAGCGGATAACGCTCGAAACGAGTTTAGCAGCTTTTGTTCCTCCGGTGTCAAGGGGCTGTGATTCAGCTCACCAAAAAACTCACCCAGCGTCAGCTCAAAGGCTTGGAGAATTCGGAAGAGCACATCCAGGGGGACGCGGTACTCCCCCTTTTCCATTCGCGACAAATCGGACTGCGAGATGCCAACCTGACGCGCCAGCTCAATTTGGGTAAGATGACGGCGAGTGCGGTGCTCGCGAATGAGCCGCCCCACGTGGAAGGTTGGAGAAACCGCACCAGGAGTCTTCACCATCATCGTCTTTATGCTAAGGCCCCATAACGGTTCTGTCAACCTTAACGTGGTGTGGCACCTTTGTTGCATAGGGTTGACCGCGCCGGGCTTTGGCCCACGGCACGTAAGGAGGGTTAAGGATGACAACAGGCGAAAAAATGGCTCGCGGGTTGTGCGTGATGGTTGGGCTCCTGGGTCTTTTGGGTGGCGATTTGCAAGCTCAAACTCCCCCCGAGCCCACCCCTGCAGCGACAGCCGCACCAGAGGTCGTAGATCCCTGGGAGCAGTGGGTTCGAGAGTACTACAAGGTGCTGGCGGTTCCCAAAGGAACCGAAATGCGCTTGGGGGGCAACTTAGCAAGGCCCCACCCGCGGGTGAACGCAGTGATGGAAATCGTTTATGAGGATGAGCAGTTCGTGTACCTGCGTAACTTGCCGCTGGAAGATCCCCGTTCCGCTGGGCACAAGGCCTGGCTCGTCCGTCAGGGTCGAGAAGCGCAACAACTGATGAGAGAGGAAACCTTCAGCAAGCAATATGTCATTGCTTCAGGGGGGCCGCTTGTCCCCTTGCCCTTTACCCACCGCTTGCGTTTTCAAGACCGTTCCGAAGGTTTGCCGTCAGAAGGACTTTGGCAGATGGGCTTTGCACTGGCAGATTTCAACCGTGACGGGCTGGTGGATTTGGTGTTACCGCCGGCAAGAAAGGGCGAGGCGCGTCCACGAGTGTACCTTCAAACCGACCAGGGCTGGCGCGAATGGAGCGATGCCCAATGGCCTGAAGAGCCTTCTTTTGATTACGGTGACGTGGAGGTGGCGGACTTCGACGGCGATGGCAACCTTGATATAGCCATTGCTTGCCACTTTAAGAGGAGTTACGTCCTTTACGGTGATGGCCGTGGGTCCTTTCGGCGCTGGGTGGAACTCCCTGTAGCCAACAAGGCGATTACATCCCGTGCCTTGGCTGTGGCTGATTTCAACCGCGATGGTCGCAAAGATATCGTGCTCCTAGCCGAGCTTGATATTGACCTGACGACGAGCCAAGCCATTACCTCGGGACTCATCAACGTAATCTTCAATACCCCGGAGGGGTGGAAGCTGTCGCCCGCTACCTTTCCTCGGGGAATCTACGGCGACCATGTGGCGGTGGGGGATTTCGACGGCAACGGCTTACCGGACATTTTGGCCGCCTCCCACAAGGCGGGGAACCCCTTTTACGTCTTCCTCAACGAGGACAAGGGCCAATCCTTCAAGCCCTACGTAAGCGATGCCTTCCCGGCTCAATCCTTTATTCTTGGTGTGGCCGCCGGGTCTTTGGACGGCAAAAAACCCGACCAGATTGTCATGGCGGTTTACCAAAGCCTCCGTCCCAAGGAAGGTGAGCACTACTTTAGTCATGCGTTGTTAGCCTACCGCCTCGCCGACCGCCCGGGGAAGCTCCTCCCGGAGCCAAAGCGCACCGTGGTTTACGTAGATCAAGACGAACCCATTAACTCGTTTCGGGACGTGGCGGTGGGGGACTTGGATGGCGACGGTCGAGGCGATGTGGTAGGCCTTCGGGCCAATGGTGAGCTCCTGGTCATCCTTCAGAAGCCGGACGGGGGCTTCCTCTTAGAGCGGGAGAAACCAGGCATCCCGGAAGCTTCCCCCAGCTCAGTAGGCATTTACCGGGCCGGGTCCAAAACCCTGCTGGTGGCAAACTTCTCGGATAACGGCAAGGCCAAAGGGGGCGTTAAGGTATGGGAGGTGGCACGGCGGTAGCCTGCGCACCCGTGTCCCAGCGGTAGTCCTGGGGCTCGGAAGTGGTTGTGTAAGGCCTTCTTTGCGCCATTTAGCGGGGTCCTCCCCTGTGCCGGCAAGTCCCTCCTTGGTGCTCGCCGTTGAGGGGGGCTTGACAACGGCTTGGAGCTCCGCCTATATTGAATGCCGATGCAGCATAAGCGGGGAAACCCGCCACCCTGGAGGAAGAGGAGGTGATGGTGGAGCGGAAAGAAGGTCGGGGAAGCAGGATTTTAAAGGGTAACTTCTCATCGTCTAAGTTTCAGCAATGAAAGGAGGAAGGTAAATGAAGAAAGTTCTGGCTGTTTTCGCGGCGTTGGCCCTGGCTGGTGGTGTGGCCTACGCCAACTTCTGCGCCCGGGACGTGGTTCCGGCCGCAACGTTGCTGTTCCCCTATGTGGCGGTCTCCACGGATGCTCTGGGGATTCCTGATCCCAACGGGCAAACCACGATTACCGACATCGTGAACGTGTCCCGTGACGCCATCATCATCCACTACACGGTGTGGGACATCCTTTCCACTCCGGTCATCGACTTTGATGAGGTGCTTTCCGGTTACGACGTGCACCGGATCAACTGGCGCGACTTCCTCAACGGCCGCTTTGACCTCTTCGACACCTCGAACACCAACTTTACCGCTTCTGCGCCTTTGACCTTTGACCCGTTCGAGTTTGGTCCTGATGGTCGCGCTCAGGCTGGCGGCTTGATTGCGCCCCAGAACCGGAGCGCCATCACCGCTGCGATGCTTCCCAACGGTGTACCGCCTTACGGCAACAAGTCCAGCTTGGCCGGCACCATCCGTAACCTGGTGTCTGGTCCGCTTTCCGCCTATGGCCACAACGGTTGCGGCGGCGTTGGCAACCTCCGCGGTGATAAGACCGCCTTTGACATTACCAGCGCCAACCCCATCTTCTTCTATGTGACCGCTGACGTGGTGAGCATTGGCAGCTTGTTCTTCCCCACCGACGTTGGTTACTGGCAGGGTGGTGTGCCCACCAACCGCAACGTGTTGTTGGGCAGCATGGTGTGGCTCAACGCTGGTGCCAACTACTCCGAAGCTGGACCGGCCGTACACGTGGAAGCGGCTACCGATGAATTCAACGGTGGTCCGGCGGTGTTTGGCTTCTACGAAGAGGCCGTGGCTGCCGAGACCTTCCGTGAGCCGTTGGCTACCGCTTTGGCGTTCAATTACTACAACTCCACCACCGACGGTGTGACCTCCAACGTGATCCTGTGGAAGAACCTCAACGAGATCGACCCGGGTACCGGTCTGATTTCCGACTGCGGCGCTTACGTGTACTACGCTTGGGATATGGATGAGCGTTCGCTCTCGCGGCAGACCGAGCCCATTTCCGGTTTGCCCACCGGTGGCCGCGATCCTAACCAGTTCCCCTTCGAAACCCAGAAGGTGCCTTTGAACACCAATTACTTCGACCTGCCGGGCTCTTACGGTTGGATGCTGGTGGTCTTCCCGCCCTCTTACGATCTCGGCTTCGTGGATCCCACGGCCAACCCGGCTTGGCTGTCTGGTCAGTACCCCTACTACTTCGGCTGGGCTTCCGTGCAGATCATCTACGGGACCTACTCCGCGGCTATCGAAGCGGCTACCATGGCTAACGCGCATTGCTTCTCCACCCAGACCCTTAACGCTCTCGGTGCCAACAACGGGACGCCGCCACTTTCCATCGTCTTCTAAAGTAGTCACCTAAGAAACCAGCGGGGCCCTTCGGGGCCCCGCTTTTTTTGTGTGCCCCATCACGTAATTCGTGGGCAAATCACGGCGTAGGGTGTTAAACTCTTTGCGGGGGTGGAAGACCATGCGGCGGTTCGCATTGCTTTTCGTGATGTTGGCAGGCTTTTCGACAGGCGGGGAAGCGCAAACTTGCCAGGTGGATACCCAGTACTTCTGGGACTGCGCCTCTTGTCCGGGTGGACGCGAACTTTCGCCCACCGGTCGGGTTTACCGTATGAACCGCTGGAGTTTCGGTGGCAAGGAGTACTTAATCATCTCCAACTATACCTCCGCTAACATTTACAACGTCACCAACCCTGCGAACCCGGTGTTGGCGTTGGAAGGTGCGGCCTATACCCCCTGGGGCCTTTCCGAGGGCAGCCCCGACGACGACACCGAGCAGTGGGACCTGGCCTTGCTGCCGGACAACCCCACCGGGTTGGGGATGTTCCAAAACTTTGGATGGGTGACCTTTAACGTCACCACGAACAACCAGGGTGCACTCACCGGTTTTCAGACCCTTCAGCGCTACCGAATTACCCCGCCCAACTACATTCCCACTTCTCGTGGCGCCAGAAACGCAGCGCTGTTCGTGGCCGCTAACGGCAAGACGTACGCCGCGGCCGCCTATTTGGCACAAGCGCAAAGCACCGGAGGTGTTGACCTGGCTGATATGAGCAACCCCAGCAGTTTGCAAGTGGTGAACACCCTACCTAATACCGGTGCTAATGGACTCATCCGCATTGTGGGCTCCGGCAGTGGTGCCCATCTGCTTACCGTGGACCTCACTGGCAACAACCTTTTGGTTTTTAACGTCTCTAACCCCGCCCAAGCGGGTCAGGTGGCGCAGCTCTCGTTCCCTGGAATCAAGGATTTTGAGGTTTGGCAAAACCGCTTGTACGTGGTTTACAAGCCATCGTCCACCGTGTCCGCCAGCGTGTACGATATATCCAACCCTGCAAGCCCTCAGCAGCTTTTCAACGTGTCCGGTCTTTCTTGGCAGTATAACAACGTCACTGGGATCGGAGACTATCTGGTGGTCAGTAGCTCGTCCAACGAAACCACCGACCTTCCGGTTCGGGCCTACGACATCACCCATCCCACCACGCCTGTCTCTTTTCCCATCGAGCCTCCGGGGGGCAGCTGGTTTCAGGAAACCGAGCAGGACACGGTGGTCTATGACGGGGGCACCTCCCTGTACTTTTACCGAGCCGCGTGGGGGCGAGCCAGCCGCACGGGGATTCCCAAGAGCTGTTTTTCCACCGATCCCCAGCCGGCGTTTACCGTGACCGGTGGGAGCAGTGCGGCCTGCAGCGGCAACCCCACCGGCGGTTCGGCGGGTTTGGCGGGCAAAGGCTTCCCGGGCGACACGTTTACCATCACGGATAGCTCCGGCGGTGTTATTACCACCCGACAGTTGGAGATTCGCCGGGCGTCGGACAATCAGTTGGTGCAGCAGTGGGGGCCGGTGGCCTCTTGGAGTGGTCCGTTAGTCTGGAGCCCGGCAACCAACGAGGTACCCGGGGAGTACTGGGTGACGTTGACCCTCACCGACAGTACGGGAGCCCCTTACACGCTCAAAAAGAGCATTTGGTTGTGTGCCACGCCCCAAGCGACGCTGACCAGGACGCCCGATCAGGCCTCGTACCTTCTCAATACCCAGCTAACCCTTGATGGAACTCAAAGCCAGGGGCACCCCGTTTCCTACGATTTTTACCTCTGGCCGCCGGGTGCCACCACGCCTCAGGTGAGTGCGAGTACTGCTGGCACTTTCGTCACCACGCTCAACGCCTGCGGCGTCTATAAGGCAGCATTAGTGGCACACTATAACCACGCGGGCGCTGCGGATTCCTGTTCGGGGCAAAGCTGGTACACCGATAGCAACCCCAACAGCTACGACGCCTGCACCACCCCGGTGAACTTTTCCGTGTCTGGTGCGACGGTCACGCTGGTGGCCAAGCAAAACGGCCAGGTCACCATAACCCCGCTGGCCGGGCTGCCGGTGGATCTCGTGTTTACGGTGCAGGGAGGCACGCCCACCGGTGCCACCTGGCAAAGCTCACCCTCGGTTTCGGCGATTGATAACTGCCAAACGCAGATCCAAAACAACACCGGCACCTGCACGGTTCCTGCCAATACGCTTAACCCTGGAACTCAGTACACCATCACTGTGAACGTTACCATACCGGGAATCCCCCAGGGCTGCGAACCCACGCCACCCACGCTCCAAATCACGGCTTCCAATGTGGCTGCCAGCTTCACCGCTACGCCCACAAATCCCAACATTGGCCAGAACGTCACCCTGCAGCTTGCCTCGGTGACAGGAACCTTTTCTGCGATGCGTTACGCTTTTGAGGGGGCTACCACGTGTAGCGGCGAAAGCCAGCGCTCATTAATGTGCAGCCTAGGACAGTGCAACGCGGGTAGCACCGAGACGGTAGCCTTCGCCAACGCCGGTACGGTGAATATAAAGCTCTACGGTACGCCCACGACGGGGTCCGAGGTCTTGTTGGACCAAAAGGCCGTGACTGTGGCGAACCAGGGAAGCTGCGGCGGGACCGGCAGTGGAACCCTCACCGTTACCGCCACACCTTCCAGCGCACAGGTGGGTCAGCAGGTGAAGTTTTCGTTTACCGGCAACCCGCCGATCCCTAGTAGCGGCAACGGTTCCTTTACCGCCACTTTTGGTGATGGCTCGGCACCCAGCACCCTTTCTTGGCCGTGCTCGTTGCTCTGCCAGTTCTTCCACACTTACACCGCAGCAGGGACGTTTACTGTGACGATTACGGGTACGGTCGATGGGGTGAGCTACACGGGAAGCACCCAGGTGGTTGTGGGTGGTGGCGGTGGAGGGGGTGGTGGCGGAGGTGGTTCGCCACTGACCATCAGTGTGTCACCTACCAGTCCGCAGGTGGGACAGAGCGTGACTTTCACGATTTCCGGTCCTCCACCCAACGGCAGCGGGAGCATCAGCGTGAACACCGGCGAGGGCGTTAAGACCATCAGCTACCCCTGCGACCTCGGCCTGTGTGTAACGACGCATGCGTATCAAACCGCCGGTACCAAGACGGTAACGGCTTCGGGAACGGTCAACGGCGTGACGTATTCTGGTTCAACGACCGTAACCGTGCAGTCCAACTGCACCGAGCCGCAAGCGCCGGTTGCTGATTTCACATGGTCTCCGGCCCAGCCCCGGGCGGGTCAAGCGGTGCAGTTTACCGATACGTCCACCGGGCACCCCACAAGCTGGAACTGGAACTTTGGCGACGGCGTTCCGCCCCTGATCCCTCCGGGTACTTCCACTCAGCAGAACCCAACCCGCACGTTCCAGAATGAGGGAACCTACACGGTGCGGCTTGAGGCCTCCAACTGCAAGGGCACCTCCGTCAAAGAAAAGCAGATCACGGTGCTACCGGCGTGTGGGGAAAGCGCGGTGCCCACCGCAGATTTCAACTGGCAGCCCGTAGAACCCACATCAGAACAGGTGTGCCAGACGTTTCCTGCTCAGTGCAGCAAGCAACCTTATACCGGGCAAAAGGTTAAGCTTACCGATGCCTCCACCAACAACCCCACCGATTGGCAGTGGTACGACTTCCAGGAGCTGAAGCTGAATTTCACCGGACAGGCCACGGTGACGGTGCAGTGGGCCCAGCCGGGTGACAAGAACGTCCGCTTGAAGGCCAAGAACTGTGTTGGCTGGTCTGATGAGAAGCTCAAGACCGTGAAGATCTACGCCGACGAGCGGCCGGTGACCGCGGATTTTGATCCCCCGGCCAACGTCAGCACGGGGAAAGAAGTCACGCTAACTGCGAAGACGGGCTTTGCCTACGGCGATCCCACCGAGTTTACCTGGGAAATCCAGGATCCCAAGCCTGGGGAGCCCAATCCCGTGAAGCTCACCGGCAACCCCGTGAATTACAGCTTTAAGTGCGGCGGCCATCGCGAAGTGAAGTTAACAGCAAAACGCGGCACCTACACCGGCACGGTCACCAAGACCGTAGAGGTTTCCGGGCAAATTTGTGGTCCGGAGGCTTTTGTGCTTGCCGACGCCGCCAAAGTCCCGGGCCTCAACAACACCTTGTGGCGGACGGACATCCGCATCTTCAACCCTGCCAGCAGCGAGACGCGGGTGAACCTGTACGTTCTGGAAGCTGGCAAGAGCAACTCGGCTCCCCCGGGCGTAAGCAATGTTCCTATCCCAGCCAGGGGTAGCCTCGCGCTGGACAACGTGCTGGAGTTCTTCCGCCAGCAGGCCGGTGTGGATGTGAGCAAGGCAGCTATTCGGGTCACTTTTGAAAATGCCGACGGTGTGCCGCCGGTGGTGGTGGGGAGGACTTACACCGATGTAGCCGGCGGTGGGACCTTCGGCCAGCTCATACCCGCCTTGGAGGTACGACCGGGGAGCATGCCCCGGGAGCAGTGGATCACCGGCTTGCGGCACGATGGCACGGGCGGCGAGGGCTTCCGCACCAACGTGAGCTTGTACAACCTGCGTCCCAGCGAGGCTCGCCTCGACCTGTACCTTTACGATGCGCAAGGGCAACTCAAGGCGGTGAAGCAAGGCAAATCCATTGCACCTTTGGCCTACGAACAGGCGCCGATATTGAGTTTCTTCAATTTACCTGGGCCGTTGGGAATTGGCGCCGTAAAAATGGTGCTTTTGGAACGAAGCGAGGTTGGGTTCAACGTTTCCGTCGTGGACAACAAGACAGGCGACGCCTCCTTGGCAAGCAACGAGCCTCCGGCAAGTGGCACGGCCCTGGTGATTCCGGGGATTGCCCACAACACCGGGGCTGCGGGTTCGGTGTGGCGTTCATCCCTTACCGTGACGAACCCTGGGAGCAGTGCCGCGAACTTTACCTTGAAGTTTGTGCCCAAGGGCCTGCCGAAGTTCGAAAAAGACGTCACACTTCCCGCTACCCAAACCTTGTCCATTGAGGACGTGGTGGCTTGGATTGTGGAACCCCTTGCTGCCCCCGAGGCCAGCGGTACCCTGGTGGTGTACCCCAAGAACGGCGTTTTTCCTGTCGTTTCTGCCCGGACGTTTAACCTCGTCCCCAATGGCGGTACCTTTGGGCAAACCCTGAAGGTCTTCCACGCGGGTAACGCTGCGGGCAAGGACACCAGCTACCGCAGGCTTTACCTCACCGGCATGGCCAGCGAGGACATTGCCCGCTCCAACCTTGGCTTCGTCCATGTGGGCGGGCCCACCGTGAACTTTAAGGTGTGGTTCTACGACGAGCAGGGTCGCCTCCTGAATCCTGACGCCAATACCCCTTACACCGTGGCCCTGTCCGAAACCAACCCCTGGGACCAGGACAAGCTGGAGTACCGGTTCAGGAACAAAGGGTGGACTCTGCCGGCGAATCTACGGGTGATATCTGCGGTGATCGAAGTGGAAGGGGGCATGGGCCAAGCCTACGCTTCGGTGATTGACAACCTCACCAACGACCCGATCTTCATCCCCGCTGTGCCGGCACCGTAATCTCGCTTTCTCGAAATTCTCCAAGCCCGCCCAACGGCGGGCTTTTCTTTTAAGCCAGCCTGTCGGGAAGGAAGAATGCCTGGGCACGGTACCAGCAAGCGTGCTTGGGGCGCCAGGCACTGGCGCTCTCCGCGCAGCTCATAGCCTCATGATTCCGCCGGTTGGTTAGTCCGTTTCCTTCTACCTTGGCGGGACCTCTGGGTCCCTACACGAACGCACGACTTTCTGCGGAAGGTCTTAGCTTGCCCGCCCCCTCCAGGGCCGCTTGGCCTCTTGACAACATTACGCTCTCGCTCTAGAAATGTAGCGGGAATGACCACAGCGGGAGGCCCTATGAAAGCACCCTCTCAGAACTCTTTCAACTTCATAAGGCATTGTCTCGCTTTTCCCTTTCTCGTCAGCCTCCTCACCTTTGGCAATGTCGAAGCGCGGCCGCTTCAACCAACAAAGCAACCGGATTTGGAAGCGCTTGCGCGCCTCCAGGGCGCACTTGAACCTCGATTTCCGGACGGAAAGCCCAAAAAACCACCGGATCTGTATATCCGGATCGCTGTGGGTGGGTATGTCCGGGCCCTGGCTGCGCCTCCTGGTTTTCACTGGCGCATGAGCTCAGGGTCTGAAGACCCGGCGGAGGCGGCCATTGCGTTTGTAAACCAATGGGCAACAAGCCTTGGCTGGGGAAACAAGGACACGCAGTTCCTCCCAGGCAGGGTGGAAAAGGAGACCGGCCGGAAGTTTGTGCACGCCTTCCAATACCGCTGGGGTCTGCCGGTTTTTGGGAGTGAAGTTGTGGTGCAAGTAAATGACCTCGGGGGCGTAGAGTTTGCGTTGGCGGATATAAGCCATCGGCTGCAGAATGAAGGCGGGCCCGATCAAGGCAGGTTCATATCAGCCACAACCGCCAAGGAACGAGCCACCGAGTTCGTCCAAAAGAAATTCGGTATTAAACCGACTCTCACCACCCCCCGTCTTTATTACTTCGACCCGGAAGTTTTAGGGGCTCCGGGAGCTCCGGCGCCGGTTTGGCACACGGTAGCGAGCTCTAGCGCGGGAGACTTCCTGGAGTCTATTTTCATAAACGCGCTTTCGGGAGAGGTTGTCTTCAACTACAGCGAAATCAGGACGGCCCGTTATAGGGAAATTTACGACGCGGCCAACATCCCCGGATGGGGAGGGCTGTTGGTTCGAAGCGAGGGCCAGGGACCCTCGGGCGTTCTGGATGCTGACCTGGCCTACGAGTATTTTGGTGATGCCTACGCGTTTTACCACTCTCGCTTTGGCTTAGATGCACCTAATGGCCAGGGCATGACCTTGCGGGCCCGAGTCAGGTACTGTGAATCCCTTTCTCCTTGCCCAGAGCCCAATGCGGCCTGGGATCCACAAAAAAGAGAATTCCTTTTCGGCGACGGGTTCGCGGTGGACGACGTGACAGGCCACGAATTCACACATGCAGTCACGCAGTTTGCATCTAACCTGATCTATTGGGGAGAGAGCGGTGCCATCAACGAATCCCTTTCCGACATTTTCGGAGAATTCATTGACCTTACCAACGGCAAGGGAAACGACAGCGCTAGCGTTCGCTGGGTAATCGGGGAAGAGCTCCCAACCCCAGCTCGCCGAAGCATGTCGGACCCACCTGCCTTCAACCAGCCGGACCGGAGGCTCAGCCCGTTATTCGCAAACACGAGTCAAGACCAGGGCGGAGTCCACATAAATTCTGGGGTTGGAAATAAGCTCGCCTATTTGCTCACCGACGGTGGAAGCTTCAACGGCCACACTGTGACGGCGCTCGGGTTGGACAAGGTGGCCCAGCTTTTCTATTACGCCAACAAGTTTTTGTTGCCCCGGGCGGCCGATTATTTCGATCTTTACGAAGTCCTACTCCAGAGTGCTCAGAACCTTGGGTGGAGCACAGCCGAGCTTGAAAATCTCAAAGAGGCATGTCGCGCTGTGGAGATTGCGTGGGATGGGCAGGTGACCACAATCGTCAATGAAAGCTTCGAGGGACTGTTTCCGCCCCCGGGATGGCAGGTTCGTGATCATTCCGGAGTGGGGATCCAATGGGGCCAAGCTTCTTGCCTGCCAGCCTCCGAAGGGTTGCGGATGGTTTCCTTTGCGGGCGCCGGCCCCTTCGGCCTTTCACCCTGCCCCACCTGGTATCCAGCAGGCATTGACACCTCCCTTACCTATGGACCGTTTAGTCTAAACGGTGCAGCAATGGCGTGGATGGAGTATCGAATCAGGAGCAATTTCCCGAGAGACGGCACCACTCAGTTCGCCGTACTTTACTCCACCGACGGTCTCACCTTCGCGCCGGCGAGGACATTCCAAGAACCTATTCAAAGTCTTTGGGCATCTGACGTAGTCGACTTCCGCACGATTCCCGGGGCCATTGGTTCCACAACCCTGTACATTCGTTTCCGTTTTGCTTCCAGTGCGGGCTTCTCGAGTTCGCTAAGTAGCGTTGGTGTGTTCCTGGATCAGGTGGTGATCAAAAAGGTAGGCGGGTTAGGTGCGAGTTTCACTGTTACGCCAACAATTGCAAACATTGGCCAGAACGTCACCCTGCAACTTGCCTCGGTGACAGGAACCTTTTCTGCGATGCGTTACGCTTTTGAGGGGGCTACCACGTGTAGCGGCGAAAGCCAGCGCTCTTTAATGTGCAGCCTAGGACAGTGCAACGCGGGTAGCACCCAGACGGTAGCCTTCGCCAACGCCGGTACGGTGAATTTAAAGCTCTACGGTACGCCCACGACGGGGTCCGAGGTCTTGTTGGACCACAAGGCCGTGGCTGTGGCGAACCAAGGGAGCTGCGGGGGGACCGGCAGTGGAACCCTCACCGTTACCGCCACACCTTCCAGCCCACAGGCGGGTCAGCAGGTGAGGTTTTCATTTATCGGCAATCCGCCCATTCCCAGTAGCGGCAGCGGTTCCTTTACCGCCACATTCGGCGATGGCTCGGCACCCAGCACCCTTTCTTGGCCGTGCTCGTTGCTCTGCCAGTTCTTCCACACCTACACCGCAGCGGGGACGTATACCGTCACCATAACCGGTACGGTGGGTGGGGTGAACTACACGGGAACCACCCAAGTGGTTGTAGCCGGTGGAGGCTGGCCACTGACCATTAGCGTGTCACCCACCAATCCGCAGGTGGGACAGAGCGTGACTTTCACGATTTCCGGTCCTCCACCCAACGGCAGCGGGAGCATCACGGTGAATACTGGAGAAGGTGTGAAGACGGTGACATATCCTTGTCCGATGCAACTTTGTATAGCAAGCCATACGTATCAAACATCAGGGGCGAAATCCATCACGGCTGCGGGAACGGTCAACGGTGTGGCCTATTCTGGCTCTACGACCGTGACCGTACTTCCTACTTGCCCGGCGCCGGAAGCGCCAATCGCTGACTTCACCTGGTCGCCGGCGCAGCCGCGGGCGGGCCAGGTGGTTCAATTCACGGACCAATCCGCAGGAGGCCCTACCAGCTGGCAGTGGGATTTTGGCTTGCCTTCGGCTAACGACGTATCCACGGCCCAAAATCCGACGTTCACGTATTCAAGTGAAGGGACATTTACAGTTACCTTGACCGCCAGCAACTGCAAAGGCTCATCTACCAAACAGAAGCAAATCTCCGTGCTGCCGGCGTGTGGGGAGCCGGGGGTACCCGAAGCGGATTTTGCGTGGCTGCCCGTTGAGCCTTCGTTTGACCAACTATGCCAGCTCTTTCCCGCTCAGTGCTCAAAACAGCCATATGCCGGGCAAAAGGTAAGGCTCACCGATACATCAACTAACAATCCAACTGATTGGAATTGGTACGTTTTCCAAGAGACGCAGCCGGACTTTACCGAGCAAGCGACAGTGACCGTGCAGTGGAACGAGCCGGGTCCCAAGAACGTGCGCCTGAAAGCTAAGAACTGCGTTGGATGGTCTTCGGAAAGGCTAAAGACGATCACCGTCTATCCTGATGAGCGGCCGGTGACCGCGGATTTTGATCCCCCGGCCAACGTCAGCACGGGGAAAGAAGTCACGCTAACTGCGAAGACGGGCTTTGCCTACGGCGATCCCACCGAGTTTACCTGGGAAATCCAGGATCCCAAGCCTGGGGAGCCCAATCCCGTGAAGCTCACCGGCAACCCCGTGAATTACAGCTTTAAGTGCGGCGGCCATCGCGAAGTGAAGTTAACAGCAAAACGCGGCACCTACACCGGCACGGTCACCAAGACCGTAGAGGTTTCCGGGCAAATTTGTGGTCCGGAGGCTTTTGTGCTTGCCGACGCCGCCAAAGTCCCGGGCCTCAACAACACCTTGTGGCGGACGGACATCCGCATCTTCAACCCTGCCAGCAGCGAGACGCGGGTGAACCTGTACGTTCTGGAAGCTGGCAAGAGCAACTCGGCTCCCCCGGGCGTAAGCAATGTTCCTATCCCAGCCAGGGGTAGCCTCGCGCTGGACAACGTGCTGGAGTTCTTCCGCCAGCAGGCCGGTGTGGATGTGAGCAAGGCAGCTATTCGGGTCACTTTTGAAAATGCCGACGGTGTGCCGCCGGTGGTGGTGGGGAGGACTTACACCGATGTAGCCGGCGGTGGGACCTTCGGCCAGCTCATACCCGCCTTGGAGGTACGACCGGGGAGCATGCCCCGGGAGCAGTGGATCACCGGCTTGCGGCACGATGGCACGGGCGGCGAGGGCTTCCGCACCAACGTGAGCTTGTACAACCTGCGTCCCAGCGAGGCTCGCCTCGACCTGTACCTTTACGATGCGCAAGGGCAACTCAAGGCGGTGAAGCAAGGCAAATCCATTGCACCTTTGGCCTACGAACAGGCGCCGATATTGAGTTTCTTCAATTTACCTGGGCCGTTGGGAATTGGCGCCGTAAAAATGGTGCTTTTGGAACGAAGCGAGGTTGGGTTCAACGTTTCCGTCGTGGACAACAAGACAGGCGACGCCTCCTTGGCAAGCAACGAGCCTCCGGCAAGTGGCACGGCCCTGGTGATTCCGGGGATTGCCCACAACACCGGGGCTGCGGGTTCGGTGTGGCGTTCATCCCTTACCGTGACGAACCCTGGGAGCAGTGCCGCGAACTTTACCTTGAAGTTTGTGCCCAAGGGCCTGCCGAAGTTCGAAAAAGACGTCACACTTCCCGCTACCCAAACCTTGTCCATTGAGGACGTGGTGGCTTGGATTGTGGAACCCCTTGCTGCCCCCGAGGCCAGCGGTACCCTGGTGGTGTACCCCAAGAACGGCGTTTTTCCTGTCGTTTCTGCCCGGACGTTTAACCTCGTCCCCAATGGCGGTACCTTTGGGCAAACCCTGAAGGTCTTCCACGCGGGTAACGCTGCGGGCAAGGACACCAGCTACCGCAGGCTTTACCTCACCGGCATGGCCAGCGAGGACATTGCCCGCTCCAACCTTGGCTTCGTCCATGTGGGCGGGCCCACCGTGAACTTTAAGGTGTGGTTCTACGACGAGCAGGGTCGCCTCCTGAATCCTGACGCCAATACCCCTTACACCGTGGCCCTGTCCGAAACCAACCCCTGGGACCAGGACAAGCTGGAGTACCGGTTCAGGAACAAAGGGTGGACTCTGCCGGCGAATCTACGGGTGATATCTGCGGTGATCGAAGTGGAAGGGGGCATGGGCCAAGCCTACGCTTCGGTGATTGACAACCTCACCAACGACCCGATCTTCATCCCCGCTGTGCCGGCACCGTAATCTCGCTTTCTCGAAATTCTCCAAGCCCGCCCAACGGCGGGCTTTTTTGTTAGGCTTGCAGCGTGAGCCGCAGCGTTTTCAGGCACCGATGGTTTTGGGTTTCCCTGGCCCTTTACGCTGGCACTTTGCTGGTGCTGCTCCTCAACCACGAGCCCTGGCGGGATGAAATGCAGGCTTGGCTGTTGGCCAGGGACAGCGCCTCACCTTTGGAGCTTTGGCACAACACCAGGTACGAAGGCCATCCCTTGCTCTGGCACCTTTTGCTTTGGTTGCTTTCGCGGTGGAGCCAAAAACCCCTGACGATGCAACTCGCCCACGCAGCCATCGCTGTCTTGACCGCCGGGGTTTTCCTTGCCTTTGCCCCCTTTCCCCGTTGGCTGAAGGTTCTTTGGGTCTTCGGCTATTTTCCCCTCTTTGAGTATGGGGTGATCAGCCGCAACTACGGCCTAACTGTCCTTTTCCTTTTCTTAGCGCTGGCCCTCCGCGAGCGCCCGTTTGCTGCCGCTGCAGCGCTGGTGCTGGCGGCTCACGCTTCACCCATGGGTGTGCTCCTGGCGCCGGTACTGGCACTCGTGCTTTTGGGCAGAGAAAAGAACGCTCTTGCTCCTCTCCTCGCCTTTGGCTTCGCCTGGGGCCTGGCGGTTTTTTCCTGCCTGCCCCCTGCTGATTACGAACACGCCCGGGGGGTTTTCTGGCAGTGGGATGAGTTGCGGGGGTATTACGTCCTGCGGGGAATGGCCACGGCTTTTTTGCCCCTTTTTCGCCCTGAGCTGCACTTCTGGAACAACCCCATGCTTTTTCCGTTTCCCCCCAGAGCCATCGGTGGGGCCTTTTTTCTCGCGGGTTTAGTTCTTGCGGCGGTGGTTGGCCTTGCTGTGGCAGGCATGCGTGGCCAACGCCGATGCCAGGTCTATTACCTGGTGGGCCTCACGGTCCTGCTGGCGTTTTTCTACTTCAAGTTCCCGGGGGCTACGCGACATCACGGCTTTGTGCTGATTTGGACCGTGGTCTGTCTCTGGCTGCACGCCGAGACCTGGCGCACCGGGAAAGCCGTTGGGACACCCTTTCTCGCGATGGCTGCGGTTGCTGGCTTTGTGGGTGCCCTGGCTGCCGGTGGGGCAGACCTGAGGTGGCCTTTTAGCTCGGGGAGGACAGCGGCGCAAGCGGTGGCGCAGTTCTGCGGTGCCCGAACCACCGTGGCCCACCCTGATTGGGCGGGGTCCACAGTGGCGGCCTATTTGCCGCGAGGAGCCGTGTTTTACCCAACCACCAATTCCACCGGGAGCTTTGTGGTGTGGAACCTCCAAAGGGCGCAGCGGGAGAACCTATCCGATGGGGAACTGGTGGCGACCGCCTCGCAATTTTCTGGCTGTTTATTGCTAAACCGCGCACTTTTGAAGACGGGGCCTTGCACATTGGTGGCGCAGCTGCCTCCGGCGGTGGTGATGGACGAGCAGTTTTGGTTGTACCGGTGTTGGCCATAGCCGCTTTCGGCGACGGCTGCCTATGCTAGCCTTGCTTTGGCCATGGGCATGCAGCAGGAACGTCGAGACGTTACCGTTAGGGTCGAAAACTTAAGCAAAACCTATTTCCGATTTTCGCGGCGGCGCGAGCGCCTGGCTGCTTTCCTGGGCTTTGGTGGTTCTGTCGGTTCGCAGCTGGCCCTCTCCGAGGTTTCCTTCGAAGCGTACGCTGGGGAAGCTCTGGGCATCATTGGCGAGAACGGCTCGGGGAAGAGCACGCTTTTGCGCATAGTTGCCGGTATTTCTGCAGCCGATTCGGGCGAGGTTTTTGTAAAAAGACCCGTGACGGGGCTTTTGGAGCTAGGGCTGGGTTTTCACCCGGATTTTTCTGGCCGGGAAAACGCAGTGCTCTACGGCTCGCTTTTGGGTATCCCTCGAGAGGAAATGGAGGAACGCCTTGCTGCTATCCTCGAGTTTGCCGATTTGGGCGACTTTGTGGATCAGCCGTTGCGGACCTACTCCTCGGGGATGGCCGCACGTTTGGCGTTTGCCGTAGCCACGCAGGTGGAACCCGCGGTCCTGGTGGTGGACGAGGCCTTGGCGGTGGGTGACGAAGCCTTTCAGCGAAAATGCATAGCCCGCATGCAGCAGTTCAAGGAGCAAGGGAGGACCGTGCTTTTCTGCTCTCACGCCATGTACCAGGTGGTGGGTTTTTGCAGCCGAGCGCTTTGGCTGCACCAGGGTAAGGTCAGGGCTTGCGGTGAAACCGCGGAAGTGGTGAACGTCTACCAGCAGTTCGTGCAAGCCTCCCAACGGGTAGAGCCAAGTTCCCCACGCTTGGGACATGTCCCCGGGGGTAGCCCCGAGGTTCTTTCGGTGCAGGTCAGGCCCGAGGGGGACCTTGCGGTGGACGGGGAGCTGGAAATTTGGGCCAGGTTCCGCCGTCCAGAACCGGGTTTCCCGGTGCACTTGGCGGTGGAAATCCGCGATTCGGCGGGAATCACCGTGGCCACCTTTGCCACCCTCTGGGATGGCGTGGGGCCGCTAACCGGCGGAAGGGAAGAGGAGGTGCGGCTGGTTATCCCCCATTCGCCCTTCAGTCGTGGCCCGCTGGATGTTTTCGTGCACCTGGCTGATGAGCACGCTTTGCGGGTGTTTCACACCTACCATTGCCCCCAGGCCCTTCGCATCGCCACCCGGCGCTGGCAACCGGGATACGTGGAGCCCACGCATCGTTGGGAATTGGAGACATGATCCTGCGACCTTTCCGCCCCGGCGATGAGCAAACCGTCAACGCTACCTTTAACGAGGTTTTCCGCCAGGCACGAAGTCTCGACGAGTGGTATTGGAAATTCGGTACGCCGGAGGAGCCCAAGTACATCATGCTGGCTTGGGATGAAAACGGTCAGCTTTTGGCGCAATGGGCTGCTGTCCCTCTCCGCATTTGGGCGTTTTCCCAGGAGCTAAGAGCGGCCCAGGTGGTGGACGTTTTTTCCCGCAAGATAGCCCGCACTTCCCTGCGGGCAGCCGGCGCTTACCTCGGCGTCATGCGCGAATTTCACCGCCAGTGGTGTGGTCCTGAGGGCTTTAGCTTATTGTACGGTTTCCCCAGTCGCCGTCCGCTGGAGCTCGACCAGAAATCTGGCGAGTACACGCAAATCCCAGACCTTGCTGTGCCGCAATTCTGGCGGCCCATTCGAAGGGCAGGGCTTTCCCGGATTCCCCTGGGTTTGCGCCTCGGCCCCGATTCCGCGGCGGCCGATGCCCTGTGGGCGGCGTGCAAGGACCGCCTGAGCCTGGCGGTCGTTCGCGATGGTGCCTATTTTTTGCGGAGGTACTGGGGCCGACCGCGGGCGCAGTATCACCACGCGGTGGTCTGGAGGAACGGGAAACCCCGGGCCTACGGTGTCTTCGCCATCCAAGGCCGAGCGGTGCTCTGGGCCGAACTGTTGTGGGATGGCGAGTCGCAAGTCGCGCTGGAGATTTTGGTGGAGGAGGGCGAACGACTGGGCAAGCTAAGGGGCTGTGTGGAGCTTCGGGGTTGGCTTCGAGGGGACCCCGTTCTTGCCAGCCAACTTCGGGCCCTGAACTGGAAAGAGGAGGAGCACCCCGAGGTGCGGTGGCTGGGGAGGAGCTTTGATCCCCGGGTGCCACCGGAACGGGTTCCGGACTCGCTTTACTTTACCCTGGGCGACTCGGACCTGGTGTGAGGACCCGGTGGACGCTCACCTGAAGGCTCCGCTCTCCGCCCCTCAGCGGCCGGGAACAGCAACGGGGAAAAAGGCCCTTCGACCCTCGATTGGGTTTTTCTTAGCGTTGCTGGTCCTTCTTGGTTTTGTGGCGCTGTTTGGTTCCTGCAAGGGCAGCTGGTTGAGCGTAGCAGGCGTGGTGTCCCCGGTACCTGGGAACCCGGTTCATCTTTCTGGCTCGCCGGAGCAAAGTGATTTGCCGTTGCAGTTTGCGGTGTGGTGGGAGGAGGTGAGGCGGCTGGTCAAAGCCGGGGAGCCGCCGTGGATTTCCGATCGCACTGGCGGTGGGGTGCCGCTTTTTGCCAATGGGCAAACGGGGGTTCCATGGCCGTTGCAGCTGCCGGTGTGGCTGTGGGGGCCGGAGGTGGGGACCTCGGTGATGGCGGTGCTGAAGGTGCTGGCGGCGTTTTTCGGTATGTGGGTTTGGCTTTCCCGGTTAGGCTGCGGCCCACCTGCCCGCTGGTTTGGGGCTTTGAGCTTTTCCCTTTCGCTGAACTTCTTTTCCTGGCTGCCGGTGCCGCTCACCTGGGTGGTGGCCGCCACCCCTTGGGCTTTTTGGCTGCTGGCGAGGACCCTGCGGGGACAGAGGAAAGCCGGAGCGGCCCTGGCTGTGCTTTTGGGGACGCTTCTCGGTTGGTCCACCCATCCGGAAACGGCCGCCTTTTTGGCCTTGGCGTTGGCCCTGACCGGCTTTGTCCTCGGTTGGGGCCGCTTCCGGCGGTTTCGCCGTTTGCTGGCTCCCTTAGCCATTGCCGGGCTTATTGGCCTGGGCTTTGGCTTGCCGGTAATCCTCACGGTTTTGGATTCCGCGAAGTTCCACGCCGTCCTTTCCCCGGCGGAAGGCCTGTTTTGGCACGACAAACTGAGGCTTGCCAGCTTGCTCTGGGTGCCTTTTCGCTTGGGGCATCCGTCGGACTGGAACTTCGCCTTTCCCTTTCCCCACGCCCCGGTGGCGTTGGCCTGCGGCTCGGTGGCTTGGCTTTTGCTGTTAGCTGGCGAGACCCGAACGCGGCACCGGCGCTGGGTCCTGGCACTGGCTTCGGTGGCGCTATTTGCCGTTGGGCTTTTCTTTGAGCTTCCCGGTTTTCGCGAGGTGGGGCGTGCCCTGCCGGTGTTGAGGCACATGACCTGGCCGCGGGTGGCTTTCCTGCTGCCCTTGTGTTTGATTGCCATGGCGGCCCTTCGCTTTCCGAAAAGGCCCATCCCTACGCGGCGGCTCACCCTGGCGTGGCTGGTGGTGCAGGGTCTGGTGCTGGTGCTGACGCTCACTTCGATTCCGGGGACGGGGGCACGGGTATGGCCCACGGTGGCGGTGCCAACGTTAGCGGCAGGAGTTCTGGCCCTCCGCCGGGGCGCCCTCTTACCGCTGCTGGCGGCACTGGAGGCGGGGTTTTGGAGCTTTTCGGTTTTGCCGGTATCCCGCCTCGCGCCGGAAAACCCGGTGGCTCCCTTGCTTGCCCGCTGGGTCCAGCCCGGGGAGCGGGTTTTGGCGGTGGGCCACGTGGTGCCGGCGAACCTCCTGGCGCGCATGGGCTTTTCGGATTTGCGCTCCCACGATCCCGTGCGACCCCGCAGCTTGGCCGCCCTCCATGCGGCGTTGGGCGCCCCGGGGGAGGACCTGCCGGGGCCCATCACCACGCCCTGGGCAGGCTTGGCGGGAGCCTGGGGGGTGCGGTGGTTGCTTTCGGGGCCCGAGGGTTTGGCTTCGCCCTGGGACCAGGGGTGGGAGGAGGTGGACCGCAACGAGCACCTCCGCCTTTACCGCAACCGGCGTTTTCTGCCGGTGCTGCGCCTGGCCACGCGGGCGCTGCCGCCCCCAGGTGAGGCGTCCCAGGGGCAGTGGGAAGGCGTGGACTTTGCCCGCACCGCGGTGGTGTCCCCCCCGCCGGCACTTTCGGGGGAAGGCGAGCTGGAGATCGTGGAAAAGCGGCCCTGGCGGGTGCGGGTCCAGGTGCAGGCCTCAGGCCCAGTGCTGGCGGTGTTTCACGCTCCCCGGGCTCCCGGGTGGCAGGCCTTTCTGGATGGGCACCCTGTGCCGCTGGTCACTGCCAACCTGGGCGCCATGGGGGTGGTGGTGCCCCAGGGGACGCACGAGGTGATGTGGCGCTACGGGCCGCCGGGGCTGGGGGTGGGGCTGGCCCTGGGGTTCTTGGGGTTCGCTGCCGCCGGGGTGTACGCTCTGCGGGGACGAACGCATGCGGTTTGCTGAAGAGCTGGAGCTTGTTCCCTACCGGACGGGTTTTCCGCCGGGCCAGCGCTGGCTGGTGCTGGCCCCTCACCCTGACGATGAAACGTTCGGTTTGGGGGCGACTTTAGCGCAAGCCGGAAGAAAAGGTGCCTGCCTCCGGGTGGTGGTGCTCACCGGTGGGGAGGCGCAGGGCGAAAGCCCCGTCCGCCGGGCGGAGGCCCGAGGCGCTCTGCACATCCTGGGTGTCCCCGATGTGGCCTTATGGGGTTTTCAAGACCGGAAGCTCGGTGCCTGCGTTGCTGGATTGGCCAAAGCTATTCGCCAGGAGCTCGCCAGCTTCCGTCCGGAGGTGGTTTTTGCACCCCATGCCGCCGATCTCCACCCCGACCACCGGGCCTGCGCCCGAGCTTTGCAGCTCGCTTTGCGACGGCAGTTGCTTTTCGGTTGGCGAAAAGCCTTGCCGGCGTGGGTGGCGTTTTACGAGATCGGCATCCCCCTGTGGCCCAACCTTTTGGTCAACGGCGACGAAGGCTGGGAGGCCAAGGAGAAGGCCTTTGCCTGCTACGCTTCCCAGCTTTCGGTGCGCCCCTACCACCGGGTGATGGCTGGCCTTGGGGCGTTTCGCGCCCTCACCGTGGAGGGGGCTTCCTACGTGGAGGCTTTCCAGCTTCACCCTGCCCGCCGGGTAGCCGCTCACTCCTGGCGGTGGCTGGCGCGGCGCGCCTTGGGCCCCCTGCCGCCGGCGGTCGTTGCTCCCAAAATGCCCCGGTGAGGACGCTGTTTGGGACAAATGTCCTCAGGATGGGCCCTTGCCATCTGACACAAGGGGCTTTAAGTTGGCATGTGGGTTGCTAAGCTCAGGGTGGGAGGGTGCGAGCTATGCGGAAGACGATCCTCGCCAGCATGCTTTTGGCGCTTGCTGCAGCACCCCAGGCTGGGGCCCATGGCCGGGTGCGGGTGGGGGTCCACCTGTGGTGGCCCTGGTGGGACCCCTGGTGGTGGGGCCCGGCGGTGGTGGCGCCGGTGGTGGTGCAAGCCAAATCTCCCGAGCTGGCTGTGGTGGACACCGACGTGAGCCCGGAGCACGCCCGGGTTTACCTGGACGGGCAGCTCATCGGTACCGCCGATGACTTCGACGGCAACCCCGACTACCTTTACCTGCGTCCGGGTCGTTACACCTTGGAGTTTTCGTTAGCCGGCTACGAAACCCGGCGGGTGGAAATTGACGCGCAACCCGGGCGTTTCTTCCCCCTGGATTTTGAGCTGGCCCGCAGTCCTGGGGAAAAGCCGGCGCCCTGGTACGATCGCCCCGAGGGGTTGCCGGTGGCTCGGGTTTTTGGCAAGGGCCGGGAGGCCCGGGAGGGTCCACGGCCGCGGCCTGATCCTTCTCTCCGCCCAGAGCTTGCGCCGCGGGAAAAGCCGCAGCGGCCGCGGGAAGGCAAGGCCGTACTGCGTTTTGCCGTGGAACCCTCGCAAGCGGCGGTGTACGTGGACGGGGAGTTTGTGGGCACGGGTGAGGAGCTGGCGCAAATGGTGCGGGGCTTGGCGGTGGAGCCCGGCAGCCACAGGGTGGAGGTGCTGGCCCCCGGCTTTCGCGGGGAAGCGCAAACGGTGACCGTGGAGTCGGGGCAGGAGGTGGAGGTCCGGGTGAAGCTCGCCCCCGGGGACTAGACAAATTCAAAAGCGGGGCCTATACTAACAGTAGCTGAGAAAGGAGGGCGGACGATCAGGCGACCAGTCAGGCAAAGCCAACCAAACTAAAGCCTGCCAAACGGTGCCTTTCGAACGACGTCCCGCCAAACAAAGGCCGACCAAATATGCTTGGTCGCGCCGCCCTTCGATGTAGAACGGTTGCCGCCGGGTCAATTCCCGGCGGCTCTTTTTTAGGTAACCTCCAGGACCCGACCCAGGGAAGCTAACGCCGTAGCCTCAAACCCCAGGTAGAGCTGCTCAGAAAGCCGCTGCGCCAAAAGCCACCCTTCCGCCAACGCCACCGCCCGTTCGGCAAGCTCAGGCTGAACCTGGGAGGCGGAGGCCAGGCTCAGGGCGGTCAAAAGCGAGGCGCGCCAGGGGCGCTCCCTCACCAGGGCCGAAAGGCGCAAAAGCGCCAGGTAGTTCCCGCTCATGGCCTGGGGCAAAAGCTCCTGGGCCAGCTGCAAGAAGCCTTCGCCCTCCTCCCCCTCCTCCACCAGGGCTCCCAGGCTTCCCGGCACGGCCTGCAGCAACGCCAGCGCCCTGGGCCCCAGGTTTTCGGCGGCCACGGCAGGTGAGCTGGGGACCCGCAGCTGCACCGCCCGCGACACGATGGTGGGTAAAACCCGCAGGGGGTTGCAGGCCAGGAGGATCCAGCAGGCGTGGGCCACCGGCTCTTCCAGGGTCTTCAGAAGCGCGGAAGCGGCAAACACGTTAAGGGGAGGGGTATGGGCGTTCGCCAGCACGTAAACCCGCCGTCGGCCTTCAAACGGCACCTGCTGGAAGTTCGCCAGGACCTCCTCCACGTCCTCCATGCGGATTTCTTTGTGCCCCACCCCAACCCGCAGCAGGTGCAGGTCGGGGTGGACCCCTTGGCGGACCCGCTGACAGGAGCTACAGGTACACAAAAGCTTTCCTTCGGGGCAAATGAGCATGGCCGCTAGCTCCACCGCCACCGCCTCCCGGCCGGCCAAAGGCTCGCCCACCAGCAGCAGGGTGTTGGGGACCGTTCCCGCGTGCAGCGCGCGATGGAGGCCCGAAAGCACCGGGGAAGCCGCGGGAAAGCGGGAGACGCGCAGGGCATCGTCGGGGAAGGGCCAGAGTGTGCTCACGGCAAAAGCTCCGAAAGCTCCTTAAGCACCCGGGCGTGCACCTGGCTTTTGCTGCCCCGGCCGTCCACCAGCCGCACCCTTTGCGGTTCCTGGGTGGCCAGCCGCTGGAAGGCCCTGGCCACCCGGCGGTGGAAGGCCTCAGCTTCGTCTTCGAAGCGGCGGTTGCTGGCTTGGGTGCTTGCGCGGTTGCGGGCCCGGGTGAGGGCCTGGGAAACGGGGAGCGTGAGCACCAGCGTGCGGTGGGGAAGGAGCCCTCCGGTGGCCATGCGGTTGAGGGCCCGCACCTGGGCCCAGGGCAGACCGCGGCCGCCGGCTTGGTAGGCCAGGGATGAATCGCTAAAGCGGTCGGCAAGCACCCAGGCCCCTTCTTCCAGAGCCGGGCGGATGACGGTGGCCACCAGCTGCGCCCGGGCGGCTTCTAGGAGGAAAAGCTCGGCCCACGGGGTGGGGCTGAAGGCGGGGTTTAACAGCAGGGCGCGGATTTCTTCGCCCAAGGGGGTGCCCCCCGGTTCGCGGGTGGTCACGACCTTCACCCCCCGTCGCTGGAGCTCCTGGGCCAGTAGGGAAAGCTGGGTGGACTTGCCACACCCCTCGATCCCTTCGAAGCTCACAAAGATCCCGCCAGCCATCGCGCCATTCTACCCTTGGAGGGGCAGGCCAAGCGTATTATTGTGGGTGCGTGCTTGGGCTTTCCCGTGTTCCCCGTCGCCTGCTGTGGTTTGGCCTCGGGGCTTTCCTGGTGGCGTGCCTTTCGGTTTTGGACATGTTTCTCCCCCGGCCTTGGGACGGGGTGCTGCTGGCCGCCGACCGGGAACTTTTGCTGGTGAAGGGGGTGGTGCCCGGGACCGGTGGGGCGCTGGCCGGGATCAAGGCCGGGGACCGCATCGTGGGTGTGGGCCGCGCCATCGTCCGTTCTCCGGGGGAGGTGGCCCGGCTTTTGGCCACCTGGCGTGGGGAAAAGGTCCCGTACCTCATCCTCCGGGATGGCAAGCTCCTGGAGCTGGAGGTGCGGCTTTCCACCCGCAGGCTTTCCACCCCACTGTTCCTTTACGCGGCGTTTACCGGGTTTTTCTTCTTTGCCGTGGGCTTCTTTGTGCTGGTTTCCCGTCCCGACGATGCCCCGGCGGGACCGGCCCGGGTTTTCTTCATCCTCTGCACGCTGTTCATGCTCTTCCTGGTTTGCCGGTTGCGCCCGGCCTCCTACGGCTTCTTTGACGGGGTGGTGCTCACCACCGGCACGCTCTCGCTTTTGGCCCTTCCCGCGGCGTTTTTGCACTTCTTCCTGATCTTCCCCCGGCGCCAGGTGTTTTCCTTTGCCACTTCGCCAACCGGTTTTCTGGCGGACCTCCAGCGTTTCGTGAACACCTCCCCGCACTTTTTCACGTTGCTTTACGCTTTACCGCCTTTGACCTACGCGGTGAGCACCGTTGGGTCACGGCTCATGGGCTGGAAGCTGCGGTTCCTTTCGGGTGCACCGGTGGCCTCCTGGGTGCTCATGGGCGATTACCTGGTGCTGGGGCTTTTGGCGCTGTTGCGCTCGCTGTTGCGGGCCGAGGATGCCCGCCAGCGCCGGCAAATGGGCACGGTATTTGCGGGGACGGTGGTGGGGGTGGTGCCCTTCCTGCTGTTTGCGGTGGTCATCCCCACCATGAGCGACACCGAGGCCAGCCTGGCCTGGGCGGTGCTTTCCTTTGGTGCCGTGCCGGTGGCGTTTGCCTACGCCATCGTTCGCTTTCAGCTTTTGGACGTGCGGGTGGTGGTGCGGCGCTCGCTTTTGTACACCCTCACCACCGCTTCGGTGACCGCCATTTACGCCTTGACGCTCACTGCAGCCAACGCCCTGGCCCGCCACCAGGGTTTGGTGCAGTCCCGCTACTTCCCGGTGCTCTTTGCGCTTTTGGTGGTGGCGCTTTTTGACCCCCTTCGCCGCCGCATCCAGGGCCCCGTGGACCGCTTTTTCTTCCGCGACATGGTGGACGCCCGCAAGGCCCTGGAGGAGCTTTCCGAAGCCTTGACCCGCGAGTTTTCGGTGGCGCGCCTGGAGGACTGGCTCACCCGCAGGCTTTCGGAAATCATGCACCTGGCCTGGGTGGTGCTGTACCGGGTGGAGGGCCACAGGCTTGTGGCCTCCCAGCGCCGCGGCGGGCTTCCCGTTGAGCTTTCATCGGAGCGGGCGTTGGTGAGGGAGCTGCGGGACCGGGGTGGGCCGCTGCGCCTGGCGCAGTTGGAGGGGCTTTCCCTTCTGGACGAGGGCACCGCTTCCTTCCTGGCGGCGGCCCGGGAGGCGGGGGCCAGGCTGTTCGTGCCGCTGGTGGCTTCAGGGGAGCTGTACGCCTTCCTGGTGGTGGGTCCCAAGCTTTCCGACGAGGAGGTCAGCCGTGAGGAGCTGCAGCTCTTGCGCACCGTTGCCAACCAGGGAGCCGTGGGCTTTGAAAACGCCCGCTTCCTTGCCGAGCACACCCGCCAGATGGAGCTGGAAAAGGAGCTGGACATTGCCCGTCAGGTGCAGTTTTCGTTGATTCCCGAGCGCATCGTGGCGCCGGCACCGTGGCGGGTGGCCGCCCGCTGCGTTCCTGCCTACCAGGTGGGCGGGGACTTTTACGATGTGCTCCCCAACCCCCGGGGGGAGTGCCAGGCTTTGGTGCTGGGGGATGTGGCCGGCAAGTCGGTGGCGGGGGCCATGCTCATGGTGGCAGCCCGGGAGGCGTTACGCGCCGAAGCCATGAACGCCACGGACCCGGCTCGCTTGCTTTCGGAGGTTAACCGCCGTCTTTACCGCCGGGAGCGGCGGATGGTTCTGGCGTTGGCGTACCTGCTGCTGTGCCCGGGGGGTGAGCTCCGCTACTGCTTGGCCGGGCAGCCGCCGCCGTTGGTTCGCCGCCGGCGGGGTGAGGTGGAGGAGCTCCCCATGCCCGCTTTCCGGTTGCCTCTCGGGGCGTTGGCGGAGGCCCAGTGGGACGAGGTGCGGGTGCAGCTTGAACCCGGGGATTTGGTGCTGGTGTACTCCGACGGCCTTTCCGACGCCCAGGGGAGCGATGGCCAACCGTTAGGCCTGGGTCCGCTGCGGGAGGTTTTTGCCGCTGCCCCTTCCGACGTGGAGCAAGCGGTGGCCCATGTCATTGGCTTCGTGCAGCAGTTTTCCGGTGGCAGGAAGGCTTTTGACGACATCACGGTGATGGCCGTGAGCTGGGAAGGTAAAGCATGAAAAAGGTCTGGTTTGTGGTGCTGACAGTGGCCCTTTTGGGGGCCGGCTTGGGCCTCTGGTCCTGGCTCAACCGTCCGGCCTGGAGCACCCGCGACCCCGAGGTCTTGGCGCTGGTGGAAAAGGCCCGGGGGGAGCTCAACAAGCTTTACTACCGGGAAGCCGCGGAAATCCTGGAGCAAGCGCTGGCCAAAGACCCCAACTCTTTTGCCGCCCGCTACTTCCTGCAGCGGGCGTACAGTGGGCTGGGGCGCGCGCGGGAAGCCAGGGAGCAGCTGGAGCTTTTGAAACAGAAAGACCCGGCCACCCTGACCCCAAGGGAACGCATGCTCTTGGACCTCCTGGTGCTGCGACGCAGCGGCGACCGCGAGGCCTTGGTCAGCCGGCTTTTGGAGTACCAGGCCCAGTACCCGCGGGAGGTGGAGCTTACCCGGCTTTTGGCTCTTACCTACCAGGAAGCGGGCAGATCGGACGAAGCCGAAAGGTGGGGGCGAAAGACCCTGGAGCTGGACGCCAACGACGCCCTGGCCTACAACATCCTGGGCTATATTGAGCTGGCCCGGGGCCGCTTTGCCCAGGCGGAAGAGCAGTTCCGCAAGTACGCCTTTATTGCTCCCGACCAGGCCAACCCCCACGACTCCCTCGGAGAGCTCTTCCTCATCACTGGCCGCTTTGAAGAAGCGAAGAGAGAGCTGGAAGCGGCGGTGCAGGCCAACCCGCGCTTTTACCCGGCCTGGCGCCACTGGAGCGATCTGGCTGTATTGCTGGGGGATGTGGAGCTCGCCAAGTCCGCCACCCGGGAGCTCGCCTCGGCCCTGGACCTCAAGCCTGAGGAGCGGCCGGTGGTGGAAGCTACGGCGCTGGGTCTTCTGGCCTTCTTCCACGACCAGCAACCGCTGCTGCTTAAGGCCGCGGAGGTCATAACCAAGCCCCGGGACGAGGGGGAGTTCTTTGTGGTGCATGCCGCGCTTTGCGCCCGGGGCGATTGGGCCCAGGCCGAAAGCCTGGAAGGGACGGTGGAGCAAGCGGTGGCCGCGGGCAACCCCGGCTCCCGCAGCCTGGCGCGGCTTTTGCCGCTTTTGAGGACGCAGAGGTTTGTGAGCCAAAACCGCTTTCAGGAAGCGTTGGCTTCGGCGCAGCAAGCGGAGGCTGCTTTCTCTTTTGTGAACGTGTGGCAGGCGGAAAGCCTCCTCACCGCCCAGTGCTGGAAGGCTTTAGCCCTGGCCCGTTTGGGAAAAAATGCAGAAGCCCTTGAGGTCCTGGCCAAGGTGAGGGCCACCAACCCACGCTTTCCGCTGCTTAAGCGGGTGGAGGGGCAGATTTGAGCTGGCCGGTTCCCACCTGGAGGCAAGCGCAGCTGGAGGCCATCCTGGAGCTTTCGCTGGCCTTAGGGGGGCCCCGGGAAGAATACGAGCTGGTGGAAGAGCTGGTCAACCGGGCGGTGGGGCTTCTGGATGCCCGGCGGGGCCTGGTGGTGGCGTTGACTCCGGAGGGCCTGGTGAGCAGCTGGGCGGCGGTCCAGTGGCAAGGCCAGCCGCAGGAGTTCTTCCGGGCCTTTCGCTCCCGTTACGTCGAAGATGCCGTGCAGGTTTTCCCGGGAGCTGAGCTGGGCTTGCCCTACCGGCAGGTGATGGTGGCTCCGGGCAGCTGGCAGGGGCAGTGGGTGCTGCTGGTGGCGGTGGCCGACCGCGAAACCCGGGAAGGGGAGGGGGACTTTACCAGCGATGACGCCACCTTTTTGCGATCGCTTTCGCTGTTGGCCGCCTCGGCGTTGGCTTCTTCCCGGGCCCTGGAAACGGAAAAGCGGAAGCGGCAGGCTCTGGAAGAGGAAAACCGCAGCTTGCGGGAGGAGCTTCCCGATTTTGTGGCCGAATCGCCGGCCATGCTGCGGGCCCTGGAGCTGGCCCGCCGCGTGGCCCCTCTGGAGGTGTCGGTGCTGGTGCGCGGGGAATCGGGCACCGGCAAGGAAAAGGTGGCGCGTTTGCTCCACGACCTTTCCCCCCGCGCCGAAAAACCCTTTGTTCCCATTAACTGCGCGGCGGTGCCGGAAAGCCTTCTGGAAGCCGAGCTGTTCGGCATCGAAAGGGGGGTGGCCACCGGTGTGGAGGCCAGGATCGGCAAGCTGGAGGTGGCCCACGGCGGCACGCTTTTCTTAGACGAGGTGGGGGATCTTTCCCTCAACCTCCAGGCCAAGCTGTTGCGGGTGCTCCAGGAGCGCACCCTGGAGCGGGTTGGGGGGAGGCGGGAAATCCCCGTGGATGTGCGCTTGGTGGCGGCCACCCACCGCAACCTCGAGGACATGCTGGAGCGGGGGGAGTTCCGCAAGGACCTTTACTACCGCCTGCGGGTGGTGGAGCTGCGCCTGCCCCCCTTGCGGGAGCGCCCCGAGGACATCCCGGTTTTGGTGCGGTACTTCCTGCAACGCCTGGGGCGCAAGCTGGGTAAGGGGGAGGTTCGCCTATCCCGGGAAGCCTGGCAGCTCTTCTTGCGGTACGACTTTCCCGGCAACGTGCGGGAGCTGGAGCACCTGGTGGAGGCCTCTTTGGCTTTGGCCTCCGGGGACGAGGTGACGGCGGAAGACGTGCTGCTGGCCATGGGTTCCGGAGCGGGTAGGCTGGCGGCCAGCGGGACCTTAGAGGAGGTCGTGCGGGAGCACGTGCTTCGCACCCTGGAGCGCTGCGGGGGGCGAAAAAGGGAAGCCGCGCGGGCCCTGGGCGTGGACCGCACCACCCTCTACCGCATGCTCAAGCGGTGGGGTGCAACATGATGTTGCGTTTTGCATCCGTGACGGAACCGTATCGTGTTCTTGAGTTTGCTCTGGAATGAGAGCCGTTTAAATTGGGTGATGTTGCATCTTGCAACATGTGGTCCCGGGGCATGCAGAGATAAGCGGGCCCTGAGCAACAACTTACGCCAGGGAGCTGGTTGGCACGGGGCGTGCATGGCGCCATGCGGTGCGGTGGCCAACACGAGGGGTGGGAAAAGGCGTGCCGGGGGCCGGAAAGGGCCTCTGGGTTTTGGGTTTGGGCGTGGTGGGCGCCGTGCACGTCAGCCCGGAGCAGCTTAGGCTTTCGCTGCGGGTGGCCGTCCGCCTTTTGCTCTTGCTTTTGAGCGTTTGAGGGAAGTGAATGGGGGGACAAACGGACACCGACACCTTTACCTCACGGGTCGTGCTGCGGAAAGAAAAAGGTGGCGAGGCCCAGGCCTTGCACCTCCTGGAGGAGGCGAGGCTTTTTTTTGCGGTAAGACCTGAGCTGCTTTCCGACTTTCGCCTGGCGGTTTTGGAGGCCTGCCTCAACGCCTTGGAGCACGGCCAGCCCCCGGTGGAGGTGGAGGTGGAAGCCCACCGCCAGGGAGACGGCGTGCACTTCCGGGTTCGGGTCATTGACCACGGGCCGGGTTTTCAACCCGAAGCCGTGCCTCAGCCCCAGCTTGCTGATAAACTGAGCTCGCCTCGCAAACGCGGTTGGGGGCTTGTGATCATGCGGCGCTTTTCCGATGGCTTGGCCTTTGAGTCGCAGCCGGGGCGGATGGTGGTGAGCCTGTACCGCATAGCATCCGGGAGCTGAACGTGGAAGCCTGCACCTTGAAGCGGGAGGCCGACCACGGTACCGCCGCCATCCTGGCGGTGGCCGGCTACATCAACAACGAAGGTGGGGAAGCCATCGCCAGGGCGGCCCGGGAAATCCTCGCCGAGGGCAAAAAGGCCATCCTTCTCGACCTGGCCAAGGTGAGGATCATCAACTCCATTGGCATTTCCTTGCTTTTGGAGGTGCTGGAGGCTTGCCTTTCGGAAAACGTGGTGTTGGCCTTCTGCAACCTCCACCCTTCGGTAGCCAAGACCTTCGAGGTCATGGGGCTTTCCCAGTACGCCCGCCTCTTCGGCTCGCGGGACGAAGCGCTCGCCGAACTGGCACGGCTGTGATCGTCAAGCAACTCCTCGGGCTTTGGCAGGAAGCAGCCCAGGGCAGCCAGGCCTCCGTTCCCCGGCGTGCTCTGGAGCATCTGGTGGCCAGCACCGGGGCGGCAGGGGGGCGGCTTTCGCGTGGCTCGGAGGTGTTGGCCGAGGTGGGGCGCTTTGCCTCGCCGCCGATAACCCACCGGCTGCCGGCGGGGAGGGAACCGTTCGAGGTGGCCCTGGCCGGCGGTACGCCTCCCGGCGAGGAGTTGCTCTTAGCCGCAGGAACCGTGCTTTCGGCCTGGTGGCTGCGGGAAGAGCTGCGGGCCAGCCGTTTTGCCGAGCGGCGACGGCTCTGGGAGACCGAAAGCCTGCGGGCCATGGCGGAGGTGTTGAGCGGGCAGCTGGACGCCAGAGCCGTGGGGCAGAGCTTGCTCTTCCACAGCATGGCGCTTTTGGACGCCCGCCGCGGGGAGCTGTGGTTGGCCGGCGAGCTTTGCCCCGGCGCGGATGCAGCCGGTGGATCGCCGGGGGGGTTATGCGTTGTGGAACGGGTGGGTGAGGCGGTGCTGGCTCCGCCCACGCTGGAGGCCGTGACGACCCCCAGGCTTGTGTCGCCCTTCGTGGTGGCGGTTCCCATCGGCGATCGGGAGCAGAGCTTTGGGGTTTTGGCGCTGGGGGACCGGGAGGTGCGAGGGGGGCTTGCCCCCTTTTCGGCCCAGGATGTGGAAACCCTCTCGCTGTTTGCGGCGCAGGGGGCGCTGGCCTTTTCGGCCATCTTGGCCCACCGCCAGCGGGTGGCCCAGGAAAGGCTGGAGCGGGAGCTGGCCTTGGCCGCCTCGGTCCAGCAGCACCTCTTCCCGCAGCTCCCGGAGCAGCTGCCCGGCTGGGAGCTTTCCGGTTTTTCGCTGCCCTCCCGCCAGGTGGGGGGCGACCTTTACGATTTCCTCCCCAACGGCGAAGGGTCGCTTCTCGCTCTTTTCGACGTCTCGGGCAAAGGCGCGCCAGCGGCCTTGCTGGCTGCTTCTCTGCAAGGAGCTTTGCGGGTGGCGGCCAAGCAAGCGGTAAGCTTAAAAGAGCTCGCTTCCCTGCTTCATGAGCATTTGGCCACGCTGTGGGCGGAGCATCAGTTTGCCACCGCGTTTTTCTTTGCGTTGCGGGAGGACGGCACGGTTCGCGCCCTGGGGGCTGGGCACACTCCGGCCGTGGTAGTGGGTCTCGACGGCCAAACCCGCCTGCTGTACCCCCAGGGTCCACCCCTGGGCCTGGTGCCCAACCCTCGCTTTGAGGAAGACGTGCTGGTGCTGCGGAAGGGTGAGCTCTTGGTGGTGGCCACCGACGGGATCGTGGAGGCGTCCAACCCTGCTGGCGAGGAATATGGGCTTGCTCGCTTGCGGGAGCTGGTGGCGGCTTGCGCCAATGCACCCCTGGGGGAGCTGGCGACAAGGGTGCTGGCGGGGGTGCGGGAGTTTACCCAAGGGGAAGCCATGAGCGATGACTTCACCCTGGTGGCGGTGCGACGCACGGTGTAAGTTCCGCTTGCTTCGCATTGTGCATTTTTTCACTAAAAGCCCCGGGTAAATTCTCGTTTGTTCGGCCCTTTTTGCGCAAAACGCATATTGACGAAGCCGTAGCTGCGGTTTTAAAGTTGCAGCATGATCCGTACGGCAAGCCTCAGAGGGGCAAGCTCAAGAAAGGAGGAGAGATGACCATGGTGAGGAAGTACAGCGTGATGTTGGCGGTGGTGCTCCTGCTGCCGGCCTTGGCTTGGGGCAACGGCTTTGCGTTGTTCGAGCACGGGGCTCGGGGTGTGAGCATGGGCGGGGCGTTTGTGGCGGTGGCGGATGATCCTTCCGCCGGCTACTACAACCCCGCGGGCTTGGCGTTTTTGGACGGCACCAAGGCAATGGCCGGGGTGTTCTTGATTACCGAGTCCTCCAAGTTCCGCGGCGATAACCCGTACCCCGGGGCGGGCTATAAGTCGGAAATGGAGGACCAAATCTTTTACCCGCCTCACTTCCACTATTCGGCGCCCCTGGCCGGAAACTTCCGCTGGGGTTTGTCCATGATCGCGCCCTTTGGGTTGGGCACTTGGTGGCCAAATAACTACGCCGGTCGCTTCATTTCCAAGCGCATTGACCTGAAGGTCTTCGACGTTAACCCCCACGTTTCCTGGAAGCTTTCCGACAGCTTTGCGGTGGGTGTGGGTTTTGACTACTTCCTCACCCAGGTGGACCTCACCAAGTCCATCGGCGTTATCAACCCCTACACCCAGCGGGTAGCGGAAGTGGGCCAAGTCCACATGTACAACGAGGGGTTTGCTGACGGCTGGGGCTACAACGTGGGCGTTCTTTGGAAGCTGGGCGGTGGCTTTTCCCTGGGTGCGGCCTACCGTTCTCGGGTGGAAGTGGAGATTAACGACGCCAAGGCGTCTTTCGTGCAGTTTAGTACCGGGTACGCGGATTTTGACGCCATGGTGGCGCAACTCATCCCCTTTGATCGCAACCCCAAGGGGCAAACCCGAGTGAACTTTCCGGCGGAAGCGCGAATTGGTTTGGCCTGGAAAGGGGAAAAGACCATCATCAGCGCCGACGCCGTGCACATGGGGTGGGACAGCTTCAAGGAGCTTCCCATTACCATCGTGGGTTACCCCCAACTTTCCTCGGTGCGGGAAGAGAACTTCCGTGATGCGTGGACCTACCGTGTGGGTCTGGAGCGCAAGTTCTCGGATACCTTTGCGGTGCAAGTGGGGTACCTCCGCGACCGTACCCCCATGCCCACCCACATTGTGTCGCCCTTGCTGCCCGATGCCGACCGCAACGGCTACTCCATTGGCTTTTCTTGGCAGGTGAACCCCAAGATGCGGGTGGACGGCTCCTTCCTGCATCTGCCCTTCGATAACCGCTCCACCCAAGGGCAAAGCATTGATAACTTCAACGGTACCTACCGCACCCGTGCCGAGCTTTTTGGCATGAGCGTGGTGTACAGCTTCTAGGGAGGGCAACATGAAAAAGGTAAACTCGTTGCTGGCCTTACTTGCCCTGGGCGTGGCGGCCGTAGCCTCGGCCCAGGTGGATTTCACCAGGTACGTGGCCTTAGGGGATTCGTTGACGGCGGGCTACGCTTCCGGTGGCCTGGCCAAGTTCTACCAGGAGCACTCCTACCCCGCAATTCTGGCCCGGCAGTTCGGGCTGGCCACATTCCAGCAACCGCTGGTCTCTGACCCGGGCATTGCCCCGGTGTTGAAGCTCATGGCGTTGGCTCCTGCGCCGGTGCTGGCTCCGTCCGGAACCACACCCGGTCAGCCCATCAACGCCACCTACCAGGGGATTTACAACAACCTGGGGATTCCTGGCTCCAAGACCGGGGATTTGCTCACCAAAACCGGGGACATCACCAAGCTGCAGCGCGGTCAAATTGATCCTAGCACCATCATGTACGACATCGTGCTGCGTTTCCCCAAGATCCCGGGCACGAATGTTGACGGCACAGCGGTGGCGCAGGCCATTGCGGCCAAACCTACCTTCATGACCGTGTGGATTGGCAACAACGACGTGTTGGGCGCGGCGTTGGCCGCAGTTCCCATTGACGGGGTGACCATGACGCCGGTGGCCACCTTCCAACAGCAGTACCATACGCTTCTGGCCACCCTTCGTGCGCAGCTGCCCAACACCAAAATCGTGGTGGCCAACATCCCCAACGTCACCTCCATTCCCTTTGTGACCACCGTCAAGCCTTACGTCTTTACGTCTCAAGGCCAAAAGATCTACTTGCAGGCCGATTCCGGTCCTCTCACCGACGGTGACTACGTGACCCTGCAGGGGGCGTCCCTGATTGCCCAGGGGTACGGCATCCCTGGCACCGGCAAGCTCTTGCCTGACGGTGGGATCGTGAACGGCCAGTTCGTCCCCGGGGTGGTGCTGCGGGCAGCGGAAGCGGCCGCCATCAACGCCCGTATTGCCCAGCTCAACGGCATCATTGCCCAGGAAGCTGCTGCTGTCGGCGCCCCGGTCTTGGATGTCAACAGCATCTTTAACGACATCGTGGCCCACGGCTACATGCTCGGTGGCATTAAGCTCACCGCCTCCTTCCTCACCGGCGGCATCTTTTCTTACGACGGCGTGCACCCCCAGCGGTTGGGCTACGCCTTGGTGGCCAACGAGTTCGTGAAGCTCATCAACTCGGCGTTCGGTGCGCGGGTTCCCCAGGTGAACCTGCAGAAGTACCTGGAGGGCACCGAAACCACAACTACGGTGATGGCGTCCCAGGTGCAAATGGCGCCGGGAGCCTTCAACAGCACGCTCCAGCTCTTCGTCCCGCAAACCACCGAGCAGCAGCGGCCGGTGATGCGCCGGCACCTGCGCCGGGAGGTCCCGGGTGAGGGCCGTCCCATTCGCCCGTAGCTTCAAGTCCTTTGCGTCTAAACCGCCCGGAACCCCGGGCGGTTTTCTTTTGGGCGCTTGTGAAAGAACTCTGCGAGGGTTTGTGTTTGAGGGAAAGGGGACGGGGCCTTGAGTTTGGCGGTTTAGTGTCATAAATTAAAGGAAGTTTACGGCCGGCTGGGCCGGGAAAGGAGGCAAGGATGGATTACCCGTTGTGGATACCAGGCATTGGGGCCGGGGTGCTCATCGGCCTCGTGGCCATCACCCACGTGCTGGTTTCCCACTTTGCGGTGGGGGGCGGCATCGTCATGGCCGTGGCGGAAACCCTGGCGGTGAAGCGCCAGGATCAGGCCCTGAGGAACCTGGCGAAACGCACGTCATTGATTTTGATTTTGGTTTCCACGGTGTTTGGTGCCATTTCTGGGGTGGGGATCTGGGTCACCATTGGGCTTCTCCACCCGGTGGCCACCTCGGCGCTCATTCACTCCTACGTTTGGGGGTGGGCCACCGAGTGGGTGTTTTTCATCTTGGAAGTGGCTACCGCGCTGGCTTACTACGCCACGTGGGACAAGGTGCGGCCCAGGACCCATTTGCTCTTAATCTGGCTTTACGCCTTTGCCGCGTTCATGTCCTTGGTGATCATCCAGGGCATTATTTCCTTCATGCTCACCCCCGGCAACTGGCTGCAAACCAAGGCCTTCGCTGACGGCTTCTTCAACCCCACCTATGTGCCTGGCTTGGTGCTGCGCACGGGCATTTGCGTGTTCCTGGCCGGAGCCTACATGGCCTTTGCGGCCCTCCGGGAGCAGGACCTGGCGGCGCGGGCGCGGCTGGTGCGGTTCTTGGCCGGAATCCAGGTGGTGGGCATCCTCATTGCCTACGGCGGCTACCGTTGGTGGGAAGCGGCGCTGCCGGAGTCCATTCGCGCGCTTTTCCTGGGGGCAAGCCCGAAGCTTCCCGCGCTAGCCTCCACCCGCCACTTCTTGCTGTGGATGCTTTTGGCCTACCTGGTTTTCGTGCTCTTTGCCCTTCTTGCCCCTAAGGCCCAGCGCTGGCCGATCACGGCGGTGGCTTTGGTGTTGGCCTTTGCGTTTTTTGGTGGCTACGAGCGGCTGCGGGAAGGAGCGCGCAAGCCTTTCATTATCCGCGATTACATGTTTTCCAACGGGATTTTGATTTCGGAAATTGCCAAGCTCAACCAGGAGGGGATTTTGTCCAAGGCCAAGTGGCTGATGGTGGGGCAGCCGGATAATCCGGTGGCCAAAGGCCGGGCGGTGTTCCGCGCCCAGTGCGCCATGTGCCATACCGAAAACGGCTATTTGGGTATTCGCAAGCTCATTTCCGGTGCTGACGCCGAAACCCTCGACATGATCCTGACAACCATGCGGGATGAAGGTGAAAAGTACACGTCGAACCAGTACAGGCAGAACGGCCACGTGGCCACGGAAAAGCTGGACTACCCATTCATGCCTCCTTTTGTGGGCACAGAAGAGGAAAAAGAGGCCTTGAAAGCGTACCTGGTAACCCTCACGGGAACAAAAGTTGCGGAGGTGAGCCATGGCAACTAACTTGATCCCCGCCCTGGACCCGGCTCCTATCCCTGGGCCGGTTTGGCTTTTTCACCTTTTGTGGGTGGTGACGTTTTTGCTGCACATGCTTTTTGTGAACGTGGTTTTGGGTGGCTCGATTTTGGCGGCGTTGGCCGGAAACGGTCGGCGTGAGCTGCAATCGTTCTTCGTCAACGCCAACTCCTGGGCAATTTCCTTTGCCATTACCTTTGGCATTGCCCCGCTTTTGTTTGTGCAGGTGCTTTACGGCCGCTTCTTCTACACGGCCACGATTCTGGTGGCAGGGGCCTGGCTGGGCATGCTGGGCTTTTTGATGGTGGGCTACTACCTCAACTACGTAGCCAAGTTCCGCCTGCAAAAGGGCCAGAGCGCCGGGCTGGCCGTGCCCCTTTCGGCTTTGTGCTTTCTGATCATTGCAGCGACCCAGGTCATGGTGAACCTCCTGCACCTGCAGCCCTCCCGTTGGGAAGGTGTGTGGACGCAAGCCAAAAGCGCCCTGGCTGATCCCACGTTTGTACCGCGCTTCCTGCACTTCCTGCTGGCTTCCCTGGCCATGGCTGGGGCCCTGGCGGCTTATGTGGCGGTGCGGCGCAGCAAAACCCAAGGGCAAACCGCGGAGCTGGCCGAAATGGCCCGGTTCGGAGTGAAAGCGGCGCTTTACACCACGGTGGTGCAGCTCCTGGTAGGCTTCTGGCTTCTTCTGGCCTTGCCTTCGCCGGTGCTGTCTGGCTTTATGAAAGGAGGGGCCGCCACTACCTTGCCTTTGGGCTTGGGCATTCTGGCCGGCATTGGGCTTCTGGTGGTGCTGGCGAGCATCCGGGACCCCCTGGCCGAGGACACCAAGGTGCGGCGGGCCATGGAGTTTTTGGTAGGCGCCATCGTTCTCATGATCATCACCCGCCACCAGCTGCGCGAGGTTTACCTGGCCGAGTGGAAGCCCCTGGAGGGCGCCCAAGTGGCTCCCCAGTGGGGGATTTTCCTGGTCTTCCTGGTGACCTTTGTGATCGGTGTGGCCCTTACCGTGTACGCCATGGTGAAAGCCGCTACGGACAAGCCACAGGCTGGCGAGCCCGCGGCCTAGCGCTGCAAAAGGCAGGCAAAAAAGCGCCCGCTTCGGCGGGCGCTTTTCTTATGCTTTGCCGAGGACGGTGCGGGCGGCAGCCAGCGCGTGATCCACATCGGGGTCGGTGATGTGGTAGTGGGTCACCATGCGCACCTCTTCTTTGCCGAAAGCGCCGCAGAGCACCCCATGCTCCTTCATGGCGGCCACGAACCGAGCGTTGGGGGGCAGGGTTTCGTCGCCGGGGAGGTCGGGGCGGGCCAGGCGAAACACCACGATGTTGGTTTGGATGCGTTCGGGGTCCAAAACGACACCGGGAAGCTCCGCCAACCCTTCCGCCAGCCTCTTGGCCCGCCGGTGATCCTCGACCAGGCGCTCCACCATGGTTGTGAGGGCCACGATGCCTGCTGCCGCCAGCACCCCCACCTGCCGCATGCCGCCGCCAAAGAGCTTGCGGACACGGCGAGCCTCAGCAATAAAGTCGGCGTCCCCCACCAGCATTGAACCCACCGGGGCAGCCAGCCCCTTGGAAAGGCAAAACATCACGCTGTCGCAGCCCCGGGCCAGCTCTGCTGCGGTGGTTCCCAGTGCCATGGCCGCGTTGAAGATGCGGGCGCCGTCCAGGTGCACTTTGAGGCCGTGTTTGTGGGCCACCGCCACCAGCTGGTCCTTGAGCTCTCTGGGCATGGGCAAGCCCGACCACAGGTTGTGGGTGTTTTCCAGGCACAAAAGGCGCGTGGGCGTACGGTAGCTCACCTTGGGGTTGATGGCGGCTTCCACCTGTTCCGGGGAAAGCAAACCGTTGGTGGTGGTAATCGGACGGGGAAGAGCTCCTGAAAGCGCGGCCATGGCCCCCATTTCGAAGTTGAAGATGTGGCCTCGGGCCTCAATGATCACCTCACTGCCGGGGTGGGTCCAGAGGTGCACGGCAATTTGGTTGCCCATGGAGCCGGTGGGCACGAAAAGCGCGGCTTCCCGCTCGAGCTTGGCAGCCGCCAGCTCCTCCAGGCGCTTGACGGTGGGGTCTTCCCCGTAAACGTCGTCCCCCACCTCGGCTTCCGCCATGGCCTTTCGCATTTCCGGTGTTGGCTTGGTCACGGTATCCGAACGCAGGTCAATCATGCCCTAAGCATACGGCAAAGGCAGCAATGAGTTACACGTTTTTTCGCCACGAACGGTGACCCCAAAAGCTTCGTGCATCCGCCGCTCCACGTGTGGGGCGCTGCTCTCTGGACAGGCCTCCACCGACCTGATCCACGAAAGGGGAACGTACCAACCCCAAAACCGCAATCGGACCTTGAAGGAAGCCATTTCCTTCAGGGATGCCAATGGTTATGGAGAAATTTAGCAGCGTTGATTTCTGGGATGGGGCTCGCTAGGCTTTTTTCGTGCTGCGGGAGCTGGAGGTCCGGGATTTAGGCATCATCGAGGCGGTGCGGCTGGAGCTGCCGCCGGGCTTTGTGGTGCTCACCGGCGAAACCGGCGCGGGAAAGTCCCTTCTTGTGCACTCCTTGAAGCTGCTTTCCGGGGAGCGGGGGGATGCGGACATGCTGCGCGCCGGTGCGGAAAAGCTTTTGGTGGAGGGGGTTTTTTCGCCGGTGCCGGAAGAGCTGGCCGCGGTTCTCGACGAGCTGGGAGTGGAAGCCAACACCGAGCTGGTGATTCGCCGGGAAATGGCCGCTTCCGGGCGCTCCCGGGCCTGGGTTAACGATGTGCCGGTGACCCTGGCCACCCTCCAGCGCCTGGCGCCATCGCTTCTGGCCATTGCCGGGCAGCACGAGCAACGGGATTTAGCCGATCCCACCACGCACCTGGCCCTGGTGGACGCTTTTGGTGGCCTGGAGACCATGGCAGCCCAGGTGGCGCAAGCGTTCCAGCACTGGCAGGAAACGCGGCAAGCCCTGGCCGAGGCCAGGTCGCGGTTGGCCCAAAGGCGGGATAGGCTCGATTTGATCCAATACCAGCTCAATGAAATCGGCGCCGCTTGCCTTCGCGAAGGGGAGCACGAGGCGCTTTTGGAGGAACGCACCTTCCTGCGGCACGCCGAGAGGATCGGCGAGCTTTTGGCTGCGGCGCGGGGTGCTCTGGGTGGAGATGGTGCGGTGACGCTGCTTTCGCGAGCGGCCCGCGCGGTGCGGGAGCTTTCGCAGCTGGGTGTGAGCGTGGGCGAGACCCGCGAGCAGCTGGAGCAAGCCGAGCTTTTGGCGGAAGAAGCGCTGAGGGCGTTGGATTCGCTGGCCGACCGCGTGCGCGTGGATCCCGCACGCCTGGAGGAGGTGGAAAGCCGCTTGGCCACCCTGGAGCGCCTCACCCGCAAGTACGGGGGCTCGGTGGCGGCGGTTCTGGCGCACTTTAAGGCCCTGGAGGAGGAAAAGGCCAGCCTGGAAGGGGTTGAGGAGCACATCCAGCTGCTGGAGGACGGGGAAAAGGCGGCAGCCGAAGCTTTTCTCACGCTTTCTGGGGAGCTTTTCCAGCGCCGGCAGCAGGCCGCGTTGGCGTTGGCCAAGGAGGTCACGGCGGTGTTGGCGCGCCTGGGTATGGCCGGAACCCGCATGGAGCTGCGGCAGAGCTTGCGGGTGGCTGCCGATGGGCCGCTCACCTTTGAGGGGCAAAGGGTCAACCCTGCACCCTGGGGCGTGGCCGACGGCGAGCTGTACCTTTCGCCCAACCCCGGTGAGCCCTTGAAGCCTTTGGCAAAGATTGCCTCGGGGGGTGAGCTTTCACGCATTCACCTAGCTTTGCGGACGGTGCTCCGCCGGGTTTCGCAGGCCTCCCAGGGGCTGACGTTGCTCTTTGACGAAGTGGACTCCGGCATTGGCGGGCGGGTGGCCGAAGAAGTGGGGCAACTCCTCAAGGCTTTAGGGGCCAAGGACCAGGTGCTGGTGGTCACCCACCTGCCGCAGGTGGCAGGTCTGGGCGATGCGCACTTTGTGGTGGCCAAAAAGACCCGTCAGGGGCGAACCGTGACCCAGGTTTCCCGGGTGGAAGGGGAAGCCCGGGTGGAGGAGCTGGTCCGCATGCTGGGGGCCAAGGAAGGCTCCGAAGCCGCCCGTCAGCACGCTTTGGAGCTGTTGAGCCGCCAGTGAGGGTACTGCCGTTTTCCGAGGCCCAACACCTCCCCGCAGCGGTGGCTGCTGTGCGCGAAGTGGTGGCGGCGCACGGAGTGGTGGTGCTGCCCACCGAAACCTTTTACGGTTTGGCCGTGAACCCCCGCGACCCGGAGGCCGTGGCGAAGGTCTTTGCCGTCAAGGGGCGGGACGCGGCCAAGGCTTTGCTGGTGGTGGCGGCAAGCCTCGAACAAGCCCAGGAGCTGGCTACAATCCCCGAGCTCTGGCGCCACCGCCTGCAAAAGGTGTGGCCCGCTCCGGTCACTGTGGTTTTCCAGGCACGGCAGGTCCTCCCGGGCAGCGGCCACACGGTGGCCGTAAGGGTCCCGGCCTTTGATCTCTTGCGCTCTCTGCTTCAGGAAGTCGGGCCGCTCACCGCTACTTCCGCCAACCTGTCAGGAGAGCCGCCAGCACAAACGCCGCAGGAGCTGGGTGCGCTTTCGCAAATGGTGGACCTCATCCTGGATGGCGGGAAAACGCCGGGAGGGCTTCCCTCCACGCTTTTGGATGCCACCGTAGTGCCACCCCGACTTTTGCGGACGGGGTGTTTTGCGGTTCCCGGGGAGTGGCTGCAAGGTTAGGACGGGTCAGCAAGCTGTTTCAAAAAATGACAGGGGCTGTGGAAAACCGTGTGGAAATCGCTGTGGAAATCCGGCTAACCCGTTCTGTGCAAGCACCTTGGTGTTCTGCTGTGATGTTTTGGGACACGGGCTAACTTATTGTGGTTCAATTGGTTGGGTTAACCCCTTGGGTTCCGAAGGCTTGCCCCTGGGCAGAGAAGAAAGGTTTTCCACAGGTGCGGAAGCTTGAGCCTGACATGGGGTTGCCGCGATCTCCAAGCAGGTAAAAACGATAGGCAGCCGAGGAGGGGTCCGTTTGGGATCCCAACGTTAGTAGCGCGGGCGTTCCCGGTGGCTCTAAGTTGAAACGCCAGCCGGGCTCCACGGCTTTCCACAGGAAATGCGGAAAACCCTGTGGAAAACCCTGTGGAAAACTGGAACAACTTAGCCTGCCCCAAGGACTTTGACATTTTGCACGGCGTTTTGTGCAACGCCTTAAGTTTAAGTGCTTCAATGTGTTGCGCTAACACCAGAGCAGCGATGGGGTTAGCGTGAGGGTTTTTTCGCAGTTTTCCACAACTCTACTTTGTTGTTGCACTTGGATTGGATCTTGGGCGTGTTCTCAGGCTGTGGTAGCTTTGGCGGCCGGGAGGTGCGCGTGCGGTTGAGGGCTTTTGCTGGCAAGAGGCCCCGTTTTGGGCAGCGGGTGTTTTTGGCGTCCACCGCCGTGGTGGTGGGGGATGTGGAGCTTGCCGATGACGTAAGCGTGTGGTACGGCGCGGTGATCCGTGCAGACCTCAACGAGGTGCGGGTGGGCAGGCGATCCAACATCCAGGACAACGCCGTCATTCACGTGGACACCGATGCTCCCACCTACGTGGGCGAGGATGTGACGGTGGGCCATAGCGCCATCCTCCACGGCTGCCGGGTGGAAAACGGCGCTTTGGTGGGCATGCACGCCACGGTGCTCAACGGCGCGTTGGTGGGGGAAGGGGCGCTGGTGGCCGCCGGAGCTTTGGTGCCGCCGGGGATGCAGGTTCCCCCGGGCATGCTGGTGGCCGGGGTGCCGGCTAAGGTGGTGCGACCCGTGAAGGACGAGGAACGGGAAAGGGTGCGGGCGGGCCTGGTCCATTACTTGGAGCTGAAAAGTCGCTACCTGGCGGAAGAGGACCAGGAAAAGGAGCTCGCTTGCCTTTCCGATTGGGAGAAGCTCCTATGATCCAAAAGCCCCGCGGCACCCGCGACATCGTGCCTCCGGAGTCCAAGCTTTGGGTGGCCGTGGAAGCCACCGCCCACCGCGTGTTTCAGGCTTTCGGCGCCGAGGAAATCCGCACACCCGTCTTCGAGCACACCGAGCTTTTCGTGCGCTCGGTGGGGGAAACCACCGACATCGTCCACAAAGAGATGTACACCTTTGCCGACCGCAAGGGTCGCTCTTTAACCTTGCGGCCCGAAGGCACGGCCGGGGTAGCCCGGGCTTTTTTGGAAAACAGCCTGGACCAGCGGCCTTTGCCCCAGCGCCTTTACTACATTGGCCCCATGTTTCGCTACGAACGCATGCAGCGGGGGCGTTACCGGGAGTTTCGGCAAATTGGCCTGGAAATCATTGGCGCCGCCTCGCCTCTGGCCGATGCCGAATGCATTGTGGTGCTGTTTGAATTTTTCACCGCTCTGGGCTTTGACAACCTCACGGTGCACGTTAACAACCTGGGTGATCCCGAAGACCGTCCCAGGTACGGCGAGCTGCTGCGCAGCCATTTGCAAGGTGTAAGGGACCAGCTTTGCGCGGATTGCCAGCGGCGCCTGGAGGAAAACCCCTTGCGGGTTTTGGACTGCAAGGTCCCCACGTGCAAGGCAATCACCGCCACAACTCCGGGAATGGAAGCGGTAGCCAGCCCTGCTTCCCGGGCGCACGTGGAGGAGGTGACCTCCCTTTTGACCTCCCTGGGCATTCCCTGGCAGCACAACCCCAGGCTGGTGCGGGGTCTTGATTACTACGTGCGCACGGTTTTTGAGGTGGTGTCCCCAGAGCTTGGCGAATCCACGGTGATTTGCGGCGGGGGGCGCTACGACCGGCTTTTGGCCGATTTGGGCGGCCCGGAAATTCCCGGTGTGGGCTTTGCCATTGGCGAGGACCGCCTCATCGAGGTCCTGCCCCGGGCTTTTGTGGAAAAGGTCACCGCCCAGGCGCGCCTGTACCTGATCCCCTTGGGCCAGGAGGCGAGGCTTTCCGGTTTGCAGTTGGCTAGGGACCTGGTGCGGCAGGGGGTGCCGGTGGAGCTGGAGGTGAGCGGGCGCTCGCTGAAGGCAGCTTTGAAACGGGCCGACAAGCTGGGCTTTGCCAGAGTGGCCATTTTCGGAGAAGAGGAGCTGGCCCGGGGCGTGGTGCTGCTTAAAGATCTGCGGGCCGGAAGCCAGAAGGAAGTGAGCCCAGCGCAACTTCCTGAACTTTGGAATGCGGAGGCACAACCATGAGCCGAGACCCGTTGCAGGAGCTAGCAGCCGCCATTGACCACACGTTGCTCAAACCCGAGGCCACCCGCTCCGATATCCTGCGCCTTTGCCAACAGGCCCGGGAGCACGGCTTTGCCGCTGTGTGCGTGAACCCCGTCTGGGTGGAGGAAGCGGTCCACCATTTGCAGGGAAGCCCAGTGGTGGTGGCCACGGTCATTGGCTTTCCCCTGGGTGCTACCACCACCGCCGTTAAGGTCTTTGAGGCTCGGGAGGCCTTGCGGGCGGGCGCCCGGGAGCTGGACATGGTCATGGCCCTGGGCCTGCTCAAAGGCGGGGAAGACCAAAAAGTCCAAGCCGATGTTGCCGCCGTGGTGGAGGTGGCGAAGGAGCACGGGGCTTCTGTAAAGGTCATCCTGGAAACCGGGCTTTTGAGCGAGGAAGAAAAGACCCGGGCAGCGCAACTGGCGGTGGCGGCCGGGGCTTCGTTCCTCAAAACCTCTACGGGCTTTTTGGGCTCCGGCGCCACCGTGGAAGACGTGGCTTTGCTGCGGCGTATAGCGCCGGCTTCGGTGGGGGTCAAGGCTTCTGGCGGCATCCGCACCTTTGCCCAGGCCCGGGCCATGCTGGCGGCTGGCGCTAACCGCTTGGGCACCTCTTCGGGTGTGGCCATTATGGAGGAAGCACGGGCGTGGTACGCCAAGCCTTAAAGTGGTTGCCCTGGGGACTGGTACCGGCGGCGTTAGCCGCCGGCTGGGCGCACGCCCCGTCCCTGCTGCGGTTTGCCCTGGCGGGTCTGGCCCTTTTGCCTTTGGCGCGGCTTTTGGGGGAAGCCACCGATGCCCTGGCCGGGCGGTTGGGCCCGGTGGCCGCCGGGCTTTTGAACGCCACCTGCGGCAACGCCGCCGAGCTCATCATTGCCGTGCTGGCGTTGCGGCGGGGGCTGGTGGAGGTGGTGCAGGCCTCGCTTTCCGGCTCCATCATTGGCAACTTGCTTTTGGTTTTGGGGCTTGCCCTTCTGGCCGGTGGTTTGCGCCACCGGGTGCAGAAGTTTTCCGCCCTCGCCGCCGAAAGCCAGCTGGCCTCTTTAGCTCTGGCGGTTTTTGCCCTGCTTTTGCCGGCTCTGTTCTTTCACCTCGTGCGCCTTGCCCACCGGGAGTCCCTGGCCTTGCCCCTTTCGGTGGCGGTATCGGTCGTGCTGCTCTTGGTGTACGCCGCCAGCCTGGTGTTTTCCCTCCACACCCACAAAGACCTCCTGGGAACCCACGCCGCCCATGAAGCACCGCCCTGGAGCACCCGCAAGGCGGTGACCCTTTTGCTGGTCTCGGGTGCTCTCACTGGCCTCGTGGCCGAAGTTTTAGTGGGCAGCGTGGAGGAGGTGGGGCACCAGTTGGGCTTGAGTCAGGTGTTCCTGGGGGTGGTGGTGGTGGCGGTGCTGGGCAACGCTGCCGAGCACGCCGCGGCCATCGTGCTCGCCTGGCGTAACCACATGGACGCCGCGCTTTCCATTTGCTTTGCTTCTTCCCTGCAGGTGGCGCTGTTTGTCACACCGGTTTTGGTTTTGCTCTCTTTCCCTTTGGGTCACCCCATGAGCCTGGTGTTTTCCGCGGTGGAAGTGGTGGCGGTGGCCGCTTCCGTGGGGCTTTCGGGCCTTGTCACCATCAACGGCGAATCCAACTGGCTGGAAGGCGTGCAGCTTTTGGCCCTGTACCTCATCCTCGCTCTGTGCTTGGCGTTCCTCCCCGCTCAGGAGGCACTTCTCCCCCTTTAAGCGTGGCCCTTTTCAGCCACCGTGCCTGCCCGCATGCTCGAGCCTGAGGCAGTTCCCGTTGTGATCCCGATCACATTTTGGGTCTTGCCAAAAAAAACCGGCTAGCCTCCGAAAAAAAGGCCCGGAAAGGGGCGAGAAAGGAGGCAAGACATGGACCTTAAAAGATGGTCGCTGTTGCGAACCGTGAGCGTTAGGGAGGCAGCGCTACGGCAAAAGAGGCCTGATACGCCATCCCTTACGGGTTCGAAGTCCCTGGTCCAGCCTGGGGGGCGTCAGGTATATTGCCGTTTGGCGAAAGGGATGATGCTTCTGAGCGCTTTGGTGGTAGGGCTGATTTGGGTGCCATCGCTTGCAGCTCAAAGTTGTGTGTACTGCGCCGGCAATGGGGGATGCTACCCAACTTCATCCGGCTACTTTTACTGTTGGCCGAGCGGCAACAGCTGTCAGGTAAGCGTGCCTTGCGCGGTAGCCGGCGGCTGTAATGGTGATTCCGAATGTTTACCTCGACCGGTGCCGCTGTTTTTAGAGGATAAGACAGCCCCTTCGGCCGAAGGCGCTAGGCTAAAAGCGCAAGAAAAAAAGAACACCCCCAAACGGGTTCGTAACCACCATGTGGCCCCTTAGTTTGCTTTTTGCTCTTGCCGTAACTCCAGCTGGCGAGCTGCGGTTTCGTTTCCCGGAGGACCTGGGCCTTACGCCGGTGGTGTTGGAGGTCCAGGACGGGGAGGGAGCGGTGAAGGTTTTTACCGTCACGGCTGGCAACCCGAGCCTCTCTCTCCCCGAGCCAGGACCCTGGCACCTAAAGGTACTGCAGCCCTCTCTTTGGCCGGCCTCGGTTACAGTCCCAGTCCCTGTGACCTCAGGGGCAGAGCTGAGGTTTTTTTGGCAAGCCGAGGTGGTGTTTTCGTTTAAGAGTCGTGACGAAACGTTAACCGGTGTTAAGGCCACCCTGTTCCCAGCCCGTGGCAGCGTGGGGCCCTCCTGGGAGCTAAGTTGCACGCGGGGTGGAGAACAGTGGCGGTGTTCTGCACCCGCCGGCGAGTGGCGAGGCAAACTGGTTATTCCTGGTTTTGTTTCCTTTCGGATAGACAAACTGCGGCTTAGCCCCGGGCATACAACGGAGATCGCTAACATCCCCCTGCGAGCAGAGGCCAGGGTTACAGGTGTGCTCAGCCCGGCTCCCGACCCTCCCCTTTCGATCTCTCTCCTGCCGGTGAAGGCCAGTTTCCCCTTACTTGCGCCCGAGGACGACCCGTTTTACCGGGAGGAGGGATTTACCGATAGAGAGGGGGCGTTCTCGTTTGCGGGCCTGGAGGGAGGTAGCTATGAACTCCGGCTGAACTCGGGATGTGGTGCACGGCTTTTGCGGTTTTCTCTGGCGGCCTCCTCATCTCTCACTCTTCCTGTCCTCAACGTGGCGTGCGGCGGCAACCTGCGGGTTCGTATATCTCCCCAGCTCACAGGGTCCTGGGAAGTTTTGGTTTTCGCCGAGAACTCAGGGCAAGGGGTTAAGAAGCCGGTGGTGCAGGGGCGTGTTGCCGGCGGGGGAACCTGGGCGTCTCCCCCACTGCCCGAGGGGACCTATAACGTTTTAATCCACAACGCGGAGGGGGAGGCTTTATCCGTGGAGCAAGTTTGGCTGGGTGCGACGGGCGCTACGGTGGACTTTGGGGACGCAGGGTTTACCGTTCGTGGCGCGATCTTTTACGGTGACAAGCCGTGGAAGGGACGCTTCAGGTTTGTAAAAACCGAAAACGCAACTTTCGAGGTTCACGTGAACACCGACGAGGAAGGGCGCTTTTCCGCGTACCTACCGGAAAAGGGAAGGTGGTGGGTGAGCCCTCTGGCCGACTCGACCCGTTTTGAGGCTGCTCTGTGGTTTGAAGCTAAGCCTGGCAGGACGCTTGCCATTACGTTTCCCGCAACCCACCTTTCCGGTTACGCGTATGGGGAAGGCGTGGCCTCAGGACCTACGTTCGTTTATGTTCTTGGCAAAGCAATGGCCGCCTCAGGCTCTTCCCAGATCAAGCGAGATGGATATTTTGAGGTGCGAGGCCTTCCGGAAGGGGAATACTGGGTCCAAGCTGTAGGCCCCACCGGCATTTCGCAAGTCTTTGCCGTGCGCCTGGTTGACGGTGAACCGTTGTCGCTGGATCTTGCGCTTACTCCGTTTTCGTTTGTTACCCTGGAACTGTCCGACGGGGAAAAGCCCGTTGCTGGGGCTTTGGTGCATTTTAGGCCGTTGGGTGAAGGCCTTCCCGCGCAGCTATTGCCGCCGATACCTGTCACCTCGAGCGCCGACGGCAGAGCGCGTTTGCCTATTCCAGCCCAAGCGGTGGCCGTAAGCGGCGTGGTGCTGGCCCCTCCCCTCGCGGTTCAGGGATTTTTTTCCCGCGCACCGCTGCCTTCGTCTCTCCCAATTGCCATGGGCCAGCGGGGCGGTACGCTCGTGCTTCCGAGAAACTTAGTGGTGGGTAGCGGAGACAAACCCCGCAGTTACTTGTTGCCGATGATCGACGACTACATGCTCGATGCCTTCCACGATGTGACCAGTTGGCGGGAAGCTTACGGCACGGTACCAGGCCTTGAGGGAACTGTCTTGCCTATGGCGCCCCCTGGCCACCACCGCTTGTGCCTTGTTCCGGCCCAGCGCCTTTGGGAAACCTTAGGCCTAGTGTCCAAGCCCCAGGACCTAAGTTGCACCTCAGGAAAGCTCCTCCCAAATGGAATCTTGCGTCTCCTGCCACCGAAAGGAGCCACGTAATAGGCTTGGGGCAGCCTCGGTTGTTGCTTGCCGCGACATCGAGTTTGGTCGCCGAAGTGGCTAGCCTCGAACTTTTCTGTTGTTTCGCTTGCGGGTAAGACGGAGCTCGGGACCCCGTGGGCAAAAAGGGCAGGAAACCCCCTGCCACCGGTTCAGGCCCCCGGCGTTTCTGGGGGCTTTTGGCCAAGTCACGATTCTTTCTCTTTTGTGACCCCGATCACATTTTGGATCTTGCCAAAAAAAAAAAGCGGCTAGCCTCCAAAAAAAAGCCCCGGAAAGGGGCGAGAAAGGAGGCAAAGCCATGAAATTGGGTAAGGTTTTGGCTGTGGTCTTGGGGATATTTCTTGGAAGTGAGCTGACATGGGGGCTGCCGCCTGACAAGGAGCGGGTGGGGGTCTCCCGGGAGGTGGTACGGATCTTGCTTTCTGAGGTGCAGGTGGCAGAGATGAAGCTGGCGCAGGTGAGGCTGGAAGTGGTGCGGTTTTCCGGGAGTCAAGAGCACGGACCGGCAATCCTTTTGCGAGGTGAAGGGATCGTCACGGTTGCCGGAAAAGAGGACAGGGTGTTGCTTTTGGCGGACACGGCGAGCGGTTTTTCTGGTCAATGGCGGAAGCTTTCCCGCGGGGAGGTGATGCAGGTGCCGGTGAAGCTCACGGTGCGGGGTGAAACGCTTTCCGGCGCGCTGGTGGTGTGGGAGAGGGAAGGCCAGCGACAGGGTCGGTTTGTGGTGGAAGAAACAGCTGGCATGGGAGTTTCCCTTTTAGGAACCCCCGAACCCCGTCTGCCAAGTCGGGAAGTGGAAATCCACTATTATTCCGATTCGACCTTCACGGAGGAAGTTGGTTGGGAATTACGGCTGTGTAACGGGACGACTGTGAGGGAGGGCGTTGTTGGCCCGGTGAAGTGGGAGATCTCCGAACTTTGCAGCGGGGGTGGCGGCTCATCGACTTGTGCAGAATTCAGTTGTAACCGGTGTGCACCCGGCTGTGTATGGTGTAGCATTGAGTGCCCGTGGTACAACTAGCTTGATGTAAAGGCCATGGAAATTCTCTCGTACCCTGTTGGTCTGCTGGTGGGTGTTATCCAAATCACCGTTGCTTTTTCCGCTGGCGAAAACGGTGGCTCTTTGCTGCTCAACGGGGAAAAGGTTTGTGATCTCACACCATCGCAGAACTCTTGCCAGGTTGCTTTGGGAGCGGTGCCAAAGCTTCACCGCTTGGATTTGGCCAGCGAGACACCGCAAGGGTTGGTCGTGAACGACACGAGATGGTTAAACCGGGGCGTTTTGCCTGCGGAGTTGCGATTGGTGAAAACCACAAACGGGAAACGTTGTGAGATGTTCTTGGTGTATGCCCACCCGAATAAAGAGAAGGCCATTCGCCTGCTTGTAACCAGTGATCGAGAGGTTTTGTTTGACGGTCCACCCCGGCACTCACTGTCGCTGAATTGCGAGGGATCTGTTTTTGTGGCGGCCGAGGTTGCCTTTGCCGATGGTTTACGGGCCTCATCGGTGTTACCGCTTTCGCAGTTTTCTGAGAACGCCTCGGTTGCGGTTTATCCTTGGCATCTGGAGGCGGTGGAGAGTGAGGAACAACGTGCGCTTGCTTTGGGTGAGAGCGCACCGTTCGCTGTTGAGAGGGGTGAAGCCCACCTGCTGGTAGTGGCTGAACCGTTTTCCCTAGCGAAGCTGCTTGATCTGGCCGGCGTGCAAGAGGCACCGGCAGGGGACTGGGAGCTGCGCGAGCGCACTGCGTCTCTTCGCGCCGTGCGGCAACTACGGTTTTCAGGACCGTTGTCAGAACCAGTGGCAATTACGCTAATCCTGGCGGTAGAAGGCTTCCCTCGGGTTGAGATCCCCAGGTCTCGAGATTGGCTTCAACGTCTCCTACTGGCTTCGGAGGAGCTTTCCCAGCGGTTTGCCAAGCGTCCTCGACGGCTTTGGGATGCTACGGCTTTGGCCGGCTATCTTGCCAGCAGCGTCAGCCGTAGGCGGGTGGTCTGGGCCATCTCTAGCACGGTTGGCGAAGATGCCTCCAGGTTTGCAAGTGCGTCGGTTCGCCGGTACTTGATGGAGCTTAATGTTCCCTTGGTGCACTGGATCATCGCGACTAAAAGTAGCGAAGATGTTGCGGTTACCAAAATATGGAGTCAAGACGATCTTGCTCCCGCATTTGCGGCCCTGGACCGCGTTCTCGGGAATCAGGTTGTCCTTTGGCTGACCAGGGATCCTCTGGCTGAGCCGGTTCCTGAGCTTCCAGCTGGGTATCGTCGGGCTGGGGACTATCGGTATGCTGGGAGCTCGAAACCCCGGCCGGAAGCTGATCAGGCATCTGGGGGAGAGGTACCCAAACCCTTAACTCGTCTGGGCTCACTCGGTCGGTCGCTAGCAGCGAATGCGAGAAAAGGGGAGATGCTTCGACTTCCAATCCCGCCTGGTTTTGCAAACAAAGTAACTAGCGGCGCTGACGAGGCTGTGTTTCAAGCCGAAGGGGCCGAGCCCGCACGCCTGTCGGTGGAAGCTGAGCCAGGTTCGGCGCCGGTGTTTGTTTTCATCCACCCTGCCTTTGTAACCGCCGAGTCTCTGCCCTATTGGAAACAGCAGGTGTCCGAATTAGCGTTTGCTTTGGCTCCCCATTCCCCTATCTTGCTGTTGCCGAGGCAGGCCGGCTTCGGATTGGAGCCGGTTCAGTTAGTTGGTCCCGAGGCTTTGAATACACACTGGTCGCAGTTAACGCGGGTTTTTGAGGCAATGCTAGGCCTAGCGGGGCGCCGGGCTGGTTACCTCGAGCCATTAACGAGGAACAATGCGCCGATGTATCGCCAAGCTAAAATGGCATTAGCGGCCTCGCGAGGTCAGGAAGAAAGAAGTACCTTGCTTGCAGCTTTAGCCTCATTGGTGGACTGGGCTGACAACCACCCAGGTCCTGCTTGGCTGCTCGTTTTCGTAGACGATCTTCCCATGGACCCCTGTGGTCTCGTAGCGACGCTGATGAGCCAAGTTACCGGCGAACCGCTACCTGCGTTACAAAACTGTGGCCTTTCCGAAGAGCTGCGCCAGCTTGCCGCCTTTTTGTCGTTCCGTGGCTATTCCGTCCTTGGCGTATGGCAGACGCTCAGGAAACCGGAGGCTAGGTTTCTCTTTGGCGCGGGGCTTGAGGGAAGCGTAAGTCCCACCACTACTACTACTGTTTCACTGGCGGGGGGCGACCAAGAATTCTTGAAGTTGCTTGCCTTATACACTGGCGGTTCTAGCGCTAAGGATCGTTTTCGGTGGCAATTTGAGGCCAATGGGAAGCACCTCTGGGCCCTTCTGCAAACCGAAAAGATCGGCGGACTTTCTGGGCAGGGTAGCAGGCTTTCCCTGGGTTCTATAAGCTGGGCAATACGCCGGGAGCGCCCAGAGTTTTGGGTCATTGGGCCGTTGCAAGCGTATGCAAGGGGCGGTACCGTTTCCGGTGATCTGCTGGACGACATTGCTGTAACAAGGAGGGAGCCACGCGACGGGTCCACGACCTTGGGCATCAGATTGCATCTCAGGCAGGGAAAAGAAGAACCGCCGCGTGGTCCTGTACGGCTTTCTGTTGGCACCTGGGCTCAGTCGGGTCCAGTGCGGTGGCAACAGAGGATGCTGGAAACGCCGCCTGATGAGTTCCTGATCTTCGAAACGAACGTTGCACCCGATGCTCTTTGGCTTGGCGTAGTTGTGGAGGATTTGGAAAGCGGCCGCTGGGGCGGGGCCTCAGTCCCTGTTGAGAGTCCGTAGGAGGCAGGCGTTTCTCTCGCGCGCTTTGTTGCCGTTTGGGGGAAACAAGGGCTACGTGCGCAGGACCATCAGGATGAACCAGGTTGTAGGGCGCGAAGACCCACATTCTCCTAGCGCGGCCGGAGCGAGACTTTGTCAACCGGCCCCAAAAATGTTTTGGGAACCCCTTTGTTTGGAGCAAAAACCTAAAAGCTTCAGGTTCCCCAAGAGCCTTCGGTTGGGGTTATTAGGCGTCTAAGATGGCTGGCCCAGTTGGGTTTTCCTTCGCGAAGTGGAAGCAGAGGGTACCCTTGCCGGAGGTGGTACGGATCTTGCTTTCTGAGGTGCAGGTGGCAGAGATGAAGCTGGCGCAGGTGAGGCTGGAAGTGGTGCGGTTTTCCGGGAGTCAAGAGCACGGACCGGCAATCCTTTTGCGAGGTGAAGGGATCGTCACGGTTGCCGGAAAAGAGGACAGGGTGTTGCTTTTGGCGGACACGGCGAGCGGTTTTTCTGGTCAATGGCGGAAGCTTTCCCGCGGGGAGGTGATGCAGGTGCCGGTGAAGCTCACGGTGCGGGGTGAAACGCTTTCCGGCGCGCTCGTTGTGTGGGAGAGGGAAGGCCGTCAGGAGGGGCGGTTTGTGAGCGATGAGGGGAGCGAGGGCGCCCAAGCACAGCTGGTGGTCCAGGGCCTTGCTGCTCCCCAACCCAATCTCCCCAGCTCCGAGTACATCGTGGATTTTTACGCCAACAACGATTACACCGAGTGGGTGGGAAGCCTGATTCGCTTGTGCAACGGTGCCCTTTCACGCGAAGGCATTCAGGATGGATGGACGAGGACTGAAAAAATCCGGAATTGTCAAGGCTCCACCAACGAAACGAGGTGTTTTTACAAATACTGTGACTCGGGAACAAATCTTTGCGCTTGGCAGGTTGTCCCCTGCCCGTGCCGTGTTGTGGTTTCCGGCGAATGTGTTGAATGTCCCGTAGGAACTCCCGCGTGGCGCTGTCCCGGCTTATGACGGCCAAATTTGGAACGCAACTGGTATTTTTCGTCGCGGCTGCCGTGGCCTTTGGCAGTCAGGCACAGATAGCGCAATTTCACGAGCAGGTTGCTGTTTCGGCACTACAGGTTGTGGTTGGCTTCGCGGGTCGCGTGGAAAATGTCAAGCCGGAAGACCTCGAAATTTCGCTGGACGGGCAGAACGCGAAGATCTTGTCGGTTACACCGTTTCTACTTCACAATCATCAAAGTCTAGCCGCGCTTCCCGCTCCAATAGCTGGAGCTACTAACGCTTCTGTTAAAGAAAGACTGCCGGTGATCATTATCTTGCTTCCAGGGCTGTGCGACCCAAGAAACCTAGTCTTAGCGTCGAAGAAACTTCGAGACCTAATTCCTCATCTTGAGGGTTCCGGCCCAGTGACAGCAATTGTTGCGGATAATCCCCCTCGTATGGTCGGGCCGCCGGCTCATACGTGGAGCGAGGTCGAAAACCTCCTTAATCAGCTCTCCCAAGTTAAGACCACGAACTGGATTACACGTCTCCGACGTGAGCAGCAAGGACTCGCGGGAACCGCGTGGGCGGCGCGTGCAGAGAGAAGACTGGCGCAAATTGAAGTTTATGAGCGGGCTCGAGTTTCGGAGGAGATCGTGCGGCTCCAACGAGCACTCGATGGCCTTGCGAGCGCTTTGGTGTCTTTCGCCCGGCCTCGGACCCTCGCTTTTGTAATCGCTGACGGGTTCGATTTGGATGTACAGACGCGATTGAAAGGAACTAAGGGGAACAAAGAGCCGATGGACAGCATCATGCCCCCCTTGGATCGTAGCCCCGGATTAGCTATCCGTTCTCGGCTGGAGCAAATCGGGCAATTAGCCGCTGCAAGAGGAACGGTTCTCGTTTCGTTGTTTACGGGTTTGGGGACGTTTTTTGCTCCGCCGTGGTCAGCCGAGAATAAAAGTCTTGTGCGAACAGAAGAGGTCTTCTCAGGAGAGATCAATTCTGGATTGCTCGTTGAACGGCCCAAGGAGCCCCTCTCTGTCTTGGCAGAGTACTCTGGGGGGACGGTTTTGAGCACGACGGAGGACGCACACAAGGGGATGGAGCGTTTGGCGAATACTTGGATCGTTGAGTTCCAAGTCCCGTTTTTGTGCGAAGCAAGGCACTATCGGCTCCTGGCGAGGCTCAAGCGACAAGAAATAGAGGTAAGAGCTCCTCGTATCGTTTGGTGCGGTTCATCGGCTCTTCAGGCGCAACTTGAGGCCATTTATGGATGGGGAAATATGGGCAGCAGTGCTGGCAGCATTCCCGCTGCTGTTCGTCTTGAACGTCGTTCGCTGGCGCACGAGTGGTTGGTGGTGTCGTCCGACCTAAAAAAGGTCATTTCTGAAGAAAAAGCCCTAGCTACTCTTAAGCTGCGTGTGACGGTGGCGGTGCACCTGAGGAAGGGCGAGCCCTTTGTGCATCAGGAGGAGTTTGAGCAGGCGGTGGGTGAGGAGTCCGAGGGTACGGTGTGGACCTACGAGGCGCCCATTAAGCTCCCCAAGGAAGCGGAGCGGCTGGCGGTGGTCATTGAGGAGCTGCAAACCGGGACCTGGGGTGCAGCGGTGCTCGATCTGAAGGGGGCCAATCCTTGAAGCCAGGAGCCTAAGGCGTAGATAGCCGTTTTGTTTTGCCAAGCCTCCGGGTCTTCCCCGGGGGCTTTTGGTCAAGGTACGAACCTTTCTCTTTTGTGATCGCGATCACATTTTTGATCTTGCCAAACAAAAAAAGCGGCTAGCCTCCGAAAAAAGCCCGGAAAGGGGCGAGAAAGGAGGCAAAGCCATGAAATTGGGTAAGGTTTTGGCTGTGGTCTTGGGGATATTTCTTGGAAGCGAGCTGACATGGGGGCTGCCGCCTGACAAGGAGCGGGTGGGGGTCTCCCGGGAGGTGGTACGGATCTTGCTTTCTGAGGTGCAGGTGGCAGAGATGAAGCTGGCGCAGGTGAGGCTGGAAGTGGTGCGGTTTTCCGGGAGTCAAGAGCACGGACCGGCAATCCTTTTGCGAGGTGAAGGGATCGTCACGGTTGCCGGAAAAGAGGACAGGGTGTTGCTTTTGGCGGACACGGCGAGCGGTTTTTCTGGTCAATGGCGGAAGCTTTCCCGCGGGGAGGTGATGCAGGTGCCGGTGAAGCTCACGGTGCGGGGTGAAACGCTTTCCGGCGCGCTCGTTGTGTGGGAGAGGGAAGGCCGTCAGGAGGGGCGGTTTGTGAGCGATGAGGGGAGCGAGGGCGCCCAAGCACAGCTGGTGGTCCAGGGCCTTGCTGCTCCCCAACCCAATCTCCCCAGCTCCGAGTACATCGTGGATTTTT